>ERZ1645187.936-NODE-936-length-27780-cov-114.862362_pt1 | contig 27780 bp, 24 predicted proteins | sample MGYA00575352_ERZ1645187 | MGnify/ENA primary metagenome ERZ1645187 (study PRJEB40837, sample SAMN11349314) | freshwater sediment metagenome | isolation source: river sediment | host: Sediment | place: India: Wazaribad , New Delhi | collected 2017-02-21 ...
GACCTCTGCAGTGCGATTGCAGCGCTCTCCCATCTGAGCTACAGCCCCGACCGTTCGCGGGCGGGGGATGGGGCCCCCGCGTCGGATGCGCGCCATTTAGGGGAGGGCTCCCCCCTCTGTCAAGTGAACCTCACCGGGTTTGCAGGGCTATCGCACTTGCCCGACGATGGATCTGGCGAGGGCATCGGACCAGGGGGCGGATCGTGCCCCGCGAGGTGCTGTCGCCGGCCTCCGGCCGGCCCGGGGCACCGAAATGGGCAGCCTACTCGGGCCGCCATTTTCGGCAGGCCAGGGGTGACCGGGCCACCGCCGATGGGTGCGATCTCTCCCAGCGTCATGCGGGCGGAGCGCCGGAGGGCCCATTCAACGTCCTGCCCGAACAGGATCGTACCGACCAACCGGACGACGGCGCCATAGCTGGGAACGACCGACGACCTCGCGGCAGCGTTCGATCTCGCCGTCGAGCCGTTCGCGGGTCGGTGCCGTGCGGCTTCGCCCGATGCCGAGACGGGAAGCTCCGGGCGGCGCGCCGGTCGACGTCGCTCGGGCGACGATCGATCCTCCGGGTCGACCGCTTCGCACCCTCACCGTCCATGAAGGTGGCGAGCTTCACCCTCTTCGGCCGGAGTTGTTCGGCGGCCGCACGCCATTGGCGGCGGGCAGCCTCGACGATGAACTGGGCGAAGGCCGCGGCGACGAAGGCGGAGACGACCCGGCGACCGTTCTCCCCGGCGTGTGCCGGGGAATTGGCTCGGCAAGTGGACACGGCCCCGCGACCACGTCGCCGTCCGAACCTTCGCGACCGCCCCCTTGATCCCCTCGTGAAGCGTCGACGGCGCTTCCGGCCCTTCCCCGAAGAGAAATCGAACATCGGCTGCCACGAGAGGCCGACACCGGACCGCCCGCAACGCGCGACCGGCGCTCCGGGCGGTGTCGGAGGGCATCGACACGGCGCTCGAGACGAACGCGAGACCGGCGCGAGCCGATCGCTACGCGACCTGTCTCGGTTCGATCACCACCAGTTCCACGGCATCCAGTTGCCGCCGTCCCACGGGCCCCAGCCGCGACGGCCCCACGGACCCCAGCCACGTCCCCAATACGGGTCATAGCCGCCGTAGTAGGGACCATAGCCGTAGCCCGGATAGCCGTAGCCCGGATAACCGTAGCCGGGATAGCCGTAGCCGGGATGGCCGTAACCCGGGTAGCCATAGCCGGAATAGCCGTAGCCGTAGGAGGGGCCGTATCCGTAGTAGGGATGGGCGGCGGGCGCCGGCGCGGCCGGAGCCGGGGCCGCCTGGGGCGCCGGAGCCGGCGCGGGTGCGCTGCTCTGCGCGACCGCAGCGGTCGACAGCACACTCATCGCCACCGCGAGGGCGAAAAGACGAGACTTCGAAACGTATGATCCGCTCATGATCCTCCCCCTGTCTCGGGTCGGCGGAGCGTGGTTCTCTTCCGTACGACGGGTTCCGATGCTCGCTCCTGCCGATGGTGAAAATGATGCCCCCGTCCCTCGACCGGCCAAGGTGACGAAATGTCACATTAGAAGTTCCTCAGATTTCGTACCCAGGAGAAGCTTTCGACCGGCGATCACTGACCACGATGCGGGAGGCCGGCACGGTTGATGGAACGAAGTGCCCGAGTTAGCCTCGAGCGGTCCGTGTGCGGCTCCCTGGGCGTCGCGGATCGCCCACCTCGGCATCGGGAGCCGAGACCGGATGCGGTCCGCCGCTCCGGGATGCCCCGCCACGGGTCGGATGTCGAACCCAATCGAGCCGAAGATCGGACGTGAGATGAAGGACGCCGTCGAATTCATCGACATGGATCCCCTATATGCTGAATTTCCCGCGCTGAAACAGGTCGAGTCGACCGTCGATTCGGCTCTGGAACGACGTAGACCGATTCTGAACTACATTCCGCGATGGAAGAGAGGCGTCGAGATCGGGGTCTTCACTGGAAGATTCTCGGAGTATCTCGTGCAGATCGCCAAGCCGATCGCCTTCTATGCGGTGGATCCCTGGCATGTCGCCTACGGGGAGTACTTCCCGAACTGGGGTGAATATTCCGCTTTTGGAAAGTTGGAGACGCGCGCCGGTTGCGAGGCGGCAAGGCACCGTCTCGCCCGCTTCCGTGGCGCCCAGGTGGTCGCCTCGCCCGTGATCGCATGGCTCGAGACACTTGAGCCCAACAGCCTGGATTGGGCCTATCTCGATTCGACCCATCAGTACGAACCGACGCTGGCGGAGTTGTTTGCCACCGCCGCCAAACTCGCCCCGGACGGGGTGATCCTAGGAGACGATTGCTGGTGCAATCGCGCAGGCAAACACTACGGCGTCTACCGCGCCGTCCGAGACTTCTGCCGAGAAGCGGGCTTCGAGATCATGCTGATGGATCACGCCGGCCAGTTCGCGGCACGGCGGACGATCGACTGAACCCGCCCGAGCTGTCGGCGAGGCTCTGGGACCTGCCCATCCATCGACGTCCGAGGAACCATCGTGTCGGAGATCTCTCCTTCCGCCGTCCTGGTGATCTCCTCCCAGGTCGCCCGTGGGGCGATCGGGGCGCGTGCCGCCGTCTTCGCGCTGGAGCGGCTCGGGCTCGCCACTTGGCTCGTCCCCACCGTCTGGATGCCCTGGCACCCCGGCCACGGTCGCTCGACCCGCATCCCCACCGACTCGACCGCCTTCGCCACGGCACTCGCCGAGATCGCCGAGAGCGAGGCGGCGCGGGAGATCGGCACCGTCGTCACCGGCTATTTCACCGATCCGGAGCAGATCGAGGCGACCGCCCGCCTCGTCGAGCGCCTCCGGCTGGTGACCCCCGGTCTGCGCCTCGTCGTCGATCCGGTGATCGGCGACGGACACACTCTCTATGTGCCGCAGTCCGTCGCCGAGACCCTGCGCGACCGCCTGCTGCCGCTCGCCGACCTCGCCACGCCGAACGCCTTCGAGGCCGGTTGGCTGGCGGGGCTCCCCGTCGCCTCGACCTTCGAGGCGATCGCCGCCGCCCGCGCCCTCCCCGTCCCGACGGTGGTCGTCACCTCGGCCCCGGCGATGATGAACCGGTCGATCGCCACCCTGCTCGTCTCCGCCGGAGCCGCCATCCAGATCGAACACCCGATGATCGAGGGCGCCGCCCACGGCACCGGTGACCTCCTCACCGCCCTCCTCGCCGGCCGCCTCGCCCTCGGCCAGCCGCTGGAGACCGCCGTGACTCGCGCCGTCACCGCCGTCTTCGAAGTGGTCGCCCGCTCCGCCCGCGCCGGCGCGGACGAATTGGCGCTCGCCGGCGAACAGGACGTCCTCCTCCACCCCATGGCCCAGGTCTCGGTGCGTCGCATCGGCGAGGCGCGCCCCGGCCTGCGCCGCCCGGTCGCCCGACCGGCGGCGCTCGACTGAGGGGCGACGATGGAGCCCCCCTCCCCTCGCCTCGCCCCCCGCTCGGCCGGCGTCGACGGCTGCCCCGCCGGCTGGCTCGCCTGCCTGATCGATCCCGACGGCGCCCGCCCGCCCGAGATCCGCCTCTTCGCCCGCTTCGCCGACCTCCTCGCCGAGGCGCCGGCGATCGTCGCCGTCGACATGCCGATCGGCCTGCCCGATCGCATCGGCCCCGGCGGTCGCGGCCCCGAACGTCTCGTTCGCCCGCTCCTCGGCGAGCGCCAGTCGTCGGTCTTCGCGATCCCCTCTCGCGCCGCCGTCTACGCCGGCGAGGGCCTCGACGAACGCGCCGCCTATGCGGCCGCCTGCGCCGCCGCGCTCGCCACCTCCGAACCGCCGAAGAAAGTGTCGAAGCAGGGCTTCCACCTCTTCCCCAAGATCCGCGAACTCGACCGGGCGCTGACCCCCGACCTCGCCACCCGCGTCGTCGAGAGCCACCCGGAAGTCGCCTTCGCCATGCTCGACGGCGGCCGCCCCATGACGCTGCCCAAGAAGGTGATGAGCCGCCCGAACCCGCCCGGCCTCGACGAGCGCCGCGACCTCCTCGCCGCCCACGGCTTGGCCCGCGACCTCACCGCCGCTCGCCCCCCGCGCGGCGCCGGCCCCGACGACCTGATCGACGCCTGCGTCCTGGCCCTCGTCGCCGGCCGCATCGCCCGTGGCGAGGCCCGATCGTTCCCCGAGGTCCCGGCCCGTGACGCCCGCGGCCTCCCCATCGCCATCACCGCCTGAGCCCTACCTGCGACACCCCGCCACGCGCACCCGACATCGGTTCGTGGTGCGATGCAGCGAAGGTCGGAGGCGAAAGGGCTTTACGGACGCGTGAGCCTGCGCCATCACCTAGCCGACAGAACTCTGCGGGAGCGAAACGATGACCAAGACCAACTCGGGCAACTTCTTCGAGGATTTCCGCATCGGTCAGGTGATCCGCCACGCCACCCCGCGCACCGTCACGGAGGGCGACGTCGCCCTCTACACCGCCCTCTACGGCCCGCGCTTCGCCGTCCAGTCGTCGGATGCCTTCGCCCGCGCCATCGGCTATCCGCGTGCCCCGGTCGACGACCTCCTCGTCTTCCACGTCGTCTTCGGCAAGACCGTGCCGGACGTCTCGCTCAACGCCGTCGCCAACCTCGGCTATGCCGGCTGCCGCTTCCTCGCCCCGGTCTATCCGGGCGACACGCTCTCCACCGTCTCCGAGGTGATCGGCCTCAAGGAGAACTCCAACGGCAAGACCGGCGTCGTCTACGTCCGCTCCACCGGCTACAACCAGCACGGCGAGGAAGTCCTCGACTATGTGCGCTGGGTGATGGTGCGCAAGGCCGACGAGAAGGCCGTGGTGCCGGATCAGAAGGTGCCGGAGCTGCCGGCGGCGCTGACCCCCGAGCAGATCGGCTCGGCCGTGCCGGTGCTCGATCCGGACGCCTACGACGCGGTGCTGGCCGGGTCGCCCCACCACTTCGCCGACTACCGCGCCGGAGAGCGCATCGACCACGTCGACGGCATGACGGTGGAAGAGGCCGAGCACATGCTCGCCACCCGCCTCTATCAGAACACCGCCAAGGTCCACTTCAACCAGTGGACCGAAGGCCAGGGCCGCTTCGGCCGGCGCCTCATCTACGGTGGCCACGTCATCTCGCTCGCCCGCGCCCTGTCCTTCAACGGGCTGGGCAACGCCTTCCACGTCGCCGCCATCAACGGCGGCCGCCACGTCGCCCCGCTCTTCGCCGGGCTCACCGTCTTCGCCTGGTCGGAAGTGCTCGACACCGCCGAACTCCCCGGCCGCGACGACGTCGGCTGCCTGCGCATCCGCACCGTGGCGACCAAGGACAAGCCCTGCACCGACCTGCCCTTCAAGCTCGAGAACGGCGACTACGACCCCGCCGTGATCCTCGACCTCGACTACTGGGTGGCCGTCCCGAGGTGAGATTTCTTCCAGTCGTGCAACATTCGTCAGCCTGCCGCAATTTTCGGCAGGCCTTCGTCTTCTGCATGGCGGATCATCCCTTTGGACGTTTTGACGCACCGCGACGAAGGGGTTAGAAGGCTTCGACGTTTGCGACCATTCGCTGGCGGAATCGCGTCCTCGAGAGGGCGATCCGCCGTGCCTTGTCAACCTCGAGGGATCGAAGACGGGCCTCATGTCGACGACTCAGAGCAAAGCCGGCAGCGGGGTCCAGCGCCCCCTTTCGCCGCATCTCCAGATCTATGCGCCCTCCTGGACGATGGTCATGTCCATCGTTCACCGCATCACCGGCGCCGCGCTCTATTTCGGCACCCTCCTGCTGGCCTGGTGGCTGATCGCCGCCGCGGCCGGCCCGAACGCCTTCGCCACGGCGCAATGGGTCTTCGGCTCGTGGATCGGGCGCCTCGTCCTCTTCGGCTACACCTGGGCCCTGGTCCATCACCTGATCGGCGGCATCCGCTTCCTGATCTGGGACTTCGGCAAGTGCTTCGAGGAGAAGCCGCGGTTCATGCTGTCCAAGCTGAACGTCGTGCTCTCCGTGCCCCTGACGATCCTGTTGTGGATCGTCGCCTACGCCGTGAAGTGAGGTGACGACCATGCGCACCCCCCTCTCTCAGGTCCGCGGCCGCGGCTCGGCCAAGTTCGGCACCGACGACTACTGGGTCCAGCGGCTGACTGCCGCGGTCCTGGTGCCGCTGTCGATCGTCCTGATCGTCTTCCTCGTCCGCAACGGTGCCGGCTCCCACGCCACCGTGCGCGAGGCACTCGCCAACCCGATCTGCGCCATCCTGGTGGCCTCGGCGGTCATCGCCGGCGTCCTCCACATGCGCATCGGCATGCAGGTGATCATCGAGGACTATGTCCACGGTCAGCCCTGGTCGGTTCTGGCGATCGTGCTCAACTGGTTCTTCTCGGCTCTGATCGTCATCGCTTCGATCTGGGCGGTCGCCAAGCTCTCGTTCGGGATGTGATCGACATGGCCGACAACACCGCTCCCAAGGCCCCGGGCACCTCCGGCGCGGCCTACCAGTTCATCGACCACACCTTCGACGTGGTCGTCGTCGGCGCCGGTGGCGCCGGCCTGCGCGCCGTCGTCGGCGCTTCGGAGGCGGGCCTCAAGACCGCCTGCGTCACCAAGGTGTTCCCCACCCGCTCCCACACCGTGGCGGCCCAGGGCGGCATCTCGGCGGCTCTCGCCAACATGGGCGAGGACAGCTGGCGCTTCCACATGTACGACACCGTCAAGGGGTCGGACTGGCTGGGCGACCAGGACGCCATCGAGTATCTGGTGCGCAACGCGCCGGACGCCGTCTACGAGCTCGAGCACTGGGGCGTGCCCTTCTCCCGCACGGAAGAGGGCAAGATCTACCAGCGTCCGTTCGGCGGCATGACCACCAACTACGGCAAGGGCATCGCCCAGCGCACCTGCGCGGCGGCCGACCGGACCGGTCACGCCATCCTGCACACGCTCTACGGTCAGTCGCTGCGTCACTCGGCGGAGTTCTTCATCGAGTACTTCGCCATCGACCTGATCATGGATGCCGCCGGCGCCTGCCGCGGTGTCGTGGCGCTCTGCCTCGAAGACGGCACGCTGCATCGCTTCCGCGCCCAGAAGACCATTCTGGCCACCGGTGGCTACGGCCGCGCCTACTTCTCCTGCACCTCCGCCCACACCTGCACCGGTGACGGCGGCGGCATGGTGCTGCGCGCCGGCCTGCCGATGCAGGACATGGAGTTCGTGCAGTTCCACCCGACCGGCATCTACGGCGCCGGCGTGCTGATCACCGAAGGTGCCCGCGGCGAGGGTGGCTATCTCACCAACTCCGCCGGCGAGCGCTTCATGGAGCGCTATGCCCCCTCGGCCAAGGACCTCGCCTCGCGCGACGTCGTGTCCCGTTCGATGACCATGGAGATCCGCGAAGGCCGCGGCGTGGGCAAGAACAAGGACCACATCTACCTGCACCTCAACCACCTCGACCCGGCGATCCTCGCCGAGCGTCTGCCCGGCATCACCGAGTCGGCGAAGATCTTCGCCGGCGTCGACCTCACCAAGGAGCCGATCCCGGTGCTGCCGACCGTCCACTACAACATGGGCGGCATCCCGACGAACTATCACGGCGAGGTCCTGACCAAGAAGAACGGCGACCCCGACTCGGTGGTCCCCGGTCTGATGGCGATCGGCGAGGCGGCCTGCGTGTCGGTCCACGGCGCCAACCGTCTCGGCTCCAACTCGCTCACCGACCTCGTGGTGTTCGGCCGCGCCGCCGGCCTGCGCTGCAAGGAGACGGTGGTGCCGAACGGCCGTCAGCCGGAACTCCCGGCGAACGCCGGCGAACTCGCCGTCACCCGCCTCGACAAGTACCGCCACGCCTCCGGCTCGACCGCCACGGCCGAGCTGCGCAACGCCATGCAGCGCACCATGCAGAACAACTGCGCGGTGTTCCGCACCGGCGAGGTGCTCGAGGAGGGCGTCGGCCTGATCCAGAAGGTCTGGGAAGGCCTGCCGGACGTCAAGGTCACCGACCGGTCGCTGGTGTGGAACTCCGATCTCGTCGAGACGCTCGAGTTCGAGAACCTCATCGAGCAGGCGGTCGTCACCATGAACTCCGCGGAAGCCCGCAAGGAGTCCCGTGGTGCCCACGCCCGCGAGGACTATCCGAACCGCGACGACGTCAACTGGATGAAGCACACGCTGGCCTGGGCCGACGGCGCGACCAAGAAGGTCACGCTCGACGACCGTCCGGTGCACACCTACACCATGACCGACGACATCGCCTACATCGAGCCCAAGGCTCGCGTGTACTGATCACGCGCCGATCCCCTTCGTCGGCCTCCGGGCCGACGATCCGATCGACAGATTGCGAAGAGGTGAGACCGAGATGGTCGAGTTTACCCTCCCCAAGAATTCCGTGGTCGGTACCGGCAAGACCTGGCCGAAGCCGGCCGGAGCCAGCAAGCTCCGCGAATACCGCGTCTATCGCTGGAACCCGGACGACGGCAAGAACCCGCGCATCGACACCTATTTCGTCGACCTCGACGATTGCGGGCCGATGGTTCTGGACGGTCTTCTCTACATCAAGAACAAGATCGACCCGACGCTGACCTTCCGCCGCTCCTGCCGTGAAGGCATCTGCGGCTCCTGCGCCATGAACATCGACGGTCTCAACACCCTGGCCTGCACCAAGGGCATGGACGAGATCAAGGGCGCGGTGAAGGTCTATCCGCTGCCGCACATGCCGGTGGTCAAGGACCTGATCCCGGACCTCACCAACTTCTACGCCCAGCACCGCTCGATCGAGCCCTGGCTGAAGACGGTGACGCCGGAGCCGCAGACCGAGTGGCGGCAGTCGCACGACGACCGCGCCAAGCTCGACGGTCTCTACGAATGCATCCTCTGCGCCTCGTGCTCGACCTCCTGCCCGAGCTACTGGTGGAACGGCGACCGCTACCTCGGCCCGGCCGTTCTGCTCCAGGCCTATCGCTGGCTGATCGACAGCCGCGACGAAGCGACCGGTGAGCGCCTCGACAACCTCGAGGATCCGTTCCGCCTCTATCGCTGCCACACCATCATGAACTGCGCGAACACCTGCCCCAAGGGTCTGAACCCGGCCAAGGCGATCGCCGAGATCAAGAAGATGATGATCGAGCGCCGCCTCTGATCGTCGCCTTCCGATGGAACGAGAGAGCCCCGGTGGAGCGATCCACCGGGGCTCTCGTCTTTCGGCCGAGGCGAATGGTGGGGCACCGCTCCGACGCCCCCCATCGGGGCGAGCCGACTTCGCGGCCGGCCATCCCGTCGCCCGACACCGGTCACGACCCGCCGCGATCGGAGCTAGAAACCCCGCGTCGTCTGATCGTCGATCGGCTCGCGCCCGGCGATGCTCGCGACCCATAGGCAAGCGAGCACGATCACCGTCGTGATCACCGCCAGGGTGACGGCCAGATCGCGCCCCACCCACAGCCCGTCGAACCAGGCGGAGAGGCGGGCCGCTTCGACGGCGAATTTTCCGCCGATCATCTCCAACTGGCGTACCTCAACCTTCAGCCGCTGCAGCGGCACGGCGCTCGCCGGCAATTCGGCGGCGGTGACCCAGACCCACGCCGCCCAGCCGTAGCCGATCACCGCGACCAGCCCACCGGCGAGGCGGAAGCGCGCGGCGGCCGACCATCGCAACGGGATCGGTGACATGGGGTGGGCCTCCGGGATCGGACGAGAGCGACGAGCCGTCCGCTTACGCGCGGCATCGGGCGAGAGCAAGCGCCGCATGCGGGCGGGTTGCCCGACGACCGGTCTCCGCCCTATCTAGGGGGCGAGCCTGTCCGATCCCCGAGAGACACCATGACCGCGATGCTTCCCCTTCCCGACCTCCTCGATCGGCTCCGCGCCATCGTCGGCCCGACCAACGTGCTGACCGACGCCATGGACGTCGAGCCGCATCTCGTCGAACTGCGTGGCCTCTACCGCGGCGCGACGCCCGCGGTGGTCCGCCCCAAGACCACGGCGGAGGTATCGGCCCTGCTGCGGCTCGCCGACGAATTCGGCCTCAAGATCGTGCCCCAGGGGGGCAACACCGGTCTGGTCGGCGGCCAGACGCCGTCGCCGGCGGGCGACGAGATCGTGTTGTCGCTGAAGCGGATGGATCGGATCCGCGAGGTCGATCCGGTGACCGACACGATGACGGTCGAGGCGGGCGTCACCCTGATCGCGGCACAGGAGGCGGCGGAGGCGGTCGATCGGCTGTTCCCGCTGTCGCTGGCGGCGGAAGGCTCCTGCACCATCGGTGGAAACCTTGCGACCAACGCCGGTGGAACGCAGGTGATCGCCTATGGCAACGCCCGCGATCTGGTGCTCGGCCTCGAGGTGGTTCTCGCCGACGGGCGGGTGCTGAACGGGCTCGGCAAGCTCCGCAAGGACAACACCGGCTACGACCTCAAGCACCTGTTCATGGGCTCGGAGGGAACGCTCGGCGTCATCACCGGCGCGGTGCTGAAGCTCTGGCCGCGGCCGAAATCCTTCGCCACCGCCTTCGTTGCGCTCGCCTCGCCGGCGGCTGCGGTGGCGCTGCTCGGTCGCGCCAAGGCGGCCTTCGGCACGGCGCTCACCGGCTTCGAGCTGATGCCGCGTTTCGGGCTCGATCTGGTGGTCGAGCACTTGCCAGGAGCACGTGACCCGATCGCCGACCGGCATCCGTGGTACGTACTGATCGAGGTCTCTTCCGCCGAGGAAGAGGGGGCGGAAGAGGCGTTCGAGACGCTTCTCGGCGATGCGATGGAGGCCGGAGAGGTCGACGATGCGGTGATCGCCGGCTCGCTCGACCAGCGTGCGGCACTCTGGCGCATCCGCGAAGGCATGTCGGAGGTCCAGGGCATCGAGGGCGGCTCGATCAAGCACGACGTCTCGGTGCCGATCTCCGCGGTGCCGGAAGTGATCGAGGAGGGCATCCGGGTGGCGGAGGCCTACATCCCCGGCATCCGCCCGGTGCCCTTCGGCCATCTCGGCGACGGCAACATCCATTTCAACTTCTCGCAGCCGATCGACGCAGACAAGGCGGAATACCTCGCCAAATGGGACGAGCTGAACGCCCGAGTGCACGCTGTGGTGCTCGCCCACCACGGATCGGTGTCGGCGGAGCACGGCATCGGCCAACTCAAGAAGCATCTGCTCGAAGAGGTGAAGGACCCCGTCGCGCTTTCCACCATGCGCGCGATCAAGGTGGCGCTCGACCCGAAGGGCATCCTCAACCCCGGCAAGGTGTTGTGACCGGACGCCGCAGGGGGTGCGGCGGGTGGTCGCCGACGCAGGCCTGGAAATGTCAGCCATGCGTTTCTGCATTGCTGCCCTGCGGTGGCCCTCGTATTGCGCCGCCGAACGAGTGCGCTTAGATAGGTCCCGTGACGCGGCCCATTCGGCCGTCTCACATGCCCTCCTTGGGCGTTTCCTCCCTAGACTTGGGCCGCCGTCAGGCGGCCTTTTTTCTTTGTGAGCCGATTCAAGGTCTTGGCGCCTGACCTTCGGTGCGAGACGGGCCTTGAACGAAAACGCGGCCCGTGCTCTGACCTCGCCCGAGACATTCTCCGCGCCGGCCCGCGCCGATCGGGCCCCGCGCCACGCGAGGAGGCCGTCATGCGCTCGATCACCTTCCGCCGCCCCGACGACTGGCACGTCCACTTCCGCGACGCCGCCGCGATGCGGGCGGTCGTGCCCCATACGGCGCGCCGCTTCGGCCGGGCGATCGTCATGCCCAACCTCACCCCGCCGGTGACGACGACGGCGCTCGCCGCCGCCTATCGCGAGCGGATCCTCGCGGCGGTGCCCGAGGACGTTGCCTTCACGCCGCTGATGACCGCCTATCTCACCGACGGCAGCGACGCCGCCGACATCGTCGCGGGCTTCCGCGATGGCGTGCTCACCGCGGTGAAGCTCTATCCGGCCCATGCCACCACCAACTCGCAGTTCGGGGTGACCTCGATCGCCGCGGTCGCCGGCGTGCTCGAGGCGATGGAGAAGGCGGGAATGCCGCTCCTCGTCCACGGCGAGGTGACGCGGACCGAGGTCGACGTCTTCGATCGCGAGGCACGTTTCGTCGAGGAAGTGCTCGCACCGATGCTGCGCGACTTCCCCGGCCTGAAGATCGTGCTCGAACACGTGACGACGGCCGAGGGCGTGGCGATCGTGCGCGCCAATGCCGCGCGCATGGCCGGGACGATGACACCGCAACATCTGCTCTTCGACCGCAACGAGATTTTCCGCGGCGGCATCCGGCCGCACATGTACTGCCTGCCGATCCTCAAGCGCTCGACCCACAAGCAAGCGCTGCGCGAGGCTGCGACCAGCGGCGAGAGCTGCTTCTTCCTCGGCACCGACACGGCGCCGCACATGCGGCACCTCAAAGAGGCCGCCTGCGGCTGCGCCGGCGTGTTCTCGGCGCCGACGGCGATCGAGGCCTATCTGAAGGTCTTCGCCGAGGAGAACGCCCTCGAACGTTTCGAGGCCTTCGCCTCCCTGAACGGCCCGACCTTCTACGGTCTCGCGCCGAACGAGGAGCGGGTGACCTGGGTGGAGAAGTCGCGACAGATCGCCGAGGCGGTCGAAGTCGAGGGCCAGGGCGAAATCGTCACGCTGTTCGGTGGCGAGACCGTCGGCTGGTCGCCGGCCGATGCCGTGGTGTAATATCAGCCATCGAAATTTCACTGTGCAATGCAGCGAAGTCGCGCTAATATTTTGCGGTGCGACAGACTCGCTAGCGCGTCGGCGGCCGCCCGAAAGGCCACCGGCGGGAGTGCGCAGACATGAATCTCCTGGAAAATCGGACCTTCGACGAAATCGCCATCGGCGAGAGCGCGGAGGTCACTCGCGAGGTCGGCCAGTCCGACATCGAACTCTTCGCCGTGGTCTCCGGCGACGTCAATCCCGCCCATCTCGATGCGGAATATGCGGCGGGAACGCGGTTCAAGAACGTCATCATGCACGGCATGTGGGGTGGAGCGGTGATTTCCTCGCTGCTCGGCACCCGTCTGCCGGGCCCGGGGACGATCTATCTCTCCCAGTCGCTGGCCTTCAAGCGCCCGGTCTGCCTCGGTGATCAGGTCACCGTGCGGGTCGAGGTCAAGGCCAAGCGCGACGACAAGAAGCTCGTCACCTTCGACTGCGTCGCGGTCAACCAGAAGGGCGAGAAGGTGATCGAAGGCGAAGCGGTGGTGCTGGCGCCGACCGAGAAGGTCAGGCAAGCTGCACCCTCGGTCCCCGACGTGTTCCTGGCCCGCCAGACCGGCACCAGTGCGGCGGGGGCGCGCGTCCACGATCTCGTCGCCTACGCGATGCCCGAACACTGAGGTCTCCATGCTCCGTCCCTCCACGCTCCTCGTCGCCTTCGCGGGTCTCCTCGGGGCGGTGGGGGTGGCGGACGCGGCGATCGCCGCTCACGTGACCGGCGGGGCGACGCTCGAACGAGCGGCGACCATCCTGATGGTGCACGGAGCGGCGCTCCTCGGGCTCGCGGCCCTGGTGGCACGGGCCGACGAGCGTTGGACCATCGCGCTCGCCGCGACGGCCCTCGGTGTGGGCGCGGCGCTCTTCGGCCTCGACGTGACCCTCCTGACCCTCCGGGGCCATCAGCTCTTCCCCTATGCGGCGCCGATCGGTGGCTCGACCATGATCGCCTCCTGGCTGATCGTCGGCCTCCTGGCGCTCGCCGGCCATCTCGAGCCGCGCGAACGGGCCTGACGGCTCCCCCCATCGACCGATTGCGGCGCGATACGGCCTCCGCTAGGGTCCCGGCCGTCGAATTCGTCGTCCTTTCGGAGAGATCCCATGACCATCCGTCCGCGCCGCTCCGTGCTCTACATGCCGGGGTCCAACGCCCGTGCCCTCGAGAAGGCCAAGACGCTGGCGACCGACGCGGTGATCCTCGACCTCGAGGATTCCGTCGCCCCCGACGCCAAGGAGACCGCCCGTGATCAAGTGATCGCGGTGGCCGCGGCCGGTGGTTTCGGTTCGCGCGAGGTGGTGATCCGCGTCAATTCGCTGGCCGGCCCGTGGGGCATGGCCGATCTCGAGGCGGCGGCGGGTGTCGCGCCCGACGCGGTACTGATCCCCAAGGTGTCGAAGGCCGAGGACGTCTTCGAGGCCAACGCCGTGCTCGACCGGATGGGTGCGCCGGAGAGCGTCGCGATCTGGGCGATGTTCGAGACCCCGCTCGCCGTGCTGAATGCCGGAGCGATCGCCGCGGCCGCCTCGGTGAAGGAGGGGCGTCGCCTCTCGGTCTTCATCCTCGGCACCAACGATCTCGCCAAGGAGACCCGCGCCCGCTTCGTCGCCGGCCGGGCTCCGATGCTGCCGTGGCTGACCACCGCCGTGGCCGCCGGCCGCGCCTATGGCCTCGACGTCATCGACGGCGTCTACAACAACCTGTCGGACGCCGACGGCTTCATCGCCGAATGCGAGCAGGGCCGCGATCTCGGCATGGACGGCAAGACGCTGATCCACCCGAACCAGCTCGAGGGCGCCAACCGGGTGTTCTCCCCGAGCGAGGCGGAAGTGGCCATGGCCGAGAAGATCCTCGCCGCCTTCGCGCTGCCGGAGAACGCATCGAAGGGCGTCATCAGCCTCGACGGCCGCATGGTCGAGCGGCTCCATGCCGAGATGGCCGAGCGCACCGTCGCCATTGCCCGCGCCATCGCCGCGGCGAGCGCCTGAGGATCGTCATGAAGCTCTATCGCTACCTCACCGGCCCCGACGACACCACCTTCTGCAAGCGCGTCTCCGCCGCCCTCAACAAGGGCTGGCAGCTGCACGGCAACCCGACTCTGACCTTCGATCCGGTGCAGGGTCGGGTGATCTGCGGGCAGGCGATCATCAAGGAGGTGATGGGCGTCGCCTGGAACGAGGACGTGGTGCTGTCGGACCATTGAGATCCACGGTTTCCGAGCGCTTTCGAGAGGCGCGGTCCGCGAGGGCCGCGCCTCACGCGCTTCGGGGGGCCGGGTGGGACGTCGATGCCGCTGCTCGGTTCCCGGCCGTCGCCCGATCGCCGAAGGCACGCTCGAATCGGAACTTCTTCAGAGAAGTGGCGAAGTCCGCGGGCGTTCCGATCGTGCCGTCGTGAGCGCGGCGAGGCGTTGCCGGGGCGTCGGCGGCCCGAGCGAGACGGTGCAGGGGGCGTCGAGGATCTGCCAGGACAGGATGTTGACGTCCATGGTGCAGCGGGCGAGGCGCGGGCCGGCGGGGGTGGCGAGGCAGGTGGTGCCGCCGAGTTCGACCCGTAGGCTGCCGGGAGCGCGGCAGGTGCAGACGGGCTCATCCGCTCCGGCGGCCTGCGTCGCGACGTGGAGCGCGCCGACGAGGGCGGCGATGGCGTGGATCCGTCCCATGGACGGGATCATGCCACCGTTCGCAGCGGTCGGCGATCACATGGACGTGCAACGGGAGGAAGCGCGGACCGCGGCGCAGCCTCAGGTCGGCTTGCGGAAGACCTCGTCGACCGGCACCTGCAGCGCGGTGACGAGACGGTTGGTCTCGGCCGCCATGCCGACCACCGAGACGAGTTCGAGATGCTGTTCCGCCGTCATGCCCTTGGCGCGGGCGGAAGCGGTATGCGAGGCGATGCAGTACTCGCAGCCGTGGGCGATCGACACGGCGATGTAGAGCATCTCCTTGACGAGCGGATCGAGGGCACCGGGGCCCATGACCTCCTTCAGACTCTCCCAGGTACGCCTCAACGTCTTGGGATCGTTGGCGAGCGCACGCCAGAAGTCGTTGACGAAGTCGGTCTTGCGGGTGGCCCGGATGTCGTCGAAGACGGCGCGCGCCTCCGGCGAGAGGTCTTCGTCGGCGAGGATGCGGACGGTCGGCATGACGGGCGCCTCGGGAAGCGGCGGGGCGCGGATTCGCCCCGAGGGATGTGGCGGGGGCGATGGTCCGCCCCGATGGGCTCACCGGGACAGCGAGATCGCCGCCCTCGAGCCGGTGGTGCCGTTGAACTTCTCGCCGCCGGCGGAGTTCAGCGTCGCGACGACCGAACCGTCGGAACCCTTGAGAGTGACCTGCTTGCCCTGGAGGTCCCAGGCCGAGATCTTCTGCAGCTCCGGCGAATTGCAGCCCTTGGAGATGGCGCGGTAGCCACCGGCCCAACTGGTCAGGTTCATGAAGAGCTGACAGTTGTCCGGCCCAGAAGCCATGCGCCAACCGCCGAGGAGTTCGGTACGGCCGACCGGCTGCCCCTTGTCGGGAGCGGCCTCGGCGACCTTGGTCGGCGCGGCGGGTGGCGGTGGTGCGCCGGGAGCGGCGACCGGCGGCGGGGCGTTGGGGTCGAGCGGCGGGGCGCCGACCGGCGCACCGGGGGCAGGCGGCAGCGGCTGCAACGCCCCCTGCGTCACCGGAGCGGTCGGCGCGGCGGGCAGCGGCTCGTAGCGAGGCACGGTCGGACCGTCGTTGAGGCCGAGCCGGCCGCAACCGGCGACGGCACCGGCGAGCAGCAGCACGACGGCCACCCGATCTGCGCGAATCATCGCTTCCAACTCCCCAAAAGACGTCTCACCCGCGTTTCTAGCGCGATCCGGGCCGGATCGCGACCCCCGCGAAGGCCGCAGGAGAGGGTCCCATGCGATCGCGGCGGATTCACGATGCCGTGAACGGCAGTGCCCCATACGTTTCGGAGCGCAAATTCACGCATCCGTCATACCGAATTCTCCTGATCGCCCTATTGTCGCCATATCGCACCGCACAATAACATTCCAGTTAATGCTGCGGTGCACGATGCCGTGGCCGACACGAGGAGGCGATCATGACCGATCATTCCGACGGCGGCTCGATCCGCAAACTGTGGGCGGCGGACGTTCCCGCCTTTCGCGACCATCTTCTCCGGCTCGACCCGGCGACCCGGCGCAACCGCTTCGGTATGGCGGCGGGAGACGAGTTCATCACCCGCTATGCCGAATCGAGCTTCACTCTCGACACCCTGATCCATGGCGTCTTCGTCGACGGCCGCCTCGTCGCGGTCGGCGAACTCCGGATGCTCGGCACCAGCCGCATCGACGCCGAGGCGGCCTTCTCGGTGGAAACCGAGTATCAGGGCCGCGGCTTCGGCTCGCGCCTGATGAAGTCGGTGGTGTTGGCGGCGCGCAATCGACGCGTCCGCCGGGTCTACATGAACTGCCTGGCCTCCAACTCCCACATGCAGCATCTGGCGCGCCGCGCCGGGGCGGAACTCGAGTACGAGGGCGGCGACGTCGTCGGGCTCGTCGTGCCGGAGACGCCGTCCCCGGTGTCCTACCTGCGTGAGGCCGTCGGCGACGGCTACGGCTGGGCGACCGCCGTGGTCGAGCTGCAGCGCCGCTCGGTGATCGGCGGTCTGTTCGGCCGGGCGTGACGAACCGGCGGGCCGGGGGCGGGGCGCGCGTCGTCCAGGCTCCGGCCCGCGCCCGATCCTCGGGCCCGGGCGATCGGTCGATCGAACCGATCGGCACGCTCCCGCACTCGCTCGCCCGGTGGCCCTCACTCGGCCGCCACCGGCGCCGAAACGCCTGCGCGCCGCCGCCGCACCCACACCGCCAGCCGGTCCATCAACAGGTAGATCGCCGGCGTGGTGTAGAGCGTCAGCACCTGAGAGACGACCAGACCGCCGACGATGGTGACGCCGAGCGGCCGACGCATCTCCGCCCCCGCCCCGCTCGCCAGCACCAGCGGCAACGCCCCGAGCAGCGCCGCCAGCGTCGTCATCAAGATCGGCCGGAAACGCTCGACCGCCGCCGTGCGGACCGCGTCCGGGGTCGCAAGACCGTGGTCGCGCGCCGCCATGATGGCGAAGTCGACGAGCAGGATGCCGTTCTTCTTGACGATGCCGATCAGCAGGATGATGCCGATCAGCCCCACCAGATCGAGCTGCATGCCGAAGAGCGACAGGGCCACCAGCGCCCCGAGCCCGGCCGGCGGCAGCGTCGAGATGATGGTCAGCGGGTGGATCAGGCTCTCGTAGAGTACCCCGAGGATGACGTAGACGGCGAAGAGCGCCGTCACCACCAGGATCCAGGTGCTCCCCGCCGACTTGGAGAACTCCTTGGCGTCGCCGGCGAATTCGGCGTGCAGCGTATCCGGCGGATGGAGCGCGTCGACCGCCGCGCGCACCCGTTTCGTCGCCTCTTCCAACGTCACCCCCGGCGCCGCGTCGAAGGTCACCGTCACCGCCGGGAATTGGCCCTGATGATTGACCGACAGCGGCGCCGTGCCACGCTCGACCCGCGCCACCGCGCCGAGCGGCACCTGCCGCCCGCCGGACGCCGTCACCCACAGCTCGGTGATGTCGGAGGGATCGCGCGCCCGCGACGCCTCGACCTCCAGCACCACCCGATACTGGTTGCGCGAGCCGTGGATCACCGAGATCAGCCGCTGCGCATAGGCGTTGGCGAGCACCGCGTCGATGTCCTTGATCGCCACCCCGAGCCGTGCCGCCGCCAGCCTATCGATCACCACCTCCGCCTGGAGCCCGGCGGTCAGCCGGTCGCTCGACACGTCGACGATCTCCGGCACCTTCTTCAGCGCCTCGACGATCTTCGGCGTCCACTCGACCAGTTCGCCGAAGTCGGGATCCCACAGGGTGAACTGATAGGGTGATTTGCCGATCCGCCCACCGATGTGCAGGTCCTGCATCGGATTCATGAAGACGCGGATGCCGGCGACCGCGGTCAGCGACTTGCGCAGCCGGGCGATCACCGTGCGCGACGGCTCGCCGCCCTCCTTCACCGTCTTCACCGCGAAGAACATGCGCCCCTGGTTGACCGCCCCGAAACCGCCGCCACCGACCGACGAGGCGACGTGCCTGACCATCGGATCGGCCTTGACGATCTCGGTCGCCCGCTTCTGCAGCTCGACCATCGCCGGGAACGACACCTCCGGTCCCGCCTCGGTGAACCCCATCACCAGACTGGTGTCGTCCTGCGGCACGAAGCCCTTGGGCACCACGACATACAGCCAGACGGTGGCGCCGACGGTGGCGCTCGCCAGCACCAGCATCGTCCAGGGATGGCGAAGGGTGAAGCCGAGCGAGTGGCCGTAGGCGATGGCCATCCGCGACAGGATGCGATCCGCCGCCGCCTCGAGCCGGGTCGGCGGCCCGCTGTGGATGAAGCGACCGCAGATCATCGGCGTCACCGTGAGCGATACCGCCGTCGACACCAGGATGGCGAAGGTCATGGTGAAGGAGAACTCGGCGAAGAACTTGCCGATCATGCCGCCGGTGAACATCAGCGGGATGAAGGCGGCGATCAGCGACAGGCCGATCGCCACCACCGTGAAGGCGATCTGCCGCGCCCCCGTGAGCGCCGCCGCCAGCGGTGTCGCCCCGGCGACGCGCCGCCGGTGGATGTTCTCGATCATCACGATGGCGTCGTCGACGACGAAGCCGACCGCGATGGTCAGCGCCATCAGCGACAGATTGTCGATCGAGAACTCGGCCACCCACATCGCCGCGAAGGTGCCGGCGAGCGCCAGCGGCACGGTGACGCCGGCCGCCAGCGTCGGCACCAACCGACCGAGGAAGACCACCACCACCGCCATCACCAGCGCGATCGAGATCACCAGCGTCTTCTGGGTGTCGGCGACGCTGGCGCGGATGGTGACGGTGCGGTCGTTGACCACCGAGAACTCGACCCCCGCCGGGATCCAACGCTTGATCTCCGGGATCAGCGCCTTCACCCGGTCGACGGTGTCGATGACGTTGGCGTCGGCCTGTTTGGTGATGTTGAGGATCACCGCCGGCTTCATGTCGAACCAGCCGGCGGAGCGGGTGTTGCGCACCCCGGCGATCACCGTGGCGACGTCCTTCACCCGCACGATCGTCCCGCCGGCGCTCTTCACCACGATCCGCTCGAAATCCTCCGGCCGGCTCAGGCGATCGTCGGTCGCGATCATCTCGACCGTCTCCTCGCCCTGGATTGCCCCCAGCGCGGCGCGAACATTGGCGGCGGCGATCGCCTTTCTCAGCTCCTCGAAGCCGACGCCGGCCGCCGCCATCCGCGTCGGATCGGCCCTGACCCGGATCGCCGGCTGCTCGCCGCCGGTCACCGTGACGTCGGCGACGCCTTCCACTTGTGCCATGCGCTGGACGATCACCGTGTCGGCGACGTCGTAGATCTCGGCGACCGACAGGGTGGGCGAGGTCAGCGCCAGGATCAGCACCGGCATCGAGGCCGGGTTGAACTTGCGCAGGGTCGGCGCGTTGGTGAGATCCGAGGGCAGGTCGGTCGCCGCCGCGTTGATCGCCGCCTGGACGTCGCGCGCCGCCCCGTCGATCTTGCGCGAAGGATCGAACTGCACCGTGACGCCGGTCGAGCCGAGCATCGACGACGAGGTGATCTCGCTCACCCCGGCGATCGCCCCGAGATGCCGTTCGAGCGGCGCCGCGACGCTCGCCGCCATGGTCTCGGGATCAGCCCCCGGCCGGCTCGCCGAGACCCGGATGGTGGGGAACTCCACGGCCGGCAGGCTCGCCACCGGCAGTTGGAAATAGGCGACGACCCCGGCGAGCAACAATCCGACCGCCAGCAGGATGGTCCCCACCGGGCGTCGGATGAACGGGCCGGAGAGGTCGATCATGTCTCCCCTCCCTCGGCGCGCGCCGGTTCCTCCTCGATCGCCCGCTTCGCCCCGCCGCGCATCCGCGCCGCGCCGCGTTCGATGGCGAGATAGACCACCGGCGTGGTGTAGAGGGTGAGGAGCTGGGAGAGCGTGAGCCCGCCGACGATGGTGATGCCGAGCGGGATGCGGAGCTCCGACCCCGGCCCGTGCGCGAGCGCCAATGGGATCGCGCCGAAGAGCGCGGCGAGCGTCGTCATCATGATCGGCCGGAACCGCTTGAGGCAGGCCTCGACGATCGCCGGCTCGGGCGCCAGCCCCCGCGTCCGCTCGGCGACGATGGCGAAGTCGATCATCATGATCGCGTTCTTCTTGACGATGCCCATCAGGAGCACGATGCCGATCAGCGCCACGATCGACAGCTCGTGGCCGGTCACCATCAACGCGATCAGCGCCCCGACGCCGGCCGAGGGCAGGGTCGTCAGGATGGTGAAGGGGTGGGCGAAGCTCTCGTAGAGCACGCCCAGCACCACGTAGATGGTGACGATCGCCGCCAGGATCAGCCACGGCTGGCTGGCGAGCGAGCGCGAGAACTCCGCCGCGTCGGCGTCCGCCTGCCCCATCACCGCATCCGAGATGCCGATCTCGGCCCGCGCCCGATCGATCGCCCCGAGCGCCTGTTCGAGCGACACCCCCTCGGCCGTGTCGAACGACAGCGTCGCCGCCGGGAACTGATCGGCCCGGGCGATCGACAGGGGCGCCGTCTTGCGCACGATCCGGGCAAAGGAGGAGAGCGGCACCTGCACCCCGCCCGTCCCGGCGACATGCATCCGCTCGAGCACCCCCACCCCGCGCACCATCCCGGGATCGGCCTCCAGCACCACCCGGTACTGGTTCGACTGGGCGTAGATGGTCGAGATCTGCCGTTGGGCGAAGGCATTGGCCAGCATGTCGTCGATCGCCTGGACGGTGACGCCGTAGCGCCCCGCCCGGTCGCGGTCGATCTCGACATGGGCGCGCAGTCCCCCCTCCTGGTTCTCCAGCGCCACGTGGCGGAACTCCGGCCGCCGCGCCAACTCCCGCGCCAACGCCCTGCCGCTCTCGGCGACGAGTGGCCCGTCGGTGCCGGTCAGCGTGTACTGATACTGCGACCGGCTCGACCGCATGCCGATGCGGACGTCCTGCACCGGCTGGACGTAGACCGTCGCCCCCGGCACCTCCGCGCCGAGCCGTCTGAGGCGCGCCGCGACGTCGAAGGCCGACGCCGTCCGCGTCTCGCGCGGCTTCAGGTCGACGGTCATCCGCGCCGTGTTGCCGGTGGCGTTGAGCGAGCCGACGCCGAGCACCGAGACGACGCCGGCGACGTCCGGATCGCTCTCGAAGGCCTTCGCCACTCGGTCCTGCAGCCGCACCATCTCGGCGAAGGACGACTGCGGCGCCCCCTCCAGCACCACCGAGACGAGGCCGGTGTCCTGATTGGGCAGGAACCCCTTGGGCGCGACGACGTAGAGCCAGCCGGTCAACGCCAGCGTGCCGAGCGTGACCAGCAGCACCAGCCCCTGGTTCGCCAGCGCCCAGCCGAGCGAGCGCTCGTAACCGCGCGCCATCGCCGCGATCGGCCATTCGCAGGCGGCGAGGAAACGACCGGTGAGAGTCTTCGGATCGTGATGTTCCTCGCCGTCGAGGAGCCGCCCGCACATCATCGGCGTCAGCGTCAGCGACACCGCCGCCGACACCACCACCGCGATCGACAGCGTCAGCGCGAACTCGCGGAACATCCGGCCGACGAGCCCGGTCATGAACAGGAGCGGAATGAACACCGCGATCAGCGACAGGGTGAGCGAGATCACCGTGAAGCCGATCTCCGCCGCGCCCTCGCGCGCCGCCTCGAGCGGCGCGAGCCCGCCCTCCTGCCGCCGCACGATGTTCTCGATCATCACGATCGCGTCGTCGACGACGAAGCCGGTGCCGATGGTCAGCGCCATCAGCGACAGATTGTCGAGACTGAACCCGGCCGCCCACATCACCGCGAAGGTCGCGACGATGGAGAGCGGCAACGTCACCCCGGCGATCACCGTCGCCCGGAGCGAGCGCAGGAAGATCAGCACCACCATGACCACGAGCGCGGCGGAGAGCACCAGCGTGAACTGAACCTCGGCGATCGAGGCGCGGATCGTGTCGGTGCGGTCGTGCACCACCTCGAGCGTCACCCCGGCCGGCATCGAGCGCTGAAGCCGCGGCACCTCGGCCATCAGCCGGCCGACCGTCTCGACGATGTTGGCGCCCGGCTGCTTCTGGATGTCGAGCACCACCGCCGGCTTGCCGCGATACCAGCCGCCGACGAACGTGTCCTCGAGCCCCTCGACCACCTCCGCCACGTCGGAGAGCCGCACCGGCACGCCGTTCTTCTTGGCGACCACCAGATCGGCGAAACCCGCCACGGCCGAGATCTGATCGTTGGCGCCGATGGTGTAGCTCTGCGCCGGCCCGTCGAGCGCGCCCTTCGAACCCGCCACGTTGCCGGCGACGATCGCCGTCCTGAGATCGTCGAGCCCGAGCCCGTAGGACGCGAGGCGGCTCGGATCGGCCCGAACCCGGATCGCCGGACGCACCCCGCCGGCGAGCGACACCCGTCCGACGCCGGTCACCTCGGAGAGTCGCGGCGTGATCAGCGTGTCGGCGAGATCGGAGAGGAGGCGCAGCGGCGCCGTCTCGGAGGAGAGCGCCAGCGTCAGGATCGGCGTGTCGGCCGGATTGACCTTCGAATAGACCGGCGGATAGGGCAGGCTCGTCGGCAGCGTCGAGGCGGCGGCGTTGATCGCCGCCTGGACGTCCTGCGCCGCCGCGTCGATGTCGCGGTCGAGCGCGAACTGCAACGTCACCCGGCTGAGCCCGTAGGAACTCTCCGAAGTCATCGCGGTGAGCGACGGGATCTGCCCGAACTGTCGTTCGAGCGGCGCCGTGACGATGTCGGCGATGGTCTCCGGATTGGCCCCGGGCAGCCGGGTGCTGATCTGCAACGTCGGAAAGTCGACCTGCGGCAGCGACGACACCGGCAGCCTCAGGAAGCCGAGGACGCCGACGATCAACACCGCCGCCGCGATCAGCGACGTGGCGATCGGCCGCTCGATGAAGGGCCGCGAGACGCTCATGGCCGCCCGCCCGGCCCCGGACCTCCGCCCGCGCCAGGACCTCCGCCCGGCGGCGGACCTCCGCCCGGCGGCGGGCCTCCGCCACGCGGACCCGGACCACCGCCCTCGGGCCGGCGACGCCCTTCGCCACCCGGCCCCATGCCGGAACCCATGCCCGACCCCGGCCGCCGTTCGGTCGCGGCGGAAGCCGGAGCACTCGCCGGCTGCGTCCCGCCGGCCGTCGCCTCCGCCGGCTCGGTCGCCGGGTTCGCCGCCGGTTGCGCCGCGGCCGCCGTCGGCTTGACCTTGGCCCCGTCGGTGAGGCGGGTGAAGCCGGTGGTGATCACCGTCTCGCCGGCGCTCGCGCCGCTCTCGATCACCGCGCGCGTCTCGTCCTGGCGCGCCACCGTCACCACCCGCCGCTGAACCTTGTCCTCGGCCGCCAGCACCCAGACGAAGGCCCCCTCCGGCCCGCGCTGCACCGCGACCGACGGAACCACCGTCACGCCCTTGAGCGTGTCGATCAGCACCCGCACGTCGACGAACTGCCCCGGCCACAGCTTCGTCTCGGCATTGGGCAGCGTCGCCCGGACCTTCACCGTGCCGGTGGTCGTGTCGACGGTGTTGTCGATCACCTCGACCCGCCCGCGATCGAGCACCGTGCGCTTCTCGCCGCCGATCACCTCGACCGGCACCTCGCCGCGCCCCTGCGCCGCCAGCAGGGCGGTGAGCTGCTGCTGCGGCAGGGTGAAACTCACCGAGATCGGATGGATCTGCGCCACCGAGACGATGCCGCCCGGATCGCCGTTGCGCACCAGCGTGCCGACGTCGACGGCGCGGATGCCGGTACGGCCGGCGATCGGCGCCCGGATCGTCGTGTTGTCGAGATTGATCCGAGCGGAGTCGATCGTCGCCTGATCGATCTTGATCTGGGCCTCGAGCTTGGCGACGACGGCGCGCTGGGCGTCGGCCTGTTGACGCGACCCGGCCTCCGACTGGGCGAGACGAACATAGCGATCGAGATCGATGCGGGCATTCCTGAGCTCCGCTTCGTTCTGCTCGCGCCGCGCCACCGCCTGATCCCAGATCGCCTTGTAGCTCGCCGGGTCGACCCGGGCGAGCACCGCCCCGGCCTCGACCTCCTCGCCTTCGCGGAAGGCGATCTCCAGGATCCGCCCCTCGACCTGCGCCCGCACGGTCACCGCGGCATAGGGCATCACCGTACCGATGCCGTCGAACGTCACCGGCACGTCCTCGCGCCCGACCGCCGCCACCATCACCGGCGTCGGCCCCTCGGCCGGCCCCATCCCGCCGCCACGCCGACCACCCGGGCCTCCGGGACCACCAGGACCTCCCGGGCCTCCTGGGCCCGGCGGCGGACCGGCGAAGCTTCCGGGCGGCGGCTCACGCGGCGGAAACGGCAGATGGCCGGCCCACCAGGCATAGCCCGCCGCCGCTCCGGCGAGCGCGACGACCGCAAAGAAGAGGCGTGTCCTGCTCATGATCGATCCGTTCCGCCGAGCACCATCGGCCGCCGCACCGGCGGCGTTTCACGCTCGGGCGCCACCCAGCCGCCGCCGACCGCCGCGATCAGGCTCACCGCCGCACGGAAGCGGGCGAGCCGCACCGACACCAGCGTGTCCTGTGCCTGGAAGAGGGTGCGCTGCGCATCGAGCACCGTGGTGATCGGGATGGTTCCTTCGCTCAGGCGTTGTTCCATCAGCCGCTGCGTCCGTTGCGCCGCCTCGACCACCGCCCCCTGCAGCGCCTCGCGCCGCCGCGTCTGCTCGATCGCGACGAGCGCGTTCTCGACGTCGGCGAGCGCCTCGTGCACGGTCTTGCGGTAGTTGGCCGCGAGTTCCGCGTGTTGCGCCCGGCTCTGCGCCAGACGCCCCTCGCGCGCCCCGCCGTCGAAGATCGTCTCGGTGACACCCGCCGCGATCGACCCGGCGAAGGCCTCCGGCCTGAGCAGGTTCTTCAGAAAGGCGCTGGAGAGCCCGGCCGACCCGGTCAGCGACACGTCCGGCAGGAACGCCGCCCGCGCCGCCTCGACGTTGGCCGCCGCCGCCGCGAGCCGCAGTTCCGCGCCGCGGATGTCCGGACGCCGGACGAGAAGGCGCGACGGCAGTCCCGGCCCCACCTTCGGCAGCCGCGCCCGGCCGAGACCGCCGCCTCGGATGGTCAGCGCCTCCGGCGCCCGCCCGGTCAGCACGACGAGCGAGTTTCGGGTCTGACGGAGCTGCGTCTCGAGATCGGGCACCGCGGCCCGCTGCCCCGCCACCACGCTCTCCTGCTGGGCGACGTCGAGCGCCGTCACCGTGCCGACGTCGAAGCGCCGCCGGATCGCCGCCAGCGTCCGCTCCGCCACCGCGACGTTCTCGCGCGCCAGCCGCAGCCGATCCTCCGCCGCCGCCGCCTGGAACCAGGAATCGGCGAGCGCGGTCGTGACCGACAGCCGCACCGCCTCGAGATCGACCTTCGTCGCCTCCAGGCTCGCCTCGCTCGCCGCCACCCCGGCCCGCGTCCGGCCCCACAGGTCGATCTGCCAGGAGGCGCTGAGCCCGAGCCGATGGGAATCGCCGACGCGGCTGGTGAAGGGCGGCGAGGACGACGAGGCCGTCCCCGGTGAAACGGTCTTCGAGGTGTTGGCGGACCCCGAGACACCCGGCCACGACCCGGCCGCCGTCACCGTCAGTTGCGCCACGGCCGCTTCGATGCGGGCGCGCGCCGCCGCCAGATCGAGATTGTCGAGATCGGCGAGACCGACGAGCCGCGCCAGTTCCGAGTTGCCGAACCCCTCGATCCAGTCGCGGCCGATCTCGGCACTCGACGCCCGCGGCGCCTCGCGCCACACCGCCGGCAGCTCCGCCGTCGCGTCCGGCCCCACCACCGCCTCGCCACAACCGGCCAGCATCGCGGCCATCGCGACGGCCATCGCGAGGCCCGTCCGCCGGGGCGGGCCTGCGAGAGACGGACGATATGCTCGGTTCGACATGCGCCGATCACCCGGAATGGAGAGGTCGGACGACAACCGCGGCATCCTCCGCCACATCTTTCGCCCGGCGCCGCCGCCGGTCCCTCGCGAGGGCGGTGACGGCGCAGAGAACCGCCGGACGTTAGCGAGCCGGGGACCACCCGACAAATGAAATTCCCTTCATCTCGATCGCCGTCGGGCCACGCCGACCTCGGCGAGGCGGCGTCGTGCCGCGTCCCGCTCGGTCCGATCTGACCCCTCACCAATACGTCAATCAGATCACCTTCGTGCCCAACCTGCGAATTTCCTCTCGCACCTGCGAGAAGAACCGCGCGGCACCAGCGTCGAAACGCTGCCTGCCCGTTCGTTTGCCGGCATGATTTTCTTCTATTGCGGTGCAGTGAGACTTTCGTCCTGCTTCGACGACTGGCCTACGACCAATTGCGACCACCATCTCGACCAAAGTCTGCCGCGCGGCGAGTGGACGAGGACGCCGGTTGTCGCATAATGCCGCCCTGAAAAATCGGGATGCCCACCGGCCGCCCCTCGCGAGAGGGACGGTACGGGGGAATTACCGGTCAGGGATCAGTACCGAGGGAGGAACTCATGTCCGATAGCGTTTATCCGGTTCCGGCGGAGGTCGCGGCCAACGCGCTCATCGACGATGCCAAGTACAAGGCGATGTACGAGCAGTCGGTGAAGGACCCCGACGGCTTCTGGGGCGAGCACGCCAAGCGCATCGACTGGTTCAAGCCCTTCACCAAGGTGAAGAACACCTCCTATGATCCGCACAACGTGTCGATCAAGTGGTTCGAGGACGGCGAGCTCAACGTCTCCTACAACTGCGTCGACCGTCACGCCGCCGCCACGCCGGACAAGGTGGCCATCATCTGGGAAGGCGACGACCCCAAGGACGACGCCAAGATCACCTACGGTGAGCTCAAGGACCACGTCTCCCGCTTCGCCAACGTGCTCAAGGCCCACGGCGTCAAGAAGGGTGACCGCGTCACCATCTACCTGCCGATGATCCCGGAAGCGGCCTATGCGATGCTGGCCTGCGCCCGCGTCGGCGCCATCCACTCGATCGTCTTCGGCGGCTTCTCGCCGGACAGCCTCGCCGGCCGCATCGAGGACTGCGATTCCAAGATCGTCATCTGCGCCGACGAGGGTCTGCGCGGCGGCCGCAAGGTCCCGCTCAAGGCCAACGTCGA
>ERZ1645187.937-NODE-937-length-27763-cov-10.553992_pt1 | contig 27763 bp, 24 predicted proteins | sample MGYA00575352_ERZ1645187 | MGnify/ENA primary metagenome ERZ1645187 (study PRJEB40837, sample SAMN11349314) | freshwater sediment metagenome | isolation source: river sediment | host: Sediment | place: India: Wazaribad , New Delhi | collected 2017-02-21 ...
AGAAAGCGATTATTGCTCGGTGCGGCTATCGGTTACACCGCCGCATTTGCCATCCTCTATGCCATCGCCTATCGAGCATCCCTGTTGCCAGCTATATCCGAGGTATCCTTATCCTGTACACTTGATTCAGTGGGGAAAAGGATCCATTTCGCCGCTGAAGCGGCCCTTTGGGGGCTTATCATCCTATCCCCCCTTATTTACTGGTGGGCAAAGAGAGAAAAGAAAATATAGGCCGAACATGGCGTTACTTCGTACGTCGCACAAGGTGCGCCGTCCGGAGAACGCTGACATTCGGCAAAGAATAATATGAAATATGTATTTATAGGATTGGCGCTCGGTCTCCTTACGGCGGGTTGTACTCTCGACCAAAGAATGATCGATGCAGCCTGCGAGGCGCCAAGCACGGCTTACATTTATGACTATGACAACCGCATAGTCACAAAATCTGACACGATAGCAGCCAACTCGCCACTGGCGCTAGAGATCCACAACTGGCTGAATATAAATGCAGACGGCTGGCATATATCCTATAATTCATTCGCGCCTAACATCATAATTCACAACACGAATATGAATCTGAATATTACCGCAAAATACGCCATCCTGAAAATAAAGAACCCCTCCTCTGGAAAGTGGAAATATTTCCAAAAGGAAATCGACATAACGGACATCGATTTTCTGAAACAAATCAAAGCCGAACAACCGGTTCCACCGTACGGCACACAAGGTGCCGCCGGTGCCCCCTGACGTTGGACGAAGAATATGAAACCCATACTAACGGCGCTTATCCTGATTAACCTGATGATATGCGGGTTCATATATTTAACCCCCAATATCATGTACAGCGTCGGTACAGACCAACTGGATCACATATTTGAAAACCTACAGAATAATCAGGGGTTTACCATTGACGAGAACCGGCTAGAGCAGATGCGTGGGCTGGATAACCCACATGGACTTACAGGTAAAAAGGCCCTGCAATACACCATTATGCAAGTTAGCGGCATTCGCTATGCGCCCGGACATTATCTCGGCCTATGGCTCCTCCTGGCGAATACCATGGTCCTCTGCGTCTTGAGATTTCGAAAAGGAAAGCGCGTCCAACACGCGGGTCCAGATACCCGCCACATCGTGTCGGGTCCCCTGACCCGTGACGTTAGCCTAAATAACTTTCCATGAAAACAAAACTATCTGCGATCACCCTGCTCTCCATCCTTGTCGCCGGCAATTCGTTCGCGATGGGTATCATCATTGGCGAGAATGTCGCGAATGGCGATTTCGAAACCAGCGCAGGCAGCCCGTGGGAGGGGTGCACGGTCGTCTCAAACTCCGATTATGCGCTGCAAGGATACGGGTATGCCCAGACCGTCCCGGGCACATCGCAAGCCGAAATCTATCAATACAGCCCGCCGAGCACTCCCCGCCCGGATCTGGTGTATTATTTCAGTTTTTTCGTGCGGAACCGAGACCCTGGCTATCCTGTTGTCTACGGCTCATTGTCCGCCCGGCGCGAGGATGACTCTTTCATTCAGGCTACTGTCTTGGAGTCCAACCAAGTGCCAGTGGCCGACACGGAGTGGACCCGATACAGCTATATATGTTCGTTCGGCAGCATCCCCAATGAAAGCCTGCGCCTGAAAACGGCTATTCATTTCGAGGGCGGCGAGACCAACTCCGAAGCATTCGTCGACCTCTTATATTTATTTGACGACGTCAGTTCGACTCGCCTCTCAGAATTGGCGGTCCAGAACGGAACATTAACACTTTCTATCAGCAATTTGGCCCCGACCAATAGATGTTGGGTTCAACGCAACTTCACTCTGGCCGACGACGGCTGGGTCTCCGTCAGCGAGATCGACCTTATGCAAAGTGTAGTGCAATGGTCCGAGGATATCAGCAATCAGTGGCACAAAGCCTTTTATAGGTTATGGAAAGAATAGCGGGCGAACAAGGCGTTGCAGGCTGTCGGCGCCAAGGCGCGCCTCAGCCTGAACGCTGGCGTTCGATTCCTAAAGAAAAAGGCTTGCGCCTCCGTATGACATCGCGTACGATGTATTACAGATGATTACATGAGGTGACCTATGAGTGCAGCCCTATCTATTCGCCTACCTGAGCCGCTGGCGAAGGAACTTGCTCAAATTGCGGAGGAAACAGAGCGTTCCCGCTCGTTCCATATCCAGAAGGCGCTGGAGAACTACTTCGAGGACTTTGCGGATATCCAGATCGCCATCGATCGCCTGCGCGACCCTCGGGATCCTGTGGTTTCCAGCCGCGACCTGAGGAAGTCCCTTGGCCTATAACATCCAATACAAGAAGAGCGTCGCAAAAGATTTGGCGCGCATCGGCAAGCCCGAAGCGCGCCAACTTCTTGATAAGATTGAAAAGGAATTGTCTTCCCACCCGGACCGCTACCCGGTTCTTCAGGGGCCATTGGCCGGACTACGCAAGATGCGCATGGGCGACTATCGAGTGGTCTATGCCATCCTGGACAACGATGTCCTGATCCTGCGCATCGGGAATAGGCGAGAGGTTTACAGATAAAGAGAATCGAACAAGGCGTTCCACCACAACGCGCCTCAAGCGGCGCGACGGCGACCCGTGGCGTTCTCCTGGACCGTAAAGTGAAACGTCAACCGACAGGGTGCCCCGTGCGGCGCGCGGCGGGCGGCCGAGAACGCTGATGAACTATTTTCGAGTCAGATTATCCCACGGGTTCGTCTCTTCGTCGCGACACGGAGATCCGGCCCTGCTGGGCGTGACGCCCCAGGCGCTCGTCCTGAACACGGGCGAGAACGAACCGCGGATCACCCTGCTCGCGAGCGAGGTGGTTGCGATCGCGAAAATCCCCCTGACCCGGCGCCTGGAGATCCGCCACGTCGCCTTCGAGAAAATCGGAACCGTGGAAATCGAGGCGATCGACGAAACGCCGGACTTGCTGCTCCAGCGAATCCGCTGCATCGGGTTCGTCCCCCGGGCCGAAGAGGTGCTGGAGTGGGACCCCGCGCAAGGTCCGCCGCCCGCGGCGGACGCGCCTCCGGCGAAGCAGGACGATGGAACCCAGCAACATGAATGAAATGATCCAGGCCTGGCCCGTACTCGCATTCGCCGCCGTCTTCGTCGGCCTGCTCTACGCGATCTCACAATGGTGCATCCAGGACGCCATTCGCAGAGGCAGATCCCCGGTGTCCGTGTCCTTGCTCGTATTCCTGCTGTCGGCCGTCGGCTGGATCATTTGGCTCAACGTCCGCCCGCCGATCCTCGACCCCGTCGACCGGCCCTTAACCCCCGTCGACAAAGCGGACATCGGCTAAACATGAGATGAAATTGACGGTCCAGATCGTCCTCGCGACGGCGGCGCTGCTGGCCATTACCTTTTTCCTGCTGGCGTTCGGGTTTTCGGATTGGATCGGGACGTCTCCCGCAAAATACGAAATCTGGCAGACCAAGCCTTGGCGCCCGTTCGCAAGGCTGGGCATGGCCTTCATCTTGCTCTCCGCGACGTACGTTCTCGGGGGCGCTTTGATCCAATCGATCTATCGGAACCGCTGATCGCGGCCCGCGGCGTCGAGCCGCGATTCCCCGCCGCGGGAGCGGCGGCCTATTGCGGCGGTTTCGACCGGGCGAGGAGTTCTTCGATGGCGTCCACGTGCAGGCGGGCGCACCGGTCGGGATCGAAGCATTCCGCCACGCGTCCGATGCCGGATCGGCCGACGCGCGCGGCTTCGTCGGGATGCTCCACGACGTATTCGAGGGTGCTCTTGAACGAGGCGTAGTCGTCGGGCTCGAACAGAAAGCCGTCCACGCGGTCGCGCACGATTTCGGCGAGGCCGGGCAAGCCGGTCACGACGGTGGGCTTGCCGGTGGCCAGGTTGTGGTAGAGGACGCTGGGAACGATGCCTTCGTTGTCCTCGGACTTGCGCCGCAGGGCCAGCAGGACGTCGGCGGCGTTCAGGTAGCGGTTCACGTCGCCGTGCGTCGGCAGCCAGCCGGTCATGACGACGGAATTTTCGATGCCGTTCTGGCGGATCTTGTGCCGCAGCCAAGCCTCCCCGCCCGCGCCGCCGATGACCAGCAGCCGCCAGTCGGGATGCGCGGCGGAAACGTCTTTCCACCAGCCCACGAGCTGGCCGTAACCCTTGCCCGGCCGGATGGTGCCGTGCGTGGCGAACACCTTCAGCTCGGGCCCCAGGCCCAGTTTTTGGCGGACGTCCGCGGCGTCGCAGGCGAAGAATTCGTTTTCCGGGCTGGTGGTGTTGATGAGGCGCATCAGGCCGGGATCGGCCCCGTGGGAAACCATGATATTTTTTTCCGCCACGGTGTTGGCGACGATCAGGGCGCGCGCGCGGTTCCACTGGGCGATGTCGCGGCGTTCCAAAACCCGCGCGATCCGCTTGCCGAGCGGATTCCAGCCGAGCAGGATCGCCCACCAGTGGTCGCTCACGGACGCGACCAGCGCGGGGATGCCCAGCCGGCTCATCGCGGCGGGAATCAGCGGCAGCGGTTCGCGGCACATGAGGACGTCGGGCCGGAGGGCGGCGATCTTCCGGCGGATCCAGGGGAACAGGAGGTAGTACAGGCCCAGCTTGAGCAGCTTGTCGGCGCCGTTGCGCCGGTCGACCGTGCCGGGCACTTGCAGGAGGGCGAGGCCCTTGCGCAGCTCCGGATCGACGGGCAGATGGCCCTGCATGCCGACGTAGAGCACGTCGTAGCGCTCGAGCAGATGGCGCAGCAGCGCTTCCATGCCCGAAAACTGGATGCGTTCGTCTTCCGGCGCGTAGCGGTGCAGATAGACGACCCGCGGCCGGCGGCGCGTGAGGTTTTCGGCCTGGAGGAGCTGGAACCCGCTCATGGCTTCTTCCGGGCTTTCTTCCCGGCGGCCGCCGCGTAGTAGTTGCGCAGGGCGTGGACGTAGGCCTGCATGGCGTCGCGGATGTTGCGCGTCTTCCGGAACTCCTTCCAAAAGGCGGCGAGCATGCAGGGCCGGACCGAGGTGGCCACGTTCCACAGCACCGCGGGAGAGAAATAGCCGCTGAGGTTGCGGAACGCCATCATCTTGAAATACTCGCGCCGGATCCGGATCTGCTCGTCCAGCGTGAAGTTGATCTTGAGCACCGGGCGGTCCACCATGCCGCGGCCTTCGTAGGAATCGTCCACGATCCAGCGGTTCGCCACGGCCTGCTCGTAGAGGTCGGACCCCGGATAGGGAATCAGGTAGAAGAACTCGGCGAAGGACGGCTTGATGCGGCGCAGGAGCGCCTTGGTCAGCTCGACGTCTTCCCAGGTCTCTTCCGGGCAGCCGACGAGGAAGGTGCCCATCGGCGCGAGGCCGGAGGCGTGGCACGCGGCGAACGCCTTTTCGATCTGCTCGACGGTTTCGTCCTTGTGGACGGCCTTCAGCACCCGGGGCGAACCGGATTCCACGCCGATGTCCACCTGCACGCAGCCGGCCTTGCGCATCATCCGGCCCATTTCGACGTCGAACAGGTTCACGCGGATCTGGCAGCCCCAGGTCAGCCGGTACGGTTCGTTTTCCAGCGCCCGGCAGAATTCCTGCAGCCATTCGCGCTGCACGTTGAAGGTGTCGTCGAAGAAATAGACCGCGTCGATGCCGAATTCGTCGTGCAGGTGGCGGATCTCCGCCAGCACGTGGCCGACGGAGCGGCGGCGGACCTTGCGCGAGAACATCAGGTGCGAGGAACAGAACGTGCAGCGGTACGGGCAGCCGCGCGACGTCATGATCATGGGCGTGCCGGACTTGAACCATTTGCCCCGGATGCCGCCGGGCGGGCAGAGATAGCGATAGAAGTCCGGCATGCGGTCGATGGCGGGCTGCGGCAGTTCGTCCAGATTCCAGAACACCTCGGCTTCCCGGAACGGCTGGCCCGGAATGAACACGCCGGGAATTCCCGCGAACTGTCCGGTGCGCACGATCTCCATCAGCGCCTTCTCGCCCTCCCCGACGACCAAGGCGTCCGGCCGGAACAGCTCGAAGGTCTTGTCCGGCTCGACGGTGGGCCCGACGCCGCCGAGCAGGAAGCGGGCGTTCGGCAGCTTCTCGCGCAGGACCTTGTGGATCTCCAGCGCGCGGAAACGGGTCTGGGTCATGAAGCCGATGCCGACGAGGTCGGGCTGGAAGGCGACGATCTCGGCCAGTTGCCGGTCGTCGGGATCGGGATCGAAGATGACGACGTCCGCCGAATTTTGGATGCACGCGGCGAGCGTCAGCAGGCCGACCGGCGAGCGCTGCCGCGATTCGATCCGCACGTTGACGAGCGCCACGCGCCGAAAGCCACCGGCGGCGGAACCGGCTTCTTCCGTTTCTTTTTGCCCATTCATAACCGCCATGATACCCTGCCCACATGAATTTGACCAGCGCCCGGATTCTGATCGTCGGCGGCGAGACCCTCGCGGGGGCGGCCCTCGCCGCCGAAGCCCGGCGCCGCCGGCTGGCCGCCACGGCGCTTTCCGCCGCCGAAACCGCCGGCTGGGCCCATGCGACGGCCATTGAAAAAGCCATCGGCACGGTCCGGCCCGACGTGATCTTCGTGGCCGCGGGCGAATCGGGCGGCATCGCCCTGAACCGCGCCCATCCGGCGCGCCTGCTGGAATCCAACCTGCGCGTCGCGCTGAACGTGCTGGGCGCGGCGGCCCATCTGCGCGTGCCGCGGCTGGTGTATCTCGCCAGTTCCTGCTGCTATCCGCGCGACGCCGCGCAGCCGCTGAAACCCGACAGCCTGATGACCGGCCCCTTCGAGCCGACCAACGCCGCCTATTCCGCCGCCAAGCTCGCGGGGCTGTTGCATTGCGAAGCCGTCCGCCAGGAGCACGGCCTGGACTTTTTCGCCGCGATCCCCTCCACGCTGTACGGCCCGGAGGACCACTTCGACCCCGACCACGCCCACGTGGCGTCCGGGCTGATGGTCCGCCTGCACGAGGCCAAGGAACAAGACCTCCCGGCGGTCCCCGTCTGGGGCACGGGCACCCCCCGGCGCGATTTCCTGTTCTCGCGCGATTTGGCGGACGCCCTGTTTTTCCTTGCCGAACGCTACGACGCGGCGGGGGGACCCATCAACGTCGGCCCGGACGCCGACTGGTCCATCGCGGAAGTGGCCGAAACGGTCAAGCAGGTCGTCGGCTATACGGGAAAGCTGGAATTCGACGCCACGAAGCCCGACGGGGCGCCCCTCAAGCGCCTCGACGCCGCCCCCCTGCGCGCGCTCGGCTGGCAACCCCAGACCGATTTCGCCGCCGGGCTGCGGGAGACCTACGCGGCCTTCCTGAAAACGCGGCATTGAACTTGCCCAACCCCCTTTCTTGGGGTATGTTGCGTTTTCCCTTTTGATTGGGAAATTCGGACGATTCGCATGGCATTGGACATTTTATTCATCAATCCCGGCAACCAGAAGGCCATCTATCAGGATCTGGCCCGCGAATTCACGGCGGTGGACGTGCCGGTCTGGGCCTGCCTGCTGGCCGAGTCCATTCGCCGAAAAGGCCGTTCCGTCAAGATCCACGACATGAACGTCGAAGGCTGGAACGACGCCGTCCGCGACCGCCTGCTGGCGGAAAAGCCCCGCCTGATCGCGGTCATGGTCTACGGCCACCATCCGTCGGCCTCCACGCAGACGATGCCCGTCGTGCGGCCGCTCTTGAAGGATCTGAAGGAAACCGCGCCGGACGTTCCCGTCGTGCTCGGCGGCACGCATCCCTCGGCCCTGCCCGAGCAGACGCTGGCCGAAGAAGCCGCCGACTACATCGTCGAAGGCGAAGGGCTCTACGGCCTGCTCGGCCTGCTGGACCACGTCGTCGACGGCCAAGGCGCGTTCGAGGCGATTCCGGGCCTCTGGCGGCGGACTCCGGAAGGGGTCGCCCGCACGGCGCCGCCCAAGCCCATCGAGAATCTCGACGCGGAATTGCCGGGCTATGCGTGGGACCTGCTCCCGCCCTTGAAGAACTACCGCGCTCACAACTGGCAGTGCTTCCAGTATTTCGCGCAAAGCCAGACGCCCGATTTCACCGACGTCCGCAGCCCCTACGTCTCGCTCTACACCTCGCTGAACTGCCCCCACGATTGCGACTACTGCTGCATCCACACCATCTTCGGCAAGCCCGGCATCAAGAACTGGTCCATGGAGACCGTCGTCGGCTGGATCGACGAGCTGGTGCAGAAGCACGGCATCCGCAACATCCGGTTCGCGGACGAGCTGTTCATGCTGAACCGCGCGCGGGTGACGCGCTTCTGCGAACTGCTCGAGCAGCGCGGCTACGACCTGAACATCTGGGTCTACGTCCGCATCGACAACGTGTTCGACGACCTGTTGCCGCGCCTGCGGAAGGTCGGCATCCAATGGGTCTGCCCCGGCATCGAGTCCGGCAACGCCGACGTGCGCGCGGACGTGAACAAGAACCTGCGGCGCGACGTGGCTGCCGCGATCGGCGCCTTCCGGGACGCGGGCATCCACGTCATCGGCAACTACATGTTCGGCCTGCCGCACGACACGCTGGAAACCATGCAGCAGACCCTCGACCTCGCGCTCGAGCTCAACTGCGAATTCGCCAATTTCTACACCGTGATGGCCTATCCCGGCTCCGACCTCTACCGCCGCGCCAAGGCCGCGGGCCTCGTGCCCGACCGCTGGGAGGCCTTCTCCCAGCACGGCTACTGGACCCAGCCCCTGCCCACCGACCATCTTACCGCCGCCGAGGTCCAGGCTTTCCGCGACCGGGCCTTCGACGCCTATTTCAAAAATCCCGCCTACCGCGACCGCGTCCGGAAGCTTTTTGGCCAGAAAACTTGCGACCACCTGGACAAGATGGTATCCATTCCCATCCAGCGTCGCCTGACAGAGACAGGAGCCCCATGAACGACATAGCCTTCCTCGAGAAAAAAGCCTACGACCTCCGCAAGAAGGTCCTGGACACCTGCATCCGCGCCAAGACCGGCCACGTGACGTCTTCGATGTCCTGCGCCGAAATCATGGCCGTGCTCTACTTCGGCGGCATCCTGCGCCACGATCCCAAGCGCCCCGACTGGGCGGACCGCGATCGCTTCATCCTCAGCAAGGGCCAGGCCAGCCCGATGCTCTACAGCGTCCTCGCCGAAGCCGGCTATTTCGACGAAGCCCAGCTCAAGGGCTTCGCCCAGAAGGACGGCAAGTTCGGCGTACACCTGCAGCAGAGCGTGCCCGGCGCCGAAATCACCTGCGGCTCTCTCGGCCAGGGCTTCGGCTTCGCCGCCGGCATGGCGCTCGCCGCCAAGATGGACCTCAAGAACTACATGGTCTACACCCTCCTCGGCGACGGCGAATGCTACGAAGGCTCCATCTGGGAAACCGCGATGTTCGCCTCCCACCAGCGCCTGAACAACCTCGTCGCGATCCTCGACCGCAACTACCAGTGCGTGCTCGACTTCACCGAAAACTTCCTGGCCCTCGAACCCTTCGAGAAGAAATGGGAATCCTTCGGCTGGAACGTCGTCCGCGTCGAAGGCCAGTCCGTGCCGGCCCTGCTGGACGCGCTGCACGGGCTGCGGTCGCGCCGCCGCCCCGGCCCCACCATCGTCATCGCCGACACCACCAAGGGCGCCGGCATCGATTTCATGTCCTGCGTGCCGCTCTGGCACGGTTCGGCTCCCGCCGGAAACGAAGCCAAGCAGGCCATGGCCGAATTGGAAAGGAACACCCCCAATGCCTAATCCCATCAGCCAGCGCGATTCCTTCTGGAACAAGATCTACGAGATCGCCAAGGACGACCGGCGCATCGTCATCGTTTCGGCCGACATGGGCGCTCCTGCCCTCGACCGCATCCGCCGCGACCTGCCCGGCCAGTTCGTCAACGTCGGCATCGCCGAGCAGAACGGCGTCCTGGTCGCCTCCGGCCTCGCCCGCGAAGGCAAGCGCCCGTTCTTCTACGCCATCGCGCCGTTCGCGGTCTTCCGCCCGGTCGAGCTCACCCGCGTCAACAATGCCATCATGAAGATTCCGATCACCATCGTCGGCGTCGGCGCGGGCTTCAGCTACGAGGATTCCGGCCCGACGCACCACCTGCTCGAAGACATCGCGGTGATGCGCGCCTTCCCCAACATCACCATCCACAGCACCAGCGACGCGGCGATGGCCGCCGCCGTCGCCGAGCAGTCCTGCAACTGGCCCGTGGCCAACTACGTCCGCCTCGACCGCCAGGTCCTGCCGGACGTCCACGCCCAGACCCAGCTCGACTTCAAGGCCGGCTTTGCGGTCCTTCGCCCCAGCAAGCAGGCGCAGCTCGTCGCCACCGGCTACATGGTCCACAAGGCCCTCCAGGTCGCCGACCTCCTCAAGAAGGACGGCATCGACCTCGGCGTGATCGACCTCTTCCAGCTGCCCTGCGACGCCGACGCTCTCGTCAAGCAGATCCAGACCGCGCCGAAGCTCTTCACGCTGGAGGAGCACTTCCTCCCCGGCGGCCTGGGCTCGGCGGTCCTCGAAATGCTGGCCGACCGCGGCGCGGCCCTGCCCGTGGGCCGTTTCGGCATGGGCAATCCCGGCAGCTACTCGTACGTGTACGGCGGCCGCGAGACGATCCACGCCTCCTACGGACTGTCCCCGGAACAAATCGCGGCCGACGTCCGCAAGGCGCTCAAGTAGCCGCGAACTCCGCGAGGCACGAGGCGCAGGGCCGCAAGCCCTGCGCCTTTTCTTTTCCCGGGTCCGTTTGACAACGCTTCCGCCGCTTGGCATCCTGCCCCCGTGATTCCGCAAGCCGTCATTTTGCTCGGAGGCAAAGGCACGCGCATCGCCGCGCGCTTCCCCGACCGCCCCAAATGCCTGGTGCCCGTCGCCGGCCGCCCCTTCCTCGAATGGCAATTCGACGGGCTGAAGAAAAACGGCATCGGCCAGGTGCTTCTCGCCGCCGGCCACCTGGCCGACGTGCTCGCAGCCTATCTCGCCGCGCGCGAATCCGACGGCCTGGACGTCGTTCTTTCCCGCGAGCCCCAGCCCCTCGGCACCGGCGGCGCGCTGAAGTTCGTCGAGCCGCAACTCGCGACCGATCCCATTCTCGTCCTCAACGGCGACTCCCTCGCGCCGAATCTCGATTTTTCCACGGCGTGGAAAAAAGTTTTCCACGGTGTGGAAAAAACGGGCGAAATTTTCCATAGCGTGGAAAATATTTTTCCACAGTGTGGAAAACTTTTCGTGGCGCCCATCGAAGATCCCGGCCGCTACGGCACCGTGGAATTCGGCGCGGACGGCTTCGTGACGGCTTTCCGCGAGAAGGCGGAGCGGACCGGCGGCTTCGTCAACGCGGGCATCTATCTGCTGCCGCGCGAAATCGTCGCCGCGATTCCCGCCGGAAAAGCCGTTTCCCTCGAGACGGAGATCTTCCCGGCCCTCGTGGCGCAGAAACGGCTCTTCGCGGTCCCGGCCCCGCCGCCGCTGCTCGACATGGGCACGCCCGACGGTCTCGCCGCGATGGAAGCGTTCCTTTCCCGGTAGGGATGGCACGCCGTGCCGGCCGCCGATCTTTAAATCCCGGTCGCCGCGGCGCGGCGTCCCTACCTGTCCGAACCTTTGCGTCCTTCGCGCTCTTTGCGAGAAAACCGGCTGTTCAAGTTTTCACGCCGAACGCGATCTTGTCCGGATGGTCGGGATCGAAGTCGGCTTCGACGGTCGACCCATCGGGGATTTCGCCGGCGAGGACCTTGGCGGCGAGTTCGTCGAGGACGAGGCGCTGGATGACGCGCTTGAGGGGGCGCGCGCCGAACGCGGGATCGTAGCCCTCGCCCGCCAGCTTCTCGGCGGCGGCATCGGTGACTTCGAGCGCGATGTTTTTCTCCGCCAGGAAGCCGCGCACGCGGGCGATCTGGATTTCCACGATCCGGCGCAGCTGGTCGATGCCCAAGCTGCGGAACAGGATGATTTCGTCCACGCGGTTCAGGAATTCGGGCCGGAAACTCAGGCGCAGCGCGCCGAGCACCTGCTTTTCCATCTCGTCCCAGGCGGCCTGCCCGCGCTTCATCTTCGGATGCTTTTCGAGAGCTTCCTGGATGACGGAACTGCCGAGGTTGCTGGTCATGATGAGCACCGTGTTCTTGAAATCCACGGTGCGGCCCTGGCCGTCGGTCAGGCGGCCGTCGTCGAGGATCTGGAGCATGACGTTGAAGACATCGGGATGCGCTTTTTCGATCTCGTCGAAGAGCACGATGGAATAGGGCTTGCGGCGGACGTGCTCGGTGAGCGCCCCGCCCTCTTCGTAGCCGACGTAGCCGGGGGGCGCGCCGATCAGGCGGCTGACGGAGTGCTTCTCCATGTATTCGCTCATGTCGATGCGCACCATGGCCTGCTCGTCGTCGAACAGGAACTCGGCGAGGGCGCGCGCCAGCTCGGTCTTGCCGACGCCGGTCGGGCCCAGGAAGATGAACGAGCCGATGGGCCGGTTGGGGTCCTGCAGGCCGGCGCGCGACCGGCGCACGGCGCGCGAGACGGCCTCGACGGCCTCGTCCTGCCCCACCACGCGCCGGCGCAGGCGGTCTTCCATCTTCAGCAGCTTTTCCTTTTCGCCTTCGAGCAGGCGGCTGACGGGCACGTGCGTCCAGGCGGCGACGACCTCGGCGACATTCTCGGCGGTGACTTCCTCCTGCAGCATGCGCTGGTTCTTCTGGAGCTTGGCGAGGGCGTCCTGCGCCTGCTGGATTTTCTTTTCGGCGGCGGGCAGGCGCGAATATTTGATCTCGGCGGCTTGTTCGTATTCGCCGCGGCGGGTGGCCTGTTCCTCCTCGGTGCGCAGGCCGTCGAGTTCGGCGGTGGCGCCGCGGATGGCGCCGATGAGGTCCTTTTCGCGGCCCCAGTGGGCCTTGAGGGCGGCGCTCTGCTCGCGCAGCTCGGCCAGTTCCTTTTCGAGGGCTTTCAGACGCTCCTTGGAGGCGGCGTCCTTTTCCTTCTTGAGGGCCTCGCGCTCGATTTCGAGCTGCATGACGCGGCGTTCGAGCTCGTCGATTTCGACGGGCATGCTGTCGATCTCCATGCGCAGGCGGCTGGCGGCCTCGTCGACGAGGTCGATGGCCTTGTCGGGCAGGAAGCGATCGGAGATGTAGCGGTGGGAGAGCTTGGCGGCTTCGACGAGCGCGCCGTCCTGGATGCGCACGCCGTGGTGCGCCTCGTAGCGCTCCTTGAGGCCGCGCAGGATGGCGACGGTGTCTTCCACGGTCGGTTCGTCGACGAGGACGGGCTGGAAGCGCCGCGCGAGCGCGGGATCCTTTTCGATGTACTTGCGGTATTCGTCGAGCGTGGTGGCACCGACGCAGCGCAATTCGCCGCGGGCCAGCGCGGGCTTGATCATGTTGGACGCGTCCACCGCGCCTTCGGCCTTGCCCGCGCCGACGAGGGTATGCAGTTCGTCGATGAACAGCACGATGGCGCCGGCGCTGTCGACGACTTCCTTGATGAACGCCTTGAAGCGGTCCTCGAATTCGCCGCGGTATTTCGCGCCGGCGAGCATCGCGCCGAGATCGAGCGAGACCACGCGCTTGTTCTTGAGCCCCTCGGGCACGTCGCCCGCCACGATGCGGCGCGCGAGTCCTTCGGCGATGGCGGTCTTGCCGACGCCCGGCTCGCCGATCAGGACGGGGTTGTTCTTGGTGCGGCGCGAGAGCACCTGCACCACGCGGCGGATTTCCGCGTCGCGGCCGATCACCGGATCGAGCTTGCCCCTGCGGGCGTCGTCGGTCAGGTCGCGGCCGTACTTCTTGAGGGCCTCGTACTTGTCTTCGGGCGCCTCGTCGGTGACGCGCCGGCTGCCGCGCACGCTCTGGAGGGCCTGGAGCACGGATTCGACGGTGATGCCAAGGCCGCCGGCGAGCTTGGCGGCTTCGCCGTTCTTGCGGCCAAGGGCGGCGAGGAACAGATGCTCGGCGCTGACGTATTCGTCTTTCATCTGGGCGGCGAGCTTGGCGGCGGCCTCGAGGGTGGTCTGCAAATCGCGGGAAACGCCGCGGCGCAGGCCTTCGCCTTCCACCTGCGGGCGGGAGCGGAGCTGGCGATCGATCACGTCGGCGAACAGGTCGGCCTTGACGCCGATCTTCTCCAGCAGGGAGGGGACGACCCCGCCTTCCTGCCGCACGAGCGCCCACGCGAGATGGAGGGTATCCACCTCGCCGTGGCGGCGTTCTTCGGCCAGGCGCTGGGCATCCCGCAGGGCTTCCTGGGCTTTGGTGGTCCATTGGTCGGCGTTCATGGCGACAATCTTTCCTTTCCGAACGCCCAGCATAGCGCATCGGCCGGCCAAATTCAAACGGGGGGGGCGCCCTGAACCGAAAAATGCGCGGTTGCGGGAGACGAACATAGATGGCAGATTAGCGGACATGCCCTCCCCTCTTCAGGAGCAGGCCGCGACGAAACGCCGGACGCCGGTTTCGCGGCAAGTCCGCATCCCCTGGAGGCTCGCGGTCGCGGCCGCGGGCTTGCTGGCGCTCGGCGCGACGTTCGCCGGCTGGACGATCCGCAGCGAAGACCTTCGGATGCGCGCGGAATTGCTCGACCAGACCTGCCGGTTGGCGCAGACCATCCCGCTGGACCGACTGAAGGTCCTGCACGGCGACCACTCCGACGAGCAGAGGCCGGAGTACCACCGCCTGAAAAACCAGCTGATGGCCGCCCAGCAAATCGATCCCAGCTGGGAGTGGATCTACCTGATGGGCCGACGCAACAACGGCACCGTGTATTTCCAGATGGATTCCGAGGCCTTCGACGCCCCCGATCCCTCCCCGCCCGGCCAGGCCTATCCCGAAGCCTCGCCGCTGCTGCAGGACGTGTTCGATCGGCGCATCGCCGCGACCGAAGGACCCATTCCGGACCGGTGGGGCATCTGGGTCAGCGCCTACGTGCCGCTGGTCGACGCCAAAACCGACCGCTTGATCACCGTGGTGGGCATCGACATCGAAGCCAGCCACTGGCGCGCCAAGGCCCTGCGGGCCGGCATCGTCCCGGCGCTGGCGACGCTCGTCCTGTTGGCCATCCTGCTGGCCGGCTATCGGCTGGAGCAACGGCGGAAGCGCCCGGGCCATCCCGCGCGACGGCCGTGGCGATATCTCGAAGCGGTTTTGACCATCGGCACCGGCTTGGTGCTCACCTTGACGGCGGCCTGGGGCGCCCGGCGCATCGAGACCCAGCACGGGCGAGACGCTTTCGCCGCATTGGCCCAAACCAAATCCGTCCGCATCCTGGACGCCTTCATGAGCCTGCGCCATTTGGAGCTCGAAGGGTTGGCGCGGTTCGTCGAAAGCAGCGAAGACGTGACCCTCCAGGAATTCCGGCGCTACGCCCAGCATCTGATCCGCGTTCCGGAAGTGGTGGCGTGGGCCTGGGTGCCCTTCGTGGCCGCGGAGGAGAAATCGGCTTTCGAGCAGTCGATCCGCGACGCCGGCTGGCAGGGACCCGAATATCGGATCTGGGAAGCCGACGCGGCCGGCCAGGCGGTCCCGGTCGCGGAACGGCCGGCCTACTACCCGATCCACTACGCGGAGTCGTCGGAGGCCCTTTCGAAATACGGCCTGACGCCCGGCCGCGATCTGGCCGGCATCGACGCCGTGCGCCAAGTGCTCGCGGAAGCCGAAAGCAACGGACTGATCAGCGCCACCGACGTGTTGCCGCCCCTGTCGGGCGCGTCCAGCCAGCGGACCACGTTCTTCGTTTTCCTGCCGGACCGAACCCACAAAGACCAACGCACGCCCAAAGGCTTCGTCATGGCCGCCGTGGATCCGCAGGTTTTTCTCCGGAACTTCCTCGGCGAAAATCCGGAGGAAAACCGCCAGGTGACGATGGACCTGCTGGTGCTGCGTCCCGGGGAGCCGCCCCGTCCGATCGCCTCGATCACCGCGCCGGATTCGCCGGCCGAATTGCCGGCGAGCCTGACCGGCGCGTGGATCCTGACGCGGCCGATCGTCGTGTTCGGCAAGACCTATGCCGTCGCCGTCCGCCCGTCGAAGGCGTTTCTCGCGCTGCACACCTACCATCTCGGCTGGATCGTGCTGCTGGCCGGGCTGTCCATCACGCTGGCCAGCGCGGTCGTCATCAATTTCAACATCCACCGCCGCGAGGATCTGGCCCGGCTGCTGGCCGAACAGAGCCACAAGCTGGCCGGAATCTCGCATCGTTACGGGCTGCTGGCGGAACAGAACCGGCTCGCCATCTGGCAGGTCGACGCCGCGGGAATCTACACCGAGGTCAGCCCCATCTTCGAAGACATCCTCGGCTATTCCGCCAAGGAGCTGGTCGGCAAGCTCCATTTCTACGACCTGTGCCCCGCCGAGCGCCGCGCGGAGCTCAAAACGAACCTGCTCCCGCTCATGGCAAAGGGCGAGCCCATCCGGGAAGTGGTCCATCCGGTCGTGACCAAGTCGGGCCGGGCGATCTGGGGCCTCACCAGCGGCATCGCGCTGCGGGACGGCCAAGGCCGCGTGACGGGCTATTGGGGCACCAGCGCCGACGTCACCGAACGCCAGAACAACGAAGAGCGCATGGCCCGCCTGCTCCAGGAAAACCAAGTGGCGGCCAGCCGCTACGCGGCGCTGGTCAAGGCCTCGAACACCGGCGCCTGGGAATACGAGCCCGCCACGGGGCGGATGTGGTGCAGCCCGGAATACTTCACCCTGCTCGGCTACGATCCGGCCGAGTTCGATCTCCCGCCGAAAAAACGGACGAACGAGGTCCTGTGGCTGGCGCTGATCCATCCCGGCGACCGGGAGTCCGCGAAGCAATATCTGGCGGCCTATCTCCAAAACCCCCGCCAGCCCTTCGACCACCGCTTCCGCATGCGCCGCAAAGACGGGTCCTGGGCCTGGATCTGGTCGCGCGGGCAAATGCTCTTCGATCCCGATGGCCGGCCCGGCTCCCTGATGGTCGGCACCCATATCGACGTCACCGAAAGCATGCGGGTCGAAGAAGCCTTGCGCGAAAACGAACAGAAGTACCGCATGCTGACGGAAAACATGAAGGACGTCGTCTGGGTCGCGGACGTCGAAACAGGCCGCTTCCTTTACGTGAGCCCGTCGGTTTTCCCGTTGCGCGGCCTGACCCCCGCCGAAGTCCTGGCCCAGCCGATCGAAGCCGCCTTCGCTCCGGAAAAGCGCGCGGAGATCATGGAACGGATCCGCACCACCGTCGCCGAATACCGCGCGGGACGGGTTTCGGACGGTGCGTTTTTCACCCAGGAGATTCCGCAGCTCCACAAGGACGGCTCCATCGTCGAAACGGAAGCGGTTTGCCGCCTTTGGATGAACGAACGGACCGGCCGGCTGGAACTGCACGGTTCCACCCGCGACGTCACCGAGCGCAAGCGCGCCGAAGCGCATCTGCAGCTCCAGGCCCAGCTGCTGGATTGCGTGAACGAAGCGGTGGTTTCCACGGACATGGAGGGAACCATCCAATACTGGAACCGCGAGGCCGAAAACCTCTACGGCTACGCGGCGGCCGAAGTTCTCGGCAAGCCGTACCGCAGCGTGGCCGGCCCGATCGAGCCGCCGGACGAAAATACCTTCCGGGACGGAATCGTCGCCAGGGGCTCCTGGAGCGGCGAACACGTCCAGCGGAGGAAAAACGGCGAGACCTTCTGGACCGCCACGCTCATTTCGCTGGTCCGGGACGAACGCGGCCGGCCGATCGGTTTCATCGGGATCGACCAGGACGTCACCGAGCGCAAGCGCGTCGAGGAATCCCTGCGCGAGAGCGAACGGAAATACCGCATGCTGACGGAAAGCATGAAGGACGTCGTCTGGATCGTGGATGCCGAAACGCTGCGCTTCCTCTACGTGAGTCCGTCGGTCGAAGCCCTGCGCGGCTATTCCGCCGAGGAAATCATGGCCGGCACCCTGGCCGATTGCCTGGTGCCCGGGCAGATCGACCACCTGCAGCAGCTGATCGTCAAGCACGCCGGCGAATTCCGGCGGGGCGCAATCAACTCCCGCACCTTTTTCACCTTCGAGCTGCGGCAACCCCGCAAGAACGCCGCCCCCATCATCACCGAAGCCATCGTCCGCTTCTGGCTGAACGAACAAACGGGCCATCTCGAGCTGCACGGCGTCACGCGCGACGTCACCGAACGCAAGCGCGCCGAAGAGGATTACCGGACCCTCTTCCAAAACATGCTCGAAGGCTTCGCCCTGCACGAGATCGTCGCCAACGACGACGGCGTCACCTGCGACTATCGCTTCCTCGCCGTCAATCCCGCCTTCGAACGCATGACGGGCCTGAACGCCGCGGACATCGTCGGCAAGACCGCCCGCGAGGTCCTGCCCAACCTCGATGAAAAATGGTTCGAAATCTACGGCAACGTGGTCCGCACGGGTCTGCCCGCCTTTTTCGAGGACTATTCCACGCCCCTGGGCCGAACCTTCGAAGTGACGGCGTTCCGCTCGGCGCCGGGCCAGTTCGCCTGCATTTTCAGCGACGTCACCGAACGCAAACTCGCCCTCGACGAACTGCGGGAAAGCCGGCGGCGCTACGTTTCGCTGCTGGCCAACTTGCCCGGCATGGCCTATCGCTGCAAGAACGACCGCGAGTGGACCATGGAATTCGTCAGCGACGGCGTCGCCGAACTGACCGGCTATGCCCCGGAAGACCTGATCGGGAACAAGACCCTTTCGTTCAACGAGCTCATCCTCCCGCCCTACCGCGAGCGCTTGTGGGAGCGATGGCAGGAGGTTCTCCGCGTGCGCGGCAAGTTCGAGGCGGAATACGAAATCGCCGCCCGCGACGGCGTCGTCAAGTGGGTCTGGGAGCAAGGCGAAGGCGTCTACGACGCGCAGGGCCAGCTGCTGGCCCTGGAAGGGTTCATCTCCGACATCTCCGAACGCAAGCGCGCCGAAGCCGAACGCGAACGGCTCATCCGCGCCATCGAACAATCCGGCGAAACGATCCTCATCACCAACGCGGGCGGGGCCATCCTCTACGTGAACCCCGCCTTCACCCGGACCACCGGCTACACCCGCGAAGAAGCCCTCGGCCAATCCCCCCGCCTCCTGAAAAGCGGCGTGCACGGTCCGGAATTCTACCGCGAGATGTGGAAGACCTTGGAAGCCGGCCGGACCTGGGAAGGCCAAATCGTCAACAAGCGCAAGGACGGCACGCTTTTCACCGAACAGGCCGCCATCTCGCCGGTTCGCGACGCCGCCGGGCACCTCGTCAATTTCGTCGCCGTCAAGCGCGACATCACCCAGCAGCTGCGCGCCGAAGAAGAGAAAGACGCCTTGCAGGCCCAGCTTTCGCACGCGCAGAAGCTGGAATCCATCGGGCGCCTCGCCGGCGGCGTGGCGCACGATTTCAACAACATGCTCCAGGCCATCCTCGGCTACGTCGAGATCGCCATCGAGCAAGTGCCCGCCGACCAGCCCCTGCATGACGACCTCCGGGAAATCCAAAAAGCGGCGGCGCGCTCCACCGCCCTCACGCGCCAGCTCCAGGTCTTCGCGCGCAAACAGGTCGCCACGCCCGAAGTGCTGGACCTCAACGAAGCGGTCGAAGGCACGTTCGGCATGTTGCGCCGCCTCATCGGCGAAGACGTCCAGCTCGTGTGGAAACCCGGCCGGAACGTCGGCCGCGTGAAGATCGACCCCAGCCAGCTCGACCAGATCGTGGCCAACCTGTGCATCAACGCGCGCGACGCCATCGGCGCCGCGGGCCACGTCACCATCGAAACCTCTCTCGCGACCATCTCCTCGCGGGAACCCGGCCTCGCCGGCGATCTCGCTCCGGGCCGCTATGCCCTGCTTTCCGTGCAAGACGACGGCGTCGGCATGAATCCGGACGTGGTCGAACACATCTTCGAGCCCTTTTTCACCACCAAGCCGATCGGCAAGGGAACGGGCCTGGGCCTGTCCACCGTATATGGCGCCGTCAAGCAGAACGGCGGGGGCATCCACGTGGAAAGCCAGCCGGGCCAAGGCAGCACGTTCAGGGTCTACCTGCCCCGGCACGATCCGAAAGAGGCGCCCGCGCCGCCGCCGGCCCCCGTCGTAATCGCCGATCCGACCGCCGAACGCCATGAAACCATCCTGCTGGTCGAAGACGAAGACGTCATCCTCCGCACGACCAAGCGCATCCTCGAATCCCTGGGCTATCAGGTGTTCGCCACCGATTCACCCCAGGACGCGCTCCGCATCGCCGCCGAACGCCACGGCCGCATCGACCTGCTGCTCACCGACGTCATCATGTCCGGCATGAACGGCCCCGAGCTGGTCCGGCATCTGCAGGAGACCCATCCGTCGATCCGGCATCTGTTCATGTCGGGCTACACCGCCAACCTGCTGGAAGAACACGGCGTGGAAGAATCCAACGCGAACTTCATCCAGAAGCCGTTTTCCAGGACCGCACTTGCCCTGAAAGTGAAAGAATCCCTCGCCCGCGCCTGAGCGCCGGCAGCGGATCCGAAGCGAAAAGCGGCCCACCGTCATCCGCCGGAAAAACCGGCGGATTTCCCTACATCTTCTGGATCGGCGGATTGTGGACCCGCACCCCTTGGCCGACCAGGTACGCCTTGACCTGCCGGACGGTGAACGTGCCGAAATGGAACACGCTGGCCGCCAACAAGGTGCTGGCATGCCCTTCCTTCACCGCCTCCCGGAAATGGATCAGCTTGCCAGCTCCCCCGCTGGCGATCGTCGGCAATTTCGTCGCATCGGCCACGGCGCGGATGAGATCCAAATCGTAGCCGCGCTTGGAGCCGTCGCTGGGTTTGCTCGTGGGCAAGAGGCTTCCTACGCCCAGATCCGCCATTTTCTTCGCGAATTCCACTGCATCCACGCCCGTCGGCGTCCGGCCGCCGTCGACGTAGACTTCGCGCTTCGAAGGCAGCTTTCCATTGCGGTCCACGTCGATCGCCGCCACGATGGACGGGCCCCCGAATTGCCGGACGGCTTGCGCCACGAAATCCGGATCGCGGAAGGCCGCCGAGGAAATGCTTACTTTTCGGGCGCCGGCCGCCAGCGCGGCTTCCATGTCGGCCAGCGATTGGATGCCGCCCCCCACCGTCACGGGAATCTTCACCGCCGCCGTCACGCGCTTGAGCACGTCGAACATCGTGCGCCGTTTCTCGACCGTCGCGGCGATGTCGAGAAAACCCAGCTCGTCCGCGCCGTTGGCTTCGTAGGCGGCGGCGCAAGCCACCGGGTCGCCCGCATCGACCAAATCCACGAAATGGATGCCTTTCACCACGCGGCCCTTGTGCATATCCAAGCACGGCATGATGTTGACGAATGGTTTCACGGGTTCCGGCCTCTGCAGGCGAATTGAAAATATGGCATAAGCCTACGCGAGCAGACGCTTTTCGGCAAAGAAAAACGCCGCAGGGCAACAGCCTGCGGCGGTCTCGATTCGCCCCTCGCGGGCGCGAAGGAGAAATTTAGTTCAACTTGGCGTTGATTTCGGCTTCGGCCAGCGACCAGAAATAGGCGCTGTCGCCGGAGAATCCATGGCGCTCGGCGATGTAGTACGCGGCTTCTTCGATCATCTTGTAGCGCTGCTCGGGCGAGAGCGCGGGCTTCTTTTCGACGACCGCGGCCTTGGCGGCCGGCTTTTTCGCCGCGGGCTTCTTCGCCGCGGCGGCTTTCGGGGCGGCCTTCTTGGCGGGCGTTTTCTTGACTTCCTTCATCTTTGCTCCTTGCCTTGGGCGGGTCCAAGGCGTTTTCGGTTATTTCCTGCCCCCCGACATGGGGTGCAAATCTGCGCGAACTTTATTTCACGCCAAACGGATTGCAAGCCCTTTTTCGCCCTGTTCGATCGCGCGAACTTCTTGCAAAATCTATCCATTACGCGCATCCCGCGAACGGACAGGCAGATAGGACGCAGGAAGAATAAATCGTTTTACCTTAAAATATTTTGTTATTTTTCCCGAATTGTCCAGTCATACAGGCGAATTTCGGCATAATAGCGGTTTGACATTTTTCCCCTCCGCAACCGTTTATTCCCAAAATGTCCCGCCGGCCCTTCCCAGCGATTCGTCTAGGAGTAATTCATCTTTTTGTAGCTGGCCTCGGTGAGGCCGGCCACAAGCATAGCAGCCCCGGCCCCAACGGGGTCGGCTACAACAAATCCGAAAACGCTTTAGGATTCGACGGTATCCAAGCCAACCAACGCGCAGCGCGCCGCCGCCATTTCCGCTTCCCGCTTGCTGGCTCCCTCGCCTTCGCCCAAGCGAATCGTCCCCACGAAAACGGCCACCTTGAAATGGCGTTCATGGGGCGGGCCGCTTTCCTCCAACAAATCGTATCGCGGGCTTTCCTTTCGATCCCGCTGCAGGCGCTCCTGCAAATCGCCCTTGGGATTGTCGTCGGCCCCCGCCTCGATCGCCTCGGCGATTTCGTCGGCGAACCAATTTCCGAACGCCGCCCGCACCGGAGCGGGACCGCCGTCGAGCCACAACGCCCCGAGAACCGCTTCCAGCGCATCGGCCAGCAGCGCGTCTTTTTGCCGGCCGCCGCTGCGTTCTTCGCCGCGCCCCAGCAACAGGAAGTCGCCCAGACCCAATTTGCGCGCCACCCGCGCCAGCGTCGCGGCGTTCGTCAGGCGGCTGCGGACTTTCGTCAAGGTGCCCTCCCGCCAGTCGGCTCGGTCGGTCACCAGCCATTCGGCCGAAATCGCGCCGAGCACGGCATCGCCCAGGAATTCCAACCGCTGGCTCTCGGCCTGTTCGGGTTGGCCGGCCTCGGCGGAATGCGACCGGTGCGTCAACGCCGCAGCCAGCAGCGCCGGGCGCGCGAAGACGTGGCCCAGTCGTTTTTCCAATTCCGTTTGTTCCGGCCGCGGTGCGCAGGATGCCATGGTCAAGCCCTCGGGTGGTATTGGTGGTGGACCGACTGCAGGCGCCGCTGGTCCACGTGGGTATAGATCTGCGTCGTCGAAATGTCCGCATGTCCCAGCATTTCCTGGATCACCCGCAGCGAAGCGCCGTTGGCCAGCAGATGCGAAGCGAACGAATGCCGCAGCACGTGCGGCGAGATTTCTTTGCGGATTCCCGCCTGCCGCGCATAGGCCCGGATCTGCCGCCACAACGTCACGCGCGACAGCGGCCGGCCGGTCCGCGACAGGAACACGGCGCGGCTCGCGTCGCCGGTTTTCGCGGCGAACACAGGCCGTCCGCGCTCCAGCCACGCCTGCACCGCCGCCACCGCCCGATGTCCGATCGGCACCACGCGCTCCTTGTCGCCCTTGCCCACGCACCGGACGTATTCCGCGTCGAAATGCAGCGATTCCAGCGCCAAGCCCGCCAGTTCGCTCACCCGCAACCCCGTCGCGTAGAACGTCTCCAGGATCGCCCGGTCGCGCAACCCGCGCGGCGTGGATACGTCCGGCGCCGCCAACAGACGATCCACTTCGTCCGGGGTCAGCGTCGGCGGCAGGATCTTCCAGAGCCGCGGCGAATCCATCGCGTCGGCCACGTTCGTCGCCAGCAGCCCCTCCTGCGCCAGATGCCGGAAGAACACCTTGACGGCGACGAGGCGCCGCGCGAGGCTCGCCGCCGCCAAGCCCTTCTGCTTGCTCTCCATCAGGAAATCGAGGATGTCCCGCCGTTCCACGTCCTGGATGCCGGCCCGCCCCTTGCGCGAAAGAAACGCGAGGAATTCCGACAAGTCGTGGCCGTAGCCCAGCCGCGTATTCGCGCTCAACCCGCGTTCCAGCGTCAGGTAATCCATGAACTGGTCGAGCAGGAAGCGCATCGAACCGGGCGTCAGGAATCCAGATGCGAACGCGCCGCCCAGTCGGCCAGGAGCCGCGCGGGAACCAGCGTCGCGCCGGGCGCGCCGAACGGCTTCTCCTCTTCCAGCCAAGCGGTGCCGGCGATGTCCAGATGCGCCCACGGCACGCCGTCCGGCACGAAGCGCTTCAGGAACGCGCCGCCCGCGATGGTGCCGGCCGAGCCGTCGCCGACGTTCTTCAGGTCCGCGAACTGTCCCTTCAACATCTCGTCGTGCTCCGGCCACAGGGGCAGTTGCCACAGCCGTTCGCCGACCGCTTCGCCCGACAGCATCAGGTCCAGCACCAGCCGGTCGTCGTTGCCCAGCACCGCCGTCGCCTCGTACCCCAGCGCGACGATCACCGCGCCCGTCAGCGTCGCCACGTCGACGATCGCCGCCGGCTTTTCGTCCGCGGCGAACGAGAGCGCGTCCGCCAAAATCAGGCGCCCTTCCGCATCGGTGTTCAAGATCTCGATGGTTTTCCCGTTGCGGGCCGTCACGATGTCGCCGGGACGCGTCGCGCCGCCGCCGGGCATGTTTTCCGCCGCGGGGACGTACGCCACCACGGGACGCGGCAGCTTCAGGCGGGCCGCCAGGCGCACGACGGCCAGCGCGGCCATGCCGCCGCTCTTGTCGTACTTCATCCATTCCATCTTTTTGCCGGGCTTCAGGCTGATGCCGCCCGAATCGAACGTCACCGCCTTGCCGACCACCACCAGCGGCTTCAGGCCCCGCTTCCCCGCATGCGCCAGCCGGATCAGGCATCCGGGCCGGCGGCTGCCCTGCGCCACCGCCAGCAGCGCCCCGCATTTCTCTTTTTTCAGCGCGGCCACGTCCCAGACCTTGCAGGACAGCCCGTCCCGCTTCGCCCATTTGCGCGCGTGCGCCGCCAATTCCATCGGCCCCAGTTCGTTCGCCGGCCGGTTCGCCAGATCGCGGACTTCGCGCAAGACCTCGCCGGCGATTTCCGCGCGGCGCACGGCCGCGCGCACGGCCTTCGCCGCCGACATCCGGCCCGCCCACTCGAAGACGAACGCGCCGGCGCGCTTGCGCGATTTGAACGATTCGAACGCATATGCGCCCGCCAGCAGTCCATCCGCGGCCAAGCCCGCCAATTCCGGCGCCGCCAGCGGAAACGCCGCGGCATCCGGCCATTCAAACGCCACCCTCCGCACGGCCCCTGCCTGCGCCAGCGCGCGGCCCGCCGCCGCCCACGCCCGCAGCCAGCGCGCCGCGTGGAAATCGCTTTTCCGGCCGATCCCGACCAGCAACACCGGCGCGGACAGACCCGTCGGCCACGCCGTCGCGCCGGTCTCGCCTTCGAATTGCGCCGCTTTTCGCCAAGCTTCCAGCGCCGGACGATCCGCCGCCGGCAGCGCGGCCGGCGCCAGCAGCGCCGGGCCTTGCGCGAGCACCACCCGCGCATCCGGCCGGGCCGACCGCGCCACCCAGCGGAAATCGACCGGCTTATTCATCGCCGCGGCATTCCGGCGGGAGCTTGGCGCGCGCTTCTTCGTCGGCGGGCAAATCGTTCACGGCGAACCCGGCGTGGCGCACCGCCACTTCGATGTTCCGCCGGCCCAGGCGCACGTTGTCGTAGTCCACCCACGCCTTCCGCGCCGCCACGTCCAGGCGGATGTCCCGGATGGTCCCCTCGCCCAGGCGGGCCACGGCGGCCTGCACGGCTTGCGCGCAGGCTTCGCTCTTCATCGCGGGAATATCGAGCTCGATCGTCGAAACCGTATTGCGGAAGCATCCCGCACCCAGCGCCAACAGCGCCGCCACTCCGATCCATCCTGCCGTTTTCCTGTTCATCCTTGCGCCTCCAATTGCTTCGCAGACTATTCCACCCCGCCCCATCCCTGTCAACGCCCTCCGTCCCCCCAGACGCGGCCAGCGCTCAATCCCGGTCCAGCGCGAGCTGCCGTTCGACCAGTTCCGCGGCCAACCGCGCGCGGTCCGCCAATTCCGGCAGCGCCGCCGCTTCGGGGCTTTCCGCGAAGGCGCGATACAGCGCCAACGCCTCTTCGCGCCGGCCTTGCTTCAGCACGGCCAGCGCCAGATTGAGGCGCGCGTTGGGCGTATCCGGCGCGCGCGCCAGCACGTCGCGATAGGCCGCTTCGGCATCCGCAAACCGCTCCAGATGCATCCATTCGCCTCCCTGCCGATAGCGGAAATAGGCGGCGCTGCCGCGCCGCAGGGCCTTCCCATAAAGCGCGGCGGCCCGATCATGCCGTCCTTCCTCGCAGGCCAGCCGCGCGCGGCGTTCCAGATCGCCGACGTCGCCCTCGCCCCGGGTTTCGCGCTGGAAAAGTCCCCAGCCCAGCAAGACGACGAGCAGCGCGGCACCGCCCGCGAGCGCTCCGCGCGTCACCGTGCGGCCGTGCGCGTCCAGCCAGCGAACCGCCGGCGGAATGGTCTCCAGATAGGGCGCGCGGACCGCATCGGCCCCCAGCGTCAACACCGTCCAGGCGGCCTGTTCGATCGGCGTGGCGCCGGCCGGCAACCCCTGCCGCCGCATCCGCGCCAGCACGCTGTTGTGGGGCGTCTGCAACAGCAACGCGAAAAACAGGATCCACGCCCGCGGCGGCCACGTCGCGGCTTCCATTTCCGCCGCGCGCGTCCGCAAGCCCGCGGACATCGGTTCGGTGCGCCCTTCCCAGACCAGCGGGATGAATCCGCACGGCGACCAATCCGAACGGTTTCCCGCTTCCCCGTCGTGCCGGTCGAACGCGGAGGCTTCCTCGTTCCAGAACGATTCCTTCAGCCACACGTCCAGTTCGCGCTGCTCGCCTTCGGCATCGCCGACGGCGCGATCCAGATCTTCCCGGCCCACCGCCAAGCGATAAAACGCGGCGGCTTCGTTCGACAGCAGCACGGCCAGATCCACGGTAAAGCGGCCCGGCGCGAATTCCGCCGGGAACAGCGCTTCCTCCGCCGACGGCCAGCGCGGCAAGCCCGTTCCGCTCGGATCGTACCCGTCGAATTCGCGCTGCAGGACTTTTGCCAAGCCCGGCAGAAGCCGACCGATTCTCTCGTCGGAATCCGGCCCGGCCGCGGCCACGCGTTCGGCCAGCTGGCACGTCACGGGACAAGTCGGCCGCAGATTTCCGTCCCCGTCCGCCGTGGCCAGCCATTCGTCCAACAGGTTCGCCGCCACCGCGGGATCCGCCAAAATCCAAGCCGCGATCGCCAGCGGCAAATCGTTCCCCGCCGCGGCCGCCGCGCGGGGCAGCTCCGCCACCGCGGCCTGCACCGCCTGGGCCGCCGGAGCGGGCAACGTCTCCAACCAAGCTTGGCCCGCCGGCCGCGCTTTCGCTTGCTTGGCACTTGGATTCATCGCGCCACTATATCCATCCGCACGGCCTTCCACCAAATGAAAAAGTTGCTTCCCCCTCCCTGCGCCGCTACACTTTCGCCCATGAAAATTTCCTTCCATGCCGGCTGGGCCGCGCTCGCGCTGATCGCGGCGGGGACGGCGCCCGTCCTTGCCGAAACGCGGATGCAGGTCGCCGCCGCTTCGACGCCGATCTACGCGAAAGCGTCCGCCGCCGCCCAGAAGGTCGGCCGCGCCACTTCCGGCGAAATTCTCTTCGTCTCGCGCATCGACGGCGACTGGGCGGCCATTTCCCCGCCCGACCGCCTGAGCCTCTGGCTCAACAAGGACTTCATCGAAGGCAATCGCGTCATCGCGAAGAGCATCCAGATCCGTTCCGGCCCCGGCGTCCAGTATCCCGTCGTGGGCACGTTGGAACGCGGCGCGCCCGTCATGCCCCGCGGCGAAGACGGCGAGTGGTGCAAGATCGCGCCGCCCTCCTCCACGACGCTCTGGGTCAAGCAAAGCGATCTCGCCGAAATCCAGACGCGGACCGCGCCCATCCAAGACGTCGTCCCCGTTCCGGAACCTCCCAAACCCGTTTCCGCACCGACGCCCGCGCCCAAACCGGCGCCCGCGCCGGCGCCGCAGGCACCCGCCCCGGTCCAGACCGCCGCACCCGCGCCAACGCCCGTTCACGTTCCCGCACCCATCGCGGCGGCTCCCGCGCCCGCTCCGGCGCCGGC
>ERZ1645187.938-NODE-938-length-27755-cov-14.400686_pt1 | contig 27755 bp, 29 predicted proteins | sample MGYA00575352_ERZ1645187 | MGnify/ENA primary metagenome ERZ1645187 (study PRJEB40837, sample SAMN11349314) | freshwater sediment metagenome | isolation source: river sediment | host: Sediment | place: India: Wazaribad , New Delhi | collected 2017-02-21 ...
GCCATGTTTTCCCTGATGGCCCGCCACCAACAGGCTTGAGGTATTGTGTAAATTCGGCTTCGCTCAACTTCGTGCCTTCGGCAGCGCAGCAAGATAATGATTAATGTTTTGACGGGTTTGCTAAATACTTATGCAGTTTAGTGAAATCGTCCAGCAGCTTTTGTTGTGTTTCCACATCGGTTTCCCGAATGTTGAAAGCCTCAAAGCTCGTGTAATAACGTGATCTTCCTTTTTCGTCAACTACCTTGATACATGAGGCATTTTTCAGACAATAAAATGCAATGTTACTTCCCTCACCCTGGGTGGCCTGAAACAATTTTGTGGCCTTAGGATCGAGTTCGGTAACAGAAAAACTGAGCTCAAAACCTGAACATGTGTCTTTCTCAACAAAAAATCCATTTGCATTAATATTCAGGTAATTACAATCATTTATTGCATAATTTTGATACACTTTTTCAATTTGATCAATTGTTTCGAGGGTGTTAAGCAGCAATCTGCCGGTTTGGCCTTTGCTTTGTGTGGACACAAAAAATACTGCCATCAGGGCCAATATCAGCCTCAGCATTTTGTTGCAGTTGCTTCTCATCTATTTGATCTTTCAAGATAAGATTTCAAATCTGATTTCACTTCAGAAGCCAGAAAAAAGAGTCCGAGTAAATTCGGGAAAGCCATACACAGCACCATCATATCCGAAAAGTCCATCACAGGACCCAGACTTGATGATGTGCCAACAACGATACAAGCCAAAAAGAACAAATTAAAAATATTGTTCGAAAATTTTCTGGAGCCAAAGATTTTCTCACCAAAACCGCCAAAAAGAAAATCAAAGCCTTTGAGGCCGTAATAACTCCACGAAATCATTGTGCTGAAAGCGAAAAGTGTAACCGATAAAAGCAATATTATTGGAAACCAACTAATTACCGATCCGTATGCAACCGAAGTCAATTGAACTCCCTGCAAGCCTGCAGAGGTATCAACACCTGAAAAAATGATTACGAGCGCTGTCATTGTGCAAATCACAACTGTATCAATAAAGGGCTCAAGCAGTGCAACAAGACCTTCGCTCACAGGCTCATTGGTTTTGGCTGCTGCATGGGCTATTGAGGCCGAACCGACACCAGCCTCGTTGGAGAAAGCACCGCGTTGAAATCCAAATATAAGAACACCCACAAAACCGCCACGCATCGCATCAGCAGAAAAAGCACCATTCCAGATGGCCGAAAGTGCTTCGCCGGTTCTGTCAATATTCATAAAAATTATGAACAAAGAAGCTCCTACATACAACAGCGCCATAAAAGGCACGATGCGGGAAGCCACTTTGCCAATGCTTTTCATGCCTCCAATGATGACCAGACCCACCAGCGCTGCCATCAGGATGCCATACCAAAAACCAAAATCTGCAGTAGACGGGAAAAAAACCACCAATTGCTGAAAGGCTTGGTTTGCCTGAAGCATATTGCCGCCTCCAACAGAGCCTCCAATGGCCAAAACTGCAAACAACACAGAAAGTAAAACTCCCAGCCTGGGAAAACCTTTTGCTGCGAGGCCGTATTTCAAATAATACATCGCACCGCCTGACACTTTGCCATCGCTGTCTATTTTTCTGTATTTAAGCCCCAGGGTGCATTCAGCAAACTTTAATGACATTCCTAGAAATCCGGCCAAAATCATCCAGATTGTAGCGCCCGGCCCTCCAATTGTAACTGCAATTGCCACTCCGGCAATATTTCCTAAGCCAACCGTGGCCGAAAGTGCTGCGCTTAAAGCTTGAAAATGTGAAACTTCGCCCGGTACATCTGAATGAGCAGGCTGGGACCGAACCAACTTTAGTGCTTTGGCAAATCCTTTTACATTGACTAAACCTAGAAAAACTGCAAAGAAAACCCCACCAATCATCAACCAAACTACAATGAGTTTTAGCGGTGCTTTGACCGGTTTGCCTGCCTTATCAACAACCAATTTTCCGCTGGTATCGTAAATATTGGCATCATACAAACCGGTTGCTTCGAAAGGATCCCAAAATAACACCCCTGCCAAACCGTCAACAAATGGCGTGAAAGCTTCGTTGATGCTTTGAGATATGCCAGCCGAAGCAGGCCTTAGCTCAGTTGCATCCTGTGTATCGGGTTTTGATCCAAAGGACTGAAATACAGCCAATATGGCTATCACCACAAGAACAACAATTTGCTTTGCCGACATTGCCAAGCGCCATTTAGCGGCTTTGCGTTTCATCGAATTACTTCTTTAGTTCGGACATGGCTTTGAAATAAGCATTTGTTTCCTTCACCACCACGCTGCTGAGCAAGAGAAGTGCAATAAGGTTTGGTATCGTCATAAAGGTGATGACCATATCAACAAAATGCCAAACGATGTCAAGCCCCCAGATTGCTCCAAAAAATACGAAAAGGCTGTAAACATATAAAAACGGTTTCACTGATTTCTCCCCGAAGAGGTAAATACTGGCGCGTGAGCCATAATATGACCAGCTGATAATAGTAGAAAAAGCAAAAAGCAGTAGCCCGAAGGAAATGATATACCCTCCCAGACCATCAATACCAAGACGGTGAAGTCCGGTATTCATGGCATCTACTGTCATCCCGACACCTTTGTTTCCTCCCTGCCAGGCATCGGTGACAATTATCATCATGGCAGTCATCGTACAGATCACGATTGTATCAATAAGAGGTTCGAGCAGCGAAACAACTCCTTCGCGTGCAGCATAAGTTGATTTTGCAGCAGCATGCGCGATTGGAGCCGAGCCTTGTCCGGCTTCATTGCTAAACAAACCTCTGCGAACGCCCCAAATCATCGTCATGATCACCGTAGAACCCAAAAATCCGCCTGCAGCGGCTGTACCGGAAAATGCCCCTTCAAAAATCGCATGAAAGGCTCCAGGGAGTTTATCATACTCAGCAACCAAAACAATCAAGGTGGCTCCCACATAAACCACTGCCATAAAAGGCACGAGCCTTGCCGTGACTTCACCTATTCTTTTTACACCTCCGATAATGATTAGCAAAACCAATCCGGTGATAAAAAGGCCCGAAATCCATGTTGGAATCTGATATGTAGTTAACATGGCATCAGACATGGAGTTGGACTGTGCCATATTGCCTGTTCCCAAGGAACATAAAATGGTTGAAAACGCGAAAACCAACGCCAGAATCTTCGCCCATTTGCCAAGTTTCTCCTTAAGTCCGTCTTCCATATAATACATTGGTCCGCCCGAGACCGTTCCGTCGCTGTTAAACCTGCGGTACTTTTGTGCCAGTGTAACTTCTGCATATTTTAGCATCATTCCTAAAAATCCGGTAACCCACATCCAGAAAACCGCTCCCGGACCTCCAAGATATACTGCCATTGCCACTCCCACAATATTACCTGTGCCCACAGTTGCCGATAAAGCCGTTGTAAGTGCCTTAAAATGATTTACATCACCAGCCGTTCCTTTCACATCGTACTTGCCGGCTACCACCCTGATGGCATGCGGTATTTTTGTGATATTGATGAAGCGGAGACGGACTGCAAACCACAAGCCTGTTGGTATCAACAAAAACAATATCAAATAGCCCCCAACATAATCGTTGTACAGCTGGATGCCCTGGTCAATGAAATTTAGGATCTCATTCATTACGTTACTATTTCTTGTTAAAAAAACTGGGCCAGCAAAGCAATAAGCCTGCAGCCTGATACTTGAAAGCGCAAAGATTGCAAAATAGAAGAACAAGGACAAATAAAAAAAGAGCATGCAAAAGGCAAGACCAATTTCTTTCTAAACACGGTACCCTTCTTCTGTGCGAATTAGGAGCTGACCAATACGGCACTCGAGGCAGCGTTTGCTTGTGCAATATTGTTTTCGCAGGTGCAACATGGCCTGCGACTGTAGTGCATTGGCCGCGCCAATTCCCAGCTCATTGAATTTGCGTATGATGGCATTGTTTTCAGCTTCAATGTTTTCGAGCAGCATCAGCGCCTTGTCTTTGGGCTCATTCTGGTTGTTGTGAATGCCATAAGCAAACAAAACCTGGGCTACACTGTTGATCAGCATGAGGTCAATAGTTTCTCTGCCAAATCTTTTCGTCGTTCCTTTCACTTTTTTATCAAACATATAATGATCGTCCCAATATGAAGATGCAGTTACTTCAAACATGGGTTTGATATCACCGGCCGTACCGGCATGAAGAAACCTGCTGAACATTCGTTGGTTTTGATGTATCAGCGCAGCAAGCTGTGATAAGCGTATGGTTGGGAAGTTTGAAGGCCTCATGCGCATGAACCTCCATTCCGAATCGTGCAGCTCGGCAAGATTATACTTTTGTTTCAAGAAAAAGTATTCTTTCTTCAAACGAAGAGGATAATCATCAGCAAATTCCCGGGAAAGCATGCCTGCAACACCAAACAGCATTGCTTCGAGTTGAAATAAATTACCGGAATGTTTAAGCAACAACTGAAATGTCAGTTTACGTGCCAAATGTGCAAAAGGCGCATCATTGACATTAAGACCGAAATTGCGCATCAGCCGTTGATACATTGTTTCTTCCCAGTCATTTCCGGTTTGTTCAAACAGCTGCAGCACTTCTTCAACCTTAAACTCGAGCCGCTCGACGATCATTCTGTCGAGCCACGAAAGCCAGGTAAACCGCTGAACATCAGCAACAACATTTTGGCAGGCCATCCAGTTTCGGCTATCCTGAAACCTGCGATAGCGCAACAAGAGCGCGGTATCAAATCTATCTTTTATTTCAAGGGTAGGAATGGCAACTCCTGTTGAGGTATAAACTTGTTTATCAGCATTGTAAACCACATGCAAGACCACTGTATCATAGGCAACATTGCGCTCATGGCGATGGTTGTACCAGTCAGAAGCATTCACATGAAGCTCCACATTCCCTGCCCACAAAGTGTCATCAATCCGGATGCGTGCATTGAGAAAATCAGGCCCTGCGTCAGCATTCCTTGTGCCGGGATAAACAACTTCGATCGTCTTTCCGTCAGTTGTCTGGATCGTCCGGTCAAAAAGCCGGTTCTCCCAAAGGTAGGCAATAAAAATTTCTTTCATTGTTGGTGTTTTGTTCAAAATCGTGGTAAAAGTAATGGCTTTTGTGGTGAAACACAAACCAAAATTGAAAAAAAGCCAAGCTGTCACAAGTTTTGTTGAAATACGTTAATCTACTGTTACAAAGCACGTTACCATCATTATATTAAAAACATTGTTAACTAATTTGCAAAAAAGCTGCAGATGGTTTACTTTTGTGGTTTGATCACCTATCTTTCAAGAAGTCAATGGCTGATACACGTACGCTCGTAGCTGGATTGGAGTACAAAATTAGGCAACTGATCGGAGAAAATATTCAACTCAAAACTAATGTACAGCTTCAGCATGAAGAGCTGGACAAACTGAAAGAAAGACTGGAGGTCGTGGAAAAAATAAATCTTGAATTAACCGAACAACTGAATAAAAAAATTATCGCTGATGCGTTTAACAGCGAGCAAGAAATCGAAGAAGGCAGAAAACGTATCCAAGTATTAATGCGGGAAATAGAACAATGCATTACTTTAGTGAATAAGTGATTCAGCATATAGCACACAATGGAGGAAATTTCGATCAACATCAGTATTGCAGACAGACCTTACAGGCTCACAATTCTTCGCAGCGAAGAAGAGCAGGTGAGAAAAGCAGCCGCTGTCATCAACGATCGGATCAAAAACTATGCGCAAAGCTATGCCTACAAAGACAGGCAGGACCTGCTTGCAATGGCAGCTTTGCAATATGCAACCTCAGCACTTCAATTTGAGTCGGAAGTGACTTTCAGAGACACCCATCTCACTCAAAAACTGACAGAAATGGATCAATTGCTTAGCAATCACCTCAAAGCTTGAAATAATCAAGGTTCTCACATCGTTCTTTGAATAAGATAGTACCCGCCGAATTCAACAGATTGTAAACTCAACATTACAAATGAACCGGGATCGCTCTTCATTGTGAAAACAGGCCTCACGTCCTTTGGGACGTCTGCATTGCAGACCAGTGGAAGTTTGAGCAGCAAGGCTCCCAAAAAGTGTCGTAAAGGGGTTTACATACTCCTTTGAACACCGGTGGGTACTTTTTTTTAGCCTTCTTCCATAATTAACTTAACAACGAAAAAAATATGGGAGAAATCATCATTTATGCAATCATCCTGCTGGCAGGTGGTGCAGCCGGAGGAGTATTAACAGCAACGGTTTTGAAAAAATCCGTTCTGAAAAAAAGCGAAGCTTTGCTCGAGGAAGCCAAAGAAAAAGCAGAGGTCATCAAGAAAGAAAAGATGCTTCAGGCAAAGGAAAAATTCTTGCAACTCAAAGCTGACCATGATAAAGCCACCGGTGAAAAAACCCGGGAACTGCAAAAAGCCGAAAACAGAAATCAACAACGGGAACAGGCCCTAAACCAAAAATTTGAAGAGTTTAATCGCAAGCAGAAAGAATATCAACAGCAAAAGCAGGTGCTCACAGATCAGACTGCAATCCTCACCAAAAGACAGGAAGAACTCGACAAAATCAAAGAAGAGCTGAGCAAGGTGCAGGAACAACACTTGAAACAGCTTGAACTTATTTCTGGACTTTCAGCCATCGAAGCAAAGGAACAACTCATCGAAGGCCTCAAAGAAGAAGCCCGTGCCGAAGCCATGGTGCTCATCAAGGAAATCACCGAAGAAGCAAAAATGACAGCCGCTTCCGAAGCACGTAAAATTGTTGTTGAAACCATACAACGCACTGCCGCTGAACACACTATCGAAAACACCGTCACCGTTTTCAACATCGAAAGCGACGAGATCAAAGGCCGCATCATCGGCCGCGAAGGCAGAAACATCCGTGCCCTCGAAGCGCTTACCGGCGTTGAAATTATCATTGACGACAGTCCTGACGCAATTCTTCTGTCTGGCTTTGACCCTGTTCGCCGTGAAATTGCTCGGTTATCACTTCATAAACTCGTGACCGACGGCCGCATTCACCCTGCCCGTATCGAAGAAGTGGTCACGAAAACAGAAAAACAGATCGAGCAGGAAATCATCGAAACCGGAAAAAGAACTGTAATTGACCTCGGTATTCACAACCTTCATCCCGACCTCATTCGCATGGTCGGACGTATGAAGTACAGATCATCCTACGGACAAAACCTGCTTCAACACTCCATCGAAGTAGCAAAACTCAGCGCTACAATGGCTGCCGAATTGGGCCTGAATGTTAAAACAGCCAAACGTGCCGGACTGTTGCACGACATTGGCAAAATTGCCGAAACCAACGAAGCTGAATTGCCTCACGCCATCCTTGGGATGAAAATTGCTGAAAAATACAAGGAAAAAGCCGATGTGTGCAATGCTATCGGTGCGCACCACGACGAAATAGAAATGGAAACCCTGATTGCCCCGATTGTTCAGGTTTGCGATGCAATCTCAGGTGCACGTCCGGGTGCAAGACGCGAAGTGGTTGAAGCATACATACAGCGCCTCAAAAAACTTGAAGAGATGGCACTGGCCTATGAAGGTGTTGTTAAAACGTATGCCATTCAAGCGGGCCGCGAACTACGCGTCATCGTTGGTGCCGACCAGATTACCGACGCTGATGCCGATAAATTGGCCTTTGATTTATCCAAAAAAATCCAAACAGAAATGACTTATCCGGGTCAGATCAAAATCACTGTAATCAGAGAAACCAGAGCTGTGAGCTACGCCAAATAGTTCGTCACAAATAATAAAAAAGACCTGTTATGTTTCTTCATAACAGGTCTTTTTTTATGGTTCGGATTGATAGCCTATTCCGCTCCTTCGTTTTGGGCTTCAAACTCCCTTATTAGTTCTTCGGGCGACTTTCCGAGATTCCTGATTGCCACAGCAGCATCATCCGCAAAATCGTGCTCAGGCCAGCTTGCAATAAACGCATTATAATAGCGATGGGCCGAAGCAGTGTCATTCAACCTGTTGTCATAAACAAATGCTTTTAAAAATAGGCACATCGGTGCATGTTCATGTTTTGGATAGGTTTTCAGTATCCGGTCATACATTGCAATCGTTGCTTCACCGGGCTGTTGATACAAACTTATATCAGCTGCTTTGAAAATGTAATCAGGCGATTGCGGATCATCAGGCAAAGAATCAGCAAAACGCAGGTATAATTTCATCAACTCCATTGCATCAGCGTTGATGTATTGCCCTTGTTGTCCGTAAAGCTTCTCTTCCAACTGCGCAATTTTTGCTGTTGTAGTACCATTCTCCGCATTTTTTCCGGGCTGACATTGCCACATGAAAAAGACAGAAACACCAAAAATGAGGAATTTTCCAAAATACTGTTTCATCTGTTAGCGCATTAATTTTTTAAATAATTCTGATTTCCAAAGAAATAACACAAAGAAATATCTTTTGTGCAAACAAAAACTTCCATTCAAACAACTTGCTGATCATCACAAACTAGCGTCCTTTTCTGCGCAAAGCCGGGAAAATCATCCTGTAATCAACATCCACTTTTCCTTCGGATATATCGCGCAGTTTGCCTTTTAACAACATTTTCCTAAACGGTGTCAGCCTGTCAACATACAAAACACCATCAATATGGTCGTATTCGTGTTGAATCACCCTGGCGATGAAACCACTGTAAGTCTCTGATTTTCGTTCGAAATTTTCATCAACATACTGAATCAAAATCGTGTTGCGACGTGCCACTTCTTCGCTCATTCCGGGAATACTAAGGCAACCTTCGTTCATAACCACCTCTTCGCCAGACATTTCGGTTATATGAGCGTTGATAAATACTTTCTTGAAGTCTTTGGCTTCTTCAAATTCATCAGCATAAGAAGTGGCATCAACCAAAAACAATCTGATTGACTGATTGACCTGTGGTGCAGCCAACCCAACTCCGTTTGCATGATACATGGTTTCCCACATGTCTTCGATAAGTTTTGCCAGATTTGGATATCCGGCCTCAATGTCAACAGCAACTTTCTTTAAAGTTGGATGACCATATGCGACGATTGGTAAAATCATCAGAAATTCCTCCTGTTTCTTCTAAAATCCATATACGATTGCAAGATAATAGTTGCACTGATCGTGTCAACCAAAGCCTTGTCCTGCCTTCGCTTTTTGCTCAACCCTGCATCCAGCATGCTTTGAAATGCCATCTTTGATGTAAATCGCTCATCAAACCGCTCTATTGTCATGTTTGGTAAGGCTGTTTTGAGTCTCCTCACAAAAGGTTCGACAAACCGGGCCGAATCAGAGTTTTGGTTGCTCATGTCTTTTGGTTCGCCAACAACAATACATTCAACTTCTTCCTGCTTCAAATAATCAAGAATATAATCAATCAAATCTTTACTGCTGATTGTTGCCAATCCGTTTGCGATCATCTGAAGGGGATCGGTGACTGCCAAACCGCTGCGTTTTTGTCCAAAATCAATGGCCAGAATTCTTCCCATTAAACATGCATGAATTGGTTGCAAATTTAGCGCTTTTTGTCAAAAACAGGCCCATATCTCACTCATTCGCTGCGTGTTTTGTATTTTCGCAAACTGAAATATCAAAAAATGGAACAGCTTCAGCATACAATTCTACAGGCATGGGACAACCGCAGTTTGCTTCAACAACCTGAATATCAAAACGCTATCGAGCAAGTGCTTGAGCTCCTCGATAAGGGAATGCTCAGGGTTGCCGAACCTTCCGATGCTGGATGGGTGGTGAATGAATGGGTTAAAAAAGCCGTAATTTTATACTTTCCCATCCGGAAAATGGAAGTAACCGAAGCTGGTCCACTGGAGTTTCATGATAAAATTCCATTGAAATCGAACTATACCGACCTAGGTGTGCGTGTTATTCCGCCTGCAGTTGCCCGGTATGGTTCTTTTCTTTCAAAAGGCGTAATTCTCATGCCCGGCTATGTGAATATCGGCGCATGGGTTGGCAGCGGCACAATGATAGACACCTGGGCCACTGTTGGCTCATGTGCACAAATAGGTGCAAACGTGCACCTGAGCGGAGGTGTAGGGATTGGCGGCGTGCTTGAACCGGTTCAGGCATCACCGGTGATCATTGAGGACAATTGCTTTATCGGGTCACGATGTATCGTTGTGGAAGGAGTTCGTATTGGCAAAGAAGCTGTGCTGGGAGCCAATGTGGTGCTTACCCAATCAACACGCATTATTGATGTAAGTGGAGATGAAGCTGTTGAATACAAGGGCTTTGTTCCTGAAAGATCTGTAGTGATACCGGGCACTGTGGCCAAAAAGTTTCCGGCCGGGGAGTATCAGGTGGCCTGTGCCCTGATCATTGGAAAACGAAAGGCATCCACCGACACCAAGACATCATTGAATGATGCCCTCAGAGATTTTAATCTTTCGGTTTAACGTTATTGACCTTTCACATCAAGGGCTTCTCTGAGCGCATTGCCAATGAGCATAAATGACAAAACCAGCAACATGATGGCTATTCCGGGCAGCAGAGCCAGATAGGCGGCATCAAGAATAATGAATGCGTAGTTTTCTTTGATCATGCTCCCCCATGATGGAACCGGAGGCTGCACACCAAGTCCGAGAAAACTAAGTCCGGCTTCGATCAGTATCGCTGATGCAAAATTAGCTGCTGATATCACAATCACCGGCCCGATAACATTGGGTAACAGATGCCGGCGGATAATGCGATAATTTCCAAAACCAAGGGAAACAGCAGCTTCGGCAAACTCCTTCTCGCGAATGCTCAGCATTTGCCCGCGAACAACCCTTGCCACCTCAACCCACATGGTGAGGCCAACAGCAATAAATACCTGCCAAAAGCCTTTTCCAAGTGCAAAAGTGATGGCAATGACCAACAGCAAGGTCGGAACTGACCAAACAACATTTATTAGCCAAACCACTACATCATCAACCCAACCGCGATAAAAACCTCCCATACTGCCAATAGCAATACCTATGAGTAATGAAATAAAAACCGAAATAAAACCCACCGACAAGCTTACGCGTGAACCGATCATAAGCCTGCTTTGCATGTCGCGACCATATTGATCAGTCCCCATATAATAGGTTATATCTTCAATTCTTTCATGCTCTACCTTCTCTTTCAGCATATCAAACATCGGCTGATCGCTTTTGGCATATGTCATCAACACCCCTTCGTGATGCGTATTTTTCCAGTCAGCTCCATAGACCAATTCATTGATATGAAACGATTTGCGCTCTGATGGCTCGTCACCTGCAGCAAAAATTTCTGCTACCAGACTGTCTCCGCTAAACGTGTAACTGCTTAGTGGAATGTATAAAAACCGGTCTTGCGCACCAAAAATCATCGTGTGCAAAAACCCGGCTTCCTGCACCGAATGACTAAACGGCACTTTAAGCATTTTTACCCGAAAACCAGGTTTCATGGTGCCGATTTCCAGAATTTGCCTGTTGGCAAAGGGAGTTTGGTCAGGTGTAACTACTGATCCCATAACCGCCACAAAAACAACGAATAGCACAAAAAACAAAGCAGTCATCCCAACTTTGTTTCTCTTAAACTTTCGCCAGGCTATCTTACCGGGCGAAATACCCACCGTTTCTCTTGCAAATCTCAAGCGCATACTTTACTACACCTTTTGGCAAAGGTAACAATAGCCCTCCAATGATTGACATTATGAAATCATTCCTAATCTTTATTAACAGGGTACCGATGCCGAAAGGCACTTACATCAATATTTTTAACTTTGCAAAAAGTATCATCCGATGAAGAAACAATACTATTTAGTTTTAGGATTAATATTACTGGTTTTGACGGCAACAGCCCAGGAAAAAGCCTTTCAGTTCGGATTCAAATTAGGCCCTTCGATGGGTTGGATAAAACCCGACTCGGATGGTTATGAAAGGATAGGTGTGAATGCCGGTTTCAACTGGGGTTTTGTTGCAGATATCCACCTGATGGAAAACTATTCAGTACAAACCGGCTTTAATGTTATTTATGTGAATGGCACCTATAGTTTCCCACACCTGACCAATCCAACAGAAGAGTCATCGGCCCTGGTCACAGGGAAAATGGAAAGAGCCATTCATCTGAAATACATTCAGATACCCGCTGTTTTAAGAATGAAAACCGAAGAAATGCAAGGTTTCACAATTTATGGTGAAGCCGGTCTGGCACTGGGACTCAATACCAGCGCCAAAGCCGATGATGTTTTCACAGCCGATAACAACGTACGTAAAGAAATAAACAACACCAACATCACCAAGCAAATACGCTTCACACGCGAATCACTGATCCTTGGAGCAGGCGTTTATTACAACCTGGGCGGTTCATCAAAACTTACGGCAGGAATGCGGTTCGACAACAACATTTTTGATATTCTGAAGGATCAGAATTCTGTGAAACCCGAAATAGAAAACAAGGGGATCGCCAATTTTCTTGAGCTTCAAATAGGTCTTCTTTTTTAATAAACTGCCCTGTGAAAATTGCTATTGCACAACTCAACTACCATATTGGCAACTTTGAAACCAATATGCATAAAATTCTGTCGGCTATCCGCAATGCTGCTGATGAAGGAGCCGAAATGATCGTGTTTGCCGAACTTGCGATAGGCGGCTATCCATCACAGGATTTTCTGGAGTTTGATGATTTTATTGACAAATGCGAAAATGCTATCAGGCAAATTGCCGCAAACTGCAACGACATCGCATGTATTGTAGGTACTCCAACTAGAAACCTTCTACCAAAAGGAAAACCACTTTTCAACACTGCGGCATTTTGTTACAAAAACGAAGTGCAGTATTTCAAAAAAGCTTTGCTGCCCAATTACGATGTCTTTGATGAATACAGGTATTTTGAACCTTCGAAATCATTCGAAACCTTAACTTTTAAAGGGAAAAAGATAGCACTTACAATATGCGAAGACATCTGGGATGTTGGCAATAACCGCCTCTATACCATCAACCCAATGGAGGAATTGATAAAAGAAAAGCCCGATTTGATGATCAATATTGCAGCCTCACCATTTTATTATGATCAGGCAAAAAAACGCCTTGAAATTCTCAGAGCCAATGTGTTGCAATACAAACTTCCGTTGATTTATGTCAACCAGGTTGGAGCACAAACCGAACTTTTATTCGATGGCGGATCAATGGCATTTAATGCGAATGGATGCGTTGCAGAAAGTCTGCCATTCTTTAAAGAAGAAGTCCGTATTGTTGATACCGACAAACTTTTTGGTTATTGTGCGCAAGATCATCAACAAATTCCTGAAAAAATTGCATTGATTCATGATGGTCTGGTGATGGGAATCAGGGATTATTTTTCGAAAATGGGTTTTTCAAAAGCCATTGTCGGCCTTTCAGGAGGTATTGACTCTGCCGTAACCCTTGCCCTGGCAGCAGAAGCCCTTGGCCCTGATAATTTGTATGGTTTGCTCATGCCATCGCAATTTTCCTCTGATCACTCTATTACCGACGCGCTTGAACTAGCTGCAAACCTTGGTGTTTCAACTTCAACCATAGCCATTAAAGAACTCTTTGACCAGTTTGCACTGCAATTGAACCCGCTTTTTCATGACAAAGCTTTTGATGTGGCCGAAGAAAACATTCAGGCACGTATCAGGGGTGTGCTTTTGATGGCTGTTTCAAACAAATTTGGATATATATTGCTGAATACCAGCAACAAGAGCGAAGCTGCAGTGGGCTACGGCACCTTATATGGCGATATGAACGGAGGACTGTCTGTATTGGGTGATGTCTATAAAACCGAAGTTTTTGAACTGGCAAACTTTATCAACCGAAATAAAGTGCTTATTCCGATAAACACCATCACCAAACCACCTTCAGCAGAATTGCGCCCGAATCAGAAAGACAGCGACAGTTTGCCCGATTACGAAATCCTCGATCAGATTCTGTATCAATACATCGAACTCCGAAAGGGACCTGACGAATTGGTTAGTGCTGGTTTTGAAGAAAATATCGTTAAAAAGGTTCTGAGGTTAGTGAATATGAACGAGTATAAAAGAAAGCAAACCCCACCCATTCTGCGAATCTCACCAAAAGCCTTTGGCATGGGCAGACGCATGCCGATTGTGGCAAAATACCTTTCATAAAAAAAGTCCCGCTTTGAAAAACGGAACCTTTCATTGCATTTTAGCGCCTATAAGTTGATGGCTTCAACCGCCTTAATCTCGGGCAGGGCTTTACGAATGGTGTTCTCAACCCCGTTTTTCAGGGTCATGGTGCTGTAGGGACAGCTTCCACATGCTCCAACCAACTCAACATTAACAACCATTTCGTCGGTAATATTCACAAAGTTGATGTCGCCACCATCCTGTTGCAAATAAGGCCTCACCTGTTCGATCAGGTTTTGTACTTTACGCTCCAATAATTCTTTTTGCTCGGACATAATATAGTAATTATTTGATTAGTATCTATTTAAGTATGATGCTTCTTATTTTCATGGCAACGTCAACAAAAGCTTTGGCCACAGGTGACTCATCGTCCAGCGCGATTGGACTACCTGCATCACCCGAGCTGGCTATTTGTTCAACGATCGGAATCTGCCCTAACAATGGTATTTCCAATGCGTCAGCAAATGCTTGTCCGTGCCCTTTTCCAAAAATAAAATACTGCTTGTCAGGCATATCAGCAGGTGTAAAATATGCCATATTTTCAATCAAGCCCAACAAAGGAATCGTTAACTTTTCCTGTTTAAACATGGTTGCAGCACGTCGAACATCAGCAAAGGCTACTTTTTGAGGTGTGGTCACCACCACAGCCCCGGTGATCGAATAACTCTGCGCAAGCGTCAATTGAATATCACCTGTTCCCGGAGGCAAATCAATAACCAAAAAATCAAGAATTCCCCAATCGGCATCAGTCAAAAGCTGATTGAGTGCACTCGTTGCCATCGGCCCACGCCAAATCAAGGGTTTATCTGTATCAACAAAAAAACCAATCGAGAGCAGTTTTATTCCGAATTTCTCGATCGGGACAATCAGTTGCTTGCCCTCCTTTACTGTCATTCCCGGTCCTTCGTCCACAACACCAAACATGATTGGCACTGAGGGGCCATAGATATCGGCATCAACCAACCCGACCCTCGATCCGGTTTTGGACAGGGCAATGGCCAAATTTGCGGCAACGGTTGATTTGCCCACACCGCCCTTGCCGGAGGCAACTGCTATAATGTTTCTAACGCCTGCCAAAGGACCCCTGCCCTTTTCTTTTTCTGTGATGGGTGTGATTTCAATGTTGGTCTCTTGTCCAAACTCCTCTTTAAGTACTTTTTGGGCCGCATTGCTGACAATGTTGACCGCCGGCTCGCCCAATTTTGGAAATACCAACCTGAAACGTATGGTGCTTCCTGAAATCTCCAACTCGTCCAACATACCTAAATCAACAATGTTGTCGCCCTTGGCGAAGAAAATGACTCCTTTTAAAACTTCTATTACCCTGGATCTGTCGATCGTCATTACAAATATTATTTAGACTAATTATAAATAACCTTAAATTGAATGCACAAAGATACAAAAACAGACGAAATTGTCCTCTTTGATACTATAAATATTGTCACAGTTCAGTAAATTAACCGCTTATGCGATACGGTTCAAGAATCCCTGCAATTTTCTCACGCGTCCATCCCTCATTAACAGCTTGTTCTATCAGTTTTGCATTTCCAGAATCATTAATCATCAGGGCTGCGGTCAGCTTTTCTTCGCTAAACATGAACCTCCATTTTTTGCTGTCATGCTCAAAAAGCAAATTTTCCCGATCGGTAGCAACTTTACCAAAATTCATCGAAAAAAAGTATTGACCAAAAACTTCCATTTTCAGTCTGAAGGTTTTGTTGCTTAGCAACATCCGGTCTCCGGCGGCATTGCGGCCTGCTGTCCATCCCTGATACTCTGCTTCGTGCCAAAGTCCGGAGGGTTCTCCAAAGGATGTTTGTGCAACATCTCCTGCAGCAAATACATCAGGATGTGATGTTACAAGCAAATCGTTGACCAAAATACCTTTTTCACAACGAATTCCGGCTGCTTTTGCCAATTCGGTTTCCGGCTCAACACCGGCAGTCACAATAACGAGATCGCAGAGCATGTGAATCATTTCGCCAACTTCGGCAAGAATTTTCGTGCTTCCCGTTTTCGTGAGCGACTTTAACCTTTCGTGCAGAATAATCTGAACGCCATTTGATTGAAGCAAGGTATAGATTTGCGATGAAAAATAATCATCGAAATGATGGTTAACGAGCGATGTATCTGAGTGAACCAAGGTAACTGATTTGCCGAGCGCAATCATCGAAGCGGCCATCTCCACACCCAAAACACCTCCGCCAACAATTAATATTTTCGAAGCGTTTTCGGCCACTGCCAATAAATTACGCACATCTGCCGCATTGCGGAGGTAATTCACATCTTCACGCGCATCGCCCCGGAGTTTCAGCGGGCATGGGCGCGAACCGCTCGCAAATATCAATTTTCCAAAACCGGTGATTCCTTGCCGAACTGTTTTTATTGTTTTGGTTTCCAAACCAACAGCTAATACAATGTCATTAACCAAACGGATATTAAGTGTCTGATACCAGCCGGCTGGATGAATAGAAAATGCTGATGGATCAAAGTTTTTTGAAATTGTTTTGCTAAGTCGTGTCCGCTTGTAGGGCAAGTCATCCTCACCATTTATAACCAGAATGCTTGCTGTATTGTCAAGACTGCGGATGCCTTCAGCAGCTTTAACCCCTGCTATTCCTGCCCCTATTATTATAAAGTCGAAAAAATCTGTCATATCATGCTTTTGGCAAATGTAGCATTTTTGCTTATTAAGAACGATTCTTTATAAGAAATATTCATCAACATTTCGGGGCAGATCAAAGCATGTGGAATAATTTATGGCGGTCTTATACAGAATTTGTAATTTCGCAGACGATTATAATTTACGTGATGTTTGGTAAAAAGAAAGAAAGCAATCCGGAGATGGAGATGTCCTTTTGGGATCACCTGGAGGAGTTGCGCCGGCACATCGTGCGAAGCGCTGCCGCAATTGTTGTGCTCGGGGTGATTGCATTCCTGAACCGGAAAATTGTTTTTGACGACATAATACTCGGTCCCAGCCGTGGTGATTTTATAACAAACCGCTTTTTTTGCTACATAAGCAAAACCTTTTCGATTGATGGTCTGTGCCTCGAAAATCTCTCGATTCAGATTATTAACATCAATATGTCAGGCCAGTTCATGATGCACGTTTACATATCCTTTATAACAGGAGTTGTATTGGCCTTCCCGTTCATACTGAACGAAATATGGCGTTTTGTACGTCCTGCCTTAAAACAGGAAGAATCAAAAGCTTCGCGCAAAGGTGTGCTTATCAGTTCAACACTTTTTTTTGTCGGGGTTCTTTTCAGCTACTATGTAATTGTTCCTTTGACAGTTAATTTTCTGGGAACGTATCAGGTGAGCGAATCTGTCCAAAACCAGATTTCTCTCAATTCCTACATCAGCACTGTGGTTTCGACCACCTTTGCTATCGGAATTGTATTCGAGATGCCTCTTATCATTTACTTTCTGACCAAGATTGGCATCGTTACACCCGAGTTTTTAAAAAGAAACAGGAAATATACATTGATTATCATTCTGATTATTGCTGCAATCATCACACCACCTGATGTTTTCAGTCAGATTCTGGTTACCATTCCACTGATGGGCTTGTATGAATTAAGCATTTTTGTTTCGGAAAAGATTATCCGTCAGCAAAAGGCATCAAATGCCTAACTCTACCTGAAAAACCAGCAAAAAATTGTTTTTCGGATCATTTGCACTGGCTGCAAAAGTCTGGGTTCTGTATCCCGTAAACATCTGCACCTTGGTTAAGTGTTTGTTTATGTATTTGTTAACCCCGAGCAGCAAGTATTCATCTTTAGGCATGACAGTGTTGATCTCTTTGTCAGGATTCACTACTGAATACCTTGCTGCAATTTCCCAGAAAGAAGGGAAACAATAGCTAAGTTGTGTGTTAAGACCGTTTCCAACTACCACATTGATTGACTGAGAATTGTCGTCATTGAAAGTGAAAGCACCCTGTGAAGTGCTTTTATCTATAAATTCCGACGAAAGCGCCCAACCTCTGTATTTCAGGATAAAGTCGGCAAAAAATGTATGGAGATCACGGGCTTCGAATAAAGTGCTTCCGGTTGTTCCGCGGCTGCGGTTGGCCTTGTTATTGATTGAGTAGCCTGCTCCTACCGAGAGTTTTGGTTTTTGTTCAAACTCAAGGTCACCTTCCGAAAAATCACCATCCTTTGTAAACCTCCCTAATGGCAGCAACTCAAGTCTTGCGGTGTACATCAACCCATTGTCGGTTTTCAGCTGGTTTCTGCCTTCACCAGTTGAGATGGCTCCCTTGAGATTAAATGCCGCAGAACCAACATCATGTGTATAATAGCCGAAGAGACCAAAATCGCGGTCAAGCGTGAAATTCGAGTTTACATTGCTGCGGTCGTGAAACTGTTGTTGCCCGCTTGAAACAATGCGTTGCCGGTTTCCGGGAAGTTTCCCCTGGCCAAAACCAAGGTAAAAGTGCTCATTAAAGTGATAATATACCATGGCGTCACGAACAACATTGGGGACATGGGTATTGTCCCAATCCTGATCACCTCTCGAAAACGACAATTGGATGTAATAAGTTAGCTTCTTACTTTTGATATACCCATCAAAACGCAATCTAAGGCGACTCACCCGTGCTTCGATATCTTCCAGATTCAATTGCTGATCAAATGAAAAAGCGGCCCGGCTTTGCATTCTTGTCCTTATGTTAAGTCCAAAAGAACCATCAGGGTTGTGAAACCCAATTCCTTTGCTCAGATTAACCATTGCTCGTTCATCCACTTCGGTCTGAGCCACAAGCTGACCTTTATACAAAGCCGTTATCAGTAAAATCGCAGTTAAAAAATAGCTATATTTCATAAAATCGGGTACTAACAGTTAGATTCGCTTTATTTCATTTTTAATCTTCGCCGGCAAGCTGTCAACAATCAAATCGTATGATTCATCTATCCATGAAAGCAAGCGAAGGTCATCCGTTGAATTTTCTACTTCAACCGTTATCCAATGCTTTTTGTTCATATGATATCCCGGCCTCACATTCGAATAATGCTCTATCCGGTCGGCAACATCCTCCGGTCTGGCTTTAATATTCAATGACAGGGGACCCTCAAGATTAGCAAGAAGAAACATCTTTCCTCCAACTTTAAACACGAGCGTATCATCCCCAAACGGGAAACCCTCTGTTACACCATTCATTTTCAAGCAATAATCTCTGATTTCCTCGATATTCATATTGCTGCAAATTTGCCTGCAATTTAGAAAAATCAAACTTTCCTTAACATGCATTTTCGCCTCAAAACATGAAATCTATTCTCACGACAAAAAAAAGACAGCCGTTCAGGGCTGTCTTCATTTAGAAATTTTCGCTTTAAAGCGCAAAAAGATTTTTAAGCCGATCCACATAGTCCAGCCGCTCCCATCCAAAGAAATCAACTTCTTTGGTATATTTTTCCACACCATCAATAAGGCTGACAGATGTGTTCTCATCCTTGTATTTAACCTCGACAACTGCTTTATAATGTTGGCGGCCAAAGTGTCCGTAGGCAGCAGTTGGTTTAAAGATCGGGTTTGTCAATCCAAATCTGTTGATGATTGCATAAGGGCGCAGATCGAACAACTCCTGAATCTTTGTTGCGATAGCCTGATCGGTCAGTTTCTTCCCTGCAGCATCTTTCACCCTGGCAGTTCCGAAAGTATTGACATAAAATCCAACCGGTTGCGAAACCCCAATAGCATAGGCAACCTGCACCAACGCTTCGTCAGCTATGCCGGCAGCAACAATGTTTTTGGCAATATGACGTGTGGCATACGCAGCCGAACGGTCAACTTTTGAGGAGTCCTTACCCGAAAATGCACCGCCGCCATGTGCTCCGCGACCACCGTATGTGTCAACAATGATTTTCCTGCCTGTCAGGCCGGTATCGCCATGCGGGCCGCCAACTACAAATTTCCCTGTTGGGTTCACCCAAAGGGTGAAGTCGTCCTTGAACAACTTTTTGACTGAAGCAGGCAACAATTTTTTAACCCGGGGAATGAGAATCCGCTCAACATCCTCTTTGATTTTTGCAAGCATTTGTTCCTCAGGTGCAAAATCGTCATGCTGGGTCGAGATCACGATTGTATCAATGCGCAGTGGTTTCCAACCCGGACCATATTCAACCGTTACCTGCGATTTGGCATCCGGTCCAAGATACTTCATTTGTTTTCCTTCGCGCCTGATTTCGGCCAGTTGCTGTAGCAGCAGATGCGACAGCTCTGAAGTCACCGGCATAAAGTTATCCATTTCGCTGCATGCATACCCAAACATCATCCCCTGGTCACCGGCACCCTGATCTTCCGGAAGCTTGCGTACAACTCCCTGGTTAATGTCAGGCGATTGCTCATGAATGGCCGATAAAACACCGCAAGAGTTTCCATCAAAACGATACGAAGCTTTGGTGTATCCGATTTGATTGATAGTCTCCCTGACAACATTCTGGATATCAACGTATCCATTTGTTTTCACTTCGCCTGCCACTACAGCAAGTCCGGTGGTAACCAATGTTTCAACAGCCACTTTCGACAATGGATCGAGCCTGAGCATTTCATCAAGCACTGCATCCGAAATCTGGTCGGCTACTTTATCCGGATGTCCTTCCGAAACCGACTCAGATGTAAATAAATATCCCATAATCAATAATTTAGATTAAAAACTGATAGGAAAGGCAGATTGATAGGCTAATGCATGTTTTAGCATTTTTTTCTGTGGTTGCAATCAATCAAATCTTTCCACAACACTGCTCCGGGCAGTTAACGCGGCAAAAATACAAAAAACACGAAAGTGAATACCAAAGTTCAAATAATTTCCTGCGAAGTGAGCAAATTCGTCCCGCTGTCGCCATCATGCAGGAATTGTCTGTCGTAAACAACCCGAATCCGGTTGCGGTGATTCATTAAATTCTAAATTTATTTAAATATCAATAATAATTTTGATTAAATTTTGAATATAATTGATTGTTTTATAAGGCATTACCTGGATTCTTCAAAAAGTGGTGACATTTTTTTTTATATTTTTTTCGAAAAAATTATTGTCATTTCGAATCATATATTGCTTATATTTGTGTTACAGAGACCAAAGAGGCGTATTATTCAAAAAAATACGTCTTTTCATGATCTCTAAATTAAACGAAGTATCAATAACTGAATTACAAGAATGGCCAAAAAGGATGAATATGGTCTGCACGAGTTGCTGAAGAGAATATTTGGCTTTGATCAGTTCAAAGGAAATCAGGAAGCTATTATCAAAAGCGTCCTGGAAAATAACGACACCTTTGTCGTTATGCCCACCGGTGGTGGAAAATCATTGTGTTATCAGCTACCTGCTTTGATGAATGAGGGCACCGCGATTGTGGTTTCTCCACTCATCGCTTTGATGAAGAATCAGGTTGACGCAATCAGAAATTTCGGAACAGACATCGGCATTGCCCATGTGATGAATTCGTCGCTTTCGAGGGCTGAGCTCATGCAAGTGCGCGAGGATCTGATAGCCAAGAAAACGAAACTTTTATATGTTGCACCGGAATCGTTAACAAAAGATGAAACTGTTGACTTCCTGAAATCACTTAAGATATCATTTTTTGCCATTGATGAAGCACATTGTATCTCAGAATGGGGGCATGATTTCAGGCCGGAATACCGTCGCTTAAGGCCTATTATGAACGCCATTGACAAAAAATTGCCTGTTATTGCACTCACTGCAACTGCAACACTCAAGGTTCAGCAAGATATCCTGAAGAATCTTGAAATTCCAAACGCCAAAATCTTCAAATCATCTTTTGACAGGCCAAATCTGTATTATGAAGTAAGGCCCAAGACTGCCGACGTAAGTAAAGATATAATCAAGTACATCAAAAACAATCCGGGAAAATCCGGAATTGTTTATTGCCTGAGCCGGAAAAAAGTTGAAGAAATTGCCGAAACATTGGTTGTCAACGGCATACGGGCATTGCCTTACCATGCCGGGCTTGATGGCGCTACCAGAAGGATGAATCAGGACAAGTTTCTGATGGAAGAAGCCGAAGTGATTGTTGCAACGATCGCTTTTGGAATGGGAATTGACAAACCGGATATCAGATTTGTGATTCATCACGATATTCCTAAAAGCCTCGAAGGTTATTACCAGGAAACCGGACGTGCAGGCCGTGATGATGGAGAAGGTAATTGTGTTGCATTTTACAATTACGAAGACATTCAGAAGCTTGAAAAGTTTATGAAGGACAAGCATGTGGCCGAGCAGGAAATTGCAAAAGAACTGTTGAATGAAACAGTAACCTATGCAGAATCAGCTGTTTGCCGTCATAAACTTCTCCTACACTACTTTGGCGAGATTTATGAAAAAGATAACTGTGGTGCCTGCGACAACTGCTTGAATCCCAAAGTGAAATTCGACGGACAGGAAGAAGTTAAACTTGTTCTGGAAGCCGTTTTAAGCGTGAAGCAACTCTTTAAAGTAAAGCATATCAGCGAGTTGCTTGCCGGGAAGAAAACAGGCGACATTAAAAATGCAAAGCACGAATCAAACGAGTTTTTTGGCGCTGGAGATGATGAAGACGAGCGTTTTTGGCAAGCTGTTATCCGTCAGGCACTCATTCACCGCCTATTGGCAAAGGATATTGAAAATTATGGCATTCTGAAGGTTACAAAAGAGGGAAAAGACTTTATCAAAAGCCCTCATCCCATCATGCTAACCAAAGACCATGATTATGAAAACCCTGAAGACGAAGACTTTGAAAGTGCAAAAGCAACCGGTCCCAAAGGAAGCGGTACGGATACTACCCTGTTTGCAATGCTCAAAGACTTGAGAAAGGCCATCTCCAAAAAAGAAAATCTGCCGCCTTTTGTGATCTTCCAGGATCCATCACTCGAGGATATGGCGATTCAATATCCGATCACTTCTGACGAATTGACCCAAATTGTAGGTGTTGGAACCGGCAAAGCCTCAAAATACGGGGAACCCTTCCTAAAGTTAATACGGCAGTATGTGGAGGAAAATGATATCATCAGGCCTAACGACATGGTTGTGAAATCAGTTGTCAACAAATCTGGACTGAAAGTTTATATCATCCAGAATATTGACCGTAAACTTCCACTCGAAGATATTGCTTATGCAAAAAACCTGTCTTTTGACGAACTTCTCACCGAAATAGAAAGCATTGTTGCAAGTGGAACACGCATTGACATCAATTACTATATTGATGAATTTGTGGATGAATACCATCAGGAAGACATTTATGACTATTTCAACGAAGCTGAAAGCGATTCGGTTGAGGATGCCTTAAAGGAATTGGGCGAATCGGAATATACCGAAGAAGAAATACGCCTCATGCGCATAAAATTCATGTCGGAGATTGGAAATTAATGCCTTAGGTTTTCGTCGCATTTCAATAAACCCTTAATTATAAAGTGCTGTGATGCAACGCTTTGAAAAAATAATACACTCGGCAATAATTTTGTTTCTATTGCCTGCTTTCGTGTCGTGCTCAAAAGAAAACTCAAAAAAATCTGGTGATTTACGGCTCAATGAAAAGCAAATGACAGCAATTATCAAAGATGTGCAGGTGGCCGAGGGTATCATTAACTACAGCAGGAATCAGGGTAGAAACAATGATGACAACAAGAATGAATATTTCGACCTGATTTTTAAGCATCACAAAATCACACCGGAAATACTGCGGGAGAATGTGGCTTTTTACAGTCAGACTCCGGAAATAATGGACAGGATTTACGACAATGTTGTTCAACAACTCAAAACGGAGCAAGACAGTCTGAAGCTTGAAGAGTCGAAAAAAAACGATCAGGAGAAATTATAACGGGCCGGGATTGCTTCGGTTATTTTGTAAAAACCGCTGAACGTGATTCGGAATCCCCGCCTATCTCAAGGCTGTATGAAAATTCGAGTCGTGACGCTGTTTTGTAAACACCTGTACCATCAACTTTCCACGAATCACCAATGGTCTGGCTGATAATACTCATCGTTTTACCCGCCACAATGCCAACTGCTTCGTCGCCTGAACCTGCAAAATTTGAAAGTAAAACCTCAGAAGAGTTTGAACTGCTTTTACTAATTGAAACTACATAATTGATTTTCAACGCATTGTCGCTTACAGACCATGTGCCGGTATAAACATCCCGGGCATCATCGCCATCCGGTAAAATTTCTTCATCGAGTGCACATGCCGAAACCAGCAGCATCAATAAGAGGGAGAAAAATGCAATTTTTTTCATCTTGAGCTAAATTATTGAATGACAAACTTTTCGTTCAGACTGGTATTTCCCATCAAAACCTCAATGACATAGGCTCCCTTTCGCAGTTCGGCTGTCCTGACAACAACATTATTATAACCTGCGACAAGGTCAAATGTCTGAACATCTAAAATCCGGCCAGCCAAATCACGGATCTTAATCGTTGAAAACACTGCATCCGGATTGGAGACAAAGCCCAGGTTTATAAAACCGGATGCGGGTTGCGGGAAAATATTCAGTTTTTTTGTTGCTTGTTCAGGGTTTTCGTTTTGACTGACATACAATCCACCAGCATTGATCACTGCGGCAGTAATATTGGAGGAAGTTGGCTCCCAAACATGTTGGGAAGCAATGGTTTTATCAGGCTGAATAACAACAACCGTTGGGTAGGCCGAGATTTGGAAAGTAGAAAAAGCAAGGTTGCCTCCGCCTTCGAGGCCACTGCAACTGGGAAGTGTAATATCAAAAACCGAATCAAAAAAGATGACATCGCTGTTGGTGCCGTTATAATTTACACCAAGAAAAAATACGTTTCCGCTATTTGCCCCAAACGCCTGGTAAGCTTCTTCAAAATCATGGGCAAAAGTTTGGCATGGGCCACATGAAACGCTAAAGAAATCAATGGCAACAATTTTATTTTCTGCCAAAAGCGCATATAGGTTTATGATATCTCCCTTGATTGTTTTTACCGTAATATCAGGAGCAGAGGTTAGCGGGGTTTGAGCCGTGAGCTTTGTCAGCGCAAATAAAAGCGCGAAAAAAGTTAAATGTAGTTTTTTTGTCATGTAAAGCTGTGTTGTGAATTTTTCACAAAAATACATTCTTGCATCAAAATGTCAAGTCACCGTAATGAATCTTTTACGTATTAAGCAGTGTAACAATTTTGTCAGCCAATCGTGAAGCACCGATTCTGAACCATTTGGGATCAATCCAATTCTCGCCTGTAATATTTTTAACGAGTTTGTAATAAAGCAACGCATCCGTTGGTTCAGCAATACCACCGGCTGGCTTCAGGCCAACCATGATACCGGTTTTTTCGTAGTATTCTTTTATCGAATCGAGCATAACAACCACGGCTTCCGGGCTTGCAGCAGGTGCAATTTTCCCTGTTGATGTTTTGAGAAAATCGGCGCCGGCATTCAATGCCAACTCACAAGCTTTGCGTATAAGTGCCACATCAGGCAGCTCGCCCGTTTCAAGAATAACCTTCAGCCGCGCTTTGCCGCAGGCTGCTTTTACAGCCTTAATTTCTTCAAACACCTCGTCATAAGCACCTTCAAGCATTTTACCGCGCGAAATCACCATATCAATTTCATCAGCACCCTCAGCAGCAACCCAACTCACTTCGGCAAGTTTGAGGTGCAGAGGTAATTGCCCCGAAGGGAATGCACAAGCCACGGTTGCAACTTCAACGCCTGTACCCTCCAGCATGGCGCGGGCTTGCTTAACAAACGGCATATAAACACAAACGGCAGCAACATTTCCCACGTTTTGGTTTTCCTTATAAGCAACCGCTTTTTGACAAAGACGCTCAATTTTTGCACCATTGTCATTACCTTCCAGCGTGGTAAGGTCAATACAATTGTAGATGGTTTTATATGCTTCTTTGCTCTCTTTGTCAGTAAGTTTTAGGCTATCAATGGTAGCAATCCGCGTTTTGATTTCGTCAGCAGTATATAAATATTGAGAGAATTCCATTGTGTCTGATTTTTTGCAAAAGTAATCAATGTAATGCTTTTTGGACATGCGAATAAAAGATATTCTCCAGACCGTAATATACGATATCGTATATCAATCCTACGATTTCGGAAATCGTGGATAAATTAAAAACGGAGAAAAATCCGATCTCAAATTAAATTTAAAATCTATAACAATGATTTATAAGTATTTACACAGACAAAAAGTCTTATCGGAAATGTTTGGCACACTGCTTGCCTTACAGAATGAAAAAGAAAAGAAAATGTTTGGCATTAAACTTAGCCCTTCGGAAAAAAGCAGAATCCAAAAGTACCACAGGTACTACAAATGCAACAGATGTGGTTACATTTCTGTTGTTAAGGATGCTGTTTGTCCGATTTGTACAAAAGATGGTTTTTCAATCAAAATGAAATAGCGATGAGAATCAATGGATTTTATACAAAGCAACAAATTGATGCCGAAGGTTTGACTGAATACCAGGCTAAAGACATCAAAGCCAAAGTATATCTCAACGGAACCAAAGTGTATTTTTTCGAACTTGATAACAATCAACAAAATTATCGTTTGTACTCCATTATTCACAAACGATCATTCTTCCTTTAACCTCTTAGTAATGTTCCGCATCCTTTGGAACAAAAGTGCAAGCAGCCCGCCTAAAAAACCCGTTTCAGCCATGACTCGGGTTTTTTTAATGAAAAACCCTGCCGGTTATTGACAGGGTTTAAAGAATTTAATACAAAGCCGCACTTATCAATAATCGGCATCACGCCCGGAAAGATGGAGCAATCCCTTGATAAGTTGGTTAAAATCATCTGCTTCGAGCAATTCCTCCAGTGTAAGTATCATCCTGTATTGCCATTTGTTTTCGGGGTCGCTTGGCACATTGATACGTTCTTTGTCTGTTTGGTCCCAGCGGAGGTTTCCATCCATGGCAATCAGATCCTGCAGGGGAAATATCGTGAGCATAGCCGGCGAGTGAAGGTGTTGGTTGATGATTTCCTGGCAAATCCATGGCTCGGCAAAATAAGGAGCCTGGTTGTTATGGCCAAGAACATGATGATAAAATCGTTGGGTTTTTGCCCTGTCTTCTTCCCACCAGCCCCGCACAGTTGACATATCGTGTGTTGATGTTGTGCAAACGCTGAGATAAGGTGCATCAGCGGGATGGGCAAATTCAACACGTGGGTTTTTTGGCATACGCTGAATTTCGAGGCTTAGGATATTGAGCGATTTCATAACATCCGGAACATTGTCGGGCACCATTCCCAGATCTTCGCCACAAACCAGCATATTTGAAGCAGACACAATAGCCGGAAGTTTTGCCATTGCATGATGTTTCCAGAATTCTTCGTGCCGCTTATAGAAAAAGTGGATGTAGAGATCGTTGAGGGCGTTTTTCTTATAGTCCTCCAAATCGCGGTATGAATAGGTAAAATGAAATGCAATTCGGGGATGATAGGCATTGTGTGCTGTATAAGGATCTTTGATAAACAGCACTTCGTTGATAAGCGACATGAGTCCATCCCTGATGACTACATCTTTTCCGCTCACTTCTTTTGTAAGACCTTCGGGAGAAAAATGGTTATAAATTTTACGTTGTGTATCAAAAGCTGGTTTCAGTTCATACTGATCATAATCTGTTTCGATAAGGTAATTTCGCCTAACCTCATCTGCATATTCACCAAAAAAATCATGCAGAAAATAACCTCTGATGTAAG
>ERZ1645187.939-NODE-939-length-27753-cov-5.437685_pt1 | contig 27753 bp, 20 predicted proteins | sample MGYA00575352_ERZ1645187 | MGnify/ENA primary metagenome ERZ1645187 (study PRJEB40837, sample SAMN11349314) | freshwater sediment metagenome | isolation source: river sediment | host: Sediment | place: India: Wazaribad , New Delhi | collected 2017-02-21 ...
GAAAGCGGCGCTTCGGTTTCCGGGTTGCCCTTCAGCCACCATTGGCCGCCCTCGCCGCTTTTGGAAGGGCCAGGGAAGTGGACGAGCGTGCCGTGGTCTGAAAAGATGGTCGAGAGCTGAGCCTGCACGCGGCTGAGCAGGTCAACCTGTACGGCGTTGATCTCGCCGGGCAGGCTTTTCTCGGCAGCCTGGGCGGTCAGGCAGGCTGTATACAACGGCAAATAGGCCGCCGGTTCACCGCGCTTTTGCAGCGCTTCGCGGACGGCCTGGCGGTAGATAACATCGGGTTTGCGTCCGGAAGGCCGGGATGCGCCGGCAGGCGACCAGGACAATTGGATGATCGATTCTTCTGCCTCCAGGGCCATCCCGGTCAACTCCAGTCCCGCGCAGTGCGTGGCGGTCAGCGAAGACAGCAGCAGGCCGGGGGTCAGTTCTGGAATGACGCCGAACCAGCGCGTTTCCGCGCCCAGATTGCGCACCAGCGCGGCAAGCGCGCTGTGAAAGGCGTAGGTCTGCCAGTACCAGTCGTAGTGCTTGCGATCCAGGACGCTGCGCATCGGCTGGACGGCATCCCGCCCCCAGATCCATCCCGCCCAGAGCGCCGAAAGCATCCAAAAGGCCTGGTTGGGACGGGGAAATAGCAGCATCACAGCCCCGGGTTTGATCTCCTTTGGGAGTGGCAGCAGGTTGCGCGCGCGACCGGCAAAGAGGCATATCCCGCCGGTTGGAGCGGGTAAATCGGGCCAGGTCGTGATCGAGATGGAACTGGCAACACTGCTGAGTTCATTCACCGCGTTTTCGAGCGCCAGCCAGAGATTGTTTTCGCGGTATTGCGGCGGAATGCCCAATTGCCGCGGGCGGCTGCGGCCACCGGCGACCGGCCAGAGCGTGTTGGCGGCATCGCATACCGAGATCAGCAATGCCTGGGCGAGCTGGCGTTTGGCTGCCGGCAGGGCCAGCGCGTCTACTTTGTTGATCAGGGTGGTGAGCGCGTAGAGCGGGCGCGGCGCATACGTCTTCAGGGCTTCGCCCACGGCTTCCCGCTGCGGTTCATCCGCCGGGCCGATCCGCTCTATGGCGCGCGAACGGTGCAGCGCGTCGCGGCCGGAAAGCGCCAGCCGGCCCAGGTCGTAATCGGTGACGGGCGCTTCTCCGTTGAAACCGCAGCGCGGACACTTGACCACGCGCGCATAAGGCATCTCGGCGTCGCGCGCCCACAGATAGGCCTGTGCGGGCAGCGCCTGATCGCAGCCGGGGCAAAGGGTCATGTATAACGATTGAATGTGCGTTTCCATGCGGTCATCCCCGCGACGCGAATCGGCCAGTTCCACCAGCGCCGCCTGAAAATCCTCGCGGGCCGGGTTGCGCGCAAGAACGTCCAACAGGAAACTCAGGATGGGGTTGTTGATGGTGGTAAGAACGCGGTAGCCGGCGCGCGCCGCTTCGATCGCCAACGCGGGATGCGACCCGAGCGGATCCAGGATCCAGCTGCCGGGGGGAAGATTGGCCTTCAGCCAGGCGCTCCAGATGCCGCCGCGGACCGGCGGCAGATAACGCGCCAACGGCCAGTTGATTTCCGGGTCATGCCCCGGATAGTAACGGGCGGAGAGATCGGAAAAGCTCATAGGCCACCATTTCAGGTGAGCATTGATGACCGGATTTATTCATAATCAGTATATCGGAAAAAGCTTAAAATAGAGCGCAGAAAACAGGTTGAATTGTTGTTAACCAACTGAAAAGCGGCGGGCGGCTAACCCAACATTTCTGTAAGCCCGCGCGCGAAAAGTTTTCAAAGTCCGGCTGTTATAATACAGCGTAGACGCATTCCGGGTAGAGGAAAGTATGCCGTCTTTCTGGTACGCCATTCAAAGCCATCCGAATAAAGAAGATTTCCTCTGGGAGCAGTTGCGCTCGCGTGAAATCGAAGTTTTTTTTCCGCGCGTCCGGGTTCAAACGGTCAATCCGCGTGCGAAAAAAGTGAAGGCCTACTTCCCCGGGTATATGTTCGTGCGCGTTGACCTGGAAGCGTTGGGCATTTCCACGCTGCAATGGATGCCGCAGGCCCGCGGGTTGGTTTCCTTTGGCGGCGAAGCCGCGGTTGTGCCCGATTCATTGATCCACGCCATTCGCCAGCGCGTGGGGGAAATATCCAAAGCCGGCGGCGAGCTGTTTGAGGGTTTGAAGAGCGGGGATGAGGATTTCATCCATGACGGCCCATTTGCCGGATACGAGGCCATTTTTGATTTGCGCGTGGCCGGCAGTGAGCGCGTCAGGGTGCTGCTGCAACTGCTCAATAAAACCCAACTCCCCGTCGAGCTGGATGCCGGCGCGATTCGCAAGAAGAAACGCGCTATTGAAAACAAGGATCCAAAAACGCTGAAAGATAAACCGAATGGCTGAAGCGCGATTGACCTCTCCTCGAACATTCAAACAGCAACCGTCGCAAGTCTGGCTGCCGCAACTGCTGGTCCTCATCTACCTGCTCACAACGCTGGTTGCCTTTGTCGCTTACCCGATTCTGGCTGTTCGCTGGTATTCCAGCCCCTTCATCGGCGCGCTGCTGCAACCCGGTCTGCTGGTGAATGGGGCCAAACCCTCGCAGGCTTCCATCGAGTGGCCGGCACAGGCGCAAGGCGCAAGCAACGGCGACCGCTTGACCGGCATCAACGGCGTTGCCGTTGCTTCCAGCCGGGATGTGACCGCTGCGCTCAAAGAGTTTCGGCCAGGCGATTCGGTCAATTTGACCCTGGTGAGCGCCGGCGGCCAGGAACGGTCTATTGACGTCCAATTATCCAGCTTCCCGGCGTCAGATCGTTTCATGTACTTCTACATCCCCTTTGTTATCGGGCTGATCCTGCTGGCTTCCGGCGTTTGGTTTTTCCTGATGCGGCGCAATTCGCCCAGCGGCCGTGCGTTCAGCGTTTTCATGGCTTCAGTGGCGGTGGGTACGGCGGGTTTGTTTGATTTATACACCACGCACGCATTTTCCTGGTTGTGGTACCTGGCCATGGCTTTTTGTGGGGCAGGTATGCTGAGTGTGGCGGTTTTATTTCCCAGGATGCTCCCCTGGATTGCCCGCCGGCCGCGCCTGCGCTATGTGCCTTACATCCTCGCGGTGCTGCTGGCCGCCTTTGCCTTTTTCAGCCGCAACGACCCGCAGGTTTCTCGACTGGGGTTAAACCTTTTACTGGGCGCCGCCATTGCGGGCGTGCTGGCCGCGCTGGGCATTCTGGCCCGGCGGTCTTTCCGCACGGGTTCTCCGGTGGAGCGCGAACAGCTTCATTGGCTGGTGTTAGGTGGTTTGCTTTCGTTCGGTTTAATCATCGGCTGGCTGCTGGGCGTACCATTCTGGTCCGGGAACACCTTCACGCCATTGCTCATGGTTCCCATGGCAATTTTTCCGCTGGTGGCGGGCTACACCATCCAACGGCACAACCGTATTCAGGCCGACTTTGTGGTCAGCCGCGGCGTGTTGTATGGGGCGCTGGCAATCCTTATCGCGCTTGGGTATGCGTTGCTGGTCACCGGTTTGAGCATCGCCGCGGAAGGGGCTCTTAAGCCGTCCACACCGTTTATTTCCGGCATTGTGATTTTCGCGCTGGCGCTGGCATTGCTGCCGCTGCGCGAACGCCTGGAACGGATGCTGGACCGCACCTTCTTCCGGGGCGAGCAGGCTTTCCAGGAGCGTTTGAAGACATTTTCGGGCGAATTGACCAGCGCGGTGGAATTGCCCCAGATCCTGGCAGTATTGCGCCGCTATATTGACGAAACATTGCAACCACAGCGTGTGCACATTTTCGTCCTGGATCCTTTTACGGATCAGTATATCGCCGCGAAGGACACGGCCGGGAAACGCACCAGCGATTTGCGCTTTTCCAAGGGCAGTGCATTGGTGCAGGCACTCGGCAGCCGAAAAACGCCGTTGTACATCAATGCCGGCGAATCGCTGCCCTCCGCATTGGTGCCTGAAACACCCCGCATCACCCTGTTGGATGCGCAAGTCTTTGTGCCGTTGCAGGGTCGCCAGCGCTTGATGGGCTGGATCGCGATCGGGCGGCGGCTTTCGGGCGAGGTGTTCACAACCCGCGATCTAAGCTACCTGGATTCGCTTTCCGACCAGGCCTCGCTGGCCATTGAACGCGCCCAGGTGGTCTCGAGCATGGAAAAACGCGTGCACGAGATGAACGTTTTGACGCGGGTAGCCCAGGGTGTGAACGTCACAATCTCATTGGATGATATCTTCGAGTTGATCTATGCCCAGACCACACAAATCATCTCTGCGGACGATTTTTCATTGATCTTGAACGATCCCATCCGCTCTGAGTTGATGCCGGTATTCGTGGTGGAGCAAAATGATCGCGTGACCGACAAGGAAAACAAGCCGCTGGAAGAAAACCGCACCCTGGAATACGAAGTGCTGCGGCAAAGGTTGCCGTCTGTGGCCGAAAATTATAATTTAGAAGCGCAGCGGCGTGGCCTGTTGACCAGCACAAGCGACCTGCATGCCTGGCTGTGCGTACCCATGAACGCCGGGGCGGAAACGATTGGCCTGCTCAGCCTGGCCAGCCGCGATCCGGGCATCCTGTACACGCAGGATCAATTGGGGCTGCTGCAGGCGATCGCAGACCAGGTGGCGGGCGCAATTGTCAAAGCCCGGCTGCTGGGCGAAGCCGAGCGCCGCACCCGGCAATTGACCACCTTGAATGAAGTGACCCGCAAATTGACATCCACGCTGGATTTGGAGCCCTTGCTGGGTACCATCCTGAACAACGCGGTCGAAATACTCAATTGCGAGGCGGGCAGCCTGTTCATGGTGGATGAACAGACTGATGACCTGTTGATTTCGGTGGCGGTTGGCGCGGTTGCCGAAAGCCTGGTTGGGCAGCGCATTCCGGCGGGCTCCGGGGTTGTGGGAAGAGCGGTGCGCAGCCGTCAGGCGGTGATGGTGAACGACGTGCAAAAATCGCCGGACTGGTTCTCGGAACCGGATCACAAAACCGGCTTTATCACGCGCGCGCTGTTGGTCATCCCATTGATGGTGAAGGAAAAGGTAATTGGCGTCATCGAGGTGATCAATCGGCGTGATGGGCTTCCGTTCACGGCCGACGACCAGGATTTGCTCTCGGCCTTTGCCGCACAGGCCGGCGTGGCCATTCAGAACGCACGCCTGTACACCAACACCGACCAGGCTTTGACGGCGCGCGTGGAAGAATTGCAGGTGATGCAGCGGATTGACCGCGAACTGAACACCAGCCTGGATGTTTCGCGCGCCATGCGTATCACGCTGGAATGGGCAATGCGCCAGTCCGGCGCGAATGCCGGCCTGATCGTGATGGTCCAGGAAGGCAGCCTGCAAATCATGGCCTCGCAGGGCTATTCCAACGAATTGGAAACCTTCACGGAAGGGCGCATGCCCTCCGATCAATTCCAGTTGGATCAGGTGGTTGAGAGCGGCTCGCCGCGCCAGCTCACCGTGCCGCGCGACGGCGGTTTGCTGAAAGGCGCGCGCGTCCAAACGGTCATCCCCATTCGCCGCGAGACTGCCACGACGGGGTTGATCCTGCTTGAATCGGCCCAGGCTGATCCGTACAGCGAGGAACTGGTGAGTTTTCTGCTGCGCCTGAGCGACCACGCCTCGATCGCAATTGCCAATGCGCAGCTCTACGCCGCAGTGCAGGCGGCCAACCTGGCTAAGAGCGAATTCGTTTCCTTTGTGGCGCACGAGTTGAAGAACCCGATGACGTCCATCAAGGGCTACACCGAGCTGCTGGCGGTCGGCGCGGTGGGGCCAATCAACGAGGCCCAGACCAACTTCCTATCCACCATCCGCGCAAACATTGACCGCATGAATACGCTCATCTCCGACTTGAACGACCTATCCAAGATCGAAGTCGGGCGCATGCGCCTGGACTTCAAGGCCATCAAGCTGGCGGATGTGGTGGAAGAGATTTACCGTTCCACGCGCAAACAAATCGAAGAGAAGAGTCAGAATCTCAGGATCGATCTGCCGCAGGGCCTACCCCTGTTATGGGCTGACCGCGTGCGCCTGACCCAGGTGCTGGTCAACCTGGTGAGCAACGCTAATAAATATACCGACAAGAGCGGCGAGATTCTGCTGGGCGCCGAACGGACTGCCAATCAGTGGGATGCGCAGGGCGCTGCCGAGGTTGTGCATATCTGGGTGAAAGACAACGGCATCGGCATCGCGGAAGAAGATCAGAAGAAGATCTTCCAAAAGTTCTTCCGATCCGAAGACCCGAAGACGCGCGAAGCGCCGGGCACCGGCCTGGGGTTGAACATCACCCGTTCGCTGGTTGAAATGCAGGGCGGCAAGATCTGGTTCGAGAGCGAGTACCGCGTTGGCACCACCTTCCACATCACCGTGCCGGTGGCAGAAGGGTAGGCGGACAGGCGATGACAAAGTCTGCGGTGATTGGTTTTGCCCGCCACTGGGATGGACGTGAAGCCGCCCGCCAGGCGGTTCAGAATGCGCTGGACCAATTGGGCAACAGCCGCCCGGCGTTGGCCGTGCTGTTTGTGGCGCAAGATTTCACCGTTGCGGATGTTTTGCAGGCTGCCGGTAATCTGCTGGGCAATGTGCCCGTGTGGGGACTCCATACCACCTGCCCGCTTTCCGCCGAAGGGGAGCAGCCGAGAACGGTTGGCGTGGCATTGATCGCGGGCAGCGGTTATAGAGCCACCATCAACTGGTGGGCCAACTTCGCGCAGGATGGCCACGGCGTGGCGACCCAACTGGCGCGCGCCGTGCGCAGCCAAACCGGAACCCCTCAGGGCATCCTGCTGGCCGCGGACGGGGTGAATGGCGACGCCAGCCTGCTGTGCGAATCCATCGATCAAATGAACCTGCATGTCGCCGGCGGTCTGGCCAGCGGCGATTACCGCAGCGGCCGGACGGTCTGCATTGGCGGAAACCATTCCGGCAGCGGCGCGCTCTCAGCGCTTTTCCTGGGCGGCCGGCTCCGGTTGGGTCTGGGCCAGGCGCACGGCTGGAAGGATACCGGTTGGCTGTGGAAGGTGACCCGCGTCCGTGACCTGTGGGTGCAGAGCCTGGACGACAAATCGCCGGCTGCGGCGTTCTCCGAAGTGCTGGGGTACCCGGAAAAGGATTGGTTCTCGCCACCGCTTTCCGAATATGTGCGCCTGTACCCGTTGGGCATTGAGATGGACGGGCCAAAACAGTTGCTGCTGCGCAGCCCGCTGCGCGTGGAAGTGGACGGCAACCTGCGCATGAACTCCCGCATTGCGGAGGGCAAAATGGCCCACCTGATGGTTGGCGATCCTGTCGTCTGCCAGGCTGCGCTGAAAACGGCTGCCGATGAGGCCATGCGCTCGCTGGGGTCTGCTACGCCATTGCTAGGCATACTGCTGGTGGATGAAGCCTGGCGGACGCTGCTGGATGGGCGTTCCAGGCTCATCTACGAGCAGTTGCAGTCCGTGCTGCCCGGCGTGCCCTGGATTGGGGGGTACACCCTGGGGCAATTGGGCTGGCCTGCCACCGGCTCGGTCTCGTCGCAACTGGTGAACCAGCACGCTCTGATCGCCCTGATCGGCGAAACCGAAGCGCAAGCGTAATCAACCTGACCGGCGCTCCCATCCTCGGGGAACGCCGGTTTGATTCAGGCCACAATGCTCACTTGCGGCAAGCGGGCAGAAATGTTGGCGATCTGTTCCTCGGGCAGCACATCATCTTCAAGCTGCCCGGTCAGGTAGCTGTTGTAGGCGGATAGATCAAAATGTCCGTGCCCGGAAAGATTGAACAGGATGACCTTCTTTTCGCCGGTCAGTTTTGCCTGCAGGGCTTCATCGATGGCCGCCCGAATGGCATGCGCGGATTCGGGCGCCGGCAGGATGCCTTCCGTCCGCGTGAATTGCACGGCGGCTTCGAATATCCCGATTTGCTGCACCGCCCTGGCTTCGATCAGGCCGGCATGATACAGGGCGCTGAGCGCGGGCGACATGCCGTGATAACGCAAGCCGCCGGCGTGAATGGACGCGGGGACGAAATCATGTCCCAGCGTATGCATTTTGAAAATCGGCGTCATTTGGGCGCTGTCGCCAAAATCAAAGGCATATACGCCCCTTGTCAGGGAGGGCGCGGCCGCGGGTTCCACCGCCAAAAGCCGCGTGCGCTGCCCGCCGCGCAGGTTCTCACGCAAGAATGGGAAAGCAATCCCTGAGAAGTTGGAACCGCCGCCCACGCAGCCGATGACCACATCCGGGTATTCGCCCGCCATGTCCATTTGCTTGAGCGCTTCCTCGCCGATCACGGTCTGGTGCAGCAGCACGTGATTGAGCACCGAACCCAGCCCGTATTTCTTTTTGCCGCCTGAGCTTGCCGCCACCTCCACAGCCTCCGAAATGGCAATGCCGAGCGAACCGAGGTGATCGGGATCCTGCGCCAGGATCTGGCGTCCAATTTGGGTTTGGTCGCTGGGGCTGGGGTAGATTTTGGCGCCGTAGGTTTCGATCAGGTGTCGCCGGTACGGCTTTTGCTGATAGGAAACCCTGACCATGTACACCTCCAGGTCGAGGCCGTAAAACTGGCAGGCCATCGCCAGGGCCGAACCCCATTGGCCGGCGCCGGTCTCGGTGGTCATGGCGCGCGTGCCGGCGATTTTGTTGTAGTAGGCCTGCGGCACGGCCGAGTTCGACTTATGACTGCCGGAAGGGGAGACGCCTTCGTACTTGTAGTAAATATGCGCCGGGGTGCCCAGCTCTTTTTCCAGCCGGCGGGCGCGCAGCAGGGGCGTGGGCCGCCACAATTTGTAAATCTCGCGCACCTCTTCAGGAATATCGATAAATCTTTCCTGGCTGATTTCCTGTTCGATCAGGCCCATGGGAAACAAAACGGTCAGAAAATCGGGCGTAACCGGTTGCATGGTCTGCGGATTGAGCACCGGCGATGGAGCCACCGGGCTGTCGGCAAGGATGTTATACCAGGTGCGCGGCAGGTCGCTTTCGTTCAGTAAAAAACGGATTCGCTCAGACATGATCTTCTCCTTTTTGGATTTCTGGTTAACAAAAAATTTTCCGAACAACGTTCTCAGGTTACTCTTCGAGCCGTTCTGAGACACGCAGGTTCCGTCCCATGCTCAAGCCCATGCGTTCCATGGCTTCAGCCAATGTTTCACGCGCCAGGGCAGCGGCGCTGCGCGTGCCGTCCATCAGGATCGCCTCCAGGTCGCCGGGGTGCCGCATGAGCTCGGCGCGCCGTTCGCGCAGCGGAGCCAGCGACCGGTTCAACACCCCGGCCAGGCGCACCTTGATTTCCACATCGCCCACTTTCCCGGCCTGGTAGCGCTGTTTGAATTCCGCGGTTTCATCGCGGTCAGGGTTGAATGTGTCCAGGTAGATGAACAGCGGATTGCCTTCCACGCGGCCAGGGTCGCTGGCATGGATGCGGGTTGGATCGGTGTACATGGACATGACCTTGCGCGCGGTTTCGTCGGACGTATCACGCAGGTAGATCGCGTTGCCGTACGAGGTGTGCATGGCGCGGTTGTCGATGCCCGGCAGTCGTGGTGTGGAGGATAACAGCGCCTGCGGTTCCGGGAAAAGCGGCCCGTAGAGTTGGTTGAAACGCCGTGCGATTTCGCGAGCCAGTTCGATGTGCGGTAATTGATCCTCGCCGACAGGTACCGCGCCGGCCTGGTAAAGCAGGATGTCCGCGGCTTGCAGGACGGGGTAGCAGAGCAGCCCCAGCGAGGGTTGCAGGTGAAGCTGCTGAACCTGTTCCTTGTAGGTTGGCACGCGCCGGAGCCGCGACTCGCTGACCAGCATGCCCAGCAGGTTCAACTGCGTATGCCCGGGAACCGCCGATTGCAACACGATGCGTGACCGCTGCGGATCGATCCCGGCGGCCAGCCAGTCGGCCAGCACCTCGAGGATATTGGCGCGGATCCGGCCGGGGTGCAGGTAATCGGTGGTCAGCACGTGCAGGTCGGCGATGAGGAAGTAGCATTCGTGACTGTCTTGCAGGCTGGCCCAGTTGAGCAGTGTTCCGGCCAGGTGGCCAATGTGGCGCGGGCCGGTCGGGCGGTGCCCGGTGAGTATGCGTTGCGCGGCTTGTTTCATGGTTAACCTCCGGTTTAAGAACCAGCGTAAATAAAAAACCAGCGTTCATCCCAATGGGGACGAACGCTGGTCCGTGGTGCCACCCCGGTTAGGCTGACCGGATTCTTCGATAAAAAAATCCCCAGGTGTAGGCACCCGGGGGAAGAAAAGCCAGCCTCACTCTTGCGGGTACGGCGAGCGTGTCGCGATACCCTTTGCCCTGATAACGGTGGCAGCTCCGGCGCGGGTTACTGGGCGGTTGGGCCGTTCTCCCTGCAACTCCGAGGTCCATTCTGCAGCGCTGTCCGGGCAGGTTTTCACCAACTCCTGCTCTCTGTGCCGTCCGGGCGATGCATACTCGTCCTCTTCAACGTTTTTGTTGCTCGATTGAAAAGTATTATAAGCACAGAAAACAGCTTGTCAAGAGGGTAATTTTGACTTTGACGTTTAGCCTATGCGGAAAGTGATGCCCGCCAGATTTTCAATCCCTCGAGATGCTCCTGCTCGTGATCGAGGGCGATATCCTGCACCAGCACGATCAACGCATGCTTCATCCAGGGGTAATTTCCGGGCTTGGTGAGCGCTTTTTCGGGAAAATCCTTCAACCGGCGGACAAGCTGCATGCGCACGGCGGAAAAATCCTCCAACACGCGCTCCAGCGGGCGGTCTTTGGCTTCCTGGTGCCACAGGTCGTTGACCTTGAGATATTCCGGGTTAAACACTTCACTTTGCGGTTTACCGCCCTGCTGTGCCTGGAACAGCACCTTGATGACTTCCGCTTCCCAGCGGCTGATGTGGACCAGCACGTCCTTGACCGACCAATCACCGCAGGCGCCGGGTCGGGTCAAGGCATCCGCCGGAACGCCTTCCAGCAGCGCGTTCAGCTCGGTCCGGTTTTGTTCCATGTGCTGTAACAGCTCGTCCCGGGTCATCGTTCCTCCCTGAATGTGCCGATCAATCTCTGGATTGAGGCGTTTTTTCCGGCAAGGGCGCTTCCGCGGCCGTGACCGGCGCGGCCAGGCCCGGATAAATCGCCAGATTTGTCTTCAACGCGGCTGTGCCGCGCGACGCTCTGACCCACAGGCCAATCGCGAGACTGCCCAGCAGCATGGCTGTCAGGCCGAGCGCGCCGGCTTCGGGGCCAAAGGCGCCGCCGGTGGTCCACTCGGGGCCCAGTTGGGTGATGCCGATCAGGCTGGCGGCAGACGCGCCGCCGCTGACCGGGAAACCGAAAACGGTTCCCTGGAAAAAGTTCCAGGTGATATGCAGCCCAATGGAGATGGCCAGTTCGCCGGTGAGCACGTAGCCCAACCCAAGGAATAGTCCCGCCGCGACCAGGTTGAGGGTGCTGATCAAGCTGGCGTTGTTATTGGCCAGGTGCAGCAGCCCGAAAATGGATGAGGAGATCAAATAGGCCAGCAGCAGCGCGGTCCTGGGCTGGATTCTGCGGGTGCGAAAAGCCTCGGCCAGGTTGCGCAGCAGATAGCCGCGCGTGAAAAATTCCTCGTAGATGCCGACGCACAGGAACAAGACCGCATCGCTGAGCATCCAGGCGCCCCACGGCCAGGCAGGCGCGCGGTTGACCTGCGTGCCCTCAATTTGTATCCAACCCAATCCCCATTCGACCAGGAAGATCAAGCCCATCAGGAGTGCACCCAAAGCCAGGCCAAAGCCCAGGTCGAGCCACCAACGACGGTTGAAGTGAAATCCGTAATCGGCGAACTTGCGCCGGTCCAACCGCCTGGCTGCCAGCACGGCGGCGCCCAGCATGGCGGCCGTGGTGATCAGGCTGCTTAACATTTGCAACAGCGGACCGTCCGGCAGACCGCCGGCAATCGGCCGAATTCCCCATTCCACAACCGCGGACAGGAGGAACATGAACCCAATGATCAGGAGCGCGTAGGCTGCGAAACGCCAGAAGAAGCGCAACCGGTTTTCTTCAGTTTTCCAAAACAGCTTTTTCATGCCGGCCTCAATGCAGCCATAATTTCGCTTCAATCGATCTGATGATGATTACGCCACTTCGGTAAAGTACTCCCGTTCCAGGTTCTGCCAGGTTTCGTCAGGGTTGGGGCGCAAGTAGCTGCCCAGCAGCGGCGTAGCGGCGCGCACCTCGGCGGCCATGCGCTGCGCCACCCGCCTCAAGGCGAAGTGCGCGTTGGGCGCTGATCGCAATGCGGTGAAGTGATCCAGGCTGCGCCAGTTGCACCCCAGCAGCACGCGCCGGTTGAAGGCATTGGGTACGACGTAGGAAGCGGCGTGCGGGTTGAACGCCGCGATTTCCTCGTAACACGCCTGCGCGGCGCGCATGGCCTGGCGGAATGGTGTTTCCAGGCCGGCTGCAACCATTTGCCGCGGCAGCGCGTAGCCCAGGCGGGTGGAGAGCGGCTGCGGGGTCTGTGTCATCATGCGGTGGCGTTTGAGCTCAAAATAGGCGCCCTGGTCGAGCACCAGGTCAAAGGTATAAGCGGCGTACTCGAGTTCGCGCAGCGGGATGTCGTATTTTTCGCGTTTGGCCAGCGCGAGCGCGGCGAGTTCCTCGCGTTCTGACTGCGAAGCGGACTCAAGGTGAGATAATATATGCGTATAGCTATCCGCGTTGAAACGGTACAGGGCGGCCGCCAGGACGCGGTTTTCCGCGTCGGGCGCGCATGAAATCAACTGGCACCAGTCGCCCATTTTGTCCTGCGGCGCGAACTTTGCCGCCGCGGCGGTTAATTCGACTTCGGCTGTCTGCCAGTAGGGCACCTGGTCGGCATATTTGATTAACGTGGGCACGCTTTCCAGCGCGGCCTGTTTGATTTCCAGGCCCGTTTCCCGCACTTCGGCCAGTGGGTGTGACAGCATTTTGCGGATGGCATGTTCCAGCGCGCGCGCATTGATGGTCATGCCCACGTTGGCCAGCGAAGCGGCCGGGAGCAGGTAGCGGCACACGTCCACGTATTTCGAGCGCAGCCGGCGCTCCCAGGCGGCGTCGTTTTCGTCGGCATTGCGCGGGTTGGTCTCGGCCACCACCGCCTGCACGGCGGGCAGCGACTGCCGGTAGGTTTCAAACAGCATCCGGCAGGTTTGAATGAACTTGTCGCGCAGCGGGCTGCCGTCCAGCTCAGGCGGAATTTGGAAGGCATCCGCATCCCATTTCTGGTAGCGGGTCGATTTTTCGGTATAGGAAGCCAGCCGGTTGGATTCGAGCACCTCCACCGCCAGGCGGGAGATGTTCTCCACGGCCACGTGCAGAACGGCATGTTCGGCCACCGAGGCATGCCCGTAGCCCACCACCCATTTTTCGTGGAACTCGGCGGATTTCTCATCCGTCAGCCCGGCGGCGATTTCGCGAAAGGACTGCGGCGAGCGTGAGGTTTTGGCAAAGGTGACGGCAATGGTTTCGGGCGGGATCTGCTGCGGATCGAGCAAATAGACCTGGCGTTTAGCGGTCACGGCTGAATACCTCGCGGGATTGCTGGATATCCTGGTGGATTTGATCGATCAGGTCTTGGACCTGTGAAAAGCGCATTTCAGGACGCAGGTATTCGACAAATTCAAGCCGTACGGGCTGGTCGTACAGGTTCGGGTCACCGGGGAGATCGAGAATGTGGGCTTCGATGCGGGGCGCGACGGGTGCTTGTTCGAAAGTTGGGCGAACGCCGATGCTGGTGACGGAGGGAAAGCGCTGACCGCGCAGGGTGATCCAGGTGGCATAGATGCCGAAGCCGGGCGACAAGCGCTGCTGTGGAATGGCAATGTTTGCCGTGGGGAAACCCAGGCCGTGGCCGCGGCCATCGCCGTGCGCGATCACGCCGTTGACGGCGTAGCACCGGCCCAGCAGGTCGGCGGCGGTCCGGACCTCTCCATTGGCGACCAGGTTGCGGATGCGGCTGGAGGAAATGGCACCATTCTGCGGATCAGCGACCGGGTCCACCACGGTGACCGAATAGCCCAATTGATCGCCGATCTGCTTCAGCATCGGCAGGTTGCCCTCGCGGGCATGCCCGAGGGCAAAATCAAACCCGGCGCACAGGTGAACGATCCCCAGCCGCGCTTTCATCCACGCCATAAAATCAGCCGCCGGGAGCGAGGCAAGCTGGCGGTTAAACTCTAGCGTCACCACCTCGTCCACGCCCAGGGCTGCCAACAATTCGGCGCGCTCATCGGGCATGCTCAAATAAACCGGATCGCGCAGATCGCGCAGCACAACCGCCGGGCTGGGAAAGAACGTGACCACCACGGCGGGCAGCCCTTCGGCATGCGCGCCGGCAACCAGTCGGCGGAGGATGACCTGATGGCCGCGGTGAACGCCGTCGAATACGCCAATGGTCAGCCAGGAGCGGTCCAGTTTCAGGTTGTCAAGGGATCGATGGTGCGCCATGGGACCTTCCCGTGGGATGGATCAGGCAAAAAATACTTTCTTGGGCTGCCACTCGCCCGTATCCGGGATGTATTCCATCAGGGCGACCAGCTCGCCCTGTTCGTTGATGCCGCGCGCCATGACAGAATCGGAGGGTTCGGCCGGGATGCGGTGCCCGTGACGGATGAGGTCCATTTGCTCCAGGTTGAGCTCAACCGCCGGCCAGTCCGAAAGGGCTTCCGCTGCGGGGATGAGGTACTGGTACCAGGTCCCCTCTTCGAAGGCCTCGCGCAATTTGCGCAGCGGCACGGCGTCCCGCAGGGTGAAGCGCCCCGATTTGGTGCGCCGCAGCCCCACCAGGGGCGCGCCGACGCCCATCTTCTCACCCAGGTCGTGCGCCAACGAGCGCACATAGGTCCCCGAAGAGCAGTAAACGTCGATCACGGCCTCAGGCGGCGCCCATTCGAGCAGTTCAAGGTGGTACACCTTGATGCGGCGCGGGGCCAGGTCCACCTCTTCGCCGTCGCGGGCCATTTCATAGGCTTTGCGGCCTTTTACTTTGACGGCGGAATAGGGCGGGGGCACCTGCTCAATTTCGCCGATAAAGCCCTGCATGGCAGTTTCAAATTGCGCTTCGCTGATATGGTCAATCGGGACGGATCGCGTGATGTGGCCTTCCGCATCGTAGGTGTCGGTGGATGCGCCCAGGCGCAGGACGGCCTGGTAGCGTTTATCCGACGCGGACACGTATTCGCTCAAGCGCACAGCCGGTCCCAGCAAAATGACCAGGACGCCCGAAGCGCGCGGATCCAGCGTGCCCGTGTGCCCGGCGCGCTTGATGTTGGTTCCCTTGCGGACGACTTGCACCACATCATGGGAGGTAAGCCCGACCGGTTTATCTACCACCAGGACGCCAGAAATGGCATTCTTGAGATCAAAATCGTCGTTTCCCATCTTTGCTTTTCCCCACAGGTGATTGAATGGCCTTCCGACCCAAAAAGCCGAAGGTTATTCCTCTATTTCCGCGTCCTCAGCCGCATCATCTGATTTTGTTTTTTCGGCTGGAGTCTCCTGCCGCAATGAATATAACAATTGTTCAATCCGGTCTGCACGTTCCGGGGTGGGATCCCAATGGAAGCGCAGGCGCGGGAAAGAGCGCAAATCGACCCGTTCGGCCAGCATGCGGCGGATGAAACCGCTGGCGCTTTCCATGCCCGCCAGGATTTCCTTCGACCGGGCGCTGCCTTCCACGGCGGAGATGTAGATTTCCGCGTAGGCCAGTTCGCGGTCGACGCTGACATCGGTGATGAAAATTCCGGCCAGGCGCGGATCGCGAATTTCATCTTTGACGAGCATCTCAGAAAGCTCCTGACGGATGCGGTCATTGATCCGTTGCAGGCGAAGTTTTGAAGGCATTAAAATACTCCGTAATTTTCTTGCTTATCCATTGCGCTCAAGGATGTAGCATTCCAGGATGTCGCCGGGGATGAACTCATTGAAGTTTTTCAGCGAAATGCCGCAGTCAAATCCCTGGCGGACTTCACGCACGTCGTCTTTTTCGTGCTTCAACGAGGCAATTTCACCTTCGGCAATCTGCTGAGCGTTGCGTAACACGCGGATTTTCCCGTTGCGGCGGATTTCGCCGTCGCGGACGCGGCAGCCGGCGATAGTGCCGACCTTGTTGATCTTGAAGAGCGCCAGCACTTCGGCATGGCCAAGTTTGACCTCGCGGAAATCGGGTTCGAGCATGCCCTTGAGAGCCTTCTCGATATCCTCAGTCATACGGTAAATGATATCATACAGGCGAATGGAGACGCCTTCGGTTTCGGCCAGGCGGCGCGCCGATGGGTCGGCGGTTACGTTAAAACCGATCAGGATGGCTTTCGACGCGGTGGCCAGCATGACATCGTTATCCGTAATGTTGCCGGTCTCGGAGTGCAGGATGTTGATCTTGATCTGGTCGCTCTTCATGTCATTCAGTTCGCTGATGATCGGTTCGAGCGATCCCTGCACATCGGCTTTGATGATCAGGCGCAGCTCATGTTCTTCGCCGGACTGAACCCGGCTGAACAGTTCTTCCAGCGTGGCCTTGGGACCCGCGGCTTGCGGCAGGTGCGCCTGCATTTTTCGTTCATTTGCAACCTGGCGGGCTTCTTTTTCCGAGGGCAGCACCTGGAACAGATCGCCCGCGGCGGGAACATCGTTGAGGCCCATCACCTGCACCGGGGTGGAGGGGCCGGCTTTGTGCAATTTGCGCCCGCGGAAATCGAACATGGCGCGGATGCGCCCGTAGGAGGTGCCGGCCAGCACCGCATCGCCGAGTTCAAGCGTGCCGTTTTGCACCAGCAGGGTGGCAATCACGCCCTTGGCGCGTTCCACCTGGGCTTCGACCACCGTGCCGATGGTGCGGCCTTTGGGGTTGGCTTTGATCTCCATGCTATCGGCCACCAGCAAAATGGCTTCGAGCAGGTCATCAATGCCTTTCTTCTGCTTCGCCGATACGGGCACGACGATGGTGTTGCCTTCCCAATCGTCCGGAACCAGGCCGATTTCGGCGAGTTGTTTCTTGACATAATCGGGATTGGCGTCGGCTTTGTCGATCTTGTTGAGCGCAACGATGATCGGAACGCGCGCGGCGCGGGCATGCGCAATGGCCTCGCGGGTTTGCGGCATCACGCCGTCGTCGGCAGCCACCACCAGCACCACGATATCGGCGCCCTGGGCGCCGCGGGCGCGCATGGCCGTAAAAGCCGCGTGGCCGGGCGTATCCAGGAAGGTGATCGGGTGGTTCTTCAGTTCCACCTGGTAGGCGCCGATATGCTGGGTGATGCCGCCGGCTTCGCCGCCTGCCACGTTGGCATGCCGGATGGCGTCCAAAAGCGTGGTTTTGCCGTGATCGACGTGCCCCAGGATGGTGACGACCGGCGCGCGGGTGATCAATTGCGCCGCATCCTCATTGGCGATCAACTGCCGCCACATGGGAACTTCGCCGGTTTCTTTTTCTTCCACGACGTCGAGTTGTTCCATGCGGGCTTCGAAACCCAGCTCCGATGAAACCACCGCGGCGGTATCGAAATCAATGGTTTGATTGATGCTGGCCATCACGCCGTTGGACATCAAAATCTTGATGACCTGGATCGGGCTGGCCTTGATTAGTTGAGCCAGATCACGAACCGTGATGCTGGCCGGTAATTCGATTGTCTTTTGCCCAGTCTCGCTCATATACACCTCCGGGTTGTCTTGCACCCATCCCTAGGATAAATCGTCAAATTTGTGAACTGCCAGTAATCTCAACTTGTGAACGGCTGGGTGCGCTTTTTTCCAAAGCGGTGAGCTAGCGAGAAGTGCAAGGATCAGTCAAGCATGCGCTTACCCTCGAAGGGAATGCCTGGCATGGGGATCAACCCTGATCCTGTGATCCCTGTGCGGGCTCGCCCGCTGGCAGGGAAGACATAATCCCATGCAGGAATAAACGATCCTGCTCGGTCAGTTCCACTTTCAGCGCATTGGCCAGGGCGCCTTTGAGGGCGCGTTCCCAGCAAGTGCGGTCGTTGTGCAGGTAGGCTCCCCGTCCGGCGGCTTTCCCGCTCGGATCCAACTGCACTCCGTCTGGCGTTCGCACCAGGCGCATCAACGTGCGCTTGGGAAGAACCAGGCGGCAACCCACACAGGTGCGCTGTGGAATATGCTTGACGCGTGTTGTCGCTCTTTTAGCCACCTTTCACTCTCTGAAACCGATTTTACTCCCAGTCCCAGCCTTCTCCGCCGCGTTTGTGTTTCTTGTGGGCGAGCGTCATATCGCGTTCGGGATCGTAAACGACCTCCACGCTCTTGCGCTTCTTCTTGGCTTTCTTCTTGCCGGTCTTTCCGGCAGCATCCCCTTCTTCCTCTTCCTCTTCAACCACCTCGGGATTCGCAAGAACTTCGGGACGCAGTGTAAACAGATCTTCCAGCGAGGGTTCCTCTTCCAAAACCGGGGTCACCAGTTCGGGCTCGGGAACCGCGCGCACCGGAGGCTCCTGCACCAGCATTTCCGGCTCAGCTTCCACCGGCTTTTCCACGACCGGGCTGATTTCTTCGACGATTTCAGCGGCGGGCGCTTCCTGGGTCGGCTCGGCAACGGCCGGGGCTGCTGCAGCGGCAGCGCGGGCATCCAGTTCGTCCATCATCTTGATGATTTCGGCCATGGCTTTGGGGCCAATGCCGTTGATACGCAGCACCTCATCCGGGGCCGTCTTCATCTGGCGGGCCACTTCACCGACCGTGTTATAACCGGCTTCCTGCAGCAGGTTGGCCACGTGTTCGGGCAGCGGGCCGTCCAGGATGGGGGTGTCGAAGGCATCCACGGGGATGAGGGCATCCACTTCGGGGATCGCCACTTCGACTTTCTTCTCGGGCTTGCGGGCTGTGCGTTTTTCAACCCGATCCACAAAACGCGCCATCACATCGTATTCTTCTGGCATCAACGGGCGGCCGTCCGCCTTGCGAGTCAGGCTTTCTTCGATCTTGGCGATGGTATCGGCTTCAGCGTCGGCGATCGGCAGCAGGGCCGGTTCGTTTTGCAGGCGGTAGAGCGTATCGGAGACCGCTTCGGGCAGGCTCTTAATGTCAATGCGCCAGCCGGTCAGCTTGGCTGCCAGGCGGGCGTTCTGACCGTCGCGCCCGATGGCCAGGCTGAGCTGGTCTTCAGGAACGACTACCGTGGCCGTCTTACCGCCGGTGGCGCGGTCGTTCAGGTAAACGCCGGTGACGCGCGCCGGGCTGATGGCCTTGGCGATGAAGAGAGCTGGATCCGGGTTCCATTCGATCACGTCGATTTTTTCGTCATGCAGTTCTTTGACGATGGCCTGAATGCGCACGCCGCGGATGCCGACGCACGCGCCAACCGGGTCGATGCCGGCCTGGGTGGCCGAGACGGCCACTTTGGCGCGTTCGCCGGGCTCGCGCGCGATGGACCGGATTTCAACCACGCCGTGATAAATCTCGGGCACTTCCGTCTCGAGCAGGCGGCGCAGGAAATTGCGGTGGGTGCGCGAGAGGATGATTTGCGGACCACGCGGCGAGTCTTTGACTTCGGAAATCAGCGAGCGGACGCGGTCGTGAATACGAAAGCGTTCGCCGGGGATCATTTCCTTGCGCGGCATGGTGCCTTCGGCCTTCATGTCCATGCCGATGGTCAATCCCTGGGCGTTGACGGCCTGAACCAACCCGCTGACAATTTCACCCAGTTGTTTATTAAAGAATGCCAGTTGCGCCTGGCGCTCGGCATCGCGGATGCGCTGTTGGATGACCTGGCGCGCAGTCTGGGCAGCCACGCGGCCAAAATCCTTGGGAGTGCTTTCAACCACCACCATATCGCCGAGTTCAGCTTCGGCGTTGTAGCGGCGGGCTTCTTCAAGGGTGACTTCGGTGCGCTCGTCCTGCACTTCTTCGACCACTTCTTTTTCAGCAAAAATGGTCACTTTACCGGTGTCGATATCGACGGTTGCCTCGACGTGCTGCGCGTTGGAAGCGTTCACTGCCCGGCGATAGGCTGAAATCATCGCCGATTCGAGCGCCTTGAGGATGATCTCCTTGGGGAGCTGCTTTTCCTCGAGGACTTCATTGAAAGCCAGAGTAAACTCGTTCTTCATTCCTTACATTCTCCAGCAAGAACCCATTATACGCAGAAAAGTGGGGGAGGCCCACTTTTCATTGCATACCAATACGTTGGCGTTGCACCTATTTTATCATACTTCCGGGAGGTAATCAAGAAAATTTCTTCAAGCGCAGAACTGCGCACGCTTTGCATTTGGCGGCTTTGCCGGATTCGGTCTAAAATGGTGCTTAACCTATTGCATTGAGGATTCTACCATGGATTCAAATTTTCTCTGGTGGCGCGACGGCGTGATCTATCAAATCTACCCGCGTTCATTTGCCGACTCGAACGGGGATGGAATCGGCGACTTGCCCGGCATCCAATCGAAACTGGATTATCTGGTGGAGTTGGGGGTGGACGCCTTGTGGCTGTCGCCCGTTTACCCTTCACCGGATGTCGATTTCGGCTACGACGTGGCGGACTACACGGATATCGATCCCAAGTACGGCACGCTGGCGGATTTCGATTCCCTTGTGGAGGCAGCGCACCAGCGCGGGCTGCGCATCGTGATGGACCTGGTGCTCAACCACTCCTCCGACCAGCACCCCTGGTTTATCCAATCGCGCAGCAGCCGCGATAACCCATACCGTGATTGGTACATCTGGCGCGATCCCGCGCCGGGCAAGCGCCCACCCAATGGCTGGCAGTCGGTGTTTGGCGGCAAGGCCTGGGAATGGGACGAAGCCACCGGTCAGTATTACTACCACATGTTTTGCAGGGAGCAGCCCGACCTGAACTGGCGCAATCCGCGCGTGCGCCAGGCGATCCTGGATGTCTTTCGCTTCTGGATGGAACGCGGCGTGGACGGCTTCCGCCTGGACGTTTTTAACGTGTATTTCAAGGACGACCAACTGCGTGAAAATCCGCGCCGGCTGGGCCGGCGGCCGTTCGACAGCCAGGTGCATCTCTACGATTGCGACCGCCCGGAGATGATCCCGCTTTTGCAGGAAATCCGCGCGCTGCTGGATTCGTACCCGGAGCGTTACGCGGTTGGCGAGACCTTTCTCTCCACCACGTCGAAAGCCGCCGGCTATGCCCGTCCCGGGCTGCTGCACGCGGCGTTTGATTTCTCCTTCCTGGCGTGCAAATGGGATCCGGCGGCATTTTTGAAGACCATTCAGGCCATCGACAGCCAGTACAGTCAGGACGGCTGGCCGACCTATGTGCTGGGCAACCATGACGTGGACCGGATCGCCACGCGCTACGCGCACGGGGAAGACGACGAGCGCCTGAAGGTGCTGGCGGCGCTGCTGCTGACACAGCGCGGCACGCCTTTCATTTACCAGGGCGACGAGATCGGCATGCGCAACGTGCACGTGCCGCGCGCCGAAATGAAAGACCCGGTGGGGCTGCGCTACTGGCCAATGCCGGTGGGGCGCGACGGCGAACGCTCGCCGATGCAATGGAGCGGCGGGGCCCATGCCGGCTTCACCATCGGTACGCCGTGGATGCGGCTGCACGCCAACGCGCCGATTCGACACGTAGAATCACAGCGCAACCGGCCTGATTCGCTGTTCCATGTGTACCGCCGCCTGCTGCGGCTGCGCAAGGAATTGCCGGCTTTGCGCGGCGGCATGTTTTTGCCGTTGAATTACGAACCGCGCTCGCTGCTGGCTTATTTACGCAAAGATGAGGGACAGACGGTGCTGGTGGCGCTGAACTTCAGTCGCAGACGCAACCGCCTGGTACTGGGCGGGGGACTTGCCCGCAGCGGTTGGCGGCTGGCCTATTCCAGCAAGCGCGCCGAGTACACCGCGCCGCGCGATTCTTCGCTGCTGCTCGAGCCGTATGAGGCGCTGATACTTGTGCAGCAGTAGAAGAGGGAAGAAAGAAAACCACAGAGGTTGTCTGAAAAAAACCGAAAGAAGGGAGGAGAAAGATATTCTTCTCTTACCCTTCTCTGTGTGTCCAGTGTCTCTCTGTGGTTTTCGAATTAATTCTCTACAACGCCCTGCACATCCAGGTCAAAGGGCAGGCCAACAAGCTGACCGCTGGCCTTGAGCGACTCGACCACCGTTTCAAGCAGCGGGATGCCCTGGGTGCGGCGGCGTTCGGCCATCTCGAACTCTTTTTCGCCGGCGATGTAAATGCGCTCCTGGTCCACCGCCCTGGGAGAATTTTTCATCATGCGGATCAAGACGTCCATATCCTGCTTGAATTCCTCCAGCGGGCGGAAGGCGTCAATGCGCATGGCGGCAAAAAAGTGGCCAACGCGAGCGGGCTCATTCGTCGAGGGCTGGGCCACGTCCGTGCCGAAGGCCGAGCCGGCCAGCACGCCGCTGAAGATATCCACCAGCAGCGCCAGGCTGTAGCCTTTGTAGCCGCGCATCAGGTCGATGCCGCCCAGGGGCATCAGCGCTCCGCCGTTCAACACTTGCTTGGGATCGGTGGTGATTTTGCCCTCGTGGTCGATGCCCCAGCCTTCGGGGATGGCTTTGCCGGCTTTATCATAGACGGTGATGCGCCCGATAGGCACGATGCTGGTGGCCATATCCAGCACGTAGGGGCGTTCGCCGCCGGCCGGAACGGCCACCGCGATGGGATTGGTGCCGAGCATGGCCTTGCGGCCGTAGGTGGGCGCGACCAGCGGTTGCGCGTTGGTGAAGCTGACGCCAATCATATCCTCCGGCAGCGCCATCATGGCGTAATAGCCGGCGATGCCGTAGTGGTTGCTGTTGCGCACCGTCACCATGGCGATGCCCGACTGGCGGGCTTTTTCGATGCAGCGTTGCATGGCCGTGTAGCCGACAATTTGCCCCAGCCCGCTGCCGCCGTCCAGCGCCAGCGTGGTGGCGGTTTCGCGCACCACTTCCAGCCTGGCGTGCGGGTCGATCAGTCCCTTGCGCAGACGCGTGCCGTAATACGTGTCCAGGCGGATGATGCCGTGCGAATCGACGCCGCGCAGGTCGGCGGCCAGCAGGATTTCGGCGGCGGTGCGCGCATCCTTCGGGGAAATATCATGCCTGACAAAGAACTGGATAATATAATCGGAAAGGTCCTCGGTGCGGAAGAGCAGGCTGCGGGTCATAATCACCTCACCAGTGGGATTTCCTATGAGTGTATCACGAAGCAGGGCGCGGGAAAAGCAGACCGCGGATCAGGAAGGCAGATCGCGGAAGAGCGCGCCGTCGCGCACCCGGCCGGAGCGTTTCCACAGCAGGTAGCCCTGACGCAGCGGGCGTTTGCGCGTTTCCACCGGCCAGCCCAGGTCGCGCAGCGCCAGCGCCGCGGCGATGAACCACTGGCGCAGCCCAAGCGTGCGCACGGCGATGGTGGCCAGGGCAGCCTGCTTCCAGGCGCTCATGAAGGCTTCGATGGTCTCGCCGGGCAGCATGCGGTGGATGAAGTTCTTGGGCAGGCGCGGCTGAAAGATGGCCGGCTCGAAACCCCAACGGAAATTGGTGCTGAAGAGCAGGCCCTCCACCCACAACTCGCCGTCGGCTTGCTTGCGCAGCAGGTTGGCCACCCAGATGCGCCCGAAGGGATCCGATGTGCCTTCGATGATCAGGCCGCCAGGGATCAGGCGTTCGCCCAGGGTGAGCAGCGATTCCTGCACCTCAGATTCCTCGTACTGGCGCAGCACGTTGAAGGCGCGAATCAGGCGCGCCGATTCGCCCGGTTGCAGCGGCAGATTGAACCCGCCCAGCCGGAAACGCGTGCGCTCGTCTTCGAATGGCAGCGCGCGCTGCACGCGCTCCGGGTCGATTTCGACGCCCAGCACGGGCAACGTCGGGTTCAGGCGGCGCAGGCGTTCGGCCGATTCGAGCGCGGTGAAGGCTTCCTCGCCGTAGCCCAGGTCCACGTACCAGGAAACCTGACCGGGCGGGTCGGGCTGGCGGATGAGTGTGGGATCGTACAGGCACAGGAAGTTATCCACGCGACGCAGTCGGTTGCGCGCGGTTTTTCCGCGGGTGATCTGGCCCTGGGGGCGCGGCTTTCGAGGCGTACGGGGCATGAGGGAATTGTAGCAGAGGACCGTGGAGTTGGGAGGAAATTTGGATTGACAAATACTATTTAATAGTATATACTTTGTATATACAATTGGAGAAACAACAATGGGTATCACTCGGTTGCAGAAATGGGGAAATAGTTATGCGGTTCGGATTCCCAAGAATCTGGTGAAATCGCTGGCTTTGGATTCAAACAGCCCGCTGGATATTCGCGAGGAGAATGGGAAACTGATCATCGTGCCCGTGGCGCCAAAACCGTACCGCCTTTCGCAACTGCTGGAGCAAATTACCCCGCAGAATCTGCACGGCGAAGTTGACGAGGGTCCCGCGCAGGGCAACGAGGTGTGGTAATGGGCTATGTTCCAGAGCGGGGGGATGTCATCTGGCTGGAGTTCAATCCACAGGCCGGGCATGAGCAGGCCGGACACCGGCCAGCCCTGGTGGTTTCGCCGGCGGCATATAACGGCAAAACCAGCCTGGCACTGATCTGTCCGATCATCACGCAGGTGAAAGGTTACCCATTTGAGGTCGAAATCCCGGATGGACTGCCTGTCGCGGGTGTCATTCTGGCTGACCAGGTCAAATGCCTGGATTGGCGCGTCCGGCAGGCCAAAGCCCTGTGCACATTGCCGGCAGAAATCGTCGGCGAAGTGATTGGCAAGTTAAGTGCATTGTTGGACTGACCAGTCTGTTTAAAAAAAGCCCGGGGGTGGTAAGGTTCCCCGGGCTGGTATGGTTAAATATCCAGGTTTCGGACCGTCTTGGCGTGCGTGGTGATGAAGCGCGTGCGCGGCGGCACGGCCTCGCCCATCAGCATGTCGAAAGTGCGGTCGGCCACGGCAGCGTCATCCACCGTCACCACCAGCAGGGTGCGGTTTTCGGGGTTCATCGTCGTTTCCCACAGCTGCTCGGGGTTCATTTCGCCCAGTCCTTTGTAGCGCTGCAGGTTAAGTTTTTCAGCGCTGACGCCCATTTCCTGCAAAATGCGGTCCTTTTCGGCGTCGGTGTATGCATATTTGATCTGGTTCTTGTAGGCGATGCGGTAAAGCGGCGGTTGAGCGATATAGAGATGGCCCTGCTCAATCAGCGGCTGCATATAGCGGAAGAAGAAGGTCAACAGCAGCGTGCGGATGTGCGCGCCGTCGACGTCGGCATCGGTCATGATGATGACGCGCCCATAGCGCAGGTTGCCGACATCAAAGTTATCGCCGATGCCGGTGCCCAGCGCTGAAATCAGCGCTTTGACTTCGTTGTTGGAGAGGATTTTATCCAGCCGGGCGCGTTCGGTGTTGAGGATCTTGCCGCGCAGCGGCAGGATAGCCTGGAAGTGCCGGTCACGGCCCTGTTTGGCCGACCCGCCCGCCGATTCACCTTCCACAATGTACATTTCTGTTTTCGTGGAGTCCTTCTCCGAACAGTCGGCCAGCTTGCCGGGCAGCGTCAGGCTTTCCAGCGCCGACTTTCGAATGACCAGGTCGCGGGCTTTGCGGGCAGCATCGCGCGCGCGCGAGGAGGTGAGGCATTTTTGCACAATCGCCTTGGCCGCCTGCGGATTTTCTTCCAGGAATGTGCTAAAGGCTTCACCGACCACTTGCTGAACGTAGGTCTGCACCTCGGGATTCATCAGTTTGACCTTGGTCTGCGATTCAAATTGCGGGTCGGGGTGCTTGACCGAGACAATAGCGGTCATGCCTTCGCGGGTATCGTCGCCGGTGAAGTTCGGGTCGGCATCCTTAAGCAGGTTGGCTTTGCGGGCGTAATCGTTGATGACGCGCGTGATGGCGGTGCGCAGGCCGGTGAGGTGCGTGCCGCCGTCGATGGTGTTGATGGTGTTGGCAAAGGAGTAAACTGACTCGGCGTAAGCGTCAGTGTACTGGATGGCGACTTCAATGCCGATGGCTTCCACGTCCTTTTCGGCGGCAAAAACCGGGTGCAGCACATTGCGGTTGCGGTTGAGGAAGCGCACAAAGGATGAAATACCGCCTTCAAAAAAGAAAGTCACCTCGCGGTTGATGCGCTCATCCACCAGGCGGATTTCGACCTTGCGGGTGACAAAGGCCATTTCGCGGAAGCGCTGCGCCAGCGTTTCAAACTTAAAATCAAGGTCGCCCTTGAAAATATCCCGATCAAAACGGAAGGTGGTTTTGGTTCCGGTCTTGTTCGGGTCGCACTTGCCAATTTGCTTGACGGCTTCCTGTGGAATGCCGCGTTCGTAGCGTTGGAAGTATTCCTTGCCTTCGCGGCAAACGCGCACTTCGCACCATTCGGACAAGGCATTGACCGCCGAAACGCCCACGCCGTGCAGGCCGCCGGAGACTTTGTAGCTGGAGTGGCCAAATTTGCCGCCCGCGTGCAGGATGGTCATGACCACTTCGAGCGCGGATTTGTTCTTCTCAGGATGAATATCCACAGGGATGCCGCGGCCGTTGTCTTCGACGGTAACGCTGCTGTCTTCGTGGATGATAATGATGATGCTGTTGCATGCGCCGGCCAGGGCTTCGTCGATGGAATTGTCGACGACCTCATACACCAAATGGTGGAGGGCTTTGATGTCTGTGCCGCCCACGTACATGCCCGGGCGGCGGCGCACAGCTTCCAGGCCTTCCAGAACCTGGATATCCTTTGCACCATACGAAGAAAGGTTATTGGTTACCACGAAAATCCTCCACGATTAATGAGCACGCGTGCGGAGCCACGGATGACTTAGATGCGCGCCTGGGCGGCTTTGGCCAGGGTCTCTTCCAGCCAGGCCGATGCATTGCTGTAAAAAATGAAGCTGGCTGCCAGCAATGCCGTTGAGATGAAGGCGTGGCCGGCAATGCCGATCAGCATCAGCCAGGAATCGGCAGGCGGCACCAGCCACAGCCGATTGAGTCCCTGCGAGAGCAAGAAGGCGATCAGGATGAACAGGCTGACGTTGGGCATAAAAAACCGCACCAGGCGGGCGCTGGTTAACATGGATGTGACCGCGTTTTGCTGGCGGGTGTAAATGCCGTGGGGTGAAAAAATCAACGGGATGAGAAACCACATGCCGAACAACGCAGCCACCAGCAGCGCGCCGGTTGCCAGCGCGGGGTTGACGAAGGTCAGCACCGAGATGATCAGCATGCCGGGGATGGCCAGGGTTAAGACCAGCGCAAGCGAGAGCAGCGTTAACAGGATCGTCTGGCCGGCCTGCCAGCTATTGCACCACAGGTTGGCGTCATTGGCCGGCTTGACGCTGGTGCGCGAGACCGAAGAGAAATAGAAACAACCCAGCATCAAGCCGAAAATTGCCATCAACAATCCAATCAGCAGCAGCCCGGTGGTCGAATTGACCTCCAACCGCGGATAGCCGCCCAGCGGCGTGGCCGGGTTGACGCTGCCTGCCATCAGGCTGGGAATGCCGACCGGCAGGGTGCGCAGCAGGCTGAAGAAATTAAATTGCTGCGCGAATTCTTTCCACAGGTCAATGCTGGCCGCCATTGCCTGGGTCAGGTCAGGGCTGCCCAACTGCTCGAAGGTCGTGGTCATGTCCGCAATGATCGGGGAGAGGATGCGTTCCAGGCTGAGGCGCGGCCCCAACCACAGGAAAACGTCCAGTATAATCGGCGGCAGAATGAGATAGACGTGATTTGCCACGGCATTAAACCCGGCTACCATGGCCGTCATCAAGCGGGGGGGAGGAGAGATCAAGTGGCTCTGGTTTTCCATGTGGACACTCACACCGAATTCTAATTTTACCACAACTGCGCCAGCAACCCCGC
>ERZ1645187.940-NODE-940-length-27751-cov-9.426596_pt1 | contig 27751 bp, 17 predicted proteins | sample MGYA00575352_ERZ1645187 | MGnify/ENA primary metagenome ERZ1645187 (study PRJEB40837, sample SAMN11349314) | freshwater sediment metagenome | isolation source: river sediment | host: Sediment | place: India: Wazaribad , New Delhi | collected 2017-02-21 ...
CCAGCAAATCAGACGCTTTCACTCCCCCGCTTTGCCCTTGTGGGATGATAGTGGAAAAATTCCCCAAAGTTTTTACGTAGCGTGGAAAAATCGGCCAAAGTTTTTACGTAGCGTGGAAAAATCGCCGAAAGTTTTTACGTAGCGTGGAAAACCTGCGATACTGTCCGCCATGAACACCGTCGTATCCGCCGTCATGATCCTGTGGATTTTCGGCATGGTGATCTATCTCACCAAGGACATGTAGAGCCGTCCGGCTCCCGCCGCGCGGCGGGAGCCCGTTCGGGCGATCATTGCAAGGGGTGGATGTTGGGATGGCTCGGCGGCCCGATCGGGGCATCGTTTAATATCGGTTCGACATAGCGCTTGTCGGCCGCAGGCGCTTCTTGCGTGTAGCCGCCGCCGCCCGACAATCCGAATCCGATCCCGACTTCGGCCGATGCGCCCGACGCGCCCACGGTCCCGCCGACCCCGACCAGGCAGGCCGCAAACCCGCTGGCGCTCCAGCCTTCGAGGAAGTTTTTCATCTCGGCGTTGGTGGGGAGGTAGCCCTTGGCGCGGGCGGTTGCGAGATAGCCCCCGCGCAGCGAGATGCCGGCATCGATGTCGCCGGTCAGCACGCCGCCCCCGCCCTGGTAGATGCGCCCGTAGCGGTCGATCGTGATCGTGCCGCTGACGGCGCCGAGACCCACGTCGAAACAGAAGTAATCCGGGAAGGCCGCCGTCGCGAGGTCGCGCACGTTCCAGCCGAGTTTCCTCCGTTCGGTCGGCACCGGGCCGAGACCGGTGGGGTCGATCAGGTTGATCGGATCGCCCAGCGCGTATTCGTACAGATTGAGGGTGCCGCCGCCGAGCAGGAGGGGATCGGGACTGAGCCAGCGCCCGGTTTCCGGGTCGTAGTTGCGCACGCCGATTTTCACCAGCCCGGTGTCGGGATCGTAGAGGCCCCCGGCGAAGCCGAAGGGCTGGAAGCCGGGATTCGTGTCGCTCGTGACCCGGCCGAGCGGATCGTATTCCAGGCGCTGGGCGATGGCGCCCGTGCCGGCGTCGACCACCATGCGCGGACTGCCGCGCGAATCCGAGAGGATCCGGTAGACCGTGCCGCTGCGGACCACGTAGTCCGGCACGTTGCCGCGCGTGCCGTAGACGAAACGGCTGATCACGCCGCCGCCGGCATCCAGTTCGGCGATGGGGTTGAGCTGGTTCATGTAGAGATATTTCCGGACGGCGACGCCGTTTTCCAGGCGCGCGGTCCGGCGCATGCGGCCATCCACCGCGTAGGTGTAGACGTTCGTCTGGCCCGCCGGCTTTACTGAGAGGAGGCGGCCGAGACCGTCGAAGGAATATTCCGCCGTTTCGGCGCCGTCGGTGCGGTTCGTCCGGAATCCGTTCGCGTCGTTCGCGTAGACGGCGGTGCCGCGGCTCAGCAGGCGGTCGCAGGCGTCGTAGACGGCGGCGGTCGGGCCGGCCGGCGCGATCTGGTTGGTGAGGTTCCCGTTCGCGTCGTACTCGTATTGCGCGCACAGGGCGCCGTTGGTGCGGACTTCGGCGAGGCGCAGGGCGGCATCGTAGGCGTAGGCGTTCGTCGTGGCCGCGCCGTCGAGCGTTTCCACTTCGTTCGTGATGCGTCCAAGCGCGTCGCGCTGCCAGGCCAGCGACCAGGTGCCGGCGCCGAAGGAGACGCTCTGTCCGGCGGGCTCCCCGAAGGCGTTGTACGAACGGGTTTCCGTCACGCCGCCCAGCGCGGTTCCCTCGATGCGCCCGAGGGCGGGCGCGCGCTGGATGGCCAGATCGCCCGCCTGGACCAGCAGGCCGTCGAGATCGTATTGCAGGGCGATTTCGTAGCTGCCGTTGACGGTTTGCGAGGTGACGGCGAAATTCGCGTCGTAGCACCGGGACACGACGCCCGTGACGACGCCGGACCACGATTCCGAGACGGGCAGGAATCCGTCGTAGGTCCATTCGCTCCCGCCGCCGTTGGTCGCGGTCATGCCCAGAAGGCGCCCGCCGCCGTCGTAGCTGCAGAGCAAGGCGTTGTCGGGCGCGCGCACTTCGGCCAGCCGGCCCGCGGCGTCGTAGACGTTCGTGAGGACGGAGCCGTCGGGCCGCGTCAGCGACGTGAGCTGGCGTTCCAGGTTGTAGGCGTAGGCGATGCGGGCCGTCGTGCCGGAAACTTCCGGCGCGCTGTAGTTCGTGGCCAGATTGAGCGCATCGTATGCGATGGCGTGCCGGGTGCCGGCCGGGGTGGTGACCTGGACCAGATTCCCGTTTCGATCGCGCGCGAAGGCCACGCTGCGGCCATCGGCGAAGACGACGTTGGTCAGGCGGTCGGCCGCGTCGTAGGCATAGGCGTTGGAAACGGCGAGCGGCCAGGCTTCGTAGGCGAGTTGCCCGACGCCGTCGTAGCCGAGATGCGATACGCGCGCATCGGGACCGCTGCCGCGCGTTACGGCGGTCAGGCGGCCGGAAGCGTCGTACGACAGGGTCGTTTCCGGCAGGCTGGGCAGGCGGATGACGTCGTAGAGCCCTTGGGCGGTGAAGACGATTTGGTTCGTGCGGCCCATCGGCGTGACGCGGGTCAGCGTGCGCGTCGCGGCATCGTAGACGGCCGTCAGCGTGCGGCCGTTGAGCGTGGCGATATTGGTGAGCGAAACGACGCTCAACGGATCGTCGGGATCGGCCAGCGCGGCCTGGCGCGCGAGCGTGCGGGTCGAAACGAGGCCGGCCGGCGTCGTGGCCGTTTCGGTGGAGACCAGCGGCGCTTGCATGCCGAAGCGGGGATCGGGGGAGACCTCGCGGACCGTGGTCATGCCGTCGGGGGTTTGATTCGTGGCATAGACGCCCGGCACCGACCAGATCTGCATGGAAAGGCCGTCGGGCGTCTGCAGGGTGCGGTGGGAAGCGGCGGCGCCTTCCTCGTAGACGAGCCGGCTGACCCGTCCGAGGGCGGAGGTCATCGCGACCCCGTAGGAACTGGTGGCGCGCGCGCGCGAAAGCGTCGTCGTGGCGCCGCCGGGATCCCAGAAGGCCGCCAGCCGCCCATCGTCGTAGCGGGCGCCGTACGTCTGGCCTTCGGGACCGATGACGGCGGTAAGCAGGCCGTTGGTCGTGTAGGTCATCCGGTTGGTGGCGCCGCTCGGATCGACCAAGGCCGCGAGGTGTCCGTTGCCGTCGATCGTGGCCGCGGTGCGCTGGCCGTAGGGTCCGACGATGCCGGTCAGGCGTCCGCTGCCGTCGCGCTCGAGGGTCGTGGCGAGGCCGAACGCATCGACGATGCCGGCGAGGCGTCCGTCGACGTAGCTGAAGTCGTAGCGTTTGGCGCCGGTCACGGCGTCGTACGTGGCGAGGTGGCGGCCGTCCGGGGCGAAGGTATACAGTTCGTCGCCCGCCTCGGATCCGATCAGGATGTCGCGCGCGCTGTAGCCGGGCATCGGGGCGCCGACCACGCGCACGCGATGCCCGGAATCGTCGGCGACGAAGAGGCGTCCGTCGGGCGCGACGGCGGCGTCCATCGGCTCGACGAATTGCGTCTTGAGCGCGGGCTGGTCCTCGCCGTTGTAGCCGCTGGCGCCGGCGCCGGCCACGGTGTTGACGATGCCGTCCGTGCCCACCATGCGGATGCGGCAACTTCCCCGGTCGGCGATATACAGATTGCCGCTCAGGTCGAACGCCAGGCCTTCGATGACGGCGAACGCGGCATTCGTGGCCGGCCCCCCGTCGCCTTCGAATCCCGTCCATGGATTGCCGGCCACCTTGTAGATCCGGCCGTCGTTGGCAAGACGCCGGACGGCGGAACCGCCCGGCCCGTCCTGGACGAAGTAGAGTTCGCCGCCGGGTCCGATTTCCATGTCGTCGCCGGGGTTCACGGCCGCGTCGATCGCCGGGCCGCCGTCGCCGGTCCAGTCGGCCACCCCCGTTCCGGCGACCGTGGAAATGATCCCGTCGGGGCCGACGCGGCGGATGCGGTGCGTGCTGGCGTCCGCCAGGAAGACGGTGCCGTCGTCGCTCGCGGCGACGGCGAACAGGCCGTCGAGCGCGGCGTTCGTGGCGGGGCCGCCATCGCCGCTGAAGCCGAAGGTGCCGCTGCCGGCGACCGTGGCGATCGTGCCGTTGGGATCGACCTTGCGGACTCGGCCGTTGCCGAAGTCGGCAATATAGAGCGTGCCGTCGCTCGCGACGTCGATGCCGCATGGCCAGGAAAGCCGCGCGAACTCGGCGGGACCGCCGTCGCCGCTGAACCCCGCGACGCCGGTTCCGGCCACGGTGCGGATGATGCCCTCGGGATCGATGCGCCGCACGCAGTGGTTGTCGTAGTCGGCGATATAGACCGAACCGTCCGGCCCCGTGGCCAGCGAGCGGGGCGCATCGAAGGTCGCGTTTACCGCGGGACCGCCGTCGCCGCTGTAGCCCGCGATGCCGGTGCCCGCCCAGGTGCGGGTCACGCGGGTCACGTCGTAGGCGTTGTGGTGGGACCCGTTGCCGCGGTACAGCGTCTCCGACACCGGATCGTAGGCGTGGTGCGCGTCGAGGCTCCAGCCGCCGAAGCCCAGGACGCCGGGGTTCCAGCCGCCGACGTAGAGGATGATGGATTGCCGGTAGGGCGTGGTTCCGCGGCCGAGAACCGGGTTGGTGTACGAGAGGCCGGACATCATGCCGAAACTGGCGGGAAACCCGGCCGGCAGATAGTAGTAGTTGGGGTAGTGGTAGGTGATGGTGCATTCGGCCTTGTGCCGCCCATGGGCCGGACGGCCGTAGACGTCGAACCCGTCCCAGTAGGCCGTGAATTCCAGATTGGTGTCGGCCGCATACGCTTGGTGGTAGGAGCGGCCTTCGATCAACACCGCGGCCTCGACGCGGAGAAGGTCGGGGTGGATCGATTCGCCCGTCAGCGGAAGCCTCACGGCATCCAGGCCGCGGTCGCTCGAGTAGCAGAGCCGGAACGGGGTGCCGGCCACCGGCAGGAATTCGCGGAAGACCTGGTTGTCGACGTCGATGACGCCATGGCCGCCGACCACGGCCGGCGTGGTTTCCCGGCGCTCTTCGATCTCGAATTGCTTGTACTCGGGCACCGTCGGCATCGGGGCGTTGGGCGGAGGCGAGGCCGGCCAGTTGAGATCGATGGTGCTGAAGTGCGTGAGGGCCACGCGCCACAGGCTTTGCGTGGGGGCGTAGTCGAGCGCGAGCCGCGTCCGTTCTTCGTCCGTGAATCCGAGCGCGGCCAAGGTGGCGGGATCGTCCGCCGCCGCGTCGCCGTCCGTGTCGATTTCCGCCAGGCCGGCGGCGTTCGTGCCGACCAGCTGGATGACCCGGCCGTTGGGCGAGGGCAGCCAGCGCTTGCTGTCGCGGTCGTAGTAGCCGACCGGGACGTCGCTGCCGGCGGGGAAGCCGATGAAGTTTTCGAGGTAGAGGTAGACCGGCCGATCGAAGACGACGTCGCGACCGTCGATTTTGCGGATGGTCTCGTCCGAGCCCAGCTCCACGGCGTAGGTGTAGGCCACGCCGGGCGGAAGTTCGCCGGGCATGGCGGCCAGGCCGTTGGTGCCGACGGTGTACTCGGTGAACCGCGTGGTCAGCGACGACACCGGTTGCGGTTCGCCGTCCATGCCGTACACGGCGGCGGCCGTCGCCTCGGGAATCAAGATGGAGATGCGGCGCTGGCCGTCGGCATCCGAGACGGTTCCGCCGCGGGCGACCTTCAGCCCGCCGGCGGCGAGGTCGAGAGCCGTCGCGTTGGTGTCTGCCGGAATCATCACCACGTCGGGCAGTTCGGCGTAGGCCTGCCAGGGCGCGGCGACGGACCGCTGGAGCGGCAGGAAGCCGGCCTTGTCGTAATTCACGTGGAGCGCGTCGCCGCCGTTGACGACCAGGTCGAACCCGCCGTTCGTGCGCGTGACGGTCAACCCGTATTCCGGATGGCTCTCGACGGCGACGACCACGCCGGCCAGGGGCGCGTCGGACCGGTCCAGGACGCGCCCGCGGAGCACGCAGGTGCGCACGGCGTCGAACGCGTTCGTGTCCGCGCCGGTTTGGATCGCGTCCGGACCGCTGTAGAGAAACGCGACGTTTTCCGCGACCAGGCCGACGACGCCGTTGTCGGGCGAGGGCGCGATCTCTTCCGGCTCGGGCCCGCCGATCCGGATGGCGAAACCGGGACCGTTCGTGGACCAAACGCCGTCTTCGTTGCCGGCTTCGATCGTGAAGGTATGCGTCGCGCCCGTTGCCAGCCCCGTCACGCGGAAGGAACAGCTCGTGGGCGCCAGATTCGTGAACAGGACGCCGTTGACGTAGATGCGGTAGCCGGCCAAATCGAGCAGGTCCTCCGCCGGCTGCCAGCGGAACAGGACGTTCGTTCCGTCTTCGAGCGCGACGTCCGGAGCGGTCTCGTCCGTCCAGTTCCAAACCGGCGGATTCGTGCCGGGCAGCATCAGGAGGCGATACATTTGCTTGGGCGGATCGGCGGGGATGCCGTCGACGTAGGTGAAATTGCTGGAATAGGCCGTAAAGGAATCCAGCAGAGACCAGTTGGTGGGGGTCTCCCCGGCCTCGATGCGGAACACCTTGCCGGCCCGGCCCGAGACGTCGAGCTGCGGTTCGCCGGTTTCCGTCATGGACAGGGAGTTGAAAACGGGCGGGGGGTTGGTGGCGGCCCGGGCCGGGACGCCAAACGCCAGGAATGCGGCGGCGGGAAGAAGGAAATTGGCGGAACGGCCCGGAGAAATGAATCGCTTCATGGCATCAACTCTTTCTGGCGCATTATGGCCGGCAGGCGGATGGTCCGGCGGCGCTAATGATAAAAACTAGGTATGGGAACGGGGGAAGTCAAGAGGGGAATCGGCGGATTCGGAGCGCGCGGGCCCGCAGGCTTTTCTTCTGCCGTTGGACGTGCGATGCTCAACGCCATGAACGTCGTCATTCCAACCGCTCCGATTATCCGGATTTCCGGCATGGCGATCGACCTCGCCCGGTGTGCGTAGGAGCTCCTGCCGTGCCTTCCGCCATCGCCAAGATCCTCACCGAGATCGCGCTCGACCGCGAATTCGACTATCTCATTCCCGGAGATCTGGCCGAACGCGTGCGGATCGGCAGCGTCGTCTGGGTGCCCTTCGGGCGCCGGCGCGCCCGCGGCTTCGTCGTCGGCCTCGCCGACCGCTCCGATTTCCCGAACCTGAAGGCCATCGAAGCCGTTGTCTCCGACCTGCCGCTGTTCGACGAGGCGATGCTGCGTCTCGCGCGGTGGCTGGCCGACTACTACGCCGCGCCTTTCGAAAGCGCCATCGCCGCCATTCTGCCCGCCGCGGTCCGTCGCGACGGCGCGAAATTCAAGGAGCAGCTCCTCGCTGCCGTGCGCGAAGACGCCGCGCCATCGCCCGCCGACGAAGCCGCCCTGGCGAAGAAAAGTCCGAAGCAGGCCGCGGCGTGGGCGCTCCTGAAAGAACGCCGCGAAATGACCGCCGCCGCGCTGGCGGAGGAAACCGGCGTCTCGCCGGACGGCCTGCGCCGCCTGGCAAAGAAGGGCTGGATTGCGTTGGCCAAGGGCGTCGTCCGGCGCGATCCGCACGCGCAGATGAAGATCCTGCCGACGGTCGCTCCGACGCTGATGGATGAACAAATCGCCGCGCTGGAGGCCATCCGCGCGGAGATGGCCGCGCCCAAGCCGGGCGTGGTGCTGCTGCACGGCGTGACCGGCAGCGGCAAGACGGAGGTCTATCTCGCCGCCATCCAGACCGCGCTGGACGCGGGGAAGGGGGCCATCGCCCTCGTGCCCGAAATCGCCCTGACCCCCCAGACCATCGAACGGTTCCGCGGCCGCTTCGGCGATACCGTCGCCGTGCTGCACAGCCATCTCTCCGACGGCGAGCGCCACGACGAATGGCGGCGCATCGCCGCCGGCCAGGCGCGCGTCGTCGTCGGCGCGCGCAGCGCGCTCTTCGCCCCCGTGCGCCCGCTGGGCCTGCTGGTGGTGGACGAGGAGCACGAGCCGGCCTACAAGCAGGACGAAACCCCGCGCTACGGCGCGCGCGACGTGGCCGTCATGCGCGGCCATCTCGAAGGTTGCGCCGTCGTCCTCGGCAGCGCCACGCCTTCGCTCGAATCCTACCGCCACGCGCGCGCCGGCAAGTACCGGCTCGTCCGTATGACCAAGCGCGTCGACCGTTGCGTCATGCCCGCCGTGCGCGTCGTGGACATGCGGGTCGAGGCCGAGAAAGCCGGCGGCGCCCATCTGCTTTCGCAGGAGCTGATCGAGGCCATCCGCTTGCGTCTTGCGCAGGGCGAGCAGACCATGCTCTTCCTGAACCGCCGCGGTTTTGCCACCACCGTCCTGTGTCCCGTCTGCGGCCACGTCGAGACCTGTCCGCACTGCAGCGTCAAGATGACGTACCACAAGACGTCGGATACCATGATCTGCCACGTGTGCGGATCGGTGCGGTCCGTGCCCGCCCGCTGCGCCAATCCCGAATGCCGCGCCCCCAACGTCAAGATGGCCGGCGTCGGCACCCAGCGCGTCGAAGCCGCCGTGAAGAAGATTTTTTCCCATGCGCGCGTCGCCCGCATGGATTCCGACACCACCGGCGGCAAGGATGCGCATGCCCAGATCCTCGGCCAGTTCCGGCGCGGCGACGTCGACATCCTCATCGGCACGCAGATGATCGCCAAGGGCCTCGACTTCCCGAACGTGACGCTGGTCGGGGTGATCTTCGCGGACCTGAGCCTGCAGATGCCGGACTTCCGCGCGGCGGAGCGCACCTTCCAGCTGCTGACGCAAGTGGCGGGCCGCGCCGGGCGCGGCGACGTGCCCGGCGAGGTCTTCATCCAGACCTATGCGCCGTTCCATCCCGCCGTGCAGGCGGCGCGCAACGCCGATTTCGAGACCTTCTTCGACCAGGAAATCGAATTCCGCCGCGAGATGCGCTATCCGCCCTTCACGCGCCTGACGACGGTGCTGTTCAAGGGCAAGGACGAGGCCGCCGTGGACGCCTGCTCGAAGGACTTTGCCGCGAAGCTGAAGCCGCACCTGCCGCCGTCCGTGCGCCTGAGCGGCCCCGCGCCCGCGCCATTGGCCAAGGCGAAGAACTACTACCGCGCCCAGCTCCTGCTGTTCGCCTCCTCGTCCAAGGACGCCGGTCCCGTCCTGCGCGCCTTTCTCAAAACCTACAAGGCGCCGAAAGGGGTCGCGATTTCCGCCTGCGTGGATGCGCTGTCGCTGATGTGACGTTCTGGGCACCGGAATTTTTTTCCGCGATTTGCTCTCCCTTTGCGCCCGCGACGTGGCATATTGGACCGTTGCAATGAAGTGTTGGACGTCCATGCGGTTGGCGATCGGCGCGGGGCTGGCCCTGTGGGCCTGGACCTGCCCGGCGTCCATGCTGAAGTTCGACGTCGATCCGTTCTACAAGGATTCCGTGATGCAGGGACGGTTCGGGGACACGCCCGTCTACTTTTTCCTGGGCCCCTCGCCGAGCATGGAAAAGGCGGTGACGGCGTTCATCGCCTCGGCGGACAAGACCCTCGACGTGTGCGTCTACGACCTGGATCTGCCGGAATTCGCCCAGGCCCTGCTGGATGCCCATGCGCGGGGCGTGAAAGTCCGCGTGATCATCGCCGACGACAACGCCGCGAAGGCCTACGCCGTGGCCGACCAGCTCAAGCAGATGGAAAAGGAAAAGATGCTGACGCTGGCGCACAACCGGTCGGGCTTGATGCACAACAAATTCATGGTTGCCGACGGCCTGCGCGTCTGGACCGGTTCCTACAATCTCACCCGCAACTGCTCGCGGTTCAACGACAACCACGCCATCGTCCTCGAAAGCCCCGAGCTGGCCGAGAACTATGAAAAGGAATGGCAGGAGAGCTTCGAGAAGCGCCATGGCAAGCGTTTCGCTTATCCCACGCCGCATCCGGAAGTGACCATCGGCGGCGTCGCCGTCCGCAACCTGTTCACGCCCGAGGACGACGTGCGCGGCGCGCTCGTCGCCGAAATGGACCAGGCCACCAACGAAATCGCCATCATGGCGTTTTCCTTCACCGACGCGGCGATGACCGAGGCCGTGCGGCGCGCGCTCGAGCGGCAGGTGCGCGTGCTGATCGTGCTCGATTCGGGGATGGCGACGCATCCCGGCGCGAACACGAAGGAGCTGGAGGCTATGGGCGCGAGCGTGCGGATGTCGCCCGGCGTGCTGCTGCACCACAAGGTGATCGTGGTGGATCGCCAGACCGTCGTGCTGGGCTCGGCCAATTTCTCCGGCAGCGCCTTCGATCGCAACGACGAAAACGTGTTGATCGTGCGCGCACCGAATTTTGCGCAGGCCATGTTGCGCGAAGCCATCCGGTGCTGGCGCGCCGAACCCTATTCCATCACCAAGTGGCGCACCATCCTGCCCGCCGGCATGTGAGCCGTCCGCTGCCGAGATCCGGAATCGAACAGCCAAAAGCCATGTTTGCCGCAGCGAGCGCAGAGATGCACCGAGATGAAGCCGGGTAGGCTGCATCCGGGAGAAGATCGATGGCTGTTCCATCCCGACAATGTGGCGGTTCCTCTGTGTCCCTCTGTGTTCTCTGTGGCGAAATGTCTTCCGGCTGTTTCCACCCCAACATCCCCGTTTTCTTTTCGTGTTTTTCGTGCCTTTCGTAGTCGGCGCCTTCTTCAAGATCCATATCTCATTGTTTTATAATTAGTTGCAACATAATCGAATTTCGCCTTTTTTCCCTATCTAGGTGTTGACACCTATGGCCCATTTCCCGTATCTTCTTTAGCAGTGGAAGAGGGCTGGACAAGCGCAGCCCGTATGATTTAAAAAAGAAACACTACGGAGAAGACCATGAAAAAAGCATTGTGGATCGCAATCGCCGGAGCGCTCGCCGTTTCCGTCGTCGCCGCGTCCGCTCAGGAAGTTCTGAGTGCCAACGCCGTCGGCTACATCAAGAGAACCGTTCCCGCGGACGGAGGGCTGGAAGTGATTGCCTACGCCCTCAACCCGATGCCGTATACCGGCGTTACGTATTTCACCAACACCGCCGTCGCTTCCGAGATGCCGAATCTGTCTGTAGCTTACTTCTGGAACGACGGGACTCAGCGGTGGGTGGGTTCGCAAAAGAGCGGCAAAGGCATTTGGGATGGCGTGGGGCCGACCAAGCAAATCCTGCCCGGCGAGATGTTCTTCTTGAAGACGCCTCCCGGTAGCGCTGCCATCGATGTCACCATCACGGGCGAAGTTCCGGATGATGCGACCTTGGAACGCGCGGTCATCGGCAGCGGCAACAACGCGGCCCTTGGCAATCCCTATCCCGTGGATGTCGCGTTCACCAACATGGAAGTGGCTATAAACGCTGCAAATTTGTCGGCGGCGTTCTTCTGGAATCCCGCCACGGGGCGCTGGGTCGGTTCGCAAAAAAGCGGCAAGGGCATCTGGGATGGCGTGGCACCGACTAAAATTGTTTTGGCTGGCGAAGGCTTTTTCCTGAAGGATATGAATCCGGGTTCGGTTTGGACCAACACGAAGCCCTATACTTGGCCCTAACCTAGACCCGTCAATTGAACGATTTAAAAAAGAAAAAGTAAGGAAAGTAGAATAATGAAAAAATTCCTGACGACATTGTTGGTTTTGGCGGCTACGATTGCCGTTGCGACCGCCGGCGTGGGCATCCAGTGGCAGACCGGTTGGGGCGGATATACGCATGACGCTCCGAACATCACCGATGGCAACAACGCCATCTTGGATTCCTACAGCGTGATCTGGCAGCTCATCTATGCGGGCGCCGACAACGTGATCAATCCGATCCCCAACGCGTTGGGAGATCCCCTTCCCGTTGCCGGCGGCCCGAATGGCGACTATGTCCAAGGCGACGATGTCGTTTGGGCCCAGCGCACCATCGTTCTTGGTGGTGGTACCGCGGCTGAAGACGGCACCGTGTGGGACAACTGGCTGGTACGCGTGGGCGCGGCTGGGGATCCAGTTTATGAGGACCTTTCGTGGTCCACGGCTGGTTTTGTTTATCAGCGTGTGTTTGAAGGCACGCCCACATGGAGCAGCTATTATTACGATAGCCCGTTGTTTGCGTTCGATGAAACGTGGACGGACAGCTTGGCTCCGGAGTTGTTCAATGCGGAAGTGAATGCGGGTTCTGGTGGCTTCCAAGGCAATCAGACGATGCCGCCTCCGGTTCCGGAGCCGGCGACGATGGGCCTGTTGGGCCTCGGCGCGTTGGTGATGGCTTTCCGCCGTCGCCGTTAATCTTCGCCTAGCGCGAATGCGATCCCCGGCGGACTTCCACCGGGGATTTTTTATGTCCCTGAACACCCATCATGAACTGCAGAGAGTACAGGGGGTTGCGAGAATGAATAACAGGGAAGGGCGCGGACTCTGGCGGAGCGGTTCGTGACCTGAGGCCTTTTCTGTGTCCCTCGGCGCCCTCCAGTTCAAAGACCCTATATTCGGAAATTATTTTACCGGCTCTCAAGAACTAGGTGTTGACACCTATGGCTTCATGGGCTATTTTTCCAAGATAGTTGGAGAAGGCTGTACGGCTAAACTTGCATCCCTTTAAAAAGCGAATGAGGAGAACGGAAATGAAGAAATCACTGTGGGTCGCGATGATCGGGGCGTTGGCCGTTTCCGTCGTGGCGGCATCGGCCCAGGAAGTCCTGAGCGCCAATACCATTGGGTACATCAAGCGTCAACTGCCCGCCGGCGGCGATCTCATCACCGTGAGCGTTCCGCTCTTCAACATGACCGCGCCGAACAACGTCTTCAGCAATCTTTCTGTTGCTGCCGAAGTGCCGACGCTGTCTTCTGCTTCGTTCTGGGATCCAGGCACCCAAAGCTGGAATTCTGGCACCAAGAAGGCCAAAGGCGGCTGGGATGCCAATGTCGCCACCCAGATTGTTGGAGTAGGCGAATTTTTCTTTGTCAAGGGACCCGCCACCAGCACGGTGCCGACCGAGATCACGATCGCCGGCGAAGTGCCGGATGTCGCCACGCAGATTCGCGCGATTCCCGGCAGCAGCAGCTTGGGCAGCATGGCGAATCCCTATCCGGCGGACTTCGTTTTTGGGACGTCTTCGTTGGCTTCGAATGCCACGGTGTTGTCGTCGGTTTCCATTTGGGATGCAGGTTCTCAGAGTTGGAATTCGGGCACCAAGAAGGCCAAAGGCGGGTGGGACTCCAATGTGGCCACTGCCAGGGTTGCCGCAACGGAAGGGTTTTTCCTGAAGGAAGTTGGCACCGTCACTTCGTGGACAAACACCAAGCCCTACACCTGGCCCTAAAGCGAGCCGGTTTGGACAGGGGCGCCTTTGCGGCGCCCCTTTTTTTATTGGCCGGCTCCCTGCAGCTTTTTCAACCACAGAGGACACAGAGGTCCGCAGAGAGAAGAAGAGCAGGGGGCGATGAGCCAATCTTTGTGCCGCTCTGTGGCCTCTGTGGTTATAAATTCCCTCGTTTTCGTTGGTAAAACGGCCTGAAATATTTCTGTAATAATGCTTGCGCCCCCTTGTCTGTTTCCGCTATCTTGTCCACCGATGGTTGAAAAGGGTTTTCAATCGTCGTCGATTTAAAAAGAAACTAAGGAGAAAACAGCAGATGAAAAAGATTCTCTTGGCTCTCGCGGTTCTCGCTCTGGCCGTTGGTTCCGCTTCCGCCGCTACCGGCGTTTCGATTCTTTGGGACACATATTGGGGAGCCTATACGCACGATGCGGCCGATCTGACCGCGATTCCCGGCGACTATCTGCTCGATAGCTATAGCCTCACTTGGCAGCTCATCTATTCCGTGAACGATACGGCTGGTGCGCCGGATCTCGACAACGGCGCCAATGGCTGGGTTTCCGGCGACGACACCGTTTGGGCGACCCGTGCATTTTCGATGGGTGATGGCAATGCTTCCGATGGTACCGTGTGGACCACCGATCTATATTGGTCGAGCGGAAGCCGGTTTTACAACGATATCACTTGGGCCGGCGGCGATGTAGGCTATATCTACCAGCGCATCTATGAGGGTGCTCCTGCGGCGGGGTCTTGGTATTACGACAGCACCCCTGTGGCGCTTGACGCCGATCCGATTACGCAGCAGGATTCGTTCCTCGATGTCGCGGGTGGCGGGACGGAAGGCATCCAACCCAACCAGCAGATTCCGTCTGTTCCGGAGCCGGCGACGATGGCTCTGTTGGGCCTCGGTGCGCTGACGATGGCGATTCGCCGTCGCCGTTCCTAATCATCAAATCTTTCGCCTAGCGCGAACGCGATCCCCGGCGGGTTTCCGCCGGGGATTTTTTTTGTTCCCGGACAACCGACAGATCGTTTAACAACGAAACACACGAAAGGCACGAAAGGGAAATCGGGAATCATGAAGCGCATTGGCCACAAAGAGCACAGAGAACACGAGGAAACAGCCGCTAGAGAGATGGGTTGAAACCCCCAAATCCGGCTCTTCATTGTGCTCTCTGTGGCCATTCGTCCCGGCTGCTCTTTCGTGAATTTCGTGTGTTTCTTGGTTGGATCCCGCGGTTTGATTGTCTTTGGCTGTTTCAACGCTTTCCGATATTCTCTCTTCCATGAGTACATCGAATCGCACCTGCTGGCTGAATGCCACCGTTTTCCTCGTCGGCGCCGGGCTGATGACCGTCGAATTGGTCGCCAGCCGCCTGATCGCCCGGTTTCTGGGGTCGTCGCTCTACACGTGGACGGGCGTGCTGGGCGGCATTCTGGCGGGAATGAGCTTGGGCAACTATCTCGGCGGGCGGATGGCGGATTCGGCCCGGAATCTGCCCAAGCGCATCGCCGCGATGTTTTTCGCCGGCGCGGCGGCGTGCGTGGCCATCCTCTGGCTGAACGCGGCGGCGGGCACGTCGGTTCTTCTGCTGGGCTTGTCTTGGCCGCTGCGGATCTTGTTGCACATGACTTGGGCGTTTCTGTTGCCGGCGACGGTGCTGGGCACCATCAGCCCCATGGTCGCCAAACTCGTGATCGAACGGGCACCGCACGTGGGCCGCGCGATCGGCACGCTCTATGCCTGGAACGCCGTGGGCAGCATCGCCGGCACCTTCCTGACGGGATTCTATCTGACCGCGTGGATGGGCAGCGTGCGCATCGTCGTGTGCATGGCGCTCTTGCTGGCGGTTCTCGGCCTGCTCTATGCGCTTTCGGCCCGCCGCACCGCCGGCGGTTCGACCCGGAGCGTGGCGGGCGCCACCCTCGTCCTCGCGCTCTTCTTTGGCTTTTTCCTCCTGTCCGTCCTGCCGGGCGAGAGCGTCGCCGGCGTGGCGCAGGCCCTCAAGCTGCGCGATTCCTCCAATGAGCCGAATGCCGTCTACTTCGCCGAGACGCAGTACCAGTTCCTGACGGTGACCGCCGAACCGGGCAATCCGGCGCATCGGTCTTTTTTCCAGGACAAACTGCGGCACAGCGAAGTGGATTTGTCCGTTCTGACGGATTTGAAGTATCCCTACATGCGAATTTACGACGCGCTGGTCAATCGGAAGCTCGGCAAGAATTCCGCGCCCGTGCGCCTGCTTTTGCTGGGGGGCGGCGGCTATGTTTTTCCCAACTTCTTGTATCGTTCCCGTCCCGGCAGCGAAATCGTCGTGGTCGAGATCGATCCCGGCGTCACCCGTGCCGCGCAAGAAGCCTTCGGCTTGCCCAAGGATGCACCCATCGAAATCCACCATATGGACGCGCGCAACTACGTGGCCGATGCCATTCGGAAGAACCGCGAACATCCCGGCAGCATCCCGCCGTTCGATTTCGTCGTTTGCGATTCGGTCAGCGACTACTCCGTTCCGTACCAGCTCACGACGAAGGAATTCATGGGGCAGATTCGGCAGTTGATGAAGCCGGACGGCCTCTACGTGATCAATCTGATCGATGCCTACGAGGTGGGCGCATTCATGAACGCCATCGCTCAAACCGTCGCCGAAGTTTTCCCGAACCGAGGGGCGATATCCGCCATTCCCGAACTGGGTCCCCGCAATACCACCGTTTTCGTGGGTTCCACTGCCTCCTTGGATTTATCGGACATCGCCAAATGGGCGTCTCGCCCAGCCGATTTTGTGGGATTGGTTTTGACGGAAGATGATTTTGCGGATCTGCGGGCTCGGAACGGGGTCTGCGTGCTGACGGACGATTGGGCGCCGGTGGAAAATCTCCTCGCGCCGGTGGTGAAAAAGGACCGCATGGGTTTGTTGTCGGCGGCAGTTGCGGCGGGCATTCGGGCGGGAGAAAGGAAGGACTACTCGCGGGCAATCCGGTGTTTTCGCAAGGCGCTGGAGATCGAACCTGGCCACGAGGATGCGCTGAGCAACTTGGCTTATGCGCAGGAATTGGCGGGCGACGAATCCGGCGCACTGGACTGCTACGCGGCGATCGTCCAACTCCATCCGCAGAACGTAAACGCGCGCAACCAGGCGGCAATGATTCTGATGAGGAGGGCGGGAGCCAGCGGAAATCCGGCCTATATCGCCGCCGCGCTGGAGCAGTGGGGCGAAAGCCTCCGCATCAATCCGGCCCAGCCCGAGGTGCTCAACAACCTCGGCGCGGTCGCCATGCGGGCCGGAGAAAAGGACAAAGCCATCGCTTACTGGCGGCAAGCGCTCCGGTATGCCCCCGATGCGCCTATTCTGCTTCAAAATCTCGCTGCGGCCGAGGCCAAACTGCCTTAGCCGTCCTTTCGCCACGGAGGGGCATAGAGAAACAGCCGGGAGGGCGGAACTGAACGGACTACGGTCTTCTCCGGGCGAAACCCACGCGTTTTCGAGGGGTTCCTATGCGCGCCTAGTGTTTTCGGGTATAAGAATTTCAGCCGTTGGCTGTTTCTCCGAGGTCTCGCTGGTGAATGTCTTTGCTGTTGGATTGCTTTGCGCTATTCTCCGCTCCCATGAGTACGTCGCAACGCACTTGCTGGCTGAACGCCACCGTCTTTCTCGTCGGCGCGGGCCTGATGACCGTCGAGTTGGTCGCCAGCCGTCTGATCGCCCGCTTTCTGGGATCGTCGCTTTACACGTGGACGGGCGTGCTGGGCGTCATCCTGGCGGGAATGAGCTTGGGCAATTACCTTGGCGGGCGGATGGCGGATGCGGCCCGGAATCTGCCTAGGCGCATCGCCGCGATGTTTTTCGCCGGCGCGGCGGCCTGCGTGGCCATCCTCTGGCTGAACGCGGCGGCAGGCACGTCGGTTCTCCTGCTGGGCCTGTCTTGGCCGCTGCGGATATTGTTGCACATGGCCTGGGCCTTTCTGTTGCCGGCGACGGTGCTGGGCACCATCAGTCCCATGGTCGCCAAACTCGCGATCGAACGGGCGCCGCACGTCGGCCGCGCGATCGGCACGCTCTATGCCTGGAACGCCGTGGGCAGCATCGCTGGCACGTTCCTGACGGGATTCTATCTGACCGCGTGGATGGGCAGCGTGCGCATCGTCGTATGCATGGCGCTCTTGCTGGCGGTACTGGGTTTGCTCTATGCGCTTTCCGCCCGCCGTACTGCCGGCGGTTTGACCCGGGGCGCGGCGGGCGCCACCCTGGGGCTCGCGCTTTTCTTCGGCTTTTTCCTCCTGTCTGTCCTGCCGGGTGAGGGCGTCGCCGGCGTGGCGCACGTCCTGAAGCTGCGCGATTCCTCCAACGAACCCAATGCCGTCTATTTCGCCGAGACGCAATATCAGGCGTTGACCGTGACCGCCGAAGAGGGCAATCCCGCCCATCGGTATTTTTTCCAGAACACGCTTCGGCACAGCGAAATCAAATTGAACGAGCCGGACAAGCTGCAATACCCCTACCACCAGCTTTACGAGGCGTTCATCAACAAGGTGAAGGGCAAGAATGCCGATCCCATCCGGCTGCTGTGCCTCGGCGGAGGGGGGTATGCGTTTCCGCAGGCCTTGCTGAAAGCCCGGCCGGGCAGCGAAATCGTCGTGGTCGAAATCGATCCCGGCGTGACGCAGGCTGCGCAGGAAGCGTTCGGGCTGGCGCCGGATGCGCCCATCGAAATCCATCATCTCGACGCGCGGAACTATCTCGCCGACGCGATCCGGAAAAACCGCGACCGTCCGGGCAGCGTCCCGCCGTTCGATTTCATCCTGTGCGATTCGCTGGGCGAATACGACATCCCTTGGCACATGACCACGCGCGAGTTCGACGGGATGGTGACGGCCCTGCTGAAGCCCGGCGGGCTCTATCTGGTCAATCAAATCGACGCCTATGCCCATGGCGGTTTTCTGAACGCCATGAACCAGACCTTGCGGACCGTTTTTCCATCCGTGGCCGCGGTGTCGGTCATCCGGGATCTGGGCGAACGCAACACGGTGGTTTGGGCGGCGGGCGCTGTGCCGCTGGCCGCCGGCGATATTGCCGAATGGATGGCCGATCCGGAACTGTTTTCCGGCACGACGTTGACGGACGCGAATTTCGCGGATTTGCGGGCCCGGAACGGGGTCTGCGTGCTGACGGACGATTGGGCGCCAGTGGAAAATCTCTTGGCGCCGGTGGTCAAGGACGACCGCATGGGGGTTTTAGCGTCGGCGATGCAGGCGGGCATCCGCTCGGCGGAGAAAAAGGACTACCCGCGCGCGATCCGGAGTTTCCGGAAGGCGCTGGAGATCGCGCCCAATCATATGGACGCCCTCGGGAATTTAGCCCATGCGCAGGAATTGGCGGGCGACGAATCCGGCGCGCTGGACAGCTATGCGGCGATCGTCCAGCTCTATCCGCAAAACGTGAACGCGCGCAACCAGGCGGCGATGCTTCTGATGAAGAAGGGGGCAGCCGGCGGGAGCCCGGCGTATGTCGCCGCTGCGCTGGAGCAGTGGGGCGCGAGCCTGCGGATCAATCCGGCCCAGCCCGAGGTGCTCAACAACCTCGGCGCGGTCGCCATGCAGGCCGGAGAAAAGGACAAGGCCATCGGCTATTGGCGGCAAGCCCTCCAATATGCTCCCGACGCTCCCATCCTGCTTAAAAACCTCGCCGCTGCGGAGCGACAGTAGCCTTTTGGCCTTTTTATGGGGGGCTTCCAGTTCGGAGGCCCGTGGCTTTTCTTGTTTTTTGGGGGGTTCCTGTTAAGCTGGCCACCCATGAATGACTCGCCTCTTAAGCGGACTCCGCTGTTCGATGCGCTGCTCCAGGCCGGCGGGCGGATGGTGGATTTCCATGGCTGGGAGATGCCCGTGCAGTTCGCCGGCATTCTGGCCGAGCATCAGGCTGTGCGCGCGGCTTGCGGGGTTTTCGACGTTTCCCACATGGGCCAGGTGTTCATTTCCGGCCAGGAGGCCCATCGGTTCGTCGAGCACGTGAACTGCAACCGCATGAGCTCCGATCCGGGCAAAGGCACTTATGCCCATATCCTCGCGGAAGACGGCGGGATCCTCGACGACGCCATTACCTTTTGTCTCGGGCCGGAACGGTTCCTCGCCATCGTGAATGCGGCGACGGCCGACCGGGACTTCGCGTGGTTCCGGAAGCAAGCCGCGGATTTTGCCGTGGAATTGGATCACGCCAGCGATCGCTACGGCATGCTGGCGGTGCAAGGTCCCGCCGCCCCGGCGCTGGTGGGCGAGCTCTTTCCGGCGGCCTTGGCGTTGCCGCGGTTCGGGATCGCCGAATTGCCTTGGGCCGGCGAGATGGCGTTCGTGATGCGCACGGGATACACGGGCGAGGACGGCTTCGAGGTCGCGGCCTCGCCGGCGGGCACCTTGGCTTTTTGGGAGGCCTTGCGGGCCAAGGGAGGTCCGCACGGTCTGGTGCCTTGCGGGCTGGGCAGCCGCGATACCCTGCGTCTGGAAGCGGGCTACCTGCTCTACGGAGCCGATGCCGACGAGACGCGTACCCCCTACGAGGCGAATTGCGGTTGGGTGGTCAAATTGCAGAAGGGCGATTTCATCGGCCGCGAGGCGCTGATCCGCCGCAAGGAGGCCGGTTTCAAGGAAAAGTTGACGGGCGTGCGCCTGTTGGCACGCGGCGTGCCGCGCCACGGCTGTGCGGTGTTCCGCGACGGCCGAAAGGTGGGCGAACTATGCAGCGCGACCTTCGCGCCGAGCCTGGACGCCGGTATCGGCGTGGGCTATCTGGCGCCGGAAGCCTGGGAGGCCGGTACGCGCGTGGAAGTCGAAATCCACGGCAAGAAGATCGCGGCCGAGACCGTCCGCGGTCCGTTTCGGAAAAATTCGGTTTGAATACGGAAGGAGTTCCCATGTACGACGAGAAAAATTGCCGATTCGCCAAGAGCCACGAGTGGGCGTTCGCCGAAGGCGACGTGGCCACGGTCGGCATCAGCGACTACGCCCAGAAGGAAATCAGCGACATCGTGTTCGTGGAATTGCCGAAGGCCGGCGCGCAGGTGGAGCAGGGCAAGCCCTGCGCCGTCATCGAATCGGTCAAGGCGGCGGCGGATTTCTTCGCGCCGGTCTCGGGCGAAGTCGTCGCGGTCAACGACGCGATCGTGGACAACCCGGCCTTGGTGAACCAGTCGGCGCACGGCGAGGGTTGGTTTTTCAAGATCAAGATGTCCAAACCGGCCGAATTGGAGGCGCTGATGGATTTCGCGGCCTACCAGAGCACGGCGGCGCACTAGCATGTACTCTCCCCACACCGCCGCCGACCGCGAAGCGATGCTGCGCGCGATCGGCGCGGCGTCCCTGAACGAACTGGTGGCGCAAATCCCGGCGGACTTGCGCGCGGACGGCTTCGACTGGCCGACGGCGCTGGCCGCGCCGGAACTGCTGGCCCATGCCCGCGCTTTGGCCGCGAAAAACCGGCCGTTGGCGTGTTTCGCGGGCGGGGGCGCCCGCGACCGGTTCGTGCCGGCGGCGGTGAAAGCCCTGACGCAGCGCGGCGAATTCCTGACGGCCTATACGCCGTATCAGGCGGAGGCCAGCCAAGGCACGCTGCAGGCAATCTACGAATTCCAGAGCTCCGTATGCGCGTTGTACGGCATGGATGCCGCCAATGCGTCGCTCTACGACGGGGCGACGGCGCTGGCGGAGGCGGTGGGGGCGGCCGCCCGCATCGCGGGACGGAAGAAAATCCTGCTGCCGGAATCGCTGCATCCCGAATGGCGCGTCGTGTTGGCGACCTATTTCGCGGCGAAAGGCGAGCCGACGCTGGAAACGGTGCCGTGTCCCACGGGCCGGCTGGAGCCCGATGAACTGGCGCGGCGCCTGGACGAAACGGTGGCCGCCGTGGTCGTGGCCACGCCGAATTTCTTCGGGTTGCTGGAAGACGGGGCTGGGATCGCCGCGCTGGCCCATGCCCATGGCGCGCTGGTCGTCGCCGTGGCCGATCCGGTCAGCCTTGGCCTGCTGGAAGCCCCGGGCGTCTGGGGTGCGGACTTCGCCGTGGGCGAGGGGCAGGGATTGGGCAACGCGCTGAACTACGGCGGGCCGTATCTGGGACTGTTCGCCTGCAAGAAGGCTCACGTGCGCCATGTGCCGGGACGCATCTGCGGAATGACGGCCGATGCCGACGGCAAGCGCGGCTTCGTGCTGACCTTGCAAGCGCGCGAACAGCACATCCGCCGCGAGCGGGCGGCGTCGAACGTCTGCTCGAACGAGGCGCTGTGCGCGCTGGCCGCCACGATCCATTTGGCTCTGCTGGGGCCGGCGGGACTCCGCGAAGTCGCCGAACTGTCCGTGGACAAGGCACACCGGCTGGCCGCCAAGCTGGGCGCGGTGCCGGGCTTCCGCCTCCGGTTCGCCGGGCCGTTCTTCGACGAGTTTGCGCTGGAATGCCCGGTGCCGGCGGAACGCGTGCGCAACGCGTTGCTGAAGGACGGAATTCTGGCAGGCATTCCGCTGGGCGGCTACGATCCGGCCTGGAAGAACGTCCTGCTGGTGGGCGCGACGGAACAGCGCACCGACGAGGAAATCGATCGGTATGCGGCGGCATTGGGGAGGTTGGCGCGATGAACCTTCTCGAAAAACTGTCGATCGAAAAAAGCGTGCCGGGCCGGCGGGGCGTGCGGTTCGCGCAGCCGGCGCAGCCGGCCGCGGCTTGGCTGCCGGAAACCGCGTTGCGGAAGACGCCGCCGCGCCTGCCGGAAATGTCCGAATTCGACGTGGTGCGGCATTACACGCGGCTGTCGCGGCTGAACTACTGCCTGGACACGCATCTGTATCCGCTGGGTTCGTGCACGATGAAGTACAATCCGCGCGCGAACGAGGAAATTGCGGCGCTGGACGGTTTCGCGGCGACGCATCCAGGCGCCCCGGATGCCGCGGCGCAGGGCACGCTGGAAGTTCTCTGGCGGCTGGAAAGAATGCTGTGCGCGCTGACGGGCTTGGCGGCGTTCACGCTGCAGCCGGCGGCGGGCGCCCACGGCGAATTCACGGGCATTCTGATCGCGGCGGCCTACCACCGGTCGCGCCGGGACCGGCGGCGCACGGAAATCCTGGTGGCGGATTCGTCGCACGGCACCAATCCCGCGTCCGCGGTGCTGGGGGGCTTCGCGGTGAAAACCGTGGCGTCGCGCCCGGACGGCCGGCTGGATCTCGATGCGTTGAAAACGGCGCTGGGTCCGCAGACGGCGATGGTCATGCTGACGGTGCCGAACACCCTGGGGCTGTTCGAGCGCCAGATCCGGGAGATCGCGGATGCCGCGCATGCGGCGGGCGCGTTGCTTTACATGGACGGGGCGAACTTCAACGCGCTGATGGGGCTGGCGAAGCCGGCGGACTTCGGCGTGGACATACTGCACCTGAATCTGCACAAGTCGTTTTCGACGCCGCACGGCGGGGGCGGGCCGGGTTCCGGTCCCGTGGGCGTAACGGCCGCACTAGAAAAATTCCTGCCGGTGCCGCGCGTTGCGGAAAAGAACGGCCGGTTCACGTTGCGGACGAAGATCCGGGGCAGCATCGGCCGGATGCGGAGTTGGGCCGGCAACGTGGGCGTGGCGCTGAAGGCCTATGCCTATCTGCGCGCCCACGATGCGGCCACGCTGCGGAGCATCGCGGAAAACGCGATCCTGAACGCCAACTACGTGCGGGCACAGCTCCGGGACCTGTTCCCGCCCGCCGTGGACGAACCGTGCTTGCACGAGTGCGTATTGCGGACGGAACCGGAAAAACTGAACGGGATCAAAACCCTCGACGTGGCCAAGCGCCTGCTGGATGCCGGTTTCTACGCGCCGACGATCTATTTTCCGCTGATCGTGCACGAAGCGTTGATGGTCGAGCCGACGGAAACGGAGTCGAAGGAAACCTTGGACGCGTTCGTGGCCGCGCTGCGGGCGATCCACGCCGAGGCGCTTGCCGATCCGGATCGCGTCCGCGCGGCGCCGCACGAATTGCCCGTGCGGCGCCTGGACGAACTGGCCGCCGCGCGCAATCCCAACGTGGCGTGGTAGCTCGGCCGGAAGCATGATCGCGCAAGGGGTTCTTCTCGATTCGCCTCCGCTCGACGTGTTCGGGCAGATGGCCTTGGACGAAGCCCTGGCGAAATCGAGTCCGGAGGCATTCGTCCTGCGGTTTTTCCGGTGGAAGGGCGTCGGGGCGACGTTCGGTTACGCGCAGCGAATCGCCGACGTGGAGCGGGCGTTGCCGCCGGCCGTCGGCATGGCCTATACGCGCCGGCCGACGGGCGGCGGCATCGTGCCGCATTTCGCCGATTTGACGTTTTCCTGCGTTTTTCCGGCCGAGGGAACGCTGAAACCGACGGAAATCTACCGCCGCCTGCATGCGGCGATCTTGGCGGAACTGCGCGGGACGGGGTTGGAGGCGGAATTGTGCGCGAAAGGCGGGAACCCGGCGCCGCAGGGGCCGACGGGGGCGGCGCAATGCTTCGTCCAACCGGTGGCGTTGGATATCCTGATGAACGAGGACAAGATCTTAGGTGGCGCAATCCGGCGATATGGCGCCACGGTGCTGTATCAGGGTTCGTTGCAGCTGCCGGATGCGCGCCGGCGGGCGACGGATTGGGAAATGGCGATCGCGCAAGCCTTGGCTGCGGAGTGGAACTTGGGGTGGGAAGTTTGCGAGCCGGCGACCTGCATCAGGGACGAAGCGGCGGCCTTGGTGCCGAAATACCGGTCAGAGGAATGGATCAGGCGTCGCTAAGGGGCAATATCCAACGATCAACATTCAATATCCAATGTTCAAGAAATTGTAGCCCCGCCCGGTGGGCGCGGATCGTTTTTGGACCGGGAATGGATTGCTTTTCCCGGTAGGGGTGGCTAGGGTGTTGGACGCTCGCCGGGACGGGTTTCGGCGGGCGGTTCCGGGCTCCGTCCGGGCCGGTTGTCGCGGGTTGGGTCCCATGCGACGGATGCCGCCAAAACCCCGCCAGGGCCGGAAGGCAGCAACGGTATGGCGGTCCTTCCGGGTGCCGTGGGTGTCCTGGCCCGCGGCGGCCGGCTCGGTCGGGGCGCGGGGCGCGGACACGCGGGAGAAAACGGCTTATGTCATACGAAGTTTTGGCGCGGAAATGGCGCCCGCAGCAGTTCGAGCAGGTGGTCGGGCAGGAGCACGTCATCCAGACGCTCGCGCGCGCCATCCAAACGGGGCGCGTCGCGCACGCCTATCTGTTCGTGGGGCCGCGGGGAACGGGGAAGACGACGACGGCGCGGCTGCTCGCCAAGGCGCTGAATTGCCAGAAGCGCGGCAAAAAGGCCGATCCTTGCGACAAGTGCGACTCCTGCAAGGAAATCGTGGCGGGCAACAGCCTCGACGTGATCGAAATCGACGGCGCCTCGAACAACAACGTGGACCAGGTGCGCGATCTGCGCGACAACGTGCGCTACGCCCCGGCGCGCGGGCCCTACAAGATCTACATCATCGACGAAGTCCACATGCTGAGCGCGGGGGCGTTCAACGCCCTGCTCAAGACGCTCGAGGAACCGCCGCCGCACGCGAAGTTCCTGCTGGCGACGACGGACGTCCACAAGGTGCCGGCCACGATCCTGTCGCGGTGCCAGCGGTTCGATTTGCGGCGCATCGGGCTGAAGGAGATCGTCGGCCGCCTGCGGGAAATCGCCCAGGCGGAGAAATGGAAGGTGAGCGAAGAGGCGCTGCTGGCGATCGCGCGCGGCGCGGAAGGCGGCTTGCGCGACGCGGAATCGGCGCTGGACCAGATCGTCTCGTTCAAAGGCGAGAAAATCGAGGAAGCCGACGTGCTGGGAACGTTCGGGCTGGTGTCGTGGACGACGATCGACCAGCTCGCGACGGCGGTCCTGAACGGCGACGCGACGACGGCCCTGAAGATCGTGGCGGAGCTGGACGAAGGCGGCCGCGACCTGCAGCGCCTGGTGCAGGAGCTGCTGGGGCATTTCCGCAACGTGCTGGTGTGGAAGCACGCGCCGGAACTGGCGGATTCGTTCGATCTGACGGAAGCGCAGCTCGACGGGCTGAAAGCGCAGGCGGCGCTTTCCGACGGCGAAAAGCTGCTGCGCGTGGTGGAGATCTTGACGGAAGCGGCGAACCAAGCGCGTTTTGCGCTGTCGCGCCGCACGGTGGTGGAGGTGGCGCTGCTGAAAGCGGCGCGGGCCGCCACCGTGGTCAGCTTGGACGAGCTGATCGCTCAGATCCAGGCGAGTTCGGCGGATGGCGGCGCGCCGGCGCCGTCCGCCGGTGCCCATTCCACTCCGGCGCGCGCGGCGGTGGCGCCGCCGATGGCTCCCGGAAAAACGGCGGGCCGGGACGAAGCCGCCCATCTGAAGAGCCGCTGGCCGGCGCTGCTGGGGGCGATTTCCGAGACGGCGCAATTGGCCGCGCCTTATCTGAAAGAGGCCGCGCCGTTGCGGGTCGAAGGCGACCACGTCATTTTGGGGTTCGATCCGGAATTCGCGGAGCACTTGAAACAAGTGGACACGTCCCGGACGCGCTTGGTGATCGAGAAGGCGCTCGGTCGCGAGCTGAAACGGACGGTTGGGGTGAAGTTCGCGCTGGAAGAACGCCCGCAGGCCGAATCCGAGCCGCAGCCCCCCCCGACGAAATCGAAGGCGCCGGCATCCACGCCGGCGAGCAAACGCAATTTGGCCGACGATCCGATCGTCAAGAAGACGGCGGATCTGTTCGGCGGAGACGTGTTCGACGTACGCTAAACAGGAGCAAGAGACATGGCGAATTTCATGAAGATGATGAAGCAGGCCGCGGACATGCAGAAAAACATGGCCCAGGCGCAGGAAGCGCTGGCCGCGATCGAGCTGGAGCACAGCAGCGGCGGCGGGGCGGTGTCGGTGAAGATCACGGGCGACGGCAACGTCACGGCGATCCGCATCGATCCGAAGGCGATCCAGGCCGGCGATGCGGAGATGCTGGAAGATTTGGTGCTGACGGCCGTGCGCGGCGCGCAGGATCTGGCCCGGGAAACGGCGGCGAACGAAATGAAAAAAGTGACCGCCGGGATGAATCTGCCGCCTGGATTCGGCTTCTAAGGCATTCGTGGATCCGCTGGTCCAGTTGACGGACGCGCTGGCGAAGCTGCCGGGCATCGGGCGGCGGACGGCCGAACGGCTGGCCACGCATTTGGCCCGCAATCCGGCCGGGACGGGACGCGAGCTGGCGACGGCGCTCGACGAGGCGCGGACGAAGCTGACGGCCTGCAAGCTGTGCGGGAGCGTGACGCCGAAGGGAGAAAATCCCTGCCGCCTGTGTTCCGATCCTCGTCGCGACGAGGCGATCCTGTGCGTGGTGGAAGACCCGGCGGACATCGCGCTGATCGAGCGCAGCGGGGAATACCGCGGGCGCTATTTCGCGCTGATGGGGAAGATCTCGCCGATGCGCGGCGAAGGGATCGGGGATTTGCGGTTGCCGGCGCTGCTGGAGCGCGCGGCGCAGGCGAAAGAAATGCTGCTGGCGCTGAATTGCGACGTGGAGAGCGAGGCCACCGCGGCCTATCTCCGGCACGTGGTGGCGCAGAAACTGCCGCAGCTGAAGATCAGCCGGCTGGCGCTGGGCATTCCGGCGGGCAGCGCGATCGCGTTCTCGGATCCCGTCACGCTGGGCCGGGCCATCCGCGGCCGCACGGAAGCCTGAGCAGAAAACCCTCGCCGCAGAGGGCGCAGAGCACGCGAATAAAAAAACGGCCGGAGAAAACGGGTTTCTCCGGCCGCTTTGTGTTCTGAGCGTTCGATGCGGCTATTTCTTCGCCTTTTTGGCTTTCTTGGCCTTGGGGGGCAGCCAGGCGACGATGCGGCACATGCTGGATTCGAGCTCGATGCCGCGCAGCGGGAAGCAGCCGATCCAGGCGCGGGTGCTACCGAGCTTGGCGATGTCGCCCGCGAGGTTTTCGGCGTGAACGATGCCCTTGGGGAAGAGCTTCAGGTGCATGACCTGGTAGTACTTCTTGAGCGGGAAGATTTCGTCGAAGGATTTGCCGTAGACCTTCTTCATCTTGGCGTCGCATTCCTGGAAGCGGCCGGGGTGCCAGGTGCGGATGATGGTGTTCATGGGGTGGTCCGCGCTGCCGCAATCCACGCCGATCCACTTGATCTGCATTTTCATGCACCATTCGTCGAAGTCGGGGCTCGGGCCGGGATGCATGACGAAGTAGCGGATCTCGTCGCCGGTCTTCTGGTCCCACGAATAGCGGTGGTAGCCGGTGTTGATGATCAGGATGTCGCCCTTCTTCACCTCGACCTTGTCCGTGATCATCTTGGGGGTATAGAGCGAGTAGTCGGAGACGTCCTTGGAGATGTCCACGACGACGCCGGGGCCGACCCATTCGCGCAGGGGCACGTTGCCGATGGAGCGGCCGGCGGGATAGAAATGGATCTCGCCGTCCATGTGGGTGCCGACGTGGTTGGAGGTGGTGATGATCTGGCCGTTGGCGCCCTGGCCCATGTGCGCGC
>ERZ1645187.942-NODE-942-length-27715-cov-10.835430_pt1 | contig 27715 bp, 50 predicted proteins | sample MGYA00575352_ERZ1645187 | MGnify/ENA primary metagenome ERZ1645187 (study PRJEB40837, sample SAMN11349314) | freshwater sediment metagenome | isolation source: river sediment | host: Sediment | place: India: Wazaribad , New Delhi | collected 2017-02-21 ...
GGTGACATGAAAGACGTCGCTCACAAGAAGGCTGCCGAAGAACTTGGATTATCTTACGGTCAAGTCTACTCGGCCCGTAAGGGATTCACATTCAAAGCCGTTTACAAAGAATGGCGCGATGCACAACCTAAGTAAATCCTAATATGAAGCACCTTCGCAAGAGGGTGCTTAAATTAGAGTTTACTAACAAAGGAGCGTATCATGTACAAAATTTGGTTCAAATGGGCGTTGGGCTGTGAAGAATGCTTCGCGGATTGTCCAACCATAGAACTTGCTCGTAAAACTTGGGACGCACTCAATGATGCCGGCGCCTTCATGATGTGCACGAAGCCCTAATACGAAGCACCTTCGCAAGAGGGTGCTTAAATTAGAGTTTACTAACCCGCAAGGAGAGTCAAAATGGAAGACTATGTTGTGGTAGAATATGAATTCGATGAAGTCATCACACTGGAGTAGACCATGGACCAAAGCACTTTAGACTGCATCATCCTGGCTGTAACGTACCTGATTTTACATGTCCTAATTACCAAAGGAGTCTTAAAATGAGCAACGCACCACGCATTCTTGGCCCTGCACTTGAGGTTTACAACAAGCTGCCGAACCGCATGAAGTATGACATCGATGACTGGCTCGAAGATCGCTGCACTAAGATCTTGTATGACAAGGGCGACGTCCTAGATGCCTGGCTCGAATGGAATGGCATCATTGGATACGACGAGGAATTCCGCAAACTCTTCGAAGCGATGAAGTAAGCTTCCCCAAGGGCATCGCACCAGGTGCCCTTCAAGAAGTTCACTCACAAAAGGAGCAGTGCAATGTCAATATCTTTCTTCGCATATATTAGAACCGCTCAGCAATCGATGCGCCCTGAATTCAAGCGCATCAATTCGCCTGAAGTCTGGTATTGCCTCGATCGAATCACTGAGTTAGACTAATCGCCACGACCTTGGGTACGAATTCTAAGGTTTCCTCAAAGGCATTCGAAAGAGTGCCTTTCTAGAAATCCCGCCCCCGTCGCTGGACTCCATCGGGGAATTTTAATGCGGCCCCAGGGGATGGATTTCAAGCAACCCGCCCCCATCGCTGGACTCCAGCAGGGAATTTTACCACAAACCATGAGGATTTGAAAATGGAAGCTCAAGTCACCACAGTTACTCTCAAGGCTCTTCGCTGGTGTCTAAAGACCCGTAAGACCTTGGTTGTCCTGTAGATCATCGAAAAAATAATCACGAACCACGCACTAGGGCGTGTACATTTAAATTCAAGTCGGTATTATATGAATTGTGCATGCTGCACACTTACTTAAGGAGTTAAAAATGGAAATCACCAACCTGCAAGAACAAGTCGTTGAAACCCTGGCCAAGCTGGACGAGCATGCCAAGCTGAAGGATGTCGTGGTAAAGGTCAACGAAATCATCGAGCATCTCAACAAGGTGCCTGCCAAGGGCCAACGTGATCGCGGTCCGGAATCCACCCGTGAGATGACTGAGGACGATGCACGGCGCATCTTGCTCGGTGACCTCGCTAAGGTTAACCATAAGGAAACCGCCCAAACTCTCGGGTTGTCCTACGGCCAAATCTACTCGGCTCGTAAGGGGTTCACCTTCAAGGGCGTCTACAAAGAATGGCGTGACGCTGGCAATAAGTAAGCTTCCCCAAGGGCATCTACATGGTGCCCTTCAAGAAGTTTACTCAAGGAGCCAAAAATGGAATTTATGAAGACGTACCGGAATCTTAACCAGTCCAACAAAGAAGCCCTCGATGAGGCCATCATGGACCAAGGCATTACGAACTATGAATCATTGACAAAAGCCATGGACCTCGCAAATACTTTTCTGTGCGAAGCCACCATGCGGTTGACATTCGAGCAGTTCCAAAGCTCTAGGAAAGCATCAACTAAAGGTCGTGGCTGGTGCGAAGACAACGGTCTTGATGCATCCAGAGCTGAAGTTTTGACATACGATGCTGGCAGTTTCATCCTTGTCACTTCTCCAGGGCAGTTCCATCTCATCATCGGATACAACGAATGGCGCTCCAACAACCTTGAATCGCTTGAACGAATCCTATACGATCGCTGGTACTGCTAAACCCATACAGCCACGCACATCGCGTGGCTTTTTTACGACCAAACCCCATGGATACCAGTACGCGTATTGCGCTCACATCGCGCTACTTTTCAAGTGCGTATAACCTATCGCTTGTCGTAAAATAACGCGACCGGAGCGCTAGAAACAGCTCCCAACCGCTACCCGAATGCGCCCAAAAGCGCTATTTTCATCGTGCCAGGCACCACGCACATCGGTCCGCCCCGGATCCTCACGCAAAATAACGGCCCGGATTAACCGGGCCCTTATAACCTGAGATGCTTAGTCGATCAGGTCGGCTGCAGAAGGTTCGGCCGGGGCTTCTTCGGAAGCAGCTTCTTCGGCCTTTTTCTTCTTCGAAGATTTCCGACGGTTCCCACCACCGCCGTTGGCAACTTCACCGTCCTTGGTCTTGGTCGGCTGGCCGCGAGCTGCGGTGCGGGCAGCTTCGAAGGCCTTGGCTTCTTCGTCGGTGGCGATGGTGTAGCCTTCCAGTTCGACGACCAGGGCATCGACGCCGGATTCGTCGTACTTCGGATGGCGCTTCAGCCATTCGAGACCTTCGTCGATTTGAGCCTGTGTGAAGCGGGTGTCTTCGACGACGTAGGCGAAGTTGCGGTTCTTTTTGACATCATCGACCTTGCCCACGGTGGTGCCGAACTTGACAGCCAGCTCCTTAGTGGCGCCGCCCTTCGAGTTACCGAAGCGGAGCAGGTGCACAACGGCAACCGGCATACGACCTTGAATGATGTTCGGGTTTTGACCACGTTCCATTTGAATCTCCTTAGTTGATTCGGGTTGTTGAATTAAGTTGATCAGCTACAAGTGCTATTCTACCGCGATCAAGCTGCTTGTAAACTGTTTAGATCACGATCCATGTTTATTTGATTGCGGCCTTAAAGATGATACCAACCACGGTCAATAGGCCAAGAGCCATGCACAGGATCAATTTGCCCGTTGTTACAGCAATCTTGATGGCCGCGTTCATTGCAGTGTGAAACATGTATTCCTCCGTTCAATTTACTATCATACTATATATCAAAAGCGTCGCCCGTGCTCGCCTATATTATTAAACTATTGCGCTCTGAAGATGTCATTGGAGCTAACTAATATGTATGTATAGGCCAGCCGCGTTGATTACGTCCAGAGCGCTAAGAATTATGCTCAGAGCGGATGCTACCTGCTACTTTGTTGTAACTTTTACTTTGACGGGTACGCCGTACATAATGATTTCAGTGTACTCAGCACGATGTGCGTCGAAATCCGCGTCAATAGCGTGGTCGTAGTCAAATTCTCTGACATAATGATCCTTGCTTTTAGGCACAATCTCAGCTCGTTTCAAGCCTTTAGGCAATTTGACAGTCTTATTACCACCCTGTTGGGAGTCCGTCATTTCGGTTCCACTCCTCTTGAGGTACTTCAGTTGTTCGAGCCGCTGCGATGGCTACAGCAGCGTCCATCTTCGCGCGTTGCTCATCGGTCATGCCGGCAAGCAAGTCATCTTCGTCTTCTGGGACCTCTCCAGAGTCACCTTGTGCAAGGAACTCGCCCAACATGCGGTGCAGTTCAACAAGGAACTCTCTATCAATGTCATGCAAAGACGTTTTGGCACGACGCACGACGCTCTTCGCTTTGGGTTTACTTCTAACCTTCGGAGTACGTGGAAGCCTTTGCTTCGTGCCGATGTGCAAAATCAAGTCTTCCAGCGTATTGAACTTCAATGTTCGTTGCTTCGAGTAACAACCAGAGCAGAGCAACGCGCGACGCTCGTGGTCTTCGCCATCGATGAGATATGCAAATCGGGCCGGAACAACAGGAACTAGGTCCTTGTCACCAGGCACCACTTCTTTGTTACAGCAGTGACAATGACCGGTCCGTTCATCGAGCATCAACGCACGATGCTTTTCGATGTATTCAGATGAGCTACGAATTCCAAATGGCATTTGTGCCACTCCTTAAACTCTTCAATCGTTAATAGTGACAAGGACTTGTATCTCTGGTTGCAGGTATTACAGACATAGATACAAGCCCGTTCGCCACCAGAAATTCCTCTCCGGGGCACATAAAATGCTTTTTGCGCCTTCGGTCTCATGATATTATTGACGCCACAGATTGGGCACCAGATTGACTCAGGCCAAACCTTTCGGTACCCTAACTGCGGCCAATGTGCTTCGTACAATGAACTCATAATATGATTATATATCACTGACAACTAAATATACACCAGGATACACATAAACTTCATGTTGACCTTTGCTAGGGTCCATTAATTTATTTTTATTTATTCCAATGTATTATAGCATAAATGCAAAGTTTTACTTAGCATATAAAAAATATAATTTTATAGTACTTAGTAACATAGTACAGTAATACCTTACACAATACTGTACTGTAATACTGTAATTTTTACTATTTTATTATATAGTATATTTTAATAAAGATATATATTTAAGCTATAATTAAAGAAAAGTAGTCCGGACAACGTTTGCGACTATTTTCTGTAGTGCGTCGTTCATACTAAACTGTGCGACCATTTTTATGCTATTGTATTAAACCAAGCTCCATGCATGAATCCACCACGGACCTGTCCATACTACAATACTATTACTGCTAAAATTACTGCTATTTTGTAGTACTTTTATAAAGTATAGTATTTCCGCTCTGAATACTATATAGTACTTTTCAGAGCGTTTGTGCAGTATTTTTGCGCTCAGTTTGAGCATAAATTGTAATTTTCAGTTTATGCTATAAAATTTTACATTTAGGCTCGTTCGCGCTCTAAAACGCTCGCTTTATTTATTTGTAATATGCTCAGTTTATTTATTTAGAATACCTTGGGGATCATTGCGCATGGCTTTAAACACCTGCTACATTTTTGTAGTATAATGTTGTTGTTTATTACGAACCTATAGAAAATGTTGTCAATAAATCAAACCGCAGACGCTGTTATCAAGCGCATGACGGCCAAATCCAAGGCCTATCGTGATGTGTATCTCGTTAAAAAAGAAGAATCAGAGTCATCTGTAATCGTCGTGCTTGGTGCGTCGTGCATCGAACTTTGTAGGGAGTCACTGGGTCGGACTCTTGTGAAGAGGGTAAAAGCGCTCAATTACAAGAACAAACCAGACCGTGTTGGATTCACGTTAGACGGACGATCGCTCGGAACCTTCTGTGACCCTAGCGAGGTCCTTGTAGCAATCATTTGGAATAATGCTAAATGAATCAAGTTAATACCTTAGCATATTCAATTAGAATATTCATATAGAATATGCCATTCGATTACTACAATTCAAAAGAGTCGATATCGGATTGTGCCAAATGGCTTACATTCCTTCGACTCTTTTGTCTTGTGCGTACGCCTGCGTGTGTCTATTCATGTATCAAAACGCCTAGTTCGAAGAAAATCGGACCAAGCACGTATATAGTCCCTGTTCCAGATTTCATCTCAAACATTCTCGCAGATTTATTTGCAGATGTCAGTGCGCGCGAAGCGGCGATTCTTGAGGCCGGCAGATCATCTGTTACAGGCGAAGTAGCAACCGGGGTGGGCGATGCTGTATGGGCGTGGGGCGTGGTGGCTGATGCCGGGGGCGATGTGCTTGGTAGTCGTGACATCGATAGTGATGTGAGAGACTTGTTGGTCGAGTGTGGTGCGCTGCCGGTTCGAGTGAGGCAGTCTAGTAGGTTTAAGCCTGGCGTCGTGCGTGGCCTTAGGGTGACCGAGGCCACGGTGGTACGGCTTGGGGCGTCGTTAGTGGACCACAGTGCTCGCGCGCTTCAGACAGAGGCAGTCACACTCGGTAGGGCGATCGCAGCGGCGTGTGAGATGGTTAGTCGAGGGTTGGAGCCTTGTGCGCCGTTGTGGCTGGACGAGGTTAACTGGATAGAGAAGCAGGGTTATACCTGGCATGGAGCGATGGTGGTGAGAGATGAGTGAGGTTGAGAGACTAGATGACCACATGGCGAGAGCGTGCGGCTGTGGGTCGGTTAGGTTTAATTTGTTGAGAAGTAAGTCGATCGAGTGTGCAGGGTGCGGCGAGCGGTTTGGGTCGTGGTCAGAGGTAGATAGTTTGAGTCATGAGACGATCAAGAGCGTGTGGTCTGAGGCCGAGTCTTCTGACGAGCCCGGTGGACCGATAACTCGGTTTGCCAGGTTGATTTGGAGGATTTAGCGATGGGTGAAGTCATTGAGTTGGGGGATTTGCAAGCTAACGTGGTGATACAGACGCCAGACGCTGTGCACGTGGTGCCGGTTATGACGCTTCGGCAGTTTGCGAGTGGGCATGTGTCACTTGAGTCGATAGACGATGGGGAGGACATGATGCGGTCCATAACTGAGAGTTGGTTGGAGATGTTGAAACATAGAAATTAGTTGTTACACGGTGAAGCGAAGCGGTATATAATAAGTTTGTCTATTATAAGGAGATGACGATGACTTACGGTTTATTTATTGCTGCGCTGTCAGAGCAGTTTTACTGCGAGATGTTTAATGTGGCGTATGACCAGAATTCGGACGTAGCTAATGAGAAGGTTGTGTTTGGGTTTGGTTATATTTAAGAGATAGCCATGGGTACACGGGTTAACAGAGTGCAGAAAGCGGCTGTTGAGTATGGGCGCGTAACAGTGTCCGATAAAGCGAAAGCCGTCATGGCGCTGCAGAAAGAGTTTGAGTTGCTGGAAGCGAAGCAGCTCGATGTCGGTGAGCAGATGGCGGTTCTTGTAGCGCAGCAAGTCGTGCTCGCGGAGAAGTGCCGGATAATCAAGCAGTCGATGATGGAGTTACTGAAATGAGTAATTCGGTTTGTAGCAAGGTTTCTAAGGAGCGGTCACTGAAGCGAGCGATTCGTAGGTTGGTTCTTGCTGAGGTAGACGCATCGTGGGCTGGTGTCAAGCACCCATCTGAAAGAGCTGAAATCGAGAAAGAAGTAGCTCGTGCCAAGGCTTCTTTGCAGAAAGCTATTGATAGGGTTATGACATGAGAGCCGTCTTGTATGCATACGACTTGGAACCGATTACGATCATCGATGTTCCTCATGGGGCGATGGATTATTTGCGAAAGCATGGCATCGTAAGGATTCATGTACCGACGTTTCCTAAAGCATCGTTTCCGCTTAGTTCTCCAATCCAAACCGAGTTCAAGCATGTTACAATTAGAGCCGAGAAATTTGTATTCGGCGACCAGGAAACGATGATGCTATTCACACACGATGAAGAGACGGCCTTGCAAATGAAAGCAGCGTTCTTGCCAGGCCAACTTGGGGCGATTCAGGATATGCAACGGAACGCATTCGCATACGGATTTTTAACAGCACTATGTAAACTAGGAGAGTCAGATGGATATTAAATTTTTCGGTGGTGACGAGGCGCATGGTGACGTGTTCGTCGTTGAGACCAAAGCAGACGCAGGATACACTCTTGGGAATCACGCTCACAGCCATGCGCACACGTCGGTGCTCGTTCACGGAATTGCCGATGTAACAATTGGCGATGAAACGCATCGATATCATGGTTACAATATCATTGTCGTGCCAGCAGGAATTAAGCATGAAGTAACTGCTGTTACAGACATCATCTGGCTATGCCTGTGGGCGTCGGACAAAGCTCCTCGTGAAGAGGCCGAAGAATCTCTGAAGCTGCTGCCACAACAATGAAGATCAACGCTTACCATCCTCAAGCTCACAACGCGATTGTGTACCTGAACGGTAAGCGTTGTGATAATGGAACCATCGTAGAAGCAGACGAAGAAGAAGGCTATGTCGCTACGCCTGCCCGTGACAGCAAAGGCTTTCTGATTGTCAAAAACGATGAGTTGGTTATCCATAAGATTTTCGGCAATGTTGAAATTCGATTCAGAGGCGAAGATGGACATCAAGATTGAACTCGATGACAGAGACGGTTATTACTATGTCAAGGAGCGCGTGAGCAAACAGTGGAAAATGCGATCGCGGCATCCATCGATGGACTTGGCGCTTCGTGCGTTGCTCAAAGAAGAGGAAAACAAAGTCAGTAAGTTGCTCAGACGAGTCGCAAACTACATGTGTGGCGGGCACTACGAGCCTCGTAATGACGAAGAAGGTCAACTGGCTAAAGAGATTTTTAACACCGTGGGAATATCATGATACGAGATAAATTAACACCTTGGCGCATGGCACAACTCCGAAAGGCTGTTGTGCCTTTTATTATTGCGCCACTGGTTTGGTGGAACGTATTTTTTGACACATGGGACGAGGTGCGTTATGGCAGGGATCCAGCTACCAAAGCTTGACGAATTCGCTGTTCTTCAACAGTGGGCGATTCTTTGTGCTAGACACAAGGAGTTTTTCGCTAAGTATAGTCATGCAACGAAGTGCGCGAATGTTGCATCGATGAACAAGAACAGCGAAAGTGTTCCGTTGATTTACGGTCAGGTTTGTGGCGACTTCGATAAAATCGGATCATGGTGCCTGGATTTTCTGGACTACGTTCTTGATGAAAAGCCAACAGAGGAAGCATTCACAATTATCAATGACATCGCCCAATGGTGGGTTGAAGGCGACGATCAATAAGGGTTGAAAATGACTTGTGTTAAATGTGGTTTACCAAAATTTAACGGTCCAGCTGGCTACGCAGCACCTCAATGCCTGTGTAATTTTACGAATAACGAACTCATTCAAGCGGCCGCGTGGCACGCAGCACAACGGGACATTATTCTGCACCGTGCTCGTGACAATGCACAGATGGAGCTACCACTTGAAACTCATGAGACGTTCAAGCAAGTGTGGGCAACGTATCGCGATGGGCAACGCACGATGTGCGAGGCGATTGCTTCATATGTCGAGCAGACGGGCTATAATGGACTTGCCGAACGGATCAGGAATAAATTTCTCGGATTGAGAAAATAAGTGTGTACACTAAGTCTGATTGATATATAATGTAAATGTGATCAATCAACTTGGAGATGAAAATGCCGCATACCAAAACTTTCTACATCGGTGATGTTGAGTTTGAAGTTGAATTCAGCTCGACGCCTTATGTGCCGGCTAAGATTTCTGGACCTCCGGAACACTGTCATCCGGCCGAAGGCGGCGAAGTTGAGATTGAGTCGATTTGCATTGGCGAATTTGAAGTTTCAGATATTATCAGCGATTCAGTTCGTCAATTGCTGCAAACCAAGTGTGAAGAAGCCGCTCCTGAGTGCGAACAGGAAGAGCGTGATTCTGCACTGGCCGATATGGCCGAAGCCCGTTACCATGACCGCGAAGGATATTAAGATGAAAGTTCTTGCCGAAAACCTCACGATTAAAACGAAATATGCTGATTTGCTGAAGGAAGTCGGGGAGCCGGTATATCAAGTCTGTAAGTCTGACTCAATAAGCCTTAGCGCAGCCTGGATTGACGTGACCGAGCAGACATATAACGACTCCGGCCTGTATCCAGAGTATGGAAGACGGATTCTCTACACTTCAGACCAACTCGCCACTGCCATCCTCAAGGCAACTAAGCCGCTGGAGGATGAGATTGTTAAGTGGCGCGAAGCGAGTCGTGTAAAGCATCTTGAGGCTATTGATTGGGCAGGCAAGCACCAAGCGATTTCACACCAACTTGCCGCCGTGCAAGAAGAAAACGGACGACTTGAGAATCAAGTATTAGCAAGAGATGCTGAACTTTGGGGCAGAACGCAAGAGATTCTCGAGCTAAATGATCAACTCGCCAAGGCAGAGCAACTCTGGCAAGTAGCCCAAGGCCGTTGTGATGGACTGGAAGAGAAGCTCGCCAAGGCCGAGCAGCGAGTAGCGGAGGCGTGTGCCTTGTATATCCACTCCACAAAAGGTGCTGTTGGCAGCATCAACATGGCCGAGGCCGTTTTGTCCGGCGAATGGCGCAAGTTCGTGAAGGAGGTGTGAGATGGACAGCTATCAAGCAATTTATGATGCAGTACGCAGCCGAATTACTGGGGCAGATTTAGGTGATATTTTTGAACGAGCAATTCGCCAAGGCATGGATGTATCGCACCACGCCGCTTGCGTGGCTCAAGAGTTCTCTATTGCTGCATATGAGATGGCTCGCCCTTCCGTTCTTTATCGCCCCGTATTGTCTTTGGATGGGGACCATTGGTGCGCTTTGTACGGCGTGAATATTCAGGAGGGCGTTGCTGGTTTCGGCAAAAGTCCGAAGGAAGCAATGGATGCTTTTGATAAGGCGTGGGGCGAGGTACTGAAATGACCCAAACAATCGAACAACTCACCGCCAGAGTGCGCGAGCTTGAGGAAGAGAACGCGAGGCTGAGGTTTGCCCTTGCAGATACAGAAGCATTGGAACTTGGAACATCTGAAAGACTCGCCGCATCGCAGCTACGCGAGACACAGTTGCGGGAGGCTCTTAATGCATGGATAGAAATTGCATCTAACTGCTCCATTGAGAGCGGTTGCTGTTGCTGCGGTGAGTCGATGGAAAACCACTCCAGTCCGATGATATGCGGTCATTCGCCTGTAGATATGGCCGACTCCGTGGTACATAGCGCTATTCAGAAAACCGACAAAGCCCTCGCCCCCATCAAAGAAAGCGAAGCAATGGCAAAAGGAGAGAAGTAATGGACCTCAGTAACTTCAAAGAAGTATTCGAGTCGCCGAAAGTAAAAGAACTCACGGCACAAGTTGCAGCGCTTGAATTAGAAGTGGCGAGACTACGAAGCGTGATGGCTGACGTTATTAAAGCTCATGGCTACGCTGGTGGAACTCCGATCGAAGCCATCTCCACACCAATCACCCCCGCAGCACTCAACGAGCTCAATGTTTTCACCTCCGACCAAGTAGCCGCAGCCATCCTCAAGGCAGCCGGAGAAAGAAAGCTCGAACTTTACAGGGCCGAAAACAAAGAGCTTCGCGCAAACGGTTTCGAGAACGCGCAAGACCTTTGGACATCGTATGTTGGCCTGAAAGACCAACTCGCCAAGGCAGAGCAGCGGGTAGCGGAGTGGCAACCGATTGAGACTGCGCCTAAAGATGCCTTCGTTTTACTTGCTGGCCCTTCAGGCTACACCACTATTAAAACTGTGTTTGCAACTGGTCGAATGTGCAGTGACTACCACAAAGGAAGGTGGATAGACCATGCAAACGACGACTTGACTGATTGGGGTTTTGAACCAACCCACTGGATGCCGCTACCCAAGGCTCCGAATGGTGCAAGTTCGTGAAGGAGGTGTGAGATGAAAAAAGCCAACTTTGCTCCGGTTTATGCGTGCCTTTACCCTCAACTTGCAGATATAGCTAGATCACATGGGTATGCACTTGCGACGCACGGAAGCATGGCACGCGATTTCGATCTTGCCTGTATTCCATGGGTTGAAAATCCTAGCAAGCCAATCGACGTAGTGAATGAGATGGTTGAAACGTTTGCTATTAAGACAGTCGGAGAACCTGAAGTAAGGGAACATCTACGAATCGTCTATACGCTTGCTGTGAAGTTTGGTGATTGTTTTATCGACCTGTCATTCACGCCTAGCAAACAGGTTATGTGTGGAGAATGGAAATGACCCGAACAATCGAACAACTCAAGTTCGTGAAGGAGGTGTGAGGTGGGTGAAGCAAAACGACGCGGATCATTTGATGATCGCAAGAAACAAGCGATTGAGGCTGATCGTCAGATAAAAATGCAGCGCGATACAACGGCAGCTCATATTGCACTCCGTAAAGGCAAATCTACAACTAACCTGCTGCTTGCAGCCGCACTAGCGGTAAGCGCAATGCTAGGCTGAGGCTTGGAACTTTCACTGAAATATCGAAAATCATTGAGGTCAAAGATGAAAACACTGGTTAGCATTTTTCTAGTCGCCTTGGCTGGTTGTGCATCTAAGCCACAACCTGTCGAGTGGTGCAAGCAATATGAAGGCGACATAGCTGATCGCAGAGTACCGCTGAGATTATCCGGCTGTCCTACGACATATACAAACCAGGACCATCTTCGCAAATTCCAATACGATGTCGGCATCCGCGCAATCAGGGTTGAAGTCAAAAAATGAGAAAACGTTGCAAGAGAGTGATTCGATCAAGAGGCCACATATTGCTTGAAAACCAAGTCAATAAACTGGTATTGCCTTTGCATATATCACTAACACTGCTCCCAATGGGTGCTTTTACACGTGAGCACGCTGATAGTTTGGCAAAGGTTATCAATCTAGTTTTCGTAGATTCAGACGGTCGGAGCCCTGAGGCATATGCTGCTGCTAAAGAAGCTGGGGCTGTTCTATGCTCAATGTTCAAGCGTGTTCGTGAAGGTAAATCTTGGAACACGACTATCAAAGAACGCGATAGATTGATGAAGGCTATCGTGACGATGGATCACTATGTTCGTAGATTCACTACGGACAGATTTTTGAAGGCGGCAATGACCGTCGATGCTTTGAACGCCGAAGCTAAAGCAAAAGGCTACGGATTTTTAGACCAAGCGCCTGTACACAAATCATGAAATTACCTACACAATTTTACGAGTACCTGCCATCGATATACGTTATCATTGGTGTATTGCTTGCAGCAAATTTTGGCAATGCTCTAGGCAAGACAGCCGCCACAATCCTTGTAATCACAGGTGTAATTGTTTTCAACATGAGACTTAATTCACGGAGTAAAAATGTCAGCAATGCAAGAAGCACTGATAAAAGCCGGTAAAATTCCGAAAGTAACCTGCCCATACTGTGGACACGATGCCGTGCTAGTTAACGGATTAAAAGTATATCCGCACAGACACGATTTGGCTGACCAGAATTTTTGGCTATGCAAACCATGCGATGCGTTCGTCGGATGTCACAAGCCAACGCGATACAATAACTTCAGCAAAACGGAACCGTTGGGCCGCCTTGCGAATGCGCAGCTGCGAAGAGCAAAATCTGATGCGCATAAAACTTTCGACCAGATTTGGAAAACCGGTCGTAAGACACGGACAGACGCGTATCTGTGGCTAGCCGCACAGTTGGGTATTTGCCCTGACGAGTGCCATATCGGAATGTTCGATGTGGATATGTGTAACAAGGTGCAAGCCGTATGCGCCTCATATTGGATGAAATGACATGTCTAAAATATATTTGAAAGGAGCTACGGCGTACGAATTCGAAATTGGACGGTTGTACATAAGGATAGTTCACCTATCTGGCGGAGCATTTACTTGGTGGGCTTTTTGGAGGCGTTTTTCGTTTAGAATTTTGGAGGCTAAATAATGCCTGTAGGAACCGCAAAATTTAGACTGTATCGACCAAAAATAAAGGTCGGTGTTGTAGAATCAGGCGACATGGCTGGGAACTATATCTACGACCATGGCGAGCCAGTTCTACAGCAACTCTTTGAACGGACAGATGCTGAAATCGAGATGATTAAGCGATTCAGAAACATTGATATGCCGAAGACGGAATGGCGCGATGTGCCTGTTGTCCTTGAAGAATAGATGCAAGCTAGCTGCTTCTAAAAGTAGCGCTCTGAATGCGCTCAACTAGCGCTCTGAGCTATATAAATGCGCTCTGATTTTAATCTTCAATATAGTTGCGTATAGTTATATTGTAGCTTTTATTTCAGAGCGCATTATTTTGCGAGTAATTTATTTCAAATAGGTACAATTCAAGATTCTTGCGTTTTCGCGTATACAAGCGATTTTATTAACTGTATAATGTATTCGTAAACTGATAAAACGGAGTTGTAAATGATCTTGATTGTTGGTGCTTATGGCCGAAAATACGAATCACTTGATGAAGCGAAAGCTGACTGGGAAGCCGGAAAAGATTTTCGCATCGTGCGTGGTCCGTATTGCAGCATCCGTGATACAGAGCTTTTCAAATCTATGGGTCACGCTGTTGTGCTGAAAGCCGGTATCAACTTCGAGCTTAGTGAAATCGTAATCAATGGGAACTAAAATGGAAAATTTTGAATTGAAGTTCAACAACATGTTCGTGCCTAAATTCAGCGATCAACTTATCAAGGACGTTCAAATCGTCTGGCAAGCTATTGCATCTGATGCGGCTGAATTCTGCGAAGACAATGAATCTGCAATCGAAATGTGCATCGATTCTAATCGCTTAGCCATCTTCGCAAACGAAATTTCGGACGTAGAAATCAAGCGGTTGTCCAAAGAGTTCGGATACCAAACGGTTCTGCGCCAATTGTCCAAATCGCTCACCATCTTTTAAGGAGTCAAGAATGAGCAAGTGTATCAAGACTGGCTGCGATGTGTGGCTGGAAGAATATCACGCTACTGTACGTAGTGACCTGCACATCATTGACAATGGCGCAGAGCCTGTTGTCATCGTAAAGTTCAACCCGAACTCCTGGAATCACGATCCTTCGAATATCGATTGTGAAGTCTTCATTGGTTCTGGCTATTATGAAGAACACAGTGGCATTCTTGTTGTTCCGCTGTCCAACTGCAACATCCAAAAATACTACACGAGGTAATTATGTTCCGCATTCATTTCGACCCGAAGCTTGGCCGCTTCTTGATTCAGGTTAACAAGTATCACATATTCTGGAAGTCAATCATGATTCTTAACCAGGATAACTCCGGCACGGAAGTCATGATGTTTAAGACGTTCGATGAAGCGTCCGAATACGTCAAAAGCATCGGCCTGGACAAACTCTATCATGACCGTTCTGAAAACAAGTTCCGTGAATATATGGGACAGCACGGCTATACCAGAACGACTGATGAGGATGGTCGCATCATCGAATATCGTGAATTAGGTCGGAGGCCGCAACATGCGAACTAAACTCAAGCTGGTTCACTCAACTGATGTTGTAAAGCGGCAACGGAATGTGGTTGCAATAATTCATCGTTGCTCACAACATGCTGAAGACCGAACACGTAACATGACTCGTCGGTATTCGTCTGTTGCTAACGCGTTCATGCGGATGACCAGCTTTATGGTCATGAATGGATACGTTGGCGACGTTTGTGAGATAGCCCATGTAACATCTGGTATGCAACTCGGTACCATCAAAATGACGGCCAATGGCCAACTCAAAACCTGGTTCAACATTGAAGGGAAGTAAAATGCAAATCACATCCAACATCCTGGACAAGCGCCATATTCGTCCGAAAGGCGTTCCGTCAAATGAGGAGTTTCAAGCATTCTCAATGCGGATCAATGCGAACTTCAACTACATCGTGGCAAAACGTCCTGCCATCTTTAAGGTTGCTGACTTCGGCATTTGGGAGGAATACCTCCGCCTGATGCCGTCAGATGCACGCCAGTACCACAATTGCAATTGCTGCAAGAATTTCATCGAGCGATTCGGCTTGTTGGTGTGCATCGAAGACGGCGCATTGAAGTCGCTGATCTGGGATGAAAACACTGCGCCTGATTTCTACCTGCACATTGTTGGTCGTCTTCGCAAGAAGGTTGAAGCTCAAATGATTGAGCGTCAATTCTTTATCGACGAAGCGAAATGGGGTATCGCCAACTCGAACGGTTGGAACCACTTCAATGTAATCGCGCCGCATCAAATTCTCCACCACGACCTACTGAAAACGCCTTTCCAAGCTGAAGCTGAGCAACTGGAAGAGTATCGCATCATGAAAGAAGCGGTTGCAGAATACAGCCATCGAACTGCTTCTAAGGCTGTCGATTTGTTGCATAGCGCAGGGCTTTACAGAGCTGAGCGAATCATGCCGCAAGCGAAGTGGTTCATGGATGTGCTTGGTGACAAGCGCGTTCTGTCGAAGTCTCACAAGACAAAATCAACTATTTTGTGGGACTATGTTGCAGCAGCGCCTAAAGGCTGGTGCCACATCAAGAACTCTGTCGTTGGCACAATCTTGGATGACATCGTGCGTGGTGCGTCGATCGATGCTATTCGCCGTAGTGTTCGTGATAAGATGGACCCGCTTCAGTATCAACGGCCGACTGCAGCTCCGACTGAAGGCAATGTGCGTCGTGCAGATGAGATTATTGACAAGCTCAATCTGCGTCGTTCATTCGAGCGGAGATTCGCTACCATCGATGATGTAACTGCGATCTGGAAACCGCAAACGCCAAACGTTCGTTCTGACAGTTTCTTCGGCCATGTGCTCAATGAGCGTAAGGACAAGCAAACTTTCGGAAATGAAGCAATCACATGGGCTCGATTCCGTAGGTCAATTCTTCCGAATGCGGTCAGTATCAAGGTCCAGATTCCTAGCAGCGGCCCATATTGCGCCATGACTACGGCCGTGCATGACGATGCTCATCCGATCATTCAGTGGGACCATCCAGGCGATCGCAATCCTGTAGCGTGGTACTTCTACCATGGCGGCTCTACTCCGAGTCAGTGGGGACTTCGTTCTCAATCTTGGGTAGATGTCGAAGCTGTGATTGAACAGCCGAACATGCGGTCAGGAGCATCGCACCAGGGCGAGCAAATCATGTTTGCATTGAAAGGCGCAGCTGATACAAGGAACGACTCGCTTGCTCTCTTCCCTGAAATTCTGAAGAGCGAGCTTCGTGAAATTCGTTCTACCATCGAAGCATATTCACGATCAGGTGCTTTGAAGCGGCCGCGTGGTCAACTGGCGTCTGGGCTAATGACGAACTTCAACAATCACCGTATTACTGTGATGGTTGACCACGGTTCGTTCATCAAGCACTACACCATTGACCGTTGGGATTAAGCATTAAAAGCTAGCTATCGGAGCGCTAAAATGCGCTCTGATAGCGCTCTGAGTAGCTTTATAACAGTTAGTCTGTATTAACTTATAGGTTAACTTTTCTAAACTGATTCAGAGCGTTACTACAGGAGGTGTTATGTACAATCACAAAGAGGCATTTTGCCTAATGACTTACCGCTGCAATGACTGTGGCTTCGAAGAACGTATTTGGAACAGCCGAGATGGCGTAACGCCATTCGGTCTGACTTGCCCAAGCTGCAAGGGTCACAATCACGTTCATGCAGACTGGCAGAATGACCAGTGCAATCCGCTTTTCGGTTTGTTCATGCAGCCTGGACAACGTTACTTCGTCAATATGACGATGGAGCGTGCTCGTGAATACGCCGCAAAACGTGTCGACCACTACATTGAAATCGGCGAACTTGCTGCAGGTAGCCGAAACTTTGTTATCGGTGAAGTAGCTAAGAGCTTTTATCATGGCGGCGATGCACCTGATATTATGGTGCACAAATGAAGCATTATTACTCGAGCGTTCGTAAGCATCACAAATTCATCATTCATGGTGAAGAGATTTATATCGAGTATCGACCCAGATTGAAAATGTTCGACATGATTTACTATCCGAACAAGGGTAGAATGTATGGCCAGGGCCAGTACTATGACAAATTCGTTTGCCGTAATGCTGATTTCACCGCATTGATTGGCGTGATAATCAAAGCGTCAGAAGCGTATGCTATGACGTCCGAGCATGTAAGATTTTTTGACTTCTTCAAACAGTATGCATCTGAGCTTACGATGGTCGAAGCTATGCGCAATGTCATTTGTGACGCCCCTGCGCATAGTTCTAAATGCGCGAATTAAACTCTGAGACAAATGTGTGATATAATGTTACCTTGCCTATTGCGGTTCGGATCATAGGCCATGGTCCGCTTTTACCCTGGGGCAGTAATCTGCTCCAGGGTATTTTTTTTTCGTGATGGGTTTCGTAACCAATGTCAGGGATAAAAATGATAAAGGATTTTGCAAAGAGATTTGCTAGCAATGGCTTCTATGTATTCCCGACTTACAAAACCAAATCGTCCAGTTACGCCAAGCCGTACGGATGGACTGGTACTCCTGTTAGAGAGGAGGGTAAGCAAGGATTGGCGATTCCTGCAACAACTCATGAATTTGAAATTGATTCGTGGGACGAGCAGATTAAGGAGAAGTACAAGTCTGAAGTATCTGGTTACGGCGTTCTTGGAAAAGGCCTTGTCATTTTCGACATTGACGTCAAGGACGATAAAAATGGCGCCGTAAATTTTGAAGAGCTGAAAGCCAAATTCAATATTCCGCCTGCAACGCTTGTTGCAAAATCGAAAAGCGGCGGCTATCACTTATTCTTCAAAAAGCCGAAAAAATTCGAAAAGTCGCATATCAAATCGGTCGCTAGTATCACTATTAGCGGCCGTCGTTACGAAGGCGTTGACATTCGTGGCGATGGTGGATTTGTTCAAGGCGCTACAGCAGAGGGCGACTGGAAACAAGGCGTATACACAATTGTTAAAGGCAAGCCAGAGTTAGGCATTCAAGGTTTGTCTGAGTTGCCTGAAGAGCTAGTTCAATATCTTGTAGCATCGCATTTCGGTTCTGACCTTGATGCAATGATTGCTGCCGGCAACACGGTCAAGACGAATGACGTTGCATCGGTTCTTCGCCGCGGTGAAATCCCTGACAATGTTCCAGATGGTGCAAGAAACGAATCGTTTTTTATATACCTCAGTGCTCTTAAAGCAAAAGGCCTAGACCGTGATACTGCAAAGCAGTTGGCATATCAACTAGCTGAGAAATGCGAAAATAAAGAAACTCTTTGGGAATCAATCAATCTCGAAGATATGCTTGGACGTATCTTTGAAAAGACGACTGAAAACCCTTATGACATCGCTATTGACATGGTGCAACGCGGCTTGTACCAGTTGATGAATTACAAGTCGAAACTGGTTTATATCATGCCAGTCGATAATCCGTACATCCTGTCAAAAGCCCCGCACGATCTTTCATCGATGCGAGAGCTGATGTCAAAGTACACGCGCGGTGTTACAGGTTCAGATGGCAAGACTCGCCAAGTGAATCCGATGGATGTTGCTATTCGCCGAATTCCGGATGCTCAAAAAGCTGACACGATTGGATACAAACCAGGTGCGCCTGACATTTTCACGATGAACGATGATGTCAGCGGCAAACGGTATTTGAACATGTATGCCGCACCGTATGTTCCAAAGAGCACAGACGGTATGGACATGGGCATATATGAAAACCAGTTCAAACTGCTGATTTCACGTATCTTCGGACCTGAAGGCTCTGAAGAATTCCAACTCGGACTTGATTTCTGCGCTTGGTTTGTTCAAAACCCAGAACTGAAATGCGTTATTGCGCCATACATTATGTCAAAGAATCGCGGTGTTGGTAAATCGCTTTTCTTGAACTTGCTAGCTCGAATCTATGGTGTATCACGTGCAGGTGAACGGCAAGCTCGTATGGTAAAGCTTGATGATTTGTCAGGCCGATTCTTTGACCCAACTGGTTGCTTACTGAACATCGTTGACGAAGTACAGTTTGCCATTCACCGGAATATGCGTCAGGAAACCTCGCTATTCTGGCGCCATTTGAAGAACTTGGTAACAGCAGACACTGTGCCGGTTGAAATCAAAGGTGGTGGATGTTTCAACGTGCCTAACACAGCCGGCCTCATCATGGCTGGTAACAAGGGCGGCCATTTCCCAATTGAAGAACTCGATCGCCGTGTCTGGATTATTGATAACAACCCACCTATTCTGGAGCGTGGCACTGTCGACGATCTATTCGATATTGTGCTTCGTTCTGGCACGACGAATGGCAGCAGCCAACGACAGCGAAATGTCGAAGCTATTCGTTACGGCCTTCGTCATCATAACATTCGCATATCTCTTGATAGTGTCCGTGCTCCTATGACAGACCTCAAGATGGAGATGATGAAGGCATCGATGACTGACATCGAAGAATGGCTGCACGACTACTTCAATGATGAGAACAATCTCATGGCATCAACCCCTGTTATTACACGCAGCATGTTTGTCTACATGATGCAAGTATCTGACCAAGTGACGAATGAGCGCTGGCGCGATGACGCTGAAGCTATCTTCAGAGATGCGCGTCGTCGTGGCACGTTCCAACCAGTTAAGTCAAAAAATATCACGGTTCAATTCGCGAACGTACCGCACGTGAGTAGAAATGGCGACATCATAATGCCAGACCGAAAGGAAACGGTTTATACCACCAGAGACCATGGGTCTATGGATGATGTTAAATCAGAGATTGTTCGTCAGGCACTATTTAGAAATCTTCATATGATAACCAGGTGGAAGCGCGATGCTGTCGTTAAAGCCCAAAAACAAGCCGTCAACATCGATGAACTCAACATCTCAGAAGAAGCATAAAGTATACAATGAACCGTCACATAGATACTGTATGCGATGTTTATGTTCACAACCAACGGCCGGCGGCCGATGGGTTATCAGTGCCGACGGACTCAAAAGAAAGTGGTACTGCGGAAAACACACCAAAATTTGATCGAGCTATTAGCCAATCAAGATTGAAAGAAGTTCTTGACTATAATGAGTTTACTGGCGAATTTAAATGGCTAAAAAGCTTAAACTCAAGATGTCAAGTAGGCGCTGTAGCCGGATCGATCTGTAGAAACGGATATGTATTGATAGGCATAGACGGGTATACACACTCAGCTCATAGATTAGCATTTCTATTTATGACAGGCGAAATACCCGAAATCATCGATCATGTCAATGGCGTAAAATCATGTAATAGATGGAATAACTTGAGAAGAGCTTTGCAATCAGAAAATAGACTAAACTCAAGGGTTATGTCTAATAATGTATTGGGAATAAAAGGTATTTGCTGGGTAGAATCTAGACATAGATACAAAGCGTGTGTAACAATAAATAATTCGAAGAATCGTGTTCGTAAGTATTTCAAAGAGTTAGAAGAAGCTGTAAAATGGTTAAATGAAATGCGTTTAATACACCATAAGGGATTTGCAAATAATGGCTGAACATGACTACTATACTTTAGACTTCGAAACTAGAGCTATCGATACAAAAATGAGCGATCACGCTGCGCTAGAACCGTGGCGTAGGCGTCAAGGTAAAGCCGAAATAATGTCAGCTGACATACTTCGACCTGATGGTTCAGTGCTTCAAATCGTTAACGACGATCAGAAGCTTTTTTCATATAGACTTAAATCAGCTCTTGAAGAGATGAAGGGTCACGTGTGTTTCGCACATAATGCGACATTCGACGTTGCTTGGGCTATCGCTGATTTGCAACCAGATCGCTGTGGCGCCATCCCAGAATTCATTCAAAACATCAAATGGCGAGACACAGGTCTGCTTGTTAAGTGGCTGATCAATGGTCAACTAGCTGAGTTTACACGTTTCGGTTTATCTCTAGCCAACCTTGTAAAAACGTTCTTGCCAGAACATCCAGACTGCCAAGCATTTCTTGAAATGAAAGCACAAGGCGTGCGGGCTGGCGAAAATCAAGCTTATTGGCTTGAGCGTGGTACGATGGACGTCAAGATGACTTACGCATTAGCTATGAAGCTGATGGCTAAGGTTCCTGTATCAATGCGTACTGGACTTATCACAGAATTCGATTGCATCGTTCCTATCGCCAATAGTTGGATTACAGGTTTTAGAATCGACCGTAAACTTCTTGATGATAATAACGAGTTCTACTCGAAAGCTAAAACGCGAATAGCATCCGAGTTAGGTGTTAGTGAAGCGATGTTTAGCTCGCCAAAACAACTAGGAAAATTCCTGTTTGCTGACATGGGGTTAACGCCTCATAGCTATACGCCATCTGGTAATGCCGGAACGTCGAAGGGCGATCTGATGTGGATGGAGTACAAACTTCGACTGGCCGGTCATGATGACAAAGCGAACATTCTCAAGAAAATATTGGAGGCCAAGGAATCGACCACCATATTTTCGAAATACGTTAAGACGACGTACGAAGCTCTTGAACATACAGGTGATGGTTATATCTATAGCTCACCGCGTATTTTTGGTACCTATACTGGTCGAATGACATATTCAAATACGACTACGTCTAAGGATTTTGAAACGGACGAAAAGACGAAATTCAAGACGTCAATCGCGATGCACCAGATTCCGCGGAAAGCAAAACGTGTTCGTCAAATGTTGCTACCACCGGAAGGGTTTATGGTAGGCGAACTAGACTCAGCAGGGCAAGAGTCACGTTTGATGGCTATACGAAGCAAAGACCAAGTCATGCTCAATATCTTCCAACGCGGTTTGAATTTCCACTCCATGACCGGAGCTTCAATCATCGGTATGGAGTACGATGTATTCGAAGAACGTCGTAAGGCGGAGGACGGCGAAGGTCACTACACTGAAGCTCGTCAACGTGGAAAACTTACCAATCTAGCATGTAATTTCCGCATTGGCGGAAAGGCATTGTCTGAGCAAGCATTTGAAAAATACGAAGTCATGCTCGATATCTCGACTGGTAATCATTTGGTTAAGACTTTTGCGAAGACTTACCGAGGTGTACCCCAATATTGGGCCGATGTCATTTACACCTCGAAACAAGCTGGCTATACTGAGGCTTTTGGCGGTCGACGCTTTAAGCTTACAGATTGGCAAACGCATCGTTGGGGTACAGAGTCGTCAGCCATTATGTTTCCGATTCAAGGTTCAGGCGCTTCGATGAAGGAAATTGCAATTTCGGAGCTATCTAAAAATATACCCGCTGCAACCTTTGCACTCGATTTACATGATGCATCGTTCTTTTATATGCGAGAGGATTCAGCAAAAGAAATCTTTGAAAGCGCTGAAAGCCATTTAAACAACATCGACTATGAAAAGTATTGGGGTTTCAAATCGCCGATTCCACTGCCTTATGAGGGCGGATACGGATACGATTTTTCTGAGATTAAATAATGCGTTACAAATTCTCTAAGTACATCGTAAATCGAGATTCGTCAATTATAGGCCAATTTGGTCATCGATTAAAGCCAGCACCAAACACTCAAGGGTATATGAGCTTGAAGATGACTAATGATGACGGCGAACTAATTAACGTAACAGTTCATCGTTTGGTGGCCTCAATATATCTTGGTCTTAATTATAGCGATTCGGATAGTCACGTCGACCATATCGATGGCGACAAACTAAATAATCACGCTAGCAACCTACGCATTGTAACGAATGCCGAAAATGCAAAGCTTTACCGGAAACTCAAAAACTCGCATATTCCATTAGGACATGCTGAGTGCAAGAAATGCAATGTGATAAAGCATAAATCAGAGTTTGACAAATCATCCAGAAACGCGTCTGGGTGTCAGTCATACTGTAAAACCTGCCGTAAGGTTAAATAATGGACTATAAATACATCGTAGCACCATCGCGTCGCATAGCTCATTACTATGCTGGAAAAATTGGCGTAAGTCATCGCTTGGTACGTTCATTTAGCGACCGCTTCGATATCAATAACCTTCGCGGATTGGATCAGATAACGGTCACAGTTGTCAACCATTACGAATGCGAGCAAGAGATCCTTGATTTTTTGTCGATTTTATCAACCACTAGAAACATAAAACTGGAGTATGTAAATGTCTGAAATCGTAGTTAATCCTAACAAGCCGCGTATGGCTCTTTCCTACAGCCGCCTATCTGACTTCAATCAGTGCCCTCGCAAGTTCTATCTGAAGTACGTTGAAAAGGCAGCGAACTTCCAGATGAAGCAGGAAGACAAGAGCATCCATCTGGTTCGCGGTGATAACGTTCACAAAGCTCTCGAATCGTATCTAGTGAAGCGCAAGTCAGGTGAAGCGGCTATTCCACCGTCATCGCTGGCCGAAGTTGAACAAACTCGTCCGCTGATTGACAAGTACATCGAAGCATTCGGCATTGACAACGTGCATCCTGAAGCTCAGGTGTCTATCAATGACGAATGGAAGCAGGTCGAATGGTTCGACAAGAAGTCATACTATCGAGCTATCTTCGACTTGATTTGCCTTGCTCCTACATTGGCAATCATCGGTGACTACAAGACCGGCAAGTTCAAAGACTACGCTCCTGAAAATGGCATGGGCCAGCTTGAACTGTCGTCAGCAATCGCTCTGTCTCTTTGGGATATCGACAAAGTCAAGACGATTTACTTCTACGTCGACCACAAGAAGACGCTTCAGAAGGAATACGGTCGTGATGACAAAACTCGTCTTGTCGACCACTTCCGTGCGGAGCATGACAAAGTCAATGCCGAAGAAAACTTCGACCCGAAAACTAACCCTTTCTGTAACTGGTGTGAAGCGACTAAGACTCAATGTCCTAAGAGTCGTAAGTTGTAAGTTCAACTAATAAGTAGCGCTCAGCGCTACTTTTTAGCGCTCTGATGAGCGCTCTGAACTACTTCAATATAGCTAGCTAATATGAAGCTTTAAGCTAGTAAAAATGAAGTAGTTCAGAGCGTTAGAATTTTTTTATTTAAAAACAACAACTTAGGATTTTCAAATGCCAGAAGAGTTACAGGCGCTTTTTACTGCGAAGATGAAGCTTGAATTGGCGATTACACAGTTGGTAGCCGAGTTTGAAGAGCGATATTCACATAAGATCGAGGTTGAAGAGTTCAAGCTTGATCGAATGCGCTTAATAGGTCCGCACAAAGCGCTCTGTCGTATAACACTTCGCACAATGGATTAATGTTCAATCATGTCAAACATCGAATTAGAATTATTAAGTTTAAAGCGAAAGCTAGAGTACGATAGCGAATCCGGCGAATTTCGATGGCTGACTACAGAATTTAAACACGTTGCAGGTAATGTTGCTGGCCGCAAATCGGTTAACGGATATGTTGTAATTTATGTGAATTTTAAATATTACTACGCGCATAAATTAGCTATATGGTTCGAAACTGGTGTATACCCAAGTTTCGTCGACCATGTGAACCAGATTCCATCGGATAATCGAATTTCAAATTTAAGAGTCTGCACGCAATCTCAAAATTGTTTCAATCAAGGATTGAAGCGATCAAATACTAGTGGACATAAGAACGTATCATATTGCAAGTCATGGAATAAGTACACGGTTCAAATAAAGGTTAATCGAGTGAAACATTACATTGGCGGTTTTGACACTTTAGATGAAGCCGTACTGGCTGCAGATAAAGCTAGATTAGAATATGCCGGCGAATTTGCAAGGAGCTCATAATGGCCGTTGTTACACCTGAGGGTAAAGTTAAACAGTTTATCAAGAAGTACATGAAATCTGAATTTCCTAATGCTTGGCAGTATTGCCCTATGGGTGGCGCATTTGGAAAGTCAGGCGTTCCAGATTTTTTATATCTGATAGACGGGTTATTGCTCGGTATCGAAGCCAAGGCTGAGCAAGGAAAGCTATCGCAGCTTCAAGAATTAACGATGAAGCAAATGGTTCGACAAGGCGCAATCTGTGCAGTCGTATATGGTAAAGACACAGCCAAAATGGATCGTATCCGCGATGCTGTTATCGCTGAACTTAAAAAGCGTGGAGTTGAGCAATGAGTCTATCAATTTCGTTTAGCGATTACAAATGGCCGATGCGTAACCCAGAGCATCGTCCATATTCACATCAGCGAGATACGTCTGTATTCCTGCTGACGAATAAACGAGCATTTGTTCTGAATGACTTAGGAACTGGTAAAACGCTCAGCGCACTTTGGGCTTGTGACTTCCTTATGCTAAACAAAAAGATTCGCAAAGTGCTAATCTCATCGCCACTGTCGACAATCAAGTCTGTGTGGGGCAATGAGATATTTTTCAACTTCACAAATCGCAAATACGCTATCGCACATGGCAGACGTGAAGATCGCGTAGCTGCAATCAAGGCGAAGGTCGATTTTGTAATCATTAACCATGATGGCCTCGTTACGATGGAGCGTGAACTTCTTGCTGAGAAGTTTGACGTATTCATTATCGATGAGCTGACAGCATTCAAGAATCATAAGACTGAGCGATACAAGTCGGCTAAAGCAATTGCCGATGAATGCAAAGCTGTATGGGGAATGACAGCAGAACCTACGCCTAATTCGCCGGTTGAAGCATATGGCCAGGCCAAGGTTATCAATCCAAATAACCCGTTCTTGCCGCCACTGTTTACGAAGTATCGAGACATGGTCGAAGAAAAGATCACGACTCACATCTCTATGCCTAAGCTTGGTGCAGAGAAGTTGGTTCACAAGATTCTTCAACCAGCTATTCGATTCGAGCGTGATAAGTGCGTCGACATTCCGCCTTGTCAATACATCGATTTGGAAATACCGCTGACCGACGCACAACGCAAGGCTTACGACCAGATGCGGAAGCAACTTGTAATCGAGTATGAGAATGGCTTGATTACAGCAGCCAACGCGGCTGTTAAGGCGATGAAGCTTACACAAGTAGCCGCTGGTTGGGTGAAAGACGATGAAGGCAAAGTTCATGAGCTTGATAGCTCGTTACGTTTGGACGAGTTGTGGGAGATTTTTCAAAATACTCATAAGGGAAAGCTTGTCGTATTCGCCGCCTTCAGAGCAGCTGTTGAAGGCATTACTGAATTTTTCAAGAAGAAAAAGGTAAAAGCCGATTTCATTCATGGTAGCGTTGCACAGAATAAACGTGCCGACCTTATTTCGTCGTTTCAACATGGTGACTTGAACGTGTTGATTGTTCAACCACAAAGCACATCGCACGGCGTTACATTGACCGCAGCCGATACAGTGGTATGGCACTCACTTGTGCCGTCAGGTGAAGTGTATCGGCAAGCAAACGGGCGTATCACGCGTATAGGTCAGACTAGGAAGCAAACGATCATCAGAATGTTAAGCTGTCAAGCAGAGCGGCGTATAGCCTCTATTTTGGATAATAAGGGCAAAATGTCTGATGGCACGTTATCTTTATTCACCGATCCGCGACAAGAAGATAGCACGCAGACTATTTCTAGTGTATAATGCATCTGTCTGTTAAACTAAATGGAGAAAATGAAATGTTTGTGAACTCTGAATCAGCCGACAATGCAATGCAAATCCTGCAATCTGTTTTCGATGCGTTGGCTACTCGCAAGAATCTGTCTGAACTCGATGTCAAGGTTAAAGACTCGATTCAGGAAGCGATTATGGAACTTGCACAAAAGCCGTTCAAGCCGTACTCTGACATTCAATCGGCTGTCGGTAACTACGTCGAACTGCGTGATCTGTTGAGCGTCGATCGTAAGTCTTGGGAAGATTACGAATCGATGGTTAAAGATGAAATGACTCGCATTTCGATGTATCTGCGTGACAAAGGCGATGAATTCGGTGTTGACAGTTTCAGCACGCCGTATGGTACAGCGTATCGCAATGTCAAGACTTCTTACCGTATCGAAAGCTGGGAAGATTATGCCGCCTGGATGCGTGATACAAACAACATGCAATGCGTTGAGAAGCGTCCGGCGAAATTGGCCGTTAAGGATGTTATCGACGAATGCGGTTACCTGCCGCCTGGTTTGACTGAGTTTGTTGAAGTCGAATTCAATGTGCGTCGTCCTACGAAGGGCAAAGCAGGCGCTCAGTCAGCAAAAGCTTGAACATAAATCTGGAAAGGTTTATGCGTTTGACTTGCAACTACAATGTCGTATATAGTATAATATGCTTGTAGTTGCAATCCGGTTGTAGCGCAGTCTGGTAGCGCATCTGCTTTGGGAGCAGAGGGTCGTAGGTTCGAATCCTACCAGCCGGACCACATATTAGAGGCTGTTGTTTCACTGCAAGTGTTCGGTTTCCTTCCATTTTCCGAGCATTAGATTCAGCGGCCTCTCATATGTGGTTAATAAGTAGAGTCTTTGGCGAAATCTAGTCGAGACAAGAGGTCAGAGCTAGAGTCATACACTTATGACAATTCTAAGTCAGAGACTCTTCTTATTTGCCTCGTTAGCATGAAGGTCGTGCAGTTGATTTGTAATCATCAGGTATTGGTTCGATTC
>ERZ1645187.943-NODE-943-length-27715-cov-6.711714_pt1 | contig 27715 bp, 27 predicted proteins | sample MGYA00575352_ERZ1645187 | MGnify/ENA primary metagenome ERZ1645187 (study PRJEB40837, sample SAMN11349314) | freshwater sediment metagenome | isolation source: river sediment | host: Sediment | place: India: Wazaribad , New Delhi | collected 2017-02-21 ...
ATTGCACGGCCACATGGGCGCCGCCGGGCCACTTGGGGTCCGGAATGGCGCGGCCGTAGCCCTTCATGTCACGCGGATAGCTGGTCACGCTGCACTCCCGGTTTGGTGAGGAAACACTGCCGTATGGGCCAAAGAGCTGGCCACAGCATCACCTACCGCATTTGCGCTGCCGGGCAAAGCGGGAGCGTCGGTCCGGACGCCCGCGTCTCAGACCTTGATCCAGTTCCGCTGCTGCGACGACGCGATGGCGGCCTCCACGACCTTCTGGATTTCGTAGGCTTCGCGGAAGTCGGGGCCCGTGCTCTTGCCTTTGGCGATGCCGCCGAGGAACTCCGCCATTTCGATGGTCTTGAGGTCGTTGAAGCCGAGTTGGTGGCCGCCCGCCACGCAGAAACCGCCATAGGGTTCATGCTGCGGGCCGGATTCGATGCGGGTGAAGCCCATGTGGCGCGCTTCGCCACCGGCCTTGTAGTAAAGGAGTTCGTTCAGCCGTTCCTGGGTGAACACAAGGCTGCCCTTCTCGCCGGTCAGTTCAAAGCCGAGTTGCATCTTGCGGCCCGTCTGGATCCAGTTGGCTTCAATGGTGCCGCCACAGCCCCGCCCGAACTGCACGAGGATGCGCGCCACGTCATCGACCTCGACAGGCTTCATCTCGCTTGCGCCGCGCGCGACCGGGCGCTGCTTGATCACGGTGCGCACATCAGCACTCACCTCGGCAATCTCCCCCAGGAGGAAGCGCGCCATGCCGATGATATGGGAGCCAAGGTCGGCGATCACGCCGGGACCACCTGACGGATCAATGCGCCATGTCCAGGGCGATTGCGGATCGTGCATGTAGTCTTCTGCGTGAATGCCGCGGAAACCCGTGATCTCGCCCAGTTCGCCCGCCTCCACCATCTGGCGGGCCAGCTTCAGGAGCGGGTTCTTGATGTAGTTGAAGCCCACCTGCGTACACACGCCCCGTGCCTCGGCGGCCTTCACCATGTCGAGTGAGTCGGCCAGCGTAGGAGAGAGCGGCTTCTCGCAATGCACATGCTTGCCTGCGGCGATGGCCGCAAGCGCCATCTCCTTGTGCATCGAATTGGGCGTTGTGATCGATACGACCTGGATGGCCGGATTGGCGATCAACGCCTTCCAGTCACTGGTGGCCGACTCGAAGCCATATTGGTGCGCCGCCTTGCGGGCAGCCTCGGTATTGACATCTGCCACCGCCACCAGCCGGGGTGCCGGAATGTCAGGGAAGGCCGAAAGGGCCGTGCGGTAGGCAATGGCATGGGCCTTGCCCATGAAGCCGGTGCCGATCAAGCCAATGCCGATCTCTTTCATATTCTTCTCACTCTGTTCAAATCAGACGCCGACACGCTGCTTCTTGCGCACGTCTGCCTGGTATTTTGCGCTGTCGTTGACGGTATCGCGCGACGAGACCTGCGGCACGCCCACATCCCACAGCGCGTCGCCCGGTGTCCATGTATAGGCATCCGACACGATGGAGATCACCGTGGTGCGGTCATTGCCTTTGGCCCAGTCCATGGCCTGCTCCAGTTCGGCGAGGCTGTTCACCTTGCGGGCATAGGCGCCCATGGATTCCGCATGCTTCACGAAGTCCACGCTGAAGGGCTCAATGGCCGTCTTGCAGTCCTTGAGCAGGTTGTTGAAGCCAGGCGTGCCCTTGAACTGCTGCAGCCGGCTGATGACGGCATAGCCGCCATTGTCACACACGATGACGATGAGCTTGTGGCCGGTAAGCACCGAGGAATAGATGTCGGAGTTCATCAGCAGGTAGCTGCCATCGCCAACCATCACGATCACGTCGCGGCTGGGATCAGCCATCTTGGCCCCCCAGCCACCTGCTATCTCATAGCCCATGCAGGAGAAGCCGAACTCGAGATCGTAACTGTTGGTGGTCTTGCAGCGCCAGTTCTTCATGGTCTCGCCGGGAAGGCCGCCTGCGGCTGTCAGCATGTAGTCGCGCGGGTCTGCTTTCTTGTTCACCACACCCACAACCTGAGCGTAGGTGGGGACGGGTGCATTGGTGGGCTTCTGGTAGCCGTCAAGCGCGGTGTTCCAGTCGGCCATGAGGGCCTTGGCCTTCTTTGTCCAGGCGGCATCGACCTTCCAGCCCTTCACGGCGGCGGCGAGTTCCTCCACCGTCTCCTTCGCGTCACCCACAACGGCAAGGGCCCGGTGCTTGGTGGCATCCCAGCGCGCCGTGTTGATCGAGACGAACTTCGCCTCATGGGAAAACAGCGTCCACGAGCCTGTGGTGAAGTCCATGAGCCGCGTGCCAATGGCGACAATCACATCCGCCTCCGCCGCCAGGGCATTGGCCGAAGTGGAACCCACGATGCCGATCGGGCCGGCATAGGCGGGGTGGTCATGCGGCACAGTGCTCTTGCCCGCGATTGTTTCGGTGATGGGAATGCCGTGATCGACAGCAAACCGCGCCACCACCTCTTCCGCTCCTGAATAGCGCGTGCCGCCGCCGGCAATGATGAGTGGGCGCTTGGCCGCCTTCAGCAGCCGGATGGCTTCCGCAAGACGCTGTCTGTCAGGCCTTGCGCGCGGCACATCATGCACGGTCTTGTCGAAGAACTTCACCGGGTAGTCCCACGCCACCTCCTGGATGTCCTGCGGCAGGGCAATGAAGGCGGGTCCGCAATCAGCAGGGTCCAGCATCACCGCCACGGCCTGCGGCAGCGACGAGATGATCTGTTCCGGGTGTACGATCCGGTCCCAATAGCGTGTCACCGCCTTGAAGGCGTCATTCACGTTGATCGTCGGGTTGTTGAAGTGCTCGACCTGCTGCATGACCGGATCCGGCCTCCGGTTCACGAACGTGTCGCCGGAGAGGATGAGAATGGGCAGGCGGTTGGAATGGGCCACGCCGGCTGCTGTCACCATATTCAATGCGCCGGGTCCGATGGACGATGTCGCCACCATGATCTGGCGCCGCCGCTTGGCCTTGGCAAAGCCGATCGCTGCCAGTGCCATCGATTGTTCGTTCTGGCCGCGCCACGTGGGAAAGACGTCCTTCACCGCTTCCAAGGCTTCCGACAGGCAGGTGACGTTGCCATGGCCGAAGATGCCGAACAGGCCGGGAAAGAGCATGACCTCCTTGCCGTCCACAATGGTGTACTGGTTGATCAGGTAGCGCACCAGCGCCTGGGCCATGGTCAAGCGGATCGTGGACATCTCTCTGTTCCTCGCTGCAAGTTTGGGAATTCCTATTGCATGGACCGGATGCCTGCAAGCAAAATTGCAAAACTCTGGCCTGCCGGGTCACCGTGTTCTGGCATGTCTGGCCGGCGCCGCGAAACGGGCCGATTGGTCGCGGGCAATCTCCGTGACGCTGGGAATGCGCACGTCTCCGCCGCTTTTGGGGTGCAGCCGGGCCGCTGTTGCTGTTGCCAAGGTCTGGACCAGGGACATGGGCGCCGCCAGGGATCTTGAGAACGTGTACTCCTCTTCGGGTACCGTAAAGAGCACGGTCGCCCCCTTGGCCAGCGGTGACAGCTGGCTGTCGGTGATCGCGACAAGCGGAACTTTGTTGGCCACCGCATGTTCGGCGATCGCCACAACTTCCTTGGCGTAGTGGCGGAAGGCGACAGCGATCATGACATCACCCATTTTCATTGTCATCGCGACTTCTTGCGACAGGCCACCGGCCGAGTTCATCAGGATGACCTTCCGCTGCAACATGGTCATCAGATAGCGGATCAGTTCGGCAATGGGCTCGGATCGCAACTGCCCCGCCACATAGATCGTTTCTGCGGTTGCACAGAGTTCGGCGGCCTGTACCAGCGCTTCTTCGGTCACGGACTCGAGCAGCCCCTGCAGGGCTGCAATGTCGCGCACCACCACATTGCGCAGGAACCCCATGTTGCCCTTGGCGGCATTCTTGGCGATCTCGGCATCAAGCACGCTCACCCGCTCGCGGAAGCCGGGGGCCGCCGTCGCAAGACGCGTCTGGAACACCGCCTGCAGCTCCTTGAAGCCGGAATAGCCGAGGTTCTGGGCAAAGCGCACCAGGGTCGACGGGTGCACGTTGCTCTTCGCCGCGATCGCGCTGATGGACTCCAGCGCGATGATATTGGGATTCTGCGTGAAAAAGCGCGCCACCTGCTGGTAGCCTTCCGAAAACGACTCATATCTGGCCGTGATCAGGTTGATCGCCCCTTCATAGTGATCGGGCACCAAAGCCTTGTCTTTCCCTGACCTGCTTCGCATTTGAATCCGGCCTCCCGCCGCACAGCACTCCACCTTGACAGGGAATGCGCATTTCGGAATAAGTCATGGCGCAATGAAAATTGCAACTTCATATTTCCCGCAAGTCCCGCACCGGGGCGGAAAGAGTACCCAGAATGGATCAGGGCCAGGCACACCTCATCAATGGCGAGTGGCGGAACGGCAGCGCAGCCGGGCAGATGACCGTCGTCGACCCTGCAACGGAAGAGGTGATCGGCAGCTTTGCCGCCGCGTCAGAGAAGGACACGCAGAACGCCATTGACGCAGCGGCAGCCGCCTTCAGGACATGGCGCGCAACCCCGGCCTGGACCCGCGCCGACATCCTGCACAAATGCGCCGACGTCATGCTCGCCCGTACCGAGGAGGCGGCAAGGCGTATCACGCTTGAGGCGGGAAAGCCCATCGCCCAGTCACGCCGCGAGTGGCAGCTTTCGATCGACCAGTTCCGCTGGTATGCAGAGGAGGCCCGACGCATCCACGGCCGCATCACGGAAAGCCGCGCCCCCGGCGGCCGCATCGAGGTCCACCACGAACCTGTGGGAGTCGTTGCCGCCTTCACCGCATGGAACTTTCCGGCCGTGCTCATTGCCCGCAAGGTGGCCCCTGCCCTTGCCGCCGGCTGCAGCATCATCGTGCGCCCCTCCCGCGAGACACCGGGCACCGCCGCCATCCTCATGGATTGCCTGAGGCAGGCGGGCGTTCCGGCAGGCGTCATCAACCTGGTGGTTGGCCCGACCGCGACAACTTACGACGTGCTGATGAAGTCTCCTGCTATTCGGAAGGTGTCGCTGACGGGCTCATCCGCCGTGGGCCAGCAGATGCTGCGCGACGCCGCCGCAACCTTCAAGCGCGCCACCATGGAGCTGGGCGGCAATGCCCCCGTGATCGTCTTTGACGATGCCAGCCTCGACGCCACACTCGATATCGTCGTGCCCGTGAAGTTTGCCAATGCGGGCCAAGTCTGCGTCACCGGTGACCGCTTCTATGTGCATGAGTCTCTCTATGGCAAATTCGTCGAGGGTTTCGCTGCCCGGGCCAAGGCATTGAAGCTGGGTCACGGCCTGGATGATGTCACCCAGATGGGACCCCTGATCAATGCCCGGCGCATGGCCGCGATCGATGCCATCGTTGCCGACGCCCGCAAGCGCGGTGGCCGTGTCGTCACGGGCGGTGAACGTCCCGCCGACAGGAACAAGGGTTACTTCTACGCCCCAACGGTCATTGCCGGTCTGCCGGACGATGCCCTGGCCCTGGCGGAAGAAAACTTCGGCCCCATCGCCGCGATCACGTCATTCAAGAGCGACGAAGAGGTCTTTACTCGCGCCAATTCAACGGAACTCGGTCTCTCCGCCTATGCCTTCACCCGCGACCCCAGACGCATGCGCGAAACCGTGGCACGCCTCGAAGCCGGCATGGTCGGCATCAACAGCTTCGCCCTTGCGGCGGCGGAAGCCCCCTTCGGCGGCATCAAGGCTTCCGGCATGGGCCGCGAGGGTAGCGAAGAAGGCATCCACGACTACCTCAACGTCAAACTCGCGCAAATGACGGTGTAAGGGCAATGACCGAAGCCAAGCACATTGTCGTTGCAGGCAAGATCCACACGGCCGGTGTCGCCCTGCTCAGGGCCAGAAACGATATCACCCTTGACCTTGTGGAGGCCGTGACCACGGAAGCCTACCGGCCATTCTTGCCAAGGGCCGACGCTCTCCTGCTCCGCACCCAGCCGCTGACGGCAATAGACGTTGCAAACGCACCGAAGCTCAGAATCGTCTCCCGTCACGGCGTGGGCTATGACGCTGTTGATGTTGCCGCCCTCAATGCCCGGCGCATTCCGCTTGCCATTGTCGGTGATGTCAATTCGCGCGCCGTCGCCGAGCACACATTGATGCTGATGCTGGCCGCCGCCCGCCGCACCGTGGCCCATCACCTAGCGTCAACCAGTAGCAACTGGAATGAACGCAATCGCTTTGACGCATGTGAGCTGGACGGCAAGAACCTTCTGGTGCTGGGTTTTGGCCGCATCGGCCGCCGCGTGGCGGAACTGGCGCGCGCTTTCGGCATGGTGGTCACCGCCTACGACCCCTTTGTCAGTGCCGAACAGGCCAGGGCCCTTGGCGTTGGCCATGCGGCAACCATGCAGCAGGCCCTGCGCGAGGCAGATTTTGTGACCGTGCACCTGCCGGGCGGCAATGGCCCCGTGCTGGGAGCAGCCGAGCTTGCCCTCCTGAAATCATCGGCCATCATCGTCAACGCGGCACGCGGCGGCATCATCGACGAAACGGCACTGGATGTCGCGCTGAGGAGCCGCCGTCTGCGGGCCGCAGCACTTGATGTCCTGTCGGAGGAACCACCGGCCGCGGATCACCCCCTTCTGGACAATCCCTACATCACCATCAGCCCCCACAATGCCGGACTCACGGAAGAGTGCGCCATGCGCATGTCACTCGCGGCCGCGCAGAACATTCTCGATTGCTTTGACGGACGGCTGAACCCCACCCTCGTGGTGAACAGGACGGCAATCGCAAAATCAGAGTGAAACCGGCGAAAGCCCCATGCGCCGGACAATTGCCCGGCGAAGCTCTTGTCCTTGACCAGATGACATCAACGCCCGGCACGCAGGCCGTCGCCGACATGCGCGAAACTGGCCTTGAGTCCTTCCGCCAGGTCCGGTGATTGTTGAACCGCGGGGTTGAATGGCTCCATTGAAACGAAGCCAGTGTAACCGGCGTCCACGAGTGCCTTGAGCTGTGCAACGTTGCGCACGCGATCACCGTCGCCCACCAGACCACGGTCCGGCTCCGTCAAGCATTCCGGCGCAAGGTCGTTGCGCGTGATCCCTGACATGTGCGCCAGTCCAATCCGTTCGGGAAAGAGCCGCTCATCGCCACAGCGGAAGAACTGGAAGGTATCGAAGCAAAGTTGATAGGTATCCCAGCCATCAATATCCGTCACTGCCTCGACAGCCTTGCGCTGGAGTTTCAGTGTGGAGCCCGGCATGCCAAGCGGCTCGACATAACCCTTGAGACCGAAGTCCATCAGGATTGGCCGCAGTTTTCTCAGGCCATCGCGCAAATTCCTTTCCGATTGGGCTTCGCTCCAGCCGTGGTCCGGATCGTGTACCGGACACAGCACCACGCCCGGGGCCTCTAGTCTGGCCGCATAGGCCATGAGCGATCTTGCTTCGCTCTCGCGCTCCCCGCTCCAGTCATTGAAGCGTTGCAGCGCGTTCACGGAGGCCACACGAAGGTCGGCATCCTGCAACGTGGCAAACAGGTCCTCTGGCGCTGTCCCGTCCATGAATTCACGAGCCGGGATGTCGTTGCGGATTTCCACCGCAGCAATGCCTGCTGCCTTGACCAAACCGACAAAGGACTGAAGGGAAAGCTGCGGCGCACAGGTCCGGTTCATGGCAAATGTCACGGGCATCCCGGTCATGTTCGTCCGTCCCTAAGAGCGCTGAAATAGTCGTCAGCACCGACCTGGCCACCTTTCAGCGCGATCTCGATGCCATTGAGATTGGCAGAGTCGGCGGCAGCCGTGCACAGTGGCGAACCGGGCGTCGCAGGCAATGGCTTGCGGGTGGTGAGCGCATAGATGTCAAGCTGGCCCAGAGCATGACTGGAAGAGTCACCGCCAGCCACAATCACACGCCGGATGTGAGAAGCGTGAAGGATCGCCTTGAGAATGGTTCCCAGCCCCTCCCCAATATTCCTGCGACCATCCGGAATGGCATTCAGTCTTGCGCCATCATCGCTCGATGGACCAAGTGCCGTGTGGACGAGCGGACTCTTGCCGCCGCCCAGAACGGCCAGTGCTGCTGCAACAGCGCGCTGCCGGACCTCGTCACCGCCGCGCGCCAGCTCAACGGCATCGACCGGGACAGCGGCAAATCCGTTGTTCAGCGCATGCCTGATCTGCCGCTCAGTGGTGGGCGACACGCTGCCCGACACCACGGCTGTCTGCGAAACGGGGGCAAGCGCGGCGAAGTCCGCCGTTCCCGTGATCTCGCCCCGCTGCACCAAAGCCTTCATGAGGGCATATTCAACACCGGATGAACCGACAACAAATCCTCCGGGCCAGTCACACAGCCGCTCACCCGCCTTCACTTGCGTCAGATCGTCATGGACATCAAGAAGGCCAATGCCACCCTCCGGCCACGTGGTGTTGGCGAGCGTGACCTGTTGCCCGGTTTGCCGCGACAGATGCAGCCGAAGGTCAGCTTCGTGCATGGGCGTCACCGGGTGGCGGCTCATGACCGGATGACGGTCAATGCGATAGGTAACGCCCTGATAACCTGCAAACAGGTTCCCCGCGAACGTGTAGCGCTTCAGCTGCGGTGCCCCCACGACCATGGGCATCATGGTCTGACCGAACACGGCGGCGCCAATGTCGCAGGCGCGGCCAATGCTGCCCACATGTGGCGCGGAGTCAAACGTGGAGCAGACCTTGTAGTGGCAGTAGCGGGCATTCAGCGTTCTGAGCCACCCGAACACGCCGGGGAGATTCCCGTCCATCCATTCGGGTGTTTCGCTGCGGCTGGTGCCCGCGAGGCCAAAAGCATGATAATCCCTGTACGGAGCAAATTCTTCTGCCGTGGGACGGCGCGTGAACAGAACGGTCTTCACGCCGTGCAGCGCCAGCGACTCCATCACATCGGTGGAGCCGGTGAAATCATCTCCGTAATATGAAATCAGCCGCTTCATGCACCCTTTCCCCCGGCAAAGGCCGCAATGGACTGGGCCAGTTCACGATGATCTTTCGCGTAAATCTCCAGCGGGATGCCGGCAACGGCCGCTTCCCAGGCCTGCCTGACAGCCTTCACGCCCGCGCCCGCGCCACCTGGATGCGAGACGATGCCGCCGCCACAGAGATACATCAGGTCTTGCGTGCGGCCCGTGCGCTCATACGTGTCATGGGCCTGCCCGCCCCATTGGCCGGAGCCTGCCACTGGCAGCGGACAGTCGTCCGGCGAGAACAGTGGCGTTGTGACTGCCTTGAAAGAAGACACGAAACTCTCGTCCGGCTCCCAGTACTTGACCCTGATGCCGTTGATCTGGAACTGGTCGACGCCGAGGAGACGCCAGAATTGCTGCCAGACCCTGAAATCCATCCCCAGCCCGGGATGGCGCGTCAGGATATCCCAGCCATTGCGGTGGCCATGCAGCACGAGGCTGGAGCGTTTTCGCAGGAACGCCATGCCGCCAAAGCCGATGGAATTGATGTTGACGACGGCACAATTGCCCCCTGCCCTGAGTACGATGTCATGGTTCCGCATCATCTCGTCGGGATCGGTGGCGGAGATGCCCCACGCATACATCACCTTCTTCCCCGTCTTCTGCTCGCGCTCAAGGATCATCGGCATGACGGCCTTCACCCGCGCCTCCAGCGGCGAGTAGGACGGCGACATCAGCTTCTCGTCATCCTTGACGAAGTCCACGTCTGCGTCGATCACGTCCTTCACCAGTTCGGCCGTCTCGTGCGGGCGCAGGCCCAGCGCGGGTTTGATGATGGTTCCGATGATGGGCCGCCCCGCCACACCGGTGAGCCTGCGCGAACCGGCCACGCCGAATTGCGGTCCGGGCCAGGCCTTGCCAAAGGCCACCGGCAATTTCATGTCGACGACGCGAATGCCGGTGAAGCCCTTGATCGAATAGACACCGCCAATGGCGATGGTCATCACCGCGGCAAGATCAGTGCCCACGGCATCAAAGGGAAAGGCGATATCCGCCTCGGCACGATTGAAGGGACCTGCTTCATCGCTGGGAAAGGAGGACCGGAGCACGGGAGCAAGCGGGCGATAGGCCACAAGGCGCGCAGCAACGCGGTTTTTCAATTCCTCCGTTTCTGCCGCCAAAGGCACAAAGGTTCCGGTGGATTGGTCGGACGCGATTTTCGCCGCCAGCTTTTCCGGATTGCCGATCGTCTCAATGAGATAGGTCAGTGTGATGAATGTGCTGCTCATGCTGGCCTGCCGGAGGGTGGAACGGTTGTCTGACGCGTCAAAGACCGGTGGACAGGACCACATCGCCAACAGCAAGTCGATAGCGCATTCTGGACTGGGGCCTTTCGCCATCCGCAATGCCGCGCCGCATATGGATACCGGGCCAACACAACAAATCCTACGTCAGCAACTCGCTCATGTGCACCGTGCGGCCTTCCCGTGCGGACAGATAGACGGCCTCGACCAGCGCAAAGGTCTTCAGGTTGTCGCGGCCTGATGTTTGCGGTTCCCGTTTCTGGTCGAGACAGTCGACCCAGTGCTGCTGGATCAGCGCAACGCTCTCCTGAATGTTGTGCCACGGCCGTGACGCCCAGGGCAGGAGTGGTGGCGACACATCCACATGACGTGTCTTGCCGGATGCCGTGACAGTCATCTGGTAGTTGGCACCAAGGCGCAGCGTGCCCTTGCTGCCGTCAATCTCCAGAAGCGTCTGCGGAAACAGCTCGGTTTCGTTCTGCGTGGCATAGGAACAATCGACAATCGATGCCACGCCATTGCCATGATCCAACAACATGGTGGCCACGTCTTCCCCCCTGATCCGCGGGTTCACGCGCTTGATCCGTGCACTGACATTCAGCGCGTCGCCCAGCAGGAAGCGGGCGATGTCGAGTGCATGTATGCCAAGGTCCTCGACGATGAAGCGCTCGCCTTCGGCCAGATAGGGCTGGCCGGAAAACACGTCATAGGCCGAGCGGAACGAGACACGCCCCCAGAACACCTCACCGATCTCGCCTGCCTGCAGCACGGCTTTGACCTTCTGCATGGGGGACTGCCAGCGGAAATTCTCATGCACCATCAGCGGCACACCGGCCTTGTCACAAGAGGCCACAATGGCCTTGGCATCCGCAAGGATGGGAGCGAAGGGCTTCTGGCAAATCACCGCAAGACCATGCGACGCCGCAAGCTCCGCCAGGGCGCGGTGCGAGGGCGCCGTGGTGGCAATGTCAACGAAATCGAGAGCTTCCCTCGCGAGCATCTCCGCAGCATCACTGTACCGCGCCGCAATACCGAACTGCTCACCCGCAAGCCGGAGGCGCTCAGGCGAACGGTCACAGATCGCCACGATTTCCGCCCCTCTCGCATCGCGCCAGCCATGAAGGTGGTTGATGGCGAAGAAACCACAGCCGATGAGCGCGCCACGCAGCATCAGGTGATCCGTTGGATGCTCGCCGCGATTTCGCCGGGTTCGAACACGCGCTTCCAGTCGTCGCGCATGAGAACGGGCTTGCCAAACTGGATGGCCTTGTTGCAGGCGTCGGAGAACACGCCCGGCTGTTCCTTGAAGATGACAGCAGCAAGGATGTTCATGTGCCCGAGAAGAAAATCGCGGGCGGCCAGTTCCGGCACGCCGCGGCGCACCACTTCATCCATGGCTTCGCGCATCACATCCAGCAGCGAGGCAACAACGGTTTCCGCCAGACCGGGCTCCAGCAGGGCAAGCTGCTCGACGGTGAGGCGGTGCGAGCGCATGACCGGAGCCCAGATGGTCTTGGCCACGGCCTCGCCTTTAGCATAGTCACTCTCCGGCCCCTGCATAAGGCAGCAGACAATGGCCTGTTTGGCGGCAATGCCACCGAAACGGTCCAGCTTGGCAGCCATGTCCGTCTCATCATTGAAGATGGGTGGATGGCAAGGATGCGTCACGAAATAGGTGATGTCGTCGCGCTTCGGCAGATGACCCGCGTAAGGTGCCGCTGCATCGAGGATCACCACCATGGTACCCGGTGCCAGCTTGTCGATGATGCCATGGGCAACTTTCCCGATGGCTGTATCCGGCACCGCAAGCACGACAATCCCGGCCCCGTCCAATGCATGGTCGATGGGCGCAGCCTGCCAACCCAACTCGTTGCTGAGGCGGGCCTTGCCAGACTCACTGACTTCCACAGGGGCCACGGCATAGCTGGAATTCTTGAGGTTAGCGCCAAGACGCATGCCCATTTTGCCGCCAGCGCCGAACAGTGCGATCTTTGTCATGATGACTCCTCGCTGTCCTCATTTCATGACTGTTCTGGTGCGTCAATCCTCAACTGGCCTGAACTGGCCTGAACTGGCCTGCGAGCAGGACGTCGCGGGCCACGGGTGGCAATTCGCGGACTCAGCTGCCGCGCACGCAGCTGCGGCCAGGCGAAACCGCCCCGTATGTCAAACCAAGGCCCGCGATGTCCTGTGGAATGGACAGGCCTACTGCGCAGTGAGCGGCAAGCCGCGCTGAGGCTGGCCCCGCCATGACACCATTGCCCCCCTGCCCTGCGAGCCAGATAAATCCTTCTGCATCGGGGTCCGCTCCGATCACCGGTTCATTGTCGGGAGCGAAAGTTCTGAGGCCGCCCCATTTGTGTTCGATGCGGCCGATCTGCATCGTCGTGAAACGCTCCATGCGGTCGACGGCGATGGCAACTTCCATCTCATCAGCCTGCGCATCGCAGGGAACGGACAATTCCTTGTCAACCGGTGAAACCATGATCCGCCCGGCCTCCGGCTTGAAATAGAATGTCTCTGCCACATCAAACGTCATGGGCCAGCGCGAGGCATCACCTCCGGCAGGCGGGTCGATCAGGATGGCAGTGCGGCGATAGGGATTGACGCTGCGATGTGGCAGGCCTGCCATGCCTGCCACATGTTGGGCCCAGCCACCTGCCGCATTGACGACGACAGGTGCCGAGAAGCTGCCCAATGTTGTCGTTGCCAGCCACAGGCCATTTTCACGTTTGAGCGACTGCACAGTCGCATTGGTGAACAGCTTTCCGCCCGCCGCGCGGAGCGCTCGGAGATAACCGCTCAACAATGCGTTGGTGTCGATGTCCTTGCAATCCGGTTCATGGAGCGCCTGCGTAAACAGGTCCGCTCTGATGATCGGGCAATGCGACAGTGCCTGCCGCGCGGTCATCAGTTCAAATCGCGCAGCCCGCCTGGCCATGCAGGCCGCCTGTTCCGACAGCTTGTCCTCTTCCCCTTCACAGGCCAGAAACATGGCCCCGCGAGGCTGGGTGAGAGGCACATCGGAAAACCCGTCGGGAGGACTGTCCAGGAAACCCCGCGAGGCCGTCACCAGGGTGCTCCATAGGGCCGAACCATAGTTCTCCGACATGATGGCCGCCGAGCGGCCCGTGGAATGGTAGCCGGGAGAGGATTCGGCCTCCAGCACAATCACCTTGCCATGGCGGCTCAGCTCATAGGCAACCGAAGCCCCGGCAATGCCGGCACCGATGACGACGAAATCTGCCGTTTCCATGTCCCGCGCCATTCAGCCCTGGCGTTCGGCTTTGTGGGCCGAAGCCAGTTCGGCCATGCTGTTGAAGCGGAAATTGACCTTCGGCATCTCGCCCGGATTCATCGTGGCGCCAAAACCCTGCTTGTCATGGCGACGATAGATCCAGCACGAGGAGAGGCCGTGGCGGTTGGCCGGCCCATGGTCATGGAACATGCTTTCCGCCGTATGCAGGATTTGGTGTTTCGCGATTCCCAGCGACGCGAGCTTGTCCAGCATGTAGTCGAAGTTCCTGCCTGAGGGCTTGTAGGAACCAACATCTTCAGCGGTATAGATCGCATCGAATGCAACACCGAGCTTGGCATTGCTGGCAGCGAAACTCTCATTGTCAACGTTCGACAGGATCACCAGCTTGTAGTGCTGCTTGAGATAGGCCAGCGCCTCCGCCGAATCCGGAAAGGCCGGCCAGTTCTTCACCGACTGGCCATAGGCAACACACTCGGTCCATGAGACGCTGACACCCCATTCCTCGGCCAGCCGCTTGTAAACAATCGGCAGCAGATCGCGGTAAGGCTTTGTCGGCGTCTGCAGTTGTTGGGAGGACTCGTGGCGGGCATGGGCCTCCAGCACTTCATCGCGCGTCAGCTTGCGGCCAACCTTCTCCGTCAGCGGCTTCAGCGCCTCGAACATGCCGGTTTCCCAGTCGATGAGCGTGCCATAGCAATCAAAGGTGAGCGCCTTGAAATCAGAAAGTTTCACTGTTCTTTTCCTTGTGTGTTGAGCGGGCAAAGATGACGATGCCGGCAAGTGAAATGGCAAACCCGCAGGCCATGGCCCATGTCAGCTTTTCGCCAAACATGGCCCAGGCCCAGATCATGGTGACGGGCGGGCTGAGATAGAGAACCGCCGTGACGCGCGCTGGCGATGACTTGCGCAGAGCCAGATAATATAGGCCCCAAGCCCCGAACGTTGCGACGAAGACGAGCCAGACAATGCCGACGATGAATCCCGTCTCCATGACTGGCGCCACGCCACCTTCAATCCAGGCGAACGCGGCAAAAACCGCTGCCGCGGCCAGACATTGGATACAGAGGCTCTGATAGACAGGCATGGCGCGAGCGGAATCGCGCTCCTGCAACAGCGTGGCCAATGCAAGTGCTGCCGTGCCGAGCACGGGAAGACCATAGGCCCACAAAGGTGCATTGCCGACGCTGGCTGACCACCCCGAAGCCAGCACCACGCCTGCAAAACCGATGCATGTACCCAGCCATTGTTGTGCCGACAGATATTGCTTCAGGATTGGCCAGGAGAGGATGGCAACGATCAGGGGCAGCATGTCTGTGATCAGGGCGACAAGGCCCGTGGGCACGCCCATTGAAATGGAATAGGCGAAGGCCCCCAGATAACCCGCCATCGCCAGCGCCCCGAACAGAACCTGATGAATGACATCACGTAGCCGCCATCCAGGCCCGAAACCCAGAGCAAAGGGAAGCAGCACGAGGCCAGAACCGAGACTGCGCCACAATAGCACCAGAAAGATCGGCGCGTGGTCGGAGGCGAAGCGAACGCCGACAAAGCCCGCACTCCACGTCACGATCAGCCCGGCCTCAAGAGCCAGCATGGCCAGAAGGCGCCGAGCCTGACCTGATGGCATCGGCGGAGAAAACACTGCCCTTGCACCCGAGACTTGCGTCACAGGGCCTCCAGCATGGCAATGGCCATCTTGCGGGCCCTTTTCAGCCGCCCGTCATGGCCATCAAGACCGGCGCGCGACATGGCCCCCTCCAGCAGAAAGGAAAGATGCTCCGCCGTTTCCTGCGCCTTCGCCTTGGACTTGACACCCATCTCCACGAGGTAGAGCGCGAATTTGTCCTCGACATCCCGCTTTTGCCGGGCGACGGTTTTCCGGCCTTCGTCACCCACGGGCAGTTCGGCGGCGGCATTCAACAGGCCGCAACCACGAAATCCCCACTCATAGGCCATCGCGGCATGGTCAACATAGGAATCGAATACGGCGAGGACTCTCTCGCGCGGCGTTGACGCAGTGGCGAGCCTGTCGCGGCAAAGGCCCAGCCACTCCTCGTAACGCGCATCAAGATAGGCCTGCACCAACTCCGCCTTCGAGGAAAAATTGTTGTAGAGGCTCATCTTCGCCACGCCGGCATGGGCGGTGATCGCGTCAATGCCCGTGGCACCCACGCCCTCCGCATAAAACAACTCCGCCGCCGCCGAGAGCAGCCTTTGCCGTGCGGTCACCCGTTCCGTCACTGAACCCTCCCAAATAGGTATACCGATCTACCTAATTCATTCCACCCTGCCGGGCAAGCCCTTTTGTGGTTTGAGAGACGAAAGACTCTCTCGCCATGTCCGGAGGACGGCGTGGTGGAGACAGGAGTTGCCAAGGGGAAGTCGGACAAGTCTCCAGGCGTCAACGGTCAGCGGCTGGACGCAAAGGAGCTGGCCTTTGGGAGCATTGCAGGTTTCGTCGGGAGGAAAATGATGGCTAATACAGGGATCGAACCCGTGACCCCTGCCATGTCAAGGCCTGGCCTCTAGCCATCTTCCATGGATTTTCAATGACATACATGTACTTTCGCGGACCACAAAGTACGAACAAGAATGGAACAAGACGCCCATTTCCGCCAAGTTTCCGCCAAGTCGGGAACACTACCGCCGACAGGATTTGAATTGGCAATGAATGAACTGAACTGTCCTGCGGCGGTCACACTCACAACCTTGGTCAGCCCCCGTTGAAGTGGTCCGACTTGAAGTGCGTCTTTGGCGTCAAGGAGGTTTGGATCATTGTCTGTGTTCAGATTATTTTGCCTCATGTCTGATATGATGGCATGGCCTGCGAGGTCTTGACCTGCACCTCATCAATTTGCCGATGGCGCGAGACTTTCTATCAGACACTCCGACAAGGCGAGGGCCGCACGGTTGCGCTCGTCCTTTCGGCAAGCGAGGTGGAAGCTGTCAAAATAGGTCGCATCGTGCGGAAGCAGATTTTGCATTTCGCCCCGATCTACGAATGAGCGCGCGAAATGTTCAGGCAAAAAGCCGAGGAAGCGACCTGACTTGATGAGGATGGCCAGCGCTTCCATATGCGAGGTCATGGCCCGCCAGTCAAACCCCTGATCGCGGAGATGGCTGCCGAACTGCATGTAGGTCCGCCCTGCGTAGGGATAGCGGCTCACGACCTCAAGCGACACAAGGTCCGGTGTTTGAAAAAGTGGATGACCTCGCCCGCAATAGAGTCGTTGCTCTTCTTCAAACAGCAGTCGAGGCATGACCGAGGGATGGATCGCCTCAATTGGAGTAATGATCAGCGAATGCCTTCCATCCAAGAGCCGCTGCATCAAGTCCTGTGGCGAAGCAATCTCGACATGCAACACGACCTTGGGAGCAATGGTGTTGAATTTTGCAATCGCCTTGTCGAGCGATGCCTCGCTGTTGGTATACATTGCATCGACAGTGCCGAGGTGCACGGTCCCTGTTAGTTCGCCCCGCACCGATCCGATGGTGCCGGAAAAATGTTCCACCGAGCGTAACAGGTTTTCAGCAGCCTCATGAATGCGCACGCCATCTGGCGTCAGTGAAAATCCTTTGCGGCCCCGCTCGCACAGCCGCACTCCGAAGCGCGCCTCAAGATGGGCGATGTGATTGCTGATGGTCCCCGGCGAGAGACCCAAGGTGTCCTGCGCGGCGGCAAACCCCTCATGCCGCACGACGGCCTGGAACACCCGAAGCAGGCGAAAATCAGTCGGCGAGAAGTTGAATTGCCAAGGTTTACGGCTCATACAATGATAAATATCATAGTGTCGCATTAAACAAAGATATTTTTCACGGGTTTTTTGAGCCATAGCCTCCCCGTTTCAGGAGGATTGCGATGAGCGCTCATGGATACCAGTCTGGCCGCCTGAACCTGCCCTTTGTCGGCATTTCAACGTTCGGCAAGTCGCCCCTCTGCCTTGACTGGGACCAGATTGATGCGGATGTCGCTGTCATGGGTGCCCCTTATGACTTTGGCACGCAGTGGCGGTCGGGCGCGCGCTTCGGGCCGCGCGCGATCCGTGAGGCCTCAACCCTGTTTTCCTTCGGACATGCCGGTGCCTACGACCACGAAGACGATGTTACATACCTGCCCGCAGAAAAGGTCCGCATCGTAGATATCGGCGATGCCGACATTGTCCACACCGACACGATGAACAGTCACGCCAACATCGAGTTGGGTGTGCGCAAGATTCTCGCTGCCAAGGCGCTGCCCGTCGTGCTCGGCGGCGATCATTCAATCAACATTCCCTGCATCAACGCTTTCAGCAATGAGGAGCCGATCCACATCGTACAGATCGACGCTCATCTCGACTTTGTCGACGAGCGCCACGGCGTGCGGTTTGGGCATGGCAATCCGCTGCGCCGCGCCGCCGAGAAATCCTATGTCGAGGGCCTGACGCAGATCGGAATTCGCAATGTGTCGTCAACTGCCCGCGAAGGCTATGAGGACGCGCGCCGCATGGGCTCGGACATTCTGTCCGTCCGCCAATTCCGCAAGCTTGGTGTTGAACAGGTGCTGTCGCGCATTCCTGCGGCTAAGCGCTATTACGTGACGATCGATATTGATGGCTTTGATCCATCCATCGCCCCCGGCACAGGAACGCCGAGCCACGGCGGCTTTCTCTACTACGAAATCCTTGAACTGCTGGCGGGCCTTGTGAAACGCGGGCATGTCGTAGGTGTGGATCTGGTCGAAGTGGCTCCTGATTACGACCACACCGGTACGACAGCGATCCTGGCGGCACAGGTGCTGCTCAATTTCATCGGCCGCATCATGCATCAACGTGACCAAAAACAATAAGCACATCGGAGGAACGACCATGACGAAGATTCTCAAACTAAGTGTGTTGGCGGCATCCTTGATGGCAATGGCTTCCATCGCCGATGCGGGCAGCCTGAAGCTCGGCCACTCAACATGGGTGGGCTATGGCCCCTTCTACATCGCGCGTGACAAGGGCTTCTTCAAGGAAGAGGGAGTTGATGTCGAACTGGTCATCATGGAAGACACCCCGATCAAGATGGGCGCGCTGATGGCAGGCCAGCTCGATCTTGTGGCCTCTACTGTCGATGAATTTCCAATCTACATGAAGCCTGGCATTGGCGTGCACTATGTGCTCGCCGTTGACAACTCCAAGGGTGGTGATGGCATTGCGGCCAACAAGGACATCACCAAGATCGAAGACCTGAAGGGCAAGAAGGTGGCCTTCGAGGAAGGTTCCGTCTCGCAGTTCTTCCTCAATGCCCTGCTCAGGGACGCAGGCATGAGCCAGGCGGATATTGAGCCGGTCAACATGGCGGCAACCGATGCCGGTGTGGCTTTCGCCGCAAAACAGGTGGATGCCGCAGTGACGTGGGAACCCGCACTGAGCCAGGGTGCAAAATCAGAGCATGGCCATTTGCTGCTTTCGAGCGCTGACAAACCGGGCCTCATCACCGACGTGGTTGCAGCGACCGATGCCACCCTCAAGGACAAGTCGGCAGACGTCAAAGGCTTTGTGCGTGCCTGGTACAAGGCGCTTGAATTTGCCAAGACCAACCCCGACGAGGCAAACGCCATCATGGCCAACGGTGTTGGCGGGTGGCTGAGCGACCCCAAGGTCTTTGCAGAAACACTGGCCGGAATCGAGTATCTCGACAAGGACAAGAACATTGCCTTCTTCGGAACGGCAGAAGCGCCCGGACAAATTACCAAGACGCTCGGAACTGCGCTCGATGTATGGAAGTCATTCAACCGCATCCAGGTGGATGTGAAGCCGTCGGACATCATCGACTATGGCTATGCCGGAGGCTAACGCCATGGCCGGCGGCCACAGCATGCTGGCAAAACTTGCCACTCCACGCCGCGAAATTTCGCGGTCGCTGGGAATGGGCGTCAGCGCAGCCATGACCGCCGCAATCTTCCTGCTCTGGTGCCTGATCACCTATGGCGGGCTGGTGGATACAACCTTCTGCCCTCCACCCCATCAGGTAGCAGCTGCCTTCTGGAAGACATTGCTCGACGGTTCGCTGCTGCGCAACGCCTGGGCAAGCCTCGTGGTCATCAACCTCGGCTTCTTCCTCTCCTCCATCATAGCCATTCCACTCGGCATCATGATGGGGAGTTACCGCGTCGTGCAGGCAGCGCTTGAACCCGTGGTCAATTTCACGCGCTACCTGCCCGTCACCTCCATGATCCCCCTGCTCATCCTGTGGATCGGCATCGGCATTGAAGAAAAAATTGCCGTCATCTTCATCGGCACTTTCTTCCAGCAGCTGGTCATGTTTGCGGATGTGTCGGCGCAAGTTCCCAATGAGCTGTTCAATGCCGCCTACACGCTGGGTGCAAACCGCAAGCAAATCGTGCTGCGCGTTCTCTTGCCCGCAACGTTGCCAGGCATCATTGATACATTGCGCGTCACCATGGGTTGGGCCTGGACCTATCTTGTCGTGGCAGAGCTCGTCGCTTCAAGTTCCGGCCTTGGCTACATGAGCATGCAGGCCATGCGGGGCCTCCACGCTGACGTCATATTTGTGGCGATCCTTGTGATCGGCTTCCTCGGCCTGGTGACGGACCAGATCTTCAAACAGCTTAAGCATGCCCTGCTGCCGTGGGCGCGGGCAAGGTAAGGGGGAGACATGGGTACCGTAACTGTCGAAGACATCTCTCTCCACTTCAATTCACGCGGCTCATCACCGGTGATTGCGCTCAACAGCCTGTCGATGATCATTCCGGACAAGCAGTTCGCCGTTATCGTCGGGCCATCGGGCTGCGGAAAGTCGAGCCTGCTTGATATCATCGCCGGGTTGAAGGAACCAACGGCGGGGCGGTGCAAGCTTGATGGCGAAGTGATCAACGGCCCTGCCAAGGAACGCGGCATGGTGTTCCAAAGCTATTCGCTGTTTCCCTGGCTCACAGTGCTCAAGAATGTCGAGTTCGGCCTCTCGCTGCAAGGCAAGCCCGCGAGGGAAACGACCGAGCGTGCGCGCTACTACGTCAATGCCGTGGGTCTTGCCAGTTTCGAAAACGCCTACCCCAACCAACTGTCCGGCGGCATGAAGCAGCGTGTGGCGATTGCGCGCTCACTCGCCAATGATCCGGAGGTCATCCTCATGGATGAGCCCTTCGGTGCGCTCGACAGCCAGACGCGTGTGGTCATGCAGCAGCTTCTGCTCGGAATCTGGGAGAAGGAACACAAGACCATCCTGTTCGTCACGCACGACATCGATGAAGCGCTTTATCTCGGTGAGAAGGTCTACGTCATGTCAGCGAGACCCGGGCGCATCATCGATACGATCTCCGTCGATTTCACCCATCCCAGACGCTACGAACTTTCGACCGAGCCCGCATTCATCGAACTCAAGCGAAGGATCCAGCACAGTCTGCATGCAGAAGTACACAAGGCCATAGCCTCGGCAGCTTAACCCAATCCCAATCCCAATCCCTTCAACCCATCAGGTGGATCATGTCTCCCGGATCAGACTCTCAATTTGACTATATCGTCGTCGGTGGCGGATCGGCCGGAAGTGTCATGGCAGCGCGGCTGAGCGAACTGCCAGAAAACAAGGTGCTGCTGATTGAAGCTGGCCCCCGCGACTGGAACCCGATGATCCACATGCCAACCGGAGAAATCTTCATGGTCGGCAGCAGCGCCGACTGGCAATTCAAGTCAGAACCTGAAGCAGAGCTTGGCGGCTATCAGGTACCGCTGCCGCGTGGCCGGGTATTGGGCGGAAGTTCATCCATCAACGGGCAAGTGTATTGTCGAGGCCACCACAGGGATTATGACGAGTGGCGCCAGCTCGGCAATGAAGGCTGGGATTGGGAGAGCGTTCTGCCCTACTTCAAGAAAGCCGAGAACTGGAAAGGGGATGCGAGCGAATTGCGTGGCAGAGATGGCCCGCTACGGACCACCTTCGGTCGTTACAATAACGGCCTGTTCAAGGCATTCATCGAAGCAGGCCGTACGGCGGGTTATGCCTTCAACCCCGACTATAATGGAGCGGAGCAGGAAGGATTCGTGTACACACAGTACACCCATACCCACAAATTTCCGATGCGCTGTTCCGCGGCAAGAGCTTATCTGTGGCCCACCATGGGGAGAAAGAACCTCACGATCTGGACCAAGTCTCGCACTCTGAAGATCCTGTTCGATGGCAAGCGTGCAACAGGCGTGGAAGTAGACAGGCAGGGGGAACGCGTCACCGCCCGCTGCAACAGCGAGCTCATTCTGTCGGCAGGTGCTTATCAGTCACCCCAACTTCTCATGCTGTCAGGGGTTGGTGATCCCAAAGAACTTGCAGCGCATGATATTGCGCTCCACCATGCCTTGCCGGGTGTGGGGAAGAATTTGCAAGATCACATTGGTTCTTACGTGCAACACCGTTGCCTCAAGTCCGTCACCTACTACAATATGAGGAATCCGCTGAAGCTCACAGTCGCCGCGGCACAGTATGCGCTGGCAGGCCGAGGCCCATTGTCGGTGTTTCCGATGAACGCCATGGCCTTCCTGCGCAGCGATCCCGCCCTCGAGCGGCCTGACATTCAATACTATCTCGTGCCCAACGCCATGAATCCCAATGGCTCGGCAACCTACCTGCCATCATTTCACGGCTACAATATTCATTGGTGCGGGTTGCGGCCTGAATCCCGTGGTACGGTGGGCCTCCATTCATCCGATCCCGCTGAATCGCCGCGCATCGCACACAACTATCTTTCCACCAAGGCAGACAAGGCGCTTAACCGCTACGCCTTCCGGCTGGCCCGCAAGCTTCACGCCCAGCGAGCCTTTACTGAGTTCCGCGGGGAAGAACTGGACCCTGGCTCAGCCTGCACGACTGATGCCGATATCGACGCTTTCATGCACAAGTTCATCTCCTCGCACTACCATCCCGTGGGCACCTGCAAGATGGGACAGGACGACAATTCAGTTGTCGATGCAAAGCTCCGCATTCACGGGCTGCAAGGCGTTCGCGTGGTCGATGCGTCCATCATGCCGCTGTTGGTCGGCGCCAATACCAACGCCCCGACCATCATGATCGCTGAAAAAGCCGCAGATATGATCAGGGCGAGTACCCGCTAGAAACTGATGCTGACGCTCAACAGTATCGGCGACAGGAAGTCATTGTGACAGAAGGTTTACGCTGCAGCTTCTTTTATAAGACCCACGATCCGGCTCACGAACAGCCTTCGTGGATGGCTTGAGTACCGGGGAGAAAATCAGCCCCTTTCCTGCTCGCGACTGCTTCACAACGGGACTAAACAGCGTCTCGCCTCCAGCCACATCAAGGCGCAATTCACCCGTCGGTCAACGTGGTGGATGCTTACACGGGCGGGACACTCCAAAGCCGAGATCGATGAATTCCTCTATTGCGCCCGGAGAAACACGCTGCAACCGATCCGGGAAGCATTGGCAAAGGCCGAGCGGAAAGGCATCCAGCGGGATACACGATATGCTTTGCGGCATTTCATGGCCACTCGTGTCCGAGGGTTGAATGTCCTGCGCTTTCACCGAGAACAACGAAGTCTTTGGCTGGGTCACGGCCGGCAGGATACCACGTCGTGGTATGAGACTTTGGATCCAGAGTTCCTCCACGAATCCGCTTTGGCAACGTCCCGCGCAATTGACAAACTCAATCAATTGACTCATCGAACTCTGGTACCACCCAACATTCAGGCGATGCAGGAATTGGCAATTTCAGCCATCGACGGTCGCATGATCAGCACTGCAGCTCCGCCAACCTGAAACGCCCGAATCAAAAAAAATCGGCTCATGTTCGGACCAAGATCGCATCAGGCTGGCGCGATTGGATCTCAATCAGGCGTGTGACTCCGACTTGGCCATCGTAAGTTTCGTGACTTTCCGCCAAGTTTTCAATTCACAGTTTATTCGCGGCCCGGCTGGTAGCCGCAAACATTTGAATTCGGGGAGGGAAATGGTGGGTGGTACAGGGATCGAACCTGTGACCCCTACCATGTCAAGGTAGTGCTCTACCGCTGAGCTAACCACCCACGTTGACTGCGGTGCGGCTGCCTATAGGCGGCAATCCGGTGGCTGGCAAGGGGGCACCATGAATGATTGATGTCCCCGTATCTTGCTCCGGCCAAAATCTCGGGCAGCTCGGGAATCGCCCTGTCAGGCGGCCATCAGCCGGTTGACCTCGTTCACCAGGTCGCGGAGGTGAAAAGGCTTGGACAGGACCTTTGCTTCCTTTGGCGCTTTCGAATCGGGATTGAGCGCCACGGCGGCAAACCCTGTGATGAACATGATCTTGAGCGCAGGATCGAGTTCCGCGGCTCGCCGCGCCAGCTCGATGCCATCCATCTCCGGCATCACGATATCCGTGAGCAGCAGGTCGAACGTCTCCTGCTTGATCTCGGCAAAGGCGCTCGCCCCCTCGCCAAAGGACGTCACGGCATGGCCGGCCTTCTCCAGGGCGCTCACCAGAAAGCGCCTCAGGTCGTCATCGTCTTCGGCCAATAGGATGCGCGCCATTTTCTTGTCTTGCATGTTCACCTGAACGCCAACTGGCCTGCGACTATGCCTGCCGCAGGGTCCCAAATCAATCTGGACCGCGACCTTAGCGGAGACCGGGTAAACAGGCCGTGAACCTGCTGCCGGACCACCATGGACAAGTCCTTGGCCATTGCGCATAGTCTGCGGCGGGCAAACAACACCCGCCGACCATCCGTGGAAAGGGAAATTGGCCGACATGCAGGCAGATGATGTTCTGGAAATCATCGCACCCGCCGAATGGACGGCTCCCATGGTGTTCAACTCGCCCCACAGCGGCCAACTGCTGCCGGACGACCTTCTGTCCCTGTCACGGCTCGACACCCGCACCCTTCACCTGTCGCAGGATTGCTTCGTGGATGAACTGTTCGGCGGCTGTGTGGATGCAGGCGCCCCCATGCTGCGCGCCCTCGTGTCCCGCAGCTACGTCGACCTGAACCGCGAACCCTATGAACTCGATCCGAAGATGTTCCATGAGGAACTTCCCGGTCATTGCAACACCGTATCGCCGCGTGTCACCTGCGGACTCGGAACGCTGCCGCGCATCGTTGCCGAAGGCCAGGAGATCTACCGCGGGCGCATCCCGCTGGAGAATGCCATCACCCGCATCGAGAAGGTCTACCGGCCCTATCACCGCGCCCTTGCCGCACTGCTCAACGAGGCCCATCAGGCGACAGCGCGCGTCTTGCTGGTCGATTGCCACTCCATGCCGTCCAGTGCCGTCAGCGACATCCAGAATGCCCGGGAACGCCGCATCGATGTTGTTCTCGGAGACCGCTTTGGCGCTGCCTGCGATCCTGCCGTCACCGAGGTCGCGGAATGCTGCCTGCGCGCGGCGGGCCTGCATGTGGTGCGCAACCGCCCCTATTCCGGCGGCTTTTTCACCGAACATCATGGTCGTCCGCAATTGGGCCGCCACGCCCTGCAAATCGAAATCAACCGCAGCCTCTATATGGATGAGGGTCGGCAGGTGAAATCGGCCGGGTTTTCTGCCGTGAAGGCCGCGCTGGACAGGCTCGCCCGTGAGTTTGCAGCCCTGGTCTCTGATCCCTCCGCCACAAGAGACCTGCCCATGGCCGCCGAATGAGTGGCGCCAATAAAAAAGGGCCGATACAAAGATCGGCCCAAGTCTAGGGAGGAAACGCCCAAAAGGGCTGCGAGAGAGAACCACGCGGGCCCTGTCTCGATGGGCGTGATATGGCACTGCAACATTTGTCTTTCAAGAGGCACAAGTGCTTCGGAATCGGTCACGGATTTGATCATTTGGAAAAATAATTCAACTTTCCAATACGTTACTCAGAGAAGTGACTGCCAATAATATGCGCTATGCATTTTTTGCATGGCTATAGATTCATGCTGCGACGCAACATAGACGTCATTTTCTCTCCCCAAAGCGACATACTCGCGTTAAGGGCGGCCTCCCCGCCAGGAGCACGCCCATGGAATCTGCCAAACTGAATTCTGCCCAATTGAACGCCCTGACGTCCTTCGCGCTGACGCTGGCAGAGGCCGCGGCAGGCGAAATCCTCCCGCACTTCCGTGAAAACGCGCCGATCGACATCAAGGCGGCGGAAACCTGGGACCCCGTCACTGAAGGCGACCGGGCCGGCGAGCGCGCCATCCGCCACCTGATCGAGAAGCACCATCCCTCCCACGGCATCATCGGCGAGGAGTTCGGCGTGAAAGATGGCACGTCAGGCCTCACCTGGATTCTTGACCCCGTCGATGGCACTCGCGCCTTTGTCATCGGACTGCCCACCTGGGCCACACTCATAGCGCTCTATGCCGATGGCCAGCCGGTGCTGGGCGTCATGTCCCAACCCTTTGTCGGCGACACCTTCCACGGAAACCGGGAAGGCTCATGGCTCAATCATCGCGGCAAGCGCCAGCAAATCAGGGTCGCGCCGCACCGGAACCTGGCCGATTGCATGGGCGGCACCACCTCGCCGCACCTCTACAAAGGCAGCAGCGCCGCCGCATTTGAACGCCTGCGCACCTCGGTCAAATCCATGCGCTATGGGCTTGATTGCTATTCCTTCAGCCTCATGGCCGCAGGCCATCTCGACATCGCCATGGATCCGGTCCTGCAAATCTATGACATTGCCGCGCTGATCCCGATCATCCAGGGGGCAGGCGGCGTGGTCTCCTCCTGGACAGACAACGATCCGCGGCAAGGCGGAAACGTCATCACCGCCTCGTCACAAGCCTTGCTGGATGAAGCGCTGCGCGCGATGGACGCCTGATATCCCTGGCCGCTCAGACTGTGAGGCGGCGCAAGAGTGCGACTGTCGCCACGCAAACCGAGCCCGACAGGACAGCCCCCCACGCCATGTCGACAACTGCGACTAGCGCCGTGAACCCCTTGACCGTGGCGAGATTGGTCAGGTCATAAGTCGCATAGGCAATCAATCCGAAGAACGCACCCGTCGCCGCCACTGTCCAGAGCGGCTTTCCCGCCATGGACGGGTGAATGACGAAGAACACAAGTCCGGCCACGAACAGCAGGTAAAACCCGACTGCCACCAGCAGGTCGGGTTGCTCACGCAGCAGGCCCCCGAGTTCGGTCGCATAGAAGGTGGGGCCCATGTTGCGAAGCCAGACGAAATCGGCGGCCAGGAACAACACGGCCGCCGTCAGGTATTCGAAAACAATCTGCTTCATGCGCCAAGGCTCCTGCCACCGTTTACGGCACCAGGACTGGGTGGGATCACTCCCGCTCAATCGTCGCGGTACACCCGTTCCCGCCGTTCGTGGCGCTCCTGCGCCTCGATCGAAAGGGTTGCGATCGGGCGCGCGTCCAGCCGCCTCAGGCTGATGGGGTCGCCAGTCTCCTCGCAATAGCCGTAGGACCCGTCCTCGATCCGCTTCAGTGCCGCGTCGATCTTGGAGATCAGCTTCCGCTGCCGGTCCCGCGTGCGCAGCTCCAGCGAGCGGTCGGTCTCGGAAGAGGCGCGGTCGGCGATGTCGGGCAGAACATGGTTTTCGTCCTGCAGGTGCGACAGGGTTTCCTTGCTTTCCTTCAGGATGTCGTCCTTCCACGCCAGCAGCTTGGCCCGGAAATAGGCCACCTGCCGCTCGTTCATGAACGGCTCGTCGTCACTCGGTTTATATGTGGCGTCCAGCACGTCAGACATGTTGCGTTTCTCTCCACCCTTTTTGTGGCGCGGCTTATAGCGATCCCCCCCGGACCCAGCAAGCCTTGCAACGGCAGGGAAATCCTGAAGCGATTCGCCTCAGGTCCGGGCGCTGCGTGCCTCGTCCCAGCGGTCCCGCGCCTGCATCCACCAGTAGGATCCCTGAACGCCCAGCCGCCCCAGCTGCCCATAGGCCCAGCGCGGCGCAAACGGCGCAAAGCGCCGCCAGGTGTCATCTTCGCCCGCGATGCCGCGCGCCACCAGGAGGCCTGCCATGGCCGTGGTGTTGAGGCCGTGGCCTCCAAAGGCCGTGGCGAACCATTGCCCCTCCGCATCCCGGCCGATCAGCGGCATCTTGTGGATGGCATACCCCATGAGGCCGGACCAGGCGAAGTCGATGCGGGGACGCCCCAGTTCCGGATAGACCGAGACCATGTCATCGCGCATGCGTTCCGCCAGCCGTGACGGCTCTGACACACGGGGGGGGATACGGCCGCCCCAGAGACGGCGCCCCTCATCAAGCAGCCGGTATTAGTCCCCGGCGCGGCGCGTGTCGGCAATCGCGGCAGATGTGTGGATCAACTCC
>ERZ1645187.944-NODE-944-length-27710-cov-8.199024_pt1 | contig 27710 bp, 26 predicted proteins | sample MGYA00575352_ERZ1645187 | MGnify/ENA primary metagenome ERZ1645187 (study PRJEB40837, sample SAMN11349314) | freshwater sediment metagenome | isolation source: river sediment | host: Sediment | place: India: Wazaribad , New Delhi | collected 2017-02-21 ...
CGCCGGCAACGATTACGCCGCGCTCTTCGGCGCGCTCTCGGCCAGGCCCGGCATGTCGGCCGGCGAGCTGGCCTCGCTGATGGTGGACGTCTACGGCGCCTTCTACACGGCCCGCCCCGACGTATACAAGAAGGCCGCGCCGCCGCTGGGCGGCGCCACGCTGTCGGCGGTTAAAGCGTCGGAGATGGAAGGCCTCGCCGCGAGGCTGGATTCCTTCGCCTCGCTGGCCCTGGCCGAAGGCGGCGACCTGGCCGCCGTAAAGGCCGCCCGCGACGAGGCGCTGCGCTTCAACGCCGCCGGCTCGGTGGACCTTTACGACTTCATGCGCCAGACCGCCCGCCGCACCCGCGACCCGGCCCTGGCCGCCAAGGCCAAAGAGATAGGCCAGTACCTGGCCGGCACTTTGGTCACCGCCAACGCCGCCGTCGGCAGTTACGCCGGCCGCGCCCGCGGCCTCTCGGTATACGTCCCCTCCCCCGGCCAGGGCTCGGCGTGGTTCGGCCCCACCGGCGGCTTCGAGGACCTCCGCCTCGGCAAGACCGCCTGGGGCGCCCTCGCCTCCGCCCTCGCCAAATAAAAAGCCCGGACCAGGTCCGGGCCTTTTAAAACCGGGGACAGTATACCTATTTACATCCCCAGGCCGGGCAGGCCGCCCAGCGAGCTCATCTTCTGCGCCGCGGCCTTCTGGCTTTCGCGTATGGCGCGGTTGATGGTGTCGGCTATGGAGGCCTCCAGCTTGCGCTTGTCGGCGGTGGCGAGGTCGCACTTCAGTTCCACGCCCTTCACTTCCTGAGAGCCGGAGATGGAGATCTTCACCATGCTGTCCTCGCTGGCGAGGTCCAGCGCGTCCAGCTGCTTCTTTATCTCGTCCATCTTCTTCTTCATTTCCCAGAGCTGCTTCATCTTGTCGAGCATTTGTTTCTCCTTTAGATCGTCCCGGCCGGCGCCCGCAGGCGCGAGTTCCTGTAGCCGTACATAAAGTATATCAAAAGACCGGCCGCCAGCCAGATCACGAACCTCATCCAGGTCATGAATTCCAGGCCCAGTATCAGGTACAGGCAGAAGGCTATGCCGGCCAGCGGCGTGAACAGCCCGCCCGGCGCGCGGAAAGGCCTGGCGCGGCCCGGCTCCCTGACGCGCAGTATGATCACGCCGGCGCAGACCAGGATGAAGGCGAACAGCGTGCCTATGTTGCAGAGCTCGGCCATCACGTCCAGGCTGAAGAAGGCCGAGAACAGCGCCACGAACACGCCTGTCCAGATGGTGGTGACGTGCGGCGTGCGGTGCACCGGGTGCACCTTCGCGAAGTACTTGGGCAGCAGGCCGTCGCGGCTCATGGAAAAGAAGATGCGCGGCTGGCCCATCTGGAACACCAGCAGCACCGCGGTGGTGGCCACCACCGCCCCGACGGACACCAGGGCTATCAGCCAGCGCGCGGCGTGGTTGTACTCCAGGCCCGCCACCAGCGGCTCGGCTATCTTGTTCTTCAGCTCGCCGAAAGGCATCATGCCGGTCAGCACCACGGCCACCAGCACGTAGATCACCGTGCAGATGATGAGCGACCCTATGATGCCGCGCGGCATGTCGCGCTTCGGGTCCTTGGTCTCCTCCGCCACCGTCGAGACGGCGTCGAAGCCTATGTAGGCGAAGAAGATATAGGCCGCGCCGGCCTGTATGCCGGTCCAGCCGCCGGGCGCGAAAGGCGTCCAGTTGGAAGGATTGAAGTAATAGAAGCCGAAGGCCACGAAAACGGCGAGCACCAGGAGTTTTATCCCCACCATCAGCGAGTTGAAGCGCGTGGTCTCCTTTATGCCCGTCACCAGCAGCCAGGTCAGCACGGCGGTAACGGTGACCGACAGCAGGTTCACCACCACCGGCAGGCCGAAGATATGCGGTACCGAGGCTATGTCGTAGCCCCGCGCTATGAAGGTATGATAATCAAGGCGCAGCCATACCGGCACGTCCAGCCCGGTGATGCTTTTCAGGAAGTCGTTGAAGTAGCCCGACCAGCTGATGGCCACGGCCACGTTGCCTATGGCGTATTCCAGTATCAGGTCCCAGCCTATGATCCACGCCACCAGCTCGCCCATAGTGGCGTAGGCGTAGGTATAGGCAGAACCGGCCACCGGCACCATGGCCGCGAGCTCGGCGTAACAGAGCGCGCAGAAGCCGCAGGCCGCGGCGGTTATAAGCAGGGAGATCACCAGCGAAGGGCCGGCGTTGCCCTTTACCGCTGCCTCGCCCACCATCGCGAATATGCCGGCGCCTATTATGGCGCCTATGCCCACCATCGTCACGTCGAAGGTGCCCAGCACGCGGGCCAGGCGCTGCCCCCCGCCCTCCGCTTCCGACGTCAGTATGTCCACGGACTTGGTCTTAAAGAGCTGCATCGTCCTCCCGGACCGTCCCGTAACCGTTGTAGTATTCTGCCAGGGCCGCGCCGGCGGCCTCCACCTCGGGGCAGAGCCCCTCGCGGTAATCCAGCGACCGCGCCTGCACTCCGACCACCACCAGCTCGGCGCGGGTATCCTCGCGCACGACGGAGAAGGTAACCGACAGCGGGAAGCTGTGCGTGGACAGCACGGTCTGGCGGTTTATGCCCTCCAGCGGTATCACGCGCAGTTCGCCGGGCCTGCCGCCGAAATGGGCGGCGTCCAGCAGTATGATCTTGTCGGGTTTCCAGTCTATGGCGGTCTGGGCTATGTTCTCGGGCGTGGTGCCGGCGTCGAGCAGGCGCAGGTCCGGCGAGACGGGACGCACGCGGTCGGCCACGTAGGGGCCAAGCCCGTCGTCGGCCCTGAGCACGCTGCCCAGGGTTATCAGCAGCGTGCGCCCGCGGGGAGCGAGCGCCGCCTTAACCTCATCGTTCCACGAATTCGACATCGAGGTAATGGGCCGAGCAGGAGATGCACGGGTCGTAGGCGCGCACCAGCATCTCCAGCCTCAGGCGTATCTCGTCCTTCGGCATGTGCAGTATCTCCGGGAGCAGCTTCGCGAAGTCGTGCTCTATGTTGTTTATGTTCTGGTTGGTCGGTATGATGCAGTTCGCGTTCCTTATCAGGCCGGCCTTGTCGGTCTCGTACTCGTGGTAAAGGATGCCGCGCGGCACCTCCACGGCGCCCACGCCCTTTCCGGCGCGCACCGGCACCGCGCCCTTCTCGTTGGCGCCGACGGTGACCTGCTGCGCGTAGTCCAGGCCCTCGCGGCGCATTTCTTTAAGCAGCTCCAGCGCGTGGTGGTAGCAGTGCACCACCTCCACCACCTGCGCCGCGGTATTGAGGTAGGGGTTATGGCAGGGCGCCTTCAGGCCCAGCTCCTTCGCGGCGGCCTTCGCCTTCGGGTGCAGCTTGGCCGAGTTCAGGTTGAAGCGGGCCAGCGCCCCGACGAAGAAGCTCTCGCGCGAGAGGCGCGTGAACTTTGCCGAGCTGCGCGGGTCCACGAACTCGTTGGTGGCCTTGCGGTAATCCTTCTTCTTAAAGCGCTTGCCGTCGGTGGAGCCGATGTCGCCCGAGAGCAGCGGGTATTCCCCGTCGCCGGATACCAGCGCCACGTACTCGGTCTCGCGCTCGAACTCCGGGAACTTCAGGGTCTTCGCCAGCGCCAGGGTCTCCTCCATGTCGCCGGCCATGGACTCCAGTATCCTTATCTGGGCGTCCAGGTCCGCCTGGCGCGGCAGCTTGGTGAAGCCGCCGACTATCGCGGTTATGGGGTGCACGTGCCGGCCGGCCAGTATGTCGCAGACGTCGTTGACGGCCTTCTTCATGCGCAGCGCGCGGCGCACCACCGCGTTGTGCGTGCCTATCAGCGGCACGAAGGAAGGCACGCCCAGCGCGTCGGGCGCGGCCAGCAGGTAGACGTGCAGCAGATGGCTGTCGAGCATCTCGTAGTCCAAGAGCAGCTTGCGCAGCTTCACGGTCTGGGCCGTCGGCTCCACGCCCAGCGCGTCCTCGGCCGCCTGTATGGACGAAAGCGTGTGGCCGCAGGAGCAGATGCCGCAGATGCGCGACGTGATGTGCTGCGCCTCGAAGATGGAGCGCCCGCGCAGCATGCCCTCGAACAGCCTCGGCGATTCCACCACGTGGAACTCGCACTTCTCGATCCTGCCGTTCTTCACGTTGGCCACTATGTTGCCGTGGCCCTCCACGCGGGTGACGTACTCGACCTTGATCTCCAGGTTCTTAGCGGCGGCCATCGGCGTCCCCCTCCTTGCACTTGTTGTACATCTCGAACTTGTTCTTTACCAGCTCGGCTTTCAGGCCGTAGCGCGCTATCACGTCGGCGCCGGCCGCGAGCGCCGGGTTCTTCACCTCGCCGCGGCAGCCGTAGCAGATGTTGCCGTTGTTGACGCACCAGGAATTGCAGCCGGCCTTGGTCCAGGGGCCCAGGCAGCTGATGCCGCGCTCGTACATGCAGACGTTCTCGTTCAATTTGCACTCGGCGCAGACCGGGCTGGCCGGCACCGTGTAAGGGATGCCGCGCAGCGCGCACTTCAGCACCTCTATCAGCTCCGGCGGGTAGATAGGGCAGCCGTGCACGAAGTAGTCCACCTTCACCACCTGGTGCACCGGCCTCGTCGGGGCGCTGTCGAAGAACTTGTAGTCCTTGCCGTAGACGTAGCGGCGTATCTCGTCCAGCTCGAAGCCGTTCTTCATGCCGTTCACGCCGCCTATGGTGGCGCAGGACCCGTAGGCTATCAGTATTTTGGAGCGAGCGCGTATCTTCTTTATGCGCTCCTCGGCGTGGGCGTCGGTTATCGAGCCCTCGACAATGGCTATATCGTAGTCCTTGTCCCACTTCTCGCTCATCACCTCGCGGAACTCCACCACGTCTATAGCGCCCAGTATGTCCAGCAGCGCCTCGCCGAGGTTGGCCACCTGCAGCTGGCAGCCCTCGCAGCAGGCAAGATCGAAGAAGGCCACCTTGGGCTTCGCGGGGACAGCGGCTTTGGTCTCTTTCTTCATCGTGCCTCCGTCACAGGCGGCTCGCCGCCTTCACCTCTTCGTAGGTGAAGGTCGGGCCGTCCTTGCAGCAGTAATAGTTCTTCGGGTGGTCTATCTGGCAGTGGCCGCATTTGCCCATGCCGCATTTCATGTGCCGCTCGAGCGAAAGGATGATCTGCCGCTCCGGCACGCGCTTGGCCGCGAGCTCCGCTATCACGAACTTGTACATGATGGGCGGGCCCACCACCACGGCGAAGGTGCGCTCCGGGGCTATGGTCACGCCGGGGATCAGGCTGGTTATCAGTCCGACGTTCCCCTTCCAGTCGGGCGCGCCGCGGTCCACCGTGCAGGAGAAGTTCACGTCCAGCCGCTTCTCCCAGGCCTTCACCTCGTCGCCGAAAAGCATATCTTCCGGGGTCTTGCAGCCCAGCAGTATGTCCACCTTGCCGAACTCGCGGCGGTTGTCCATCACGTAGTTTATCAGCGACCTGAGCGGCGCTATGCCCAGCCCCCCCGCCACCAGCAGCAGGTCGTTGCCTATCATCAGCTTCACCGGGAAAGGCCGGCCGAAAGGCCCGCGTATGCCCACCCAGTCGCCGGCTTTGAGCGTCTGCATGTGCGTGGTCAGGCGCCCGGCCGCGCGCACCGTCAGTTCGAAACGGCCGCGCCGCGTGGGGCTGGAGCAGACGGACACCGGCGCCTCGCCGACGCCGAACAGCTCCACCTGCACGAACTGCCCGGGCTCGTGCTCCAGGTCCCCGTCCTCGAGCTCTATCTCGAACCATTTCTCCGCCGCGGTCATGCGGCGCGCCGCGGTGATGCGCCCCATGCGCAGCCGCCAGCTGGAATTGTTTATGATCTCGCTCATATGCGCCCCCCGTGCCCGACGGCCAGGGCTTTCAGCGTCTCCTTCAGGCTTATCTTCGCCATGCAGGTGCGCGTGCAGCGGCCGCAGCCGGTGCAGAAGAAGCGGTAGAACTTCTCCAGCGGGTACTTGAACTTGCGGTAATAGCGGTGGCGCTGCCGCTCGGCGCGCAGCTTGCGGAAGTTCTCGCCGCCGGCCACCACCGCGAAGTTCTCCAGCTGGCAGGAATCCCAGGTGCGGGTCCTGTGGCCGGTCTTCATGTCGAGGTTTATGGTGTCGGCCATGTCGAAGCAGTAGCAGGTGGGGCAGACGTTGGTGCAGTTGCCGCAGGAGACGCAGCGCCCGCCCAGCTCGGACCAGACCTTGTGCTCCATGCCGCGGTCGAAGATGGCGGGCAGCAGCGCCGGGTCCACGCCTATCTCGTTCTGGAAGACGCGGCGCTTCTCCTCGCGCACCTTGTCCAGCGCGGCCATGTCGGCCGGCGTGGCGCGCGGCAGTTTGAGGCCCTCCGCCACGTCCTCGCCCTTCTGCGTGTTCACGTGTATGATGAACCTGTCGCCGAGGTCGGTGAAGAAAAGGTCGTAGCCGCCGTTCGGGTAATGCGCCCCGACGAGGGCGCAGCTGGCGTGGCCGTCGCAGTAGCCGTTGCACTCCAGCCCCATGATCAGGGCCTTCTCGTTGCGCCTGAGGTAGTTGCGGTCGGCGGGCTTCTCGGAGAAGACCATGTTCAGGCACTGTATGCCGGCGAGGTCGCAGGTGTGCACGCCGAATATCGCCATCTCGGGCGCGTCCACCACGGCGAGCTCGGCGGGTTTCTCGCCGCTTATGTCGAACTCCAGCAGCCGCTCGCGCTGCGGCATGAAATATTTCTTGGGCGGCAGTATGGTGGGGATATAGCTGAGGGCGATGTCCTTCGCCGAGGACACTTCCTCGAAAGCGTAGTTCCCGTACCCCTTGGCTACCGGGGCGCAAACCTTCATTTTCCTGGCCAGAGCGCGTATGAAGCCGTCCAGCCCGGACTTCTTCAGTATATGGTAGTTCACCCGCAACCCTCCGTTACCTGAATGGTAACCCCAATAATATATTAATTCTGTTTTTTATTCAACCGCCGGAAACCGCCCGGGTTCCCGGAGCCGGGCGGCGGCCTCAAATGGTAGAATATCCCCATGTCCACACAGGAACAGAACACCACCGCTGAGATCGTTTTCCTGCGCCATGGCAGGGCCCTGGGAGTGCGCGAGGCCGGCGTGGCCTCCGACGCCGAGCGGCCGTTGTCCCCCTCCGGAGAACAGGACGTGCTGGCCGCCGCCGCGCGCCTGCGCGACACCGGCTTCGCGCCGGACCTGGTGCTGCACAGCCCCTTCGCGCGCGCCGCGCGCACGGCCGAACTGGCCGCCTCCCTTTTCCCAGGCGTGCCCATGCGCCCGTCGGCCGCCCTCAGCGACGGCCCGGCCTCGGCCATAGTGGACCTGGTGGAGACGGCCGGCGTCAGGCGCCTGCTGGTGGTGGGCCACCAGCCGCTCCTCGGCGCGGTGGCGGGCTTCTGCGCCGGCGGCGCGCCTCTGGACCTTTCCGCCTCCGGCTACGCCCGCCTCAAGGCCGGCGCCGCCCCCGGCGAGTTCACGCTCGAGGAACTCTACGAGCCCCCGGAGAAGCGCCCTTGAAAGCCCTCGCCCTGGTCCTGCTCCTGGCCGGCACGCCGGCCCTGGCCGCGGACAGGGCGGTGGCCGTGCGCATCTACTCCCTTCACAAGCTCAAAGCCATAAACCTCGAGACCGACGGCGCCGTTTCCGCCGGGGGCAAGGCCTTCTCGGGCCGCGCCCGCGCCGTGGTGCGCGGCCAGCTGGTGGCGCTGGAAGGCGCCGCCCACGCCGGCCCGGCCAAGTCCATAAAGCTCTCGGTAAGCGGCGGGCTCTGGTTCAGCGGCTCCGGCCTGCCGCGCCGCCGCCACACCGGCGAGATCGTGATCTCGCAGGACAAGGGCCGCCTTAAGATCATAGACACGGTGCCGATGGAGACCTATATAGCCGGCGTGGTCTCCGGCGAGGCGCAGGACCTGTCGCAGCCGGAAGCCTACAAGGCGCAGGCGGTGGCGGCCCGCACCTACACCGTAAAGCGCATACACGCCCATTCCGCCGAGGGCTACAACCTCTGCGACTCCACCCACTGCCAGCTCTACACCGGCACCGGCGCGGTAAGCGACAAGGCCCGCAAGGCCGCACAGGACACCCGCGGCGAACTGCTCACCTACCTTGGCCAGCCGGCCGCCACCTTCTATCATTCCATCTGCGGCGGCCGCACCGAGCGCATGACCAGCGTCTGGCCCTTCGAGCACAAGCCCTACCTGGTCTCGGTGCGCGACGGCCCGCCGGCCGGCCGGCCCTACTGCTCCATAGCGCCGGGCTTCAGGTGGAAGACCAGGATATATTTCACCGGCCTCACGCGGCTGGCCCGCCAGGCCGGCTGGCTAAGGCAGGACGAGACCGCCGACGGGCTGCGCGTCACGGCGCGCGGCCGCTCGGGGCGCGCCGAGTACGTGGAGATCACGGCCGGCGGCCGCAAGGTCAACGTACCAGCCACCGAGTTCTACCACGGCATAGGCCGCCGCGCCGGCTGGAACGCGGTGAAGAGTTCCTATTTCAAGGTGCTGCAGGGCAGGGATTTCGTGCTGCTCGACGGCGTGGGCTACGGCCACGGCGTCGGCATGTGCCAGTGGGGCGCCGAAGGGATGGCGCGCAAGGGCTACGGTTACAGGGATATACTTAAACACTACTACCCGGGGACGGAGATCAAGAATGACTGAGATACAGGCTTTGATACTTGGCGTGCTGCAGGGGGCGGGCGAGTTCCTCCCCATCTCCAGCTCGGCGCACCTCGCGCTCGCGCCGCGCGTCTTCGGCTGGCAGTACCAGGGCCTCGCCTACGACGTGATGCTGCACCTCGGCACCCTGCTCGCCGTGCTGATCTATTTCGCGCGCGACTGGTTCAACATCTTCAGGGACGCCGCCTTCCGCCCCAGGGAAAAGGAAGGCCGCATCCTGTGGCTGCTGGTGCTGGCCTCGGTGCCCGCTGGCCTGGCCGGCGTGCTCTTGAACGACGCCGCCGAGACCGTCTTCCGCGACCCGCGCTGGATAGCCTTCAACCTGATCTTCTTCTCCGGCCTCATCTACTGGGCCGACCGCGCCCCGAAGCAGCAGCTCGGCGAGGAGTCGCTCGGCTGGAAGGACGCGCTGCTCATAGGCCTCGCGCAGTGCATAGCCCTGATGCCCGGCGCCTCGCGCTCCGGCATGACCATGATGGCCGCGCTCTTCCTCGGCTACCGCCGCTCCTCGGCGGCCCGCCTCTCCTTCCTGCTCAGCACCCCCGTGATACTGGGCGCCGGCCTGCTGGAGGCGCGCAAGATCTCCCCCGACCAGCTCAACGCCGCCTTCGCGACCGGGCTGGCCTCGGCCTTCCTCTCCGGCCTGGCCTTCATCTGGCTGCTGATGTCGTGGATGAAAAAACGCGACCTCAAACCCTTCCTGATCTACCGCGTCCTCCTCGGCGCCGCCATCCTCCGCATGTTCTGGTAGCTGGTAGGGGACGCTGCACGATAACTCGATTATTTCTGGGCGTGGGACGCTGCTCAATATCTCAATTATTGGGGGTTTGGGCCGCCTAAAGGCAGGAAAAGCTTTATTCTGGCGCCGCCGCCGGGCATATTGTCCAGCGCCAGCGAACCGCCGTGGCGGCGGGCTATCTGGTCGCAGACGAAAAGCCCCAGCCCGGTGCCGCCCTTGTCCTTGCGCGTGGTGCCGAAGGCCTTCACGCCTTCCTTTAGTATCTTCTCCGGAAAGCCCGGGCCGTTGTCCGTGATCTCGGCCTCCACCCCGCCTTCGGCGGCGCGGGCGGTCACCGTTACGCGCCCGCCCTCGGGCACGAAGGACAGCGAGTTGGAGATGGCGTTTATGAAAACGCGCTCTATATGCACGCGGCTCATCAGCAGCGCGGGCAGCTCGCCGGGGATGTTCAGCTCTACCGTGGCGCTCTTCTTCCTCGCCGAGTAATCGGTGAGCACGGCCGCGCTCTCGGCCGCCTCCTTGAGCGAACCCGGCGCGAAAACGTAATCCTGGCCGCGCACTATGCTCAGCGCGCCGCCGAGCAGTCCCTTGGCGTAGCGGGCCGCCCGCGTAACGCGCTCCAGGTCCTTCTTCTCCGGCTTCTCGGCGCCCTCCATGACCTGCGCGCTGAGCAGTATCACGGACACCGCGTTGCCCAGGTCGTGCAGCACGCCGCTGACCAGAGTTCCGACCTCGCCTGCGGAGGCGGTCTTCACTATCTCCACTTCCTTCTCGTCTATCTCGCGGGAGAGCTGCTCCGCCTCGGCGCGCTTCAGTTCCAGCGTGGCCTCGGCGCGCTTCCTGGCCCTGGCGGTGCGGTACACTATGCCGCCGGAGAAGGCCAGCACGCCCAGTTTCACGGCCAGCGAAAGCAGGTCGGCCAGTTCGGCGAAAGGCCAGGACATCACGGTTATCGCTATGCCGCAGAGCGCCGTCACGCCGGCCGCGTCCTTGAAGGCCGCCATCAGCGCCGCGGAGAAGACCGGCAGCAGGTACAGCACCCAGAAATAGGACTCGCCGCGCCCGGAATTCCAGATCACGCCGGTGATGATCCAGAAGTTCACCAGGAAGATCAGTTCCACCAGCCAGACGTTCACCGACGCGCGGCGCCGCAGCAGGTAGTTGAAGAAGAAGTTGGAGATGAAAAGGGCGAGGAAGAAATAGAGTATGCGCGGGTACTCTATCTGGGGGCTGCTCCGGTAGAACCAGGCCAGCGCGATCATGAACACCGAGAAGACTATCTCGTAGGAATTGCGGGAGAAGGTGGTGACTTCGCCGCGGTCCAGCGCCTTTATGTACTCTTTCATAACCCTCGCTCACTATACCATTTTTCCCCCGCCTTCCGCCGTATTGTATAATTGGCCTATGACCCAGAACCCCGCGCCCAAGCTGCTGCGTTTCGACAAGGCCCAGCTCTTCAATTTCTTCTTCTTCGGCATACTCTTCTTCCTGCTCTACCAGCTGCTGCGCATCATGGCGCCGTTCCTCGGCCCCATACTGCTGGCCTCTACGCTGGTGCTGATCTTCTACCCCATGCACTGCTGGATACGCCGCCGCGTCGTCGAGAACCGCACCGGCGCCGCCGTCCTCAGCACCGCCACCGCAGTGCTCACCGTGGTGCTGCCGCTGCTGGTGTTCGGCTGGCTGCTGCTCAGGGAATCCCGCGAACTGTACCCCAGGACCAGCCAGTGGCTGACCAACGTCTCGCAGGCGCAGCTGGAGATACCTCTGCCGCAGACCATACGAGAGTACTGGGACCTGGACCTCGCCGACGTAGTGACCGCCAACCTGAAGACGCTGCAGGAGAACATCACCAGCTCCGGCACCGTGGTGCTGCGCAACATCTTCTTCTTCCTCGTCGGCTTCGTCGTCATGCTGGCGTCCATGTTCGTGCTGTTCCGCGACGGGGAACGCTTCCTGAACTGGCTGATAGACATCATCCCGATGGACCAGGAGTACAAGCACCGCATAGCCAACCAGCTCTACACCACCGCCATGGCCGTGGTGCGCGGCCTGCTGCTCACCGCCGCCATACAGGGCCTCATCGGCGCCGCCGGCTACTGGCTGGCCGGCGTGCCGGCCCCGGCGCTGTTCGGCATGCTCACGTCGCTGGCCGCGCTGGTGCCCTTCGTGGGCACCGGCCTGGTCTGGGCCCCGCTGGCCGCCGTGATGTATTTCTGGAAAGGCGCGCAGACCGGCCTCTTCGTGCTGCTGTGGGGCGCGCTGGCCGTCGGGCTGCTGGACAACATACTGCGCCCGGTGCTGATAGGCCGCGGCGCCAAACTGCCCATATTCCTGCTCTTCCTCGGCATCTTCGGCGGCCTTAAGGTGTACGGCCCCATAGGCATACTGCTAGGGCCGCTGCTGGTCTCCTGCGTGCAGGTCTTCCTGCAGATCTACCGCGAGACCAAGAACATGCCGCACCCGGCGCCGTAAACCCGCCGGCCGCGCGCAAAAAAAGACCCGGGCTTCCCCGGGTCTTTTTTTCGCTTCCGACGTTCAGGCGGCGGTCCGGGCCTCGGACTCGGCGCAATGCTCGCGTATCGGGCACCTGGCGCAGTTGCCCTTGCGGTACATGTCCAGCATCAGCATCCTGTCGCCCGTCTCGCGCACCAGCGCCATCGTGGCCTCCCCGGTGGCGGGGTCGTAAGGTATGGTTATCTTCTTGGTCTCGGTAAGGACGAAGTAGCCCAGGCTGGCCACCTTCAGGTCGAAGGCGCGGCCCAGCGCCACGGCGTAAAGAGAGAGCTGCAGGCTGTCGGCCACGTCGGCGGCGGTCTTCCCCTCGAAGCCCATCTTGTAATCTATCAGTTCCACCGTTCCGCCGGGCAGCCGGTCGACGCGGTCTATCGTGCCTTTTATCTTCCACTTCTCGAAGAGGAACTCGAAGGGCCGCTCGGAGAACAGCACCTCGGCGCGGTTGGCCTGCCAATGCGTCCACCAGGCCTCCAGCACCGCGGCGCCCTTCTTGTAGAACTCCATCATCGCCTGCGGCGTGGCGTAGCCCTGGTGCAGCCAGCAGTCCTCGTAATGGTTCATCAGCGAGCCCAGGTCCCCGCGGCCGCCGGCGGCGTGGAAGCGCGCCAGCGCGCGGTGCACGGAAAGCCCCAGCGACGACGGAGCGGTAGGCGGCTGGAAACGCCGCTCGACGTAAATATAGCGGTAGAGGAAAGGGCAGTCCAGGTAGGCCCTTATCTTGCTGTAGTTGAGCTCCAGCGGGTCGAAGATCATTTCTTCAGGCGGAAGAAGTCCACGTAGGTGTCGCCGTACTTCTCGCGGCGCGTATGCTCGAGGCCGGGCTGTTCCTTGACCTCTTCCTTGCGGTGGTGCTGCACGGCTATCACCGTGGTCGGCTTGGCTATGCCGGACTCGACGAGCAGGCGCAGCGTCTCCATGCTGTAGAAAAGCGGCAGGTTCTCCTCGGTGCGGTAGGGCGGGCCCATGAAGATGATGTCGTAGCCCTGGTAGTCGGCGAAATGCTCCAGCCACTTCAGGCCGCTGAGCACGTCGGCCTTCAGCGCCTTGCCCTTCTCGCCGAAGCCGAGGTGCGCGATGTTGCGCTCTATCGTCTTCACGCACAGGCCTTCCTTCTCCACGAACACGGCCTTAGCCGCGCCGCGCGAGAGCGCCTCCAGGCCCACGGTGCCCACGCCGGCGAACAGGTCCAGCACCACCGCGCCCGTCACGTAGGGGCGCACGATGTCGAAGAAGGACTGCCTGATCCTGGCTGAAATGGGCTTCACGAACTTGGACTTGGGCGGAGAGAAGAGTTTGCGTCCCCTGCAGGTCCCGGCGATTATTCTCATCATAGGCGGTTAAATAAAACGTTAATCCTTGCGAAACATTTAGTTAACGGTAAAAAAGTATAATCTAATTATAGTAAATACCGCCGTCACGCGGAGAAAAACAATGGCAAACCCCGACATTATCATAGTAGACGACGACCCGATGGTGGGCGAGCTGTCCCGCGACCTGCTTACCGACGCCGGCTACAACGTAACGCTGGTGCAGGACTCCCTGCAGGCCATCCCGACGATAAAGGCCCAGATGCCGCGCCTGATAGTGACGGACATCATGATGCCGGGCATCACCGGCATGGACATCTGCAAGGCGGTCAAGACCGACCCGGCGCTGAAGCACATAAAGATCATCGTCGTCTCGGGCAAGTCCTACCAGGTCGAGAAGCAGCGCGCCTTCCAGTTCGGCGCCGACTTCTTCCTGCAGAAGCCCTACAACGTCGACACCTTCTCCGCCACCGTGAAGAGCATACTGGACGGCACCGCCGGCAACGCCGCCCCCCCGCCGTCCGCCCCGATAGCCCCGGACATCATACAGGAGGAGGTGGCCCCGCAGGCCAGCGACCTCGATGCCGGCCAGATACGCGTCACTTTCTGGGGCTCGCGCGGCCTGCCCGCCGTGATGCCCAACAGCGCCTCCCGCTACGGCCGCCAGACCTCGTGCATGTCGGTGGAGACGAAGGAGCACCTCTTCGTGTTCGACGCCGGCACCGGCATCGTCGAGCTGGGCAAGGAGATAGCGGCGAAGAAGCGCTACTACAAGGACATCTGGATCTGCCTGACCCATTTCCACCTGGACCACATACTGGGCCTCGGCCGTTTCCTGCCCATCTACGACCCCAACTTCGCCATACACCTCATAGGCTCCAACGACCCGGAGAAGAGCCTCAAGGAAGTGGCGCAGGCCACGTTCTACAGCTCGTTCTCGCTGACCAAGCAGCCCCCCAAGGCCAAGATCGACATCTACGAGATCCTCGAGGACAACTACGAGCTGTTCCCCGGCGTAAAGCTTTCGGCCATGTACGCCAACCACCCGACCAGCACCATGATCTACGTGCTGGACGTGCTGGGCAAGCGCATCAGCTACTCGCCCGACAGCGAGATCTGGGGCGACGCCACCGCTTTCCAGGACTACGACGAGAAGCTCGGCGGCTTCGTGCGCGACTCCGACATCCTCGTGCATGACGCGGTGTACACCGACAAGGACTACGAGAACCGCAAGCACGAGGGCCATTCCGGCCTGTCGATAGTCGTGGACTTCGCCGCCGAGAAAGCCCAGGCCCGCGACCTGGTGCTGTGGCACGCGCACCCGGACTATTCCGACGACGAGATGGACAAGATGCTCGCCGACGCCAAGGCCCGCGCCCAGTCGCGCGGCCTGCAGGTGAACTGCCACATGCCCACCGAGCGCCAGACGATGATGCTGCAGGGCCACGTCTGAGGCGGCGGCGCATGAAAAAAGCCCGGGACCTCCCGGGCTTTTTCATTTTCCCCCGCCGGCCTCAGCTGTGGCCCTGCGTCAGGTTCACCGCGCGCTCGGGGATAGGGCCGAAGCGGTCCTCGTAGCGCTTTATGTTCTCCAGCAGCGCGGCCATGAAGCGCTTGGTGTGCACCGGGCTCGACACTATGCGCGCGCGCAGCTTGGCCTTGGGCTGGTTGGGCTGCAGGAAAAGGAAATCGAAAATGAACTCGGTCTCGCTGTGCGTGACGCCGGCCAGGTTGGCGTAGACGCCCTGCGCGGTAGCCTCGTCCATCTGCACCTCGAGCTGCATCGGTTTGTTGTCCTTGTTTTCAGCCATACGGCCTCCTTGTTCGCCCCCGGTTCACCTCGGCGGCGACTAAAAGTATAATATATTTGGTACGTTCAGGGGAGACAAAATGAAACACGCCTTTCTGACGCTTCTGACCTGCATGCTCGCCGCGCCCGCCGCCGCGCAGACCGACCTGCGCTGCCCCGACATAAAGCCCAGGGCCCGGACCATAAAGATCTCGCGCACCGCGCCGGTGCGCCGCGGCAAGGCCTGGCTGGCCGGCACGCCGCGCACCACGCTGTGCTACGTCTGCGACCTCTACGGCCTCAAGACCGAGGAGGCCGAATACGACGGCAAGACGCTTTCGCAGCGGACAGCGCTGGTCTACAAGGACAAGGACGCCTCGGCGGCGCTGTGCGAAGAGCTCAAGTCCGAGGCCAAGCGCACCACCACCTTCAGCCAGGAAGGCAAGTCGTCGCTGGACGAGTTCTGCCGCAGGAACAGGAAGAAGGATTACCGCGCGGTGCAGGTCTTCGACGCCTCCCCGTCGCAGGGCAGGGAGAGCGAGCGCAAGCCCGTGCGCACCATCTTCCGCCTGCTGGACTCCCGCGGCCAGGCCGTCGAGGAGCACTCGTTCGACCCGCAGCTGGCGCTGGAGACCGTGACGCTGCGCCGCTTCGACAAGGCCGGCTCGCCGGCCGAGGAGACCGTCAACGACTTCGACGGCCGCCAGCTCAGGCGCCTGACGTTCGCGCGCGACGCCGCCACCGCGTCGGCCACGGAGTCCTACTTCGGCGAGAACAACGAGCTCAGGCGCAAGACCGTGCGCGAATACCGCGACGACGGCACGCTGCGCCGCGAGGTCATAACCGATTACGACAGCGGCGAGCAGCCGGTCACCAAGACCGAGATCTACTCCGACGTTAAGGGCCGCCGCGTCAACGAGCTGGTCTACGACATGGACTCGTCCGACCCGAAGTACGCCTACGACTATTTCTACGTTTACGACAAGAAGGGCAACTGGACCGAGGAGCGCAAGACCCGGGTGACGATGTTCAACGGCGAGCGTCTCGAGGACCCCAAAGCCGCCCCCGAGATAACCGTCCGCGAGCGGTCCTACTACTGCGCCCCCCCCCGGAAAGGCGCAAAAAAAGCGGGCCCCGATAAGGGGCCCGCGTTGTTCCTAATAAGGGGTCAGCCTTATTTGGCGGCCTGAACTTTCTTCACGTTTACGGCTTTCGGGCCTTTGTCGGTATTCTCGGTGTCGAACTCCACTTCCTGGTTTTCCGCCAGGGTCTTGAAGCCTTCGCCGAGTATGGAAGAGTGATGGACGAAAAGGTCCTTGGAGCCGTCCTCAGGGATTATGAAGCCGAACCCTTTCTTGTCGTTGAACCACTTAACTTTACCTTTAGCCATTTGCTTATTTACCTCTCTTTAGTTACTGATACCACGGGGCCGTCGCCGGCCGTTAAAAACATTATATATATTTTGAACCGGGACGCAACAGGAGCCTAAACAGGCGCGCCGGGGTTCCCCCCGGCGCGCGGCCGTCAGCGTAAGCCGCCGGAAGCCCTTATTCCTCGCTCCACTTTATCACCGGGGGCATCAGCGCGTTCACCGCGTCGGGGTGCCTGCCCAGCACGCGCACCGCGAAGTCGTGGCGGCCGCTCTTGTAGCAGGGCACCTCGCCCTTGTACACGTAGGCGTCGCCCATCCGGGTGTCGTGGCGCATCGAGAAGGCCTTGCCGTCCTTGAACATGCCCTCGCCGCCGGCTATGCCGACGTAAAGCTGCACGTCCACGTCCTCGGGCTTCAGGTCGCCCAGCCACACTATGGCGCTCACCGGCAGCTTCGCGCCGGAATGCAGCTCCATCTCCGGCTTGAACTGGTCGGTCACCACCTTCACGCGGGGCCAGTTGTCCAGCAGCTTGCGGCGCCAGCGGGCCACCTCGGCCACGCGGCTGTTGTCCGCGAACTTCTTGGACGCGCGGTGGGCCGGCGTGTAGAACTTCTCGTAGTACTCGCGCAGCATGCGGTTGGTGTTGAAGTGCGGGATCAGCTTCTGTATGCACGCCTTCATCATCTTTATCCAGCCGTGCGGCAGGCCGTCGGCGCCGCGGTCGTAGTACAGCGGGGCCACCACCTTCTTGATGATGTTGTAGATGCTCTCCGCCTCGACGTAATCGCGTTCCTCGTCGGAGTTGTAGGCCTCGGTGCCGCCTATGGACCAGCCCACCTCGTGGGAGAAGCCCTCGGGCCACCAGCCGTCCAGCACGGAGAGGTTCATCACGCCGTTGGAAGCGGCCTTCATGCCGCTGGTGCCGGAAGCTTCGAGCGGGCGGATGGGGTTGTTAAGCCACACGTCCACGCCCTGCACCAGGTAGCGGGCCACGTTCATGTTGTAGTCCTCGACGAAGATGATGCGGTTCTTGAAGCGCTTGTCGAGGGACAGCCGCGCGACCTGCTTTATGAACTCCTTGCCGTGCGCGTCGGCCTGGTGCGCCTTGCCGGCGAACACGAACTGCACCGGCAGCTTCTCGTCGGTCACCAGTTCCAGCAGGCGCTCCAGGTTGTGCATGAACAGCGTGGCGCGCTTGTAGGTGGCGAAGCGGCGGGCGAAGCCTATCGTCAGGAACTCGGGGTTCAGCACCTTGCCGGCCTCCTCGAGCACCGTGCGGTCGGAGCCCAGGCGGGCGTGCTGCCTCTTCAGGCGGTCGCGCACCAGGTTCACCAGCTTGTTCTTGCGGACCATGTGGATGTCCCACAGTTCCTTGTCGCTGATGTCGGCGACCTTGTTCCAGTCGCAGGAATCGGGGATGTTGTTCTGGCCGCCGGAGAGCACGCGGCTGTACAGGCCGTGGTGCTCGTGGCTGATCCAGCTGCAGGTGTGCACGCCGTTGGTGATGCCCTCTATCGGGATCTCGTAGCGCGGCAGCTCGGGCCACAGTTTGTGCCACATGTCGCGCGACACGTCGCGGTGCAGCAGGCTGACGCCGTTGAGGAACGCGCACAGGCGCATCGCCAGCACGGTCATGCAGAAGCCCATCGAGGTATGCTCTTCCTTGCCTATCTCCAGGAACTCGGGGAACGTCATGTCCAGTTCCTTGACGTAGGTCTCGAAGTACTTGCGCAGCAGCTCGAACTCGAAATACTCGTTGCCGGCCATCACCGGGGTGTGCGTCGTGAACGCCGAGGAGGCCCAGACCACCTCGCGCGCCTCGGCGTAGGAAAGGCCGCGGCCCTTCATCAGCTGGCGGATGCGCTCGAACAGCAGGAAGGCGCTGTGGCCCTCGTTGACGTGGTACACCGTCGGGTGCAGGCCCATGGCCTCCAGCGCGCGTACGCCGCCTATGCCCAGCACTATCTCCTGGCGGATGCGGTTCTCGCGGTCGCCGCCGTAGAGCTGCTCGGTTATCGTGCGCGCGGCCGGGGAGTTCTCGGGCAGGTTGGTGTCCAGCAGGAAGAGCGAAGTGCGGCCCACGGGGACCTTCCACACGCCGACCTGCACGGTCTCGCCGGCCAGGTCCACGCTGACGCGCAGCGGGCGGCCGGAGGCGTCCTTCACCACCGCGACCGGCATGTTGTACCAGTCGTTCTCGGGGTAGCGCTCCACCTGCCAGTTGTCGCGGTTCAGCACCTGCTGCACGTAGCCCTTCTTATAAAGGAGGCCCACGCCGACCACCGGCATGCCGAGGTCGGAGGAGGACTTCAGGTGGTCGCCGGAGAGCATGCCGAGGCCGCCGGAATATATGGGGAGGCCCTCGCCTATGCCGTACTCCATCGAGAAGTAGGCCACGCTCATGTCCTTGTCCTGGTCTACGGAGTTCTTTGCGTACCAGGTGTCCTTATAGGAAATATAGTTCTCGAACTTCTGCTTCACCTCGCCCAGCTTGCCGAGGAACTTCGGGTCCCTGCCCAGGGCCTCCAGCTTCTCCGGCGCCAGCGTGCCCAGTATCCACTTGGGGTTCCGATGCGAGCGATGCCACAGGTCCTCGTCCATGCTGACGAACATCATTATCGCGTCCCAGTTCCAGGTGAACCACATGTTGGTGGACAGTTCCTCCAACGCCTTGAGGCTGTCGGGGAGGTTGGGGATCACGTTGAACGATTTTATTTTCATTAGTATAAACTCCGTAACCGCAAAGTTCTATAATTTTACAATAATTACGACGACGGGCTCAAAAGACTTAAGTCAACCCGCCCCGATTCCGGGCTATTCCGGTTTTATGCTAATATTTTTTCCATGCAACTGAGCGTCATAGTCCCCACCCTCGCCAACCACGACAATTTCCTGGCCTCCTGCGAAAGCATAGCGGCCAACCTCCCCCAGGATTCCGAACTGCTGATAGCTTACAACGGCAAGGCCGACGGCCTCGCCGGCGTGAAGTCCCGCCTGGCGCACCTGCCGGCGGCCCGCGTGCTGCAGGCCACCGAGTACGGCGGCATCTCCAAGACCTGCAACGAGGCCCTGCGCGCCTCCTCGGGGGAGTACGTGGCCTATTTCCACGACGACGTCATCCTGAAGGACCCGCAGTGGTTCGCCAAGCTGCGCCGCGTGCTGGACACCCGCCCCGACGTGGGCATGGCCGGCGGCAGCGAGGCCAAGTACATAGACCGCTCCGCCGCCGAGCTGCCCCCCGCCGGGCCCGACGGCGTCACCGAGTGCGACTGGTCCCCCACGATCTCCCTCACCCGCCGCTCCGCGATGGAGGCCGGCTGCCTGTTCGACGAGTTCTACCTCGTCGGCCTCGAGGACAAGGACTGGGCGCTGGCCTTCAGGCGCAAGGGGCTCAAGGTCGGCTACTTCCCCGTGGAGCACGAACACATCGGCAACCAGGGCTCCTATTCCCTCTTCACCGGCGAGAAGAGCTTCCTCGACTACTATTCCAAGGAAGGCCCGCGCGAGCGCTATTTCCTGCAGAAGAACAAGGACGTACTGAAGCCGGCCTACTACGACGCCTCGTGGGAGAAGTGGAGCGCGATGGACCGCAACTGGAAGAAGAAGTGGTGGAAGGTGCTCTACCTCAGGCACTACAGGACCAGGATGTGGGAAGCCCTGCGCGGCCTGTTCAAATAGCGTTATCACGACGGGCGGGCCGCCCGGATTTGTGCCGGCGCGTTTTTTTTGGTATTATATTCCTACGTTCTTTTAACAAGCGGTAGCGGGAAGTTTTCGGGCGTGTAGCTCAGCTGGGAGAGCGCCTGCATGGCATGCAGGAGGTCAGGGGTTCGATCCCCCTCACGTCCACCAGATTTAAAAGCTCCGGTCTACCGGGGCTTTTTTATTTTGTTAGAATATAACCCTATGGAAAGCCGCCTCACGATCTTCCACCTCGACGACGGCAAGGAACTGCGCGGCGGCCAGCGGCAGCTGCTCTACCTCGTCAAGGAGCTCAACAGCCTGGGCCACGACAACACCGTGGTCTGCCGGCACAACTCCCCGCTCCACATGGCGGCGCAGCGCAAGGGCTTCAAGACGCTCACCCTTCCTTATTATTTCGAATGGGACCCGCTTTCCGCGCTGCTGCTCAGGCGCGCGCTCAAGGGCCTCCCCCCGTCGGGCTCGCCGCCCATCCTTCACACCCACACCGGCCACACCGCCGCGGTCTCCTGGCTCTCTTCCGTGTGCCTGGACTGCGTGCGCATAGCCCACCGCCGCGTGGACTTCGTGCCCAGCCGCTTCACCGCCCATTTCAAGTACACGCGCGCCCACGGCGTCATAGCCATCTCCGACGCGGTGCGCGACATACTGCTGAAGGCCGGCGTGCCGGAGGAGAAGATCGCCGTCGTCAACAGCACCATAGACCTCGACGACACCCCGTGGAAACCCGGCGAGTTCGGCGCCTACCGCTCCGCCGCCCGCGCCGCCCTCTCCGCGGAGCTGGGCCTCCCGCCCGACGCCTTCTGGGCCGGCTCGCTCATCGCCCTGGTTCCCCACAAGGACCCCGAGAACATGGTGCGCGCCGCCGCCATCGTGATGAAGGAATCACCCCGCGTCCATTTCCTGCTCGCCGGCGAAGGCCCGCTCGCCGAGCGCACCGCGCACCTCGCGCGGATGCTCAAGATACAGGACCGTTTCCGCATCATCGGCTACCGCAAGGACCCGTACAAGGTGCTGGCCGCGCTGGACCTGTTCGTGCTCTCGTCGTGCGAGGAGGGCATGGGCAGCGTCCTCGTCGAGGCCATGAACGCCGGCCTGCCCATAGTGGCCACCACCGCCGGCGGCATCACCGACGTGGTGGAGGACGGGGCCAACGGCCTCACCGTGCCGCCTCGCGACCACCAGGCCCTGGCCGCCGCCTGGCTGCGGCTGGTCAACGACGGGGAACTGCGCTCCCGCCTCGCCGCCGAAGCCCACCGCCGCCGCGAGGACTTCTCCTCCCCCCGCATGGCCGCGCTGACGCTCAAATGCTATGAAAAAGCCGTTGAAGATCTTAAGCGCGATAGACATCCCCTGGAATAGCGCGCTCGCCGCCTACGCCATGGACCAGGCCCGCGCGCTGCGCGGCCTCGGCCACGACGTCACCCTGGCGGCCGCGCCCGGCAGCCACTGCCACGCGCAGGGCCAGCGCGAAGGCTTCGCCGTGTTCCCGGTCTCAGGCCGCAAGGAACTCCTCTCCCCCTTCCTCGTCTATTCCCTCAGGTCCTTCCTCAAGGACTCCGGCTTCGACGTATTCTGCGCTCATACCGGCCGCATGCAGACCATGGGCGCGCTGTGCTGCGCCGGCCGCGGCGCGGAGATAAAGCTGGTACGCACCAAGGCCGACGCCTCGCCCTCCTCGGCCGGCCTGTCGCTGCGCCCGGTCTCCGCCGTCATAGCGGCCTCGGGCGCCATAGCGCGCGCCTTCACCGGCGTACCTCCCGCCAAGATGCGCGTCGTGCCGCAGTCCATAGAACTGCCGCCCTACGCCGAGCCGCCGGCCGAAGGGTTCCGCGTCGGCCTCCTGGGCCGGCTGGACCCGGTGAAAGGCCACTCCGTTTTCCTGAAAGCCGCGAAGCTGGTGCTGGAGAAGCGGCCCGACGCCGTGTTCGTCTGCGCCGGCCGCGATTCGGACCTCACCCGAGGCGACCTCCTCTCCCTCGCCGAGGACCTGGACATAGCCGGCAGCGTGAAGCTCCCCGGCCCGGTGCCGGACCAGTTCGCTTTCATAAACACCTGCCACGCCGGCGTGATCTCCTCCGTCGGCAGCGAAGCCGTCTCCCGCGCCCTGCTGGAATGGATGGCCGCCGGCCGCCCGGCCGCGGCCGCGGCGGTAGGCGGCATCCCGGAGATGCTGCCCGCCGGATGGCTGTTCAAGCCCGGCGCCCACGAGGAGCTGGCGGCGCTGCTGCTGAAGCTGGCGGACTCCCCCGCGGCGCGCGCCGAAGCCGGCGCCGCCAACAGGCAGGCCGCGGCCGAAAAGTTCAGCCGCGGCGGCTTCGCGGCCGCCACTGAAAAAGTTCTGTATGAGGTTACCGGGGCCTGACGGCGTCAGGCCCGCTCGCGCTGCTTTATCCAGGCGAGGCATTCGCTGAAAAGATCGGCCACCGCGGACACGAACCCGGCGCCGCCGTCCAGGAAACCGCCCTTCAGGAAATAGTTCACGCAGAAGCGCCTTGCGGCGCGCGCCAGCGACACGGCCCTGCGGCCGGCGGCCTCGCGCTCGGTCTTGCGTCCCGAATAGAAATCCATCTTGCGCAGCAGCTCGGACCCGGTGTTGTACGGGTGATGGTCCATGGGACTCGACAGCGCGCCGATAGTCCCGTCCACGCGCAGCCGCTCGTGCACGTCCACGCAGGGGAAGGCCGCCTTGCCGGCGCGGAAGAAACGCAGCTGCCTGTCGGGATATTTGCCGCCGTGCCTGAGCCAGCGGCCGAAATAGAAATTGCGCCTGGGCACCAGGTAGGCCGCGTCGGTACCGGCGGCGGCGACGCGCTTAAGCTCCCCGGCCAGTTCCTCCCCGACGGTCTCGTCGGGGTCCAGGTAAAGTATCCAGTCGCCGGAGCACTGCTCCAGGCCGAACTGCTTATTGACGTTGAGATTGGGATTATTAGGCCGGCTGAAAACCTTTGCCCCGGCCGCGGCCGCCAGCGCGGCGCTGCCGTCGGAGCTTTCGCAGTCGACGAAGACCACCTCGTCGGCCCACTTCAGGCTGGCCAGGCAGCGCGGCAGGTTGCGCGCCTCGTTGTAGCCTATGATGGAGACTGATATCTTGGCCATACCTGATTATACAACTTTGCGCTTCCCCAAAGGCCCCCCCGCCGGGTGGGCCTTTCTGCCCTGTCGCGCCAGGCCGCGTTTGTTTATAATTAATACATGCACCGCCATGTGATCACAACACTTACCGCCCTGCTCCTCGCTGTTTTCTCCCTCCCGGCCTTCGCCGACGACCAGGACATACAGATAGAAACGCTGCCCTACCCCGTGCGCATAGACATAGCCGCCGGCCACATGAAAGGGGCGCGCTGCTTCGAGAGCGATTTCAGCCGCCTGCCCTCGGCCCCTTTCGACACGGTGCTGGTGCAGGGCCTTATCCCCGACGGGCTGCGCCTCGACATGGCGCTCAAGGCCGACGGCGCCGCCGAGCCGGCCCGCTACGAGCCGGTGCTCTTCCGCCGCTTCCCCAACGGCCGCTTCTGGGCCAAGTACACACTGCCCTCCGCCGTGCGCCGCCAGCTGGCTTTCAGCGTGGTCAACGCCGGCACCCGCGAGGCCGGCACCATAACCATATACGGCACCGAGCTGCTCAAGGCCGCCCTCTCGCGCGAGGGCGCGGAGCAAGCGCAGGCCTTCGTCTACACGCCGGACCCGGCCCTTTCCGTGCCCGCCGCCGTCCCGTTCAAGCTGGTGCGCCGCGCCGACTGGAACGCCGCCCCGCCCAAGGAACCCTTCACCCCGCATAAGCCCGGCTTCTTCACGCTGCACCACACCCAGTGGCATTACCCGGCCACCTACGACGACGCCGTCACCGAGATGCGCCTGATCCAGGACTTCCACCAGAACGGCCGCGGCTGGATAGACATCGGCTACCATTTCCTGATAGACCCCGCCGGCAATATCTTCGAAGGCCGCCCGATAGGCGTGGTCGGCGCGCACACCAAGAACAAGAACACCGGCAACGTGGGCATCTCCATCATGGGCAGCTACCACCCGCCGGTGCACGACGTCTTCACGCCGGCCACCGAAAAATCTTTCGCGGCTGTGGGCAGCTACATAAAGGACACCTACACGGTGAACGTCAGCAGCTTCTACGCCCACCGCGACCTGCAGAAGGACACCGACTGCCCCGGCGACGACCTGTACGCGAAAAAAGGCGAACTGCGCGACCTCATCTTCGCCCCCAAGCCAGCCCCCGAGCTGCCGGCCGACATCCCCCTCCTCCCCGCCCAGCGCCGCGCCCTCTCCCTCCTCCTCTCCTCTATCGAGGCTTCGCCTCAATAGGAGGCTAAGCCTCAATAAAAAACTGGGGACAGTATACCTATTTCGAATTAAGTATACTGTCCCCAGTTTTATTATCTATTACAGCTCGGGGGCGACCAGGTCCTTGTAGGTCTCGCGGCGGCGTATCAGCCGCCACGAGGAAGGGCCGGTTATCAGCGCCTCGGCGGCGCGCGGGCGCGAATTGTACTGCGAGCTCATGGAGAAGCCGTAGGCCCCGGCGGAATACACCGCCAGCAGCTGTCCCGGAGCCGGCTCGCGCAGGCGCGCGCCCTCGGCCAGGAAATCCCCGCTCTCGCAGACGGGGCCCACTATATCGTAGGTCTTCTCGGGGCCGCGGCCCTTGCCTATCAGCGCCACCGGGTGCTTCGCCCCGTAGAGCGCCGGCCTTATCAGGTCGTTCATAGCCGCGTCCACTATAACGAAATTCTTGCGCCCGCCGCGCTTGCGGTATATCACGCGGGCCAGCAGCACGCCCGACGGCGCGGCCACGGAGCGGCCCGGCTCCAGTATAAGTTTGAGCCCCGTGCCGGCGAACACCCCGTCTATGGCGCGGGCCAGCAGCGCCGGGTCGGCCATTTCGGAGCCTTCCTTAACGCCCCAGCCGCCGCCGACGTCGGCGTATTCCAGCCGCACGCCGGCCGCGGCCAGGCGCGCCATGAAAGCCGCCAGCCGCCGGGCCGCCAGCGCGTAAGGCCGCGCGGAATGGACCTGCGAGCCTATGTGGAACTGCGCCGCCGCCGGCTGCAGCCAGCGCGAGGCGGCCGCGTAAAGATATATCTTCTCGGCCTCGGCGAAAGAGACGCCGAACTTGCTGCCCAGCTTGCCGGTGGTTATGTACTTGTGAGTGTGCGGGTCCACGTCGGGGTTTATCCTGAGCGACATCGGCGCGCGCAGCTTAAGGCAGCGCGCCACGCGCTCGAGCTCCTGCACTTCCTCGAAGGACTCGGCGTTTACGAACAGCACGCCGGTCTTCAGCGCGTACTCCAGTTCCTCGGGCGTCTTGCCCACGCCGGAGAAAATGATCTTCCCGGGCTTAAAACCGGCGCGCACGGCGCGGTACAGCTCGCCGCCGCTAACCACGTCCGCGCCGAAGCCCTCGCGCGCCGCCAGGCCGCAAAGCCCGGCGCTGGAGTTGGCCTTCATGGCGTAGCAGAACAGCGGGTCCAGGCCGCGGAAGGCGCGCTTGTAGGCGCGCACCTGCCGCAGGAAAAGTTCCTGCGAGTACACGTACACCGGCGTGCCCGCCTTGGCGGCTATCTTCTCAAGCAGCGCCGGCCTGAAATATTTCGAGAGCATATTCATAGGATATAAAAAAAAGCGGGGGATCGCCCCCGCTTTCGCGGAAAAAAGTATGCTCGGGGCGGGACTCGAACCCGCACGCCGTTAGGCACACGCCCCTCAAACGTGCGTGTCTACCAGTTCCACCACCCGAGCTTAAATAGGTGTTCCTTAAAAGAGCCACATATATTTTACCAAAAAAACAAAAAAGGTCAAAGAATAAAGGGGACGCTGCACGATAACTCGATAACTTCTACACCCACAGCAAATTGTTTAGCCCCCCAGTATCGTAGAATAGCCTGAGTTTATTAAGGTCCTACCAATTGATGAGCGGAACAAAATCCCGCCAATGAATTTTAGTCAGTGTCTTCTTGGTTCTTTTGGGGAAGGCTCCAGCGTTTTTATCAGGGCCTCAGCGTCACCGCGGATTATAGCGAGGGCTTCGTCGGTGACGAAGCGTTTCGAAGTCTTCTTCCACTTGTGCCAGTCATCCTTGTCCCAGGCGCGGAAGAAATCGTCGTAGTCGCGGTCCCCGCGGTGGGCTTTCTCGAAAGCGGCAAGTTCCGGCCCCTCGTCACAACCGCCGGCCGTATCGCACTTCTGGTTCGCAAGTTCCAGACGTTTTACAAAAAGCCGCAACACATCCACAACCAACTTGCAACCATTGGCCTTTGTGGCCTTGTGTTTATTGCAGACATCAACTAAAGTCATGGCAAGATCCACCTGCTTTGTCAGGCTGGCTGCAAATTTAGCATTGCCAAGTTGTCCCAATGAAGTCGCTGTCTTAATATCCTGCCCAAGGCTTGAAAGTGACACTGTTTTAGTAATTCCGGTTATCCCCTGCGTTGACAGGGGGTCATAAGTCACCGAATACGTTAGAGTCGCCCCATGAACAATATACCCAAACAATTCAGTTGCACTGCTTATTGGCACCCCTTTAGAATCAATTCCGCCGAAGTATAAACCATATCGAACCTCTCCACGCCCATATAAAGTAACTGTATAAGTCCCAGCGATTACCCCATTTATGTTGCAGTGAAGAGATTGGGGACTGGGCTCACCCTCCTCCTCATCATTATCCAAGGCATCAAGGCTACATCCCCCGCCTGCTATCTCATTAAAAACCAATTCTGTCCCCATTCCGGCATCACCGCCAATGCGATGTCCGTACGGATCTGTAATAACAAACAACGCTTTTATCTGTCCCTCCGTTGAATCTGACAAATCTACAGATAGACTACTCTGCCCAGCAAAGGCTAAAGTAAAGCCATTAACAAGATACAAAGACAAGAATCCAAGGAGACGTTGTTGGACTTTGTTTTTCATTGCCTTTCCTTATGAAAACTCCGTATACCTATTACAGGACCAATTGTGTTTCCTGTTGTCGAATTTAGGACGACAGTCTCGTTCGGGTCGAGTAGTGTCGTCTGCAACACATTACCCGGATCAGAAATAATATATTTATTTTCACACAAACCTATGGCCAGAACGAAATGTGTGCCAAAAGAAGTTTTATTATTTCGTTTTGTAACGTGTTGAAGTTTAATTATGACAGGATTCCCGTTTTTTAAATTAGAACGCACAGATTCAAGTGCCACATTTCTAGCATTGAGAGGAGAACTAGAACTAATATTTATTGAGGGGTCATTAACAATTTGGGCATTTGAAATTATTTTAATAGCAGTAAATTTGGTTTCCCCCATAAGGTCGTAACCCTCACGCCCCAATTTTTTTAACTTCCCATTCAAGTCCGCCGGGGTCGTTGTAGACAACCCAAGATCCGGATACGTGTTCGCATAGTAATTTATGGCCGTCGCCATAGCGGTCATTGCGCATCCTTTCTGCTGTATCGTAAAGGACGACATAGCCACGCCAGGCATTACAGTTGTTTTGCAGTTATAGGCTCTGGACCTCGCAGTCGCCGTACTCACGTAACAGATACCATCATATGATTCCCTTGCCCACGTCGAGGAAGACTGTTTAAAATCATCATTCGGCAGTTTGCCGCAGCAGGTGAAGGTGACCGTGCTGGCCGAAGCGTCACAGTCGCGGCAGGTAG
>ERZ1645187.945-NODE-945-length-27704-cov-33.598105_pt1 | contig 27704 bp, 26 predicted proteins | sample MGYA00575352_ERZ1645187 | MGnify/ENA primary metagenome ERZ1645187 (study PRJEB40837, sample SAMN11349314) | freshwater sediment metagenome | isolation source: river sediment | host: Sediment | place: India: Wazaribad , New Delhi | collected 2017-02-21 ...
CTTCTTCGGCCAGAAACTGCAAAAATCCAAGAAAACCGGCACCAGCAACTGGGCCTCCCCGCGTCTGAGCGAACGGCAGATGCTCTACGCGGCGAACGATGCGCATGTGGCGCTGCGGCTTTATCGGGCGTGGTTGGGGGGAAGGGGTAGGTGTTGGGCTGACGAAGTTAAGGAGCGGCTAGCTACGCTGCGGACAATCGGTTGAGCATACGGGTATGCTGTCGGCGCCCCATAACTAGGTACCTTCGATTTTGCAAGCATAGTTTCCCTGATTCCACAATTCAGATGATTCCTTAAAAAAACCCCAGTTAATAAAATGAATCCAACACCCAAGAGCGCAAAACTTTCCGCCATAGAGATGGCAAAATCAATCGCTGCTTTACAGGGTTTCACAGATAGCCGAAAAGAGTTTGAAGCCTTAAAGGCAGAATTTGTTCCGAGCAATCATATGTCTCGAGTTGATCAAATTCTCGGTGGGTTAGCCCAAGAAGACGAATTTGCCATCTTCTGCAAAATTATGGGGACATGCGAATCGATCTCGCGAATAGATCAGACACCCATAATAGAGAGTACAGAGAAAGCTGCAGATTTTCTTGCTTCGTTTCGGCCTGGGATTTCAACGAAGGGCCTGAGTAGTGAAGATGTCGGAGTAACAGTAAGCTGTTTCGTCGAAGTGAAATCCTGTTCAAAGACAAAGTTCAAAATATCCGAAAAAGACTTGAATTCCCGAAAGAAATACGCTGCAAGATTCGGACTTCCATTAATGATCGCAGTTCGATTCATGATGTTTGGGCGTCATACTCTTTGGGTGCTTATGGAGGCGGGAGCGCTTGAGCGGCAGGGGCGGAAGATTGAGTGTACAGATATGACACGCTCTCTAACCCAAGTACTATTTGATGACTATGGGCTATTTACACACCCATCCTTGCAATTGATTCACTATTACGACTCATCGCCAGGGTTGTCTGGAATACGACATAAGGAATACGGTACGCAGACCAAAGTGGCCGTTGTGATTCCAGATTGTGACCCAATACCTGTTCCTGACTATATTTCCCCTTTTGTAACTGTCTTATTTGAAAGTTTTGAACACCAGATCGTGCAAGTGGAACGGCAAAATAATTGTTCCGTTGTTGTGTCGCATGTCGGAAACCAGATGCGGATTTTGAGCGATCTTGTATATAGCAGCAATTATCTTGCTAGAAATGAAGATGGCGAAATTGCTTATGATGCGAGAAGAACCATCGCTCGTCTTGACTCTGATATGAAACCCATACTTATTACTCGCTCAATGATGGAGCATACGGTAGCGTTTCTGAATCTACGCCAAACAGTTTTGTTCAAGATAGGTATTGGGGAGCCCGATCACCAGGAAAAGATATTGCGGAAATTGGCTAAATGATAGCCAAGCCAATTCTTAATCCTGATGTTCCAAGTAGGAGCGATTAACGCTAGCCCTCTAAATTCCGCTGTTTAAAGCCAACGAGTTTTGTGTTGGGTAGGAGGTGGCTAGAGAAAATTGGAATAGCCACCAGCCATCCAATAATAGAAGGTTCAAGAGTAAATTCGGCTATCAACTTCAATTAGTCGATCCCAAAGAATTTCAGGATCGCCACCCCGTTCAAGAAAGCCATCCTCATGCCAGATTCCACGCCAACCCTTTCCCTCCTCGAAACCCGCGTCCTCGGCACCTTGGTCGAAAAGCAGCGGGCGGTGCCTGATACTTATCCGCTTTCGCTCAATTCGCTGGTTGCCGGGTGCAATCAGAAGACCAGCCGTAACCCGGTGCTGGAGGTGGGGGAGGCGGAGGTTTTGCTGGCGCTGGAGAATCTGAAGGAGCTGGGTTTCGTTTCCGAGGTGAGCGGCAGCCGGGTCGTTCGTTTTGCGCACAGTCTGGAGAAGGTGCTCGGTGTGCCGACGCAGGCTTCGGCCTTATTGACGGTGCTGATGCTGCGCGGCCCGCAGACGGCGGGGGAGTTGCGTTTGAACTGCGAGCGTTTGCACAAGTTTGCGGATATTTCGGCGGTCGAGGCGTTTCTGGAGGAGCTTTCCAGCCGCGCCGAGGGTGCCTTGGTGGTCGAGTTGCCGCGTTTGCCGGGGGCGCGGGAGAATCGCTGGAGCCATTTGTTGAGCGGGCAGCCGGCCATCGAGTCGCACGTTGGCGCTCGGGCGGCGCTTGCTGCCGGGCCGGAGATGGATGAACTCAGGTCGCGCGTCGAGTCGCTGGAGGCCGAAGTCGCGGCCTTGCGTGAGATGGTCGAGCGGCTGCGCGGCTGAACGACGACTGGCTCGTTACGCGGGCCGCCGCCACAAGGGGTAAAGGCCAAGCAGGCCGAGCAGCGGGCCGGGCAGTAGCAGCCAGGCGATGCTGGTGCCCCAATCGCTGATCCAGGCAGTGCCGAGGTGAATCGACAGCATGGTGATCGCGAAGCCGATTGAGTTTTGAAATGCCAGCGCGCTGCCGACGATCTCGGGGGCGCAGGCGCGGGCCGAGAGGGCCGAGAAATGCGGCGAATCGGCGACGACGCTGGCGCCCCACAGCAGCAACAGGCCGATCTTGAGCCAGGCCGGCCAGCCATCCACGAACGGGAAAACGGCGCAGCACAGGGCCGACAGCGCCAGCGCCGTGGCGGCTACGCGCGCGCTGCCGATGCGCTGGCTCCACCAGCCGCCGAGGATGCAGCCGAGGGCGCCGATGCCGATGACGGCGAAGGAAAGCCCGGAGAGCCTGCTGCTGCCCGGCATCGCCAGACCGCTCAGGACGACCAGCGCCGGCACCAGCGTCCAGAAGGCGTACAGCTCCCACTGGTGACCAAAGTAGCCGAGGGCGGAGGCGCGGAATTCGCGGATCGTGAAGGCGTAGAACACCCGCCCGAGGCGTAGCGGCGGGGCATCGTGGCGGCGTTTCAGGTGCGGGCCGTCGCCGAGCTTCAAGATCATTGCCGCCGCAGCGAGGGCGAGTGCCGACGAGACGAGGATCGTCGCCTGCCACGACCAGCCGGCTCCGGCGAGGCGGATGCCGTGCGGTAGCGCGGTGCCCAGCGTCAGCATGCCGACCAGCTGGGCGAGGGCAGCGCCGGCGCGTTCCGGCACCCAGCTGACGACCAGCTTCATGCCCAGCGGGTAAACCCCGGCGAGGCAGAAGCCGACGGCGAAACGGAGCGGGATGCCGAGTGTCATGCCGCTGGCGAAGAGCGCAAAGGCGGCGTTGCCAAGCGCGCCGAGAACGGCGCAGACGGCGAAGATGCGGCTAGCCGGGTAACGGTCGGCAAGGCCGGAAACGGCGAAAGTCAGGGTGCCGAGGATGAAGCCCAGTTGCACCGCGTTGGTCAGGGTGCCGATGTCGGCGGGAGCAATGCCCCAAGTGCGAATCAGGTCATCGGCGGCGCTGTTGGCGGAGAACCAGAGCGAGGTGCCAAAGAGCTGCGCAACGACTATGATCGGGACCGGGTTTTTCATGGTGGCGGAGCGTGTTGATCGTGCGCCAGCATACAACAGCTATTGCGTTGCCAAGCCTAATCCAGATCCCAAAGCTGGTGCGCGTCAAGCAGCAGGCGATAGCGCAGTTCGAGTGCTTCCAGTTGCGCCAGCCGGGCGGCGAGTTGGGCTTCGTTGGCCAGGCGGCGGGCGGTCAGCAGGTCGTTGAGGTTGCCTTCGCCGAGCTGGTAGGCGCGGGCGGTCATCTCGGCGGCGCGCGTCAGGCGTTCGGCGGCGCTGCGGCTGGCATTCCAGCTGGTTAGCGCGGCCTTGGCGGAGTGGTAGAGCGCGGCCGCCTCGGCGGTGACTTTCTGGGTGGCGGCGGCTTCGCGGCGATGGGCAACATCGGCTTCGGCCAGCGTGGCGCTGGCGACTGCGCGGCGGGCGCCGCCGGGCAGGGGAATGGTGATGTATGCGCCGAGAATGTGTTCCTCGCTGCCGCGCTCGCGTGCCACGTGAACGCCGACGGTCGGGTCGGGCAGGCGGTCGCTGCCGGCGCGCCCGGCGATGACTTGCGCACGCTGGGTTTCACCGCGCGCGATGCCGAGTTCGTGGCTGTGTTCGAGAATCGCTTCCAGCCATTCGTTTTCGCTGCCTACGATGGTCTGCGGTTCGGCAATGCTGGCCGGCTCGCTTAGCGGCAGGCCGGGAAAGCGGCGGCGCAGGTCTTCGCTGGCGGTGGTCTGGCGCGCCCGTGCCTGCGCCAGTTGCGCTTCGGCTTGCGCCAGTGCACCTTCGGCCTGCACGGCTTCGAGGCGGGCGGCATCGCCGAGTTGCTGGCGGCGTTGGACGGCTTTGGTCTGCCGTTCGAGCAGCGTTAACTGTTCGCTCCATTGGTTGGCAGCAGCGCTTTCCTTGAGCCAGACGAACCAGGTTTTGAGCAGCGCGCGGCTGGCTTCATGCAGCGCGTCGCCCTGGCCCGTTTCGGCGATGGACACGCCGAGCGCGCCGAGTTCGGCATCGGCCGAGGATTTGCCGGGCAGGCGCAGCGGGCGTTCGAGCTGGGCATTCCACTCGTTGTAGCGTTCGTCGTTGCCGGTCGCTGGATAGACCCGGCGCTGGTTGGCGCCGAAGCGCAGATTCCATTCGTAAGGGCCGGCTTCGAGACGGCTGCGGTTGGCTTCTTCGACGCGCACCTGGCCGCTGGCCGCCTGCACGGTGGGATTGGCGCGCAAGACGCGGGCGACGACTTCGGTTGGCGGCAGGTTTGGCGTGGGCTCGGCGGCGGAAGCGCCGAAACAGGCACCTGTTGCGGTCAACAGCAAAAAAAGGCCGATTTTCATAGCCGCCCCATCTCGATCACCGGCACCAGCCAGTAAAACAGATTGGCGCGTGGCAGTTGCGTCTTGAGCAGCGCCAGCACGGCGCGCATGTTTTCTTCCGGGCCGACCATGCGGATCTGGGTGCGCGGTGCATGGCCGGCGACCAGTTCGCCGGGTTCGACCAGTTGCACGACCGAACCGTGGCCTTCGGCGACGCTGGCGGTGAAGCCGGGTACCAGGTCGGGGCGCGACAGTAGCAAGTCCTCGACGTGCTGGGCGACATCGTTGGGCAGGGTGAGCGAAAGCAGGACATCAGCCATGGTTTTTTCCGGTGAAACTGACGGTGGTCTTGACCCCGAAACGGCGGAACAGGATGGGCAGCAGGACGAGGGTCAGTGCGGTCGACGTCAATAAACCGCCAATAACCACGATGGCCAGCGGGCGCTGCACCTCTGAGCCGGGGCCGCTGGCGAAGAGCATCGGCACCAGGCCGAAGGCGGCGATGCTGGCGGTCATCAGCACCGGCCGCAGACGGCGTTTGGCGCCTTCGACGACGACTTCGCCGACCGCCATGCCGCGCGCCAGCAACTGGTTGAAATAGGTGACCATCACCACACCGTTGAGCACGGCGATGCCGAGCAGCGCGATGAAGCCGACCGAGGCCGGCACCGACAGGTATTCGCCGGAAATCAGCAGTCCGAAAATGCCGCCGATCATGGCGAACGGGATGTTGGAAAGCACCAGCAGCGCCTGGCGCAGCGAGCCGAAAGTCGAGAACAGCAGGAAGAAGATCAGCAGCAAGGCCACCGGCACCACCACCATCAGGCGCGCTGCCGCCCGCTGCTGGTTCTCGAACTGGCCGCCCCAAGCCAGCCGGTAGCCCGCCGGCAGCTTGACGTCGCGGGCGACGGCGGCTTTGGCGTCCTCGACAAAGCCGACCAGATCGCGGTCGCGGACGTTGGACTGGATGACGACGTAGCGCTGGGCATTCTCGCGGTCGACCTTGACCGGGCCGTCGACGCGCTCGATTCGGGCGACGCTGGCCAGCGGCACGCTGCCGCCGCCCGGTACGGAGAGGCGCAGGGCTTCGAAATCGGCCGGCGAATTGAGCAGGCTTTGCGGGCCGCGCAGGACGACCGGCACGCGCCGCCCCTGGTCGATGACGATGCCGACATTGCGGCCTTCGAGCAGGGCTTTGAGGTCGTTCTGGATGTCGTCGACATTGAGGCCGAATCTGCCTGCTGCGAGGCGGTCGACCGCAATTTTCAGGTATTGCACGCCATCGTTCTTCAAGGTGAAAGTGTCCTCGGCGCCGCGCACTTTTTTCAGTGTGGTTTCGACGTCGACCGCCAGTTTGTTCAGGGTCGCGAGGTCAGGGCCGTAGACCTTGATCGCCAGATCGCCGCGCACGCCGGTCAGCATTTCCGACACGCGCATGTCGATGGGCTGCGTGAAGGCGAAGCCAACGCCGGGGAAATCGGCCATCACGGCGCGCATCTGATCGGCCAGCCAGGCGGGATCGTTATTGCGCCAGGTGTCGCGCGGTTGCAGCACCATGAAGGTGTCGGTTTGGTTGAGGCCCATCGGGTCGAGCCCGAGTTCGTCGGCGCCGGCGCGGGCGACGATGGCCTTCACTTCCGGCACGTTGGCCAGAATCGCCTGTTGCACGCGGCTGTCGATGGCGATGCTCTGGTCGAGGCCGATTGACGGCAGTTTTTCGAGCTGCATGATGAGGTCGCCTTCGTCCATCGTCGGCATGAAGCTCTTGCCGAGCAGCAGGAAGGCGCCGGCAGCGGCGGCCAGTGCGATCAGGGCGCCGATCATGTAAGTCCGGCTGTGGCTCAGGGCCGAAGTCAGCACGCGGTCGTAGGCGGTGGCCAGCTTTTTCACCAGCCACGGCTCATGATGGGCACCGCGCTTGATGAGGTAGGAGGCAAGCACCGGCACCACGGTCAGCGACAGCAGCAGGGAAGAAGCCAGCGCGAAGACGATGGTCAGCGCGACCGGCGCGAACATCTTGCCTTCCAGCCCCTGCAAGGTGAGCAGCGGCAGGAAGACGATGATGATGATGACGATGCCCGAGGTGACCGGCGCGGCGACTTCGCTGGCAGCGCGGAAGATCAGGTGCAGCGTCGGCAGGTTTTCCTGCGCCTCGGCAAGCTGGCTTTCGACGTTCTCGACGACGACCACCGCCGCATCGACCAGCATGCCGATGGCGATGGCGAGGCCGCCGAGGCTCATCAGATTGGCCGAAAGGCCGTACATGCGCATCAAAATGAAGGTGGCGAGCGCCGATAGCGGCAGCATCAGGGCGACGACCAGCGCCGCGCGCAGGTTGCCGAGAAAGGCGAGGAGCAGCAGCACGACCAGCACGATGGCTTCGAGCAGCGCCTTGGCGACGGTGCCGACGGCGCGCCCGACGAGATTGCTGCGGTCGTAGAAAGGTTCGATGGTGACGCCTTGCGGCAGCGTCGGCGCGATCTCGGCCAGCCGCGCCTTGACGCCGGCCACGACGCTCTGCGCATTGGCACCGCGCAGCCCGAGCACCAGCCCCTGCACCGCTTCGCCCTGCCCATTGCGGGTCACCGCGCCGTAGCGGGTGAGGGCGCCGAAACGGACCTCGGCGACATCGCCGATGCGTACCACGTTGCCGTCTTTCGCCTGCAAAACGATGGCTTTTACGTCGTCGACCGTGCGGATCGCCCCTTCGGCGCGGACCAGCAGCGCTTCCTCGCCGTCGTTCAGGCGGCCGGCGCCGTCGTTGCGATTGTTGCTTTCCAGCACCGCCTGCAGGTCCTTCAGCGCCAGCCCACGCGCAGTCAGGCTTTGCGGCTGCGGCACGACTTCGAAGGTGCGCACCTCGCCGCCCAGACTGTTGACGTCGGCGACGCCGGGAATGGTGCGTAACTGCGGGCGGATCACCCAATCGAGCAGGGCGCGCTTCTCGGCCAGCGGCAGGTCGCCCTCGATGGTGAACATGAACATTTCGCCAAGCGGCGTGGTGATCGGCGCCATGCCCCCGGTGGCGCCGGGCGGCAGGTTGCCCTGGGCGGCGGCCAGGCGTTCGCCGACCTGCTGGCGCGCCCAGTAAATGTCGGTGCCGTCCTCGAAATCGATGGTGATGTCGGTCAGCGCGTATTTGGAAGTCGAGCGCAGCAGGCGCTGGTGCGGGATGCCGAGCATCTCCTGCTCGACCGGCACGGCGAGGCGGGTTTCAACTTCCTCCGGCGTCATGCCGGGTGCCTTCAGGATGATCTTGACCTGCGTCGTCGAGACATCGGGAAAGGCGTCAATCGGCAGGCCAATGAAAGCCTGCACCCCGGCGCCGACCAGCATGACTGTCAGCACCAGCAGCAACAGGCGCTGGGTCAGCGAAAAGCGGATCAGCGCGGCCAGCATTATCCTCGAAACCTCGGTTGGACGCGGCTGTTGGTGCGTTTGGGCGGGATGGCCGGCACGAAGCGACAACGCGGCAGGCTCATGCCTGCAAGGCGGAGCGACAAAGCCGGGCGCCCGACCAAGCGTGCCAGCGGCCGCGTAGCGCTGTCAGCGCATGGGTGAATCGCCTTGAGGGTACAAAAGCCCATATTCATCCGGCTGGACAGAGAGAGATAAGCGGTCAACTGAGGTTTCAAGGATTACTCGCTGCCGACGCCGGTCAGCATCGCCTTGAGCCCGGAAACGCCCTTGACGGCGACGCGCTCGCCGGCCTGCACGCCATCGACCAGCACGCTGTCGCCACCCTGGCTGACGATGCGCACCGGGCGGGCGGCGAAACTCACGCCCTTGTCGTCGCTGGCAACCTGCACGAAGGCCCAGGTTTTGCCGTCATGGCGCACCAGCGCGGCGGCTGGCAGGCGTTGCTGCTGCTGGCCTGTCGGGCTGGCGATTTCAACTTCCAGCACCTGCCCGGCACTCAGGGCTTCGGCACCCTTGGTGACTTCGGCGCGCAGCAAAGCCGTTTGGCTGGCCGGGTCGACCGCGCGGCCGATGGCGATCAGTTTGCCGTTGATGTCGCGGTCGGCTAGCTTGATCGGCATGCCTTCCTTGAGCGTGGCAGCGACCGCCAGCGGTACCTGAATTTCCAGCCACAGCGGCGTCAGTTTGGCGATGCGGTAGATCAGCGTCGCCGCTTCGACGCGCTGGCCGAGTTGCCCGCCCTGTTCGAGCACGACACCGTCGATGGGCGCGGTCAACGCCAAAAAAGGGCCTAATTTGCCCGGCGCTATGCCGGCCAGCGCCAACCCTTGTTGGCGTTCGCTGGCTTGCGCGGCGGCCTGGTTGGCGGCGGCGCGGGTCGCTTGCAGGCGGGATTCGGCGATCAGTCCTTCAGCGAAAAGCTGTTCGTCACGCTTGAGACTCTGGCGCAGCAGGGCGGACTGGCTTCCAGCCTGCAAGGCGTCGCGTTGCAGTTCCAGCGCCTGCGGGCTGGCGAGGCGGGCCAGCACCTGGCCTTTTTTGACGGAGGCACCGGGGGAGACGGCGAGCATTTCGAGCATGCCGCCAACCGGCGCAGCGACGACGCGCATTTGCTCGTTGGGCACCAGCACGCGGGCCGGATAGACGCCCTGGCGCCCTTGATCGGCCTGGCCGACGACGGCGGTTTCGATGCCCAGCGCGCGTATCTGGGCGGTCTGGAGCACAAGCGGTTCGCCAGCGCCGGCCGGGGCGACGAGCATGGCGAGCAGAAGAGCAGGCAGACGGGGAAGGCGGGAGATGACTCGGAACATGGCAAGCCTGGCAAAAACGCAGCCACCGAGTCTATTTGGCCCAGATTAATGTTTCCTTAACGATGGCCGGCAAGGCTGTTCAGCCGGTCATTTCCTGCCGAAGCGCAGCAGTTTGCGGAACAGCCGCCGCCAGAGATGGGGAGGCTTCGGGCTGGGCAGGTTTAGCGTGACCAGTTTGACGCCGATTTCGCCGGGGTCGTCGTCGATCACGAATCCCATCGAGCGGGCAAGCTTGAGCATGGCGCGGTTGTCGGCCAGCACATGGCCTTCCATCTCGCGCAGACCGCGCCGGGCGGCTTCGCGGATCAGAACGCGGAGTATCCGGTGGCCGATGCGCTGGCCTTGCCAGACGTCGGTGATCAGCAGCGAAAACTCGCAGCGCCGGCCGTCGCCTTCATGGACGAAGCGGCCGCCGGCGAGTGGGATTTCCTTGTTTTTTTCCTTGCGCACGACGACCAGCGCGAATTCATTGGCCGTATCGAAATCGGTCAGGCGCCGCACCATTTCGTCGGAAAATTCCCGGATCGGACTGAAAAAACGGTTGCGCCGCGATTCGCTGGAGAGCTGGCCGAGCGATTCCTTGACCAGCGGCGCATCGCTTTTCAGCATCGGGCGCAGGGTCATCCGGGTGCCGTCGGCGGTTCGCCAGTTTTGCGGTTTCATGAGGAGGCGCGCCTTGCTGAGCTGGCTTTCCCTTACACCCGCAACAGCGCGATTTTCAGCGGCGCCTGACCGTCGTGGCTGGGGAAGTCGTCTTCCGGCGCAATCCATTCGAGTTCGCGGATCGGACGGCCGGCCTTGGTGGCGCAGCGCTGGAGCTGGTCGGCCCAGGTTTCGCGGCTGATCTGGGCGGCGTTATTGCAGCAGATCAGGGTGCCGCCCTCGGCGGTGCATAGCAGGGCCAATTTCATCAGTGCGGCATAGTCGTTGACGATGTCGACGACACCGAACGCGCTTTTGGCAAAGCGCGGCGGATCGAGGAAAACGAGGTCGAAGGCGCGTTTTTCGAGCTTGGGGAAGGCCGGCATTTTTTTGCCGCGCACCATGCCCGGCTGGCCGATGCCAGCCAGTTGGCGCATCGCGGCGAAGGCGTCGCTGTGCACGAAACGCAGGCGAATCGGCAGGTCGTTGAGGCGGGCGTTGTCCTTGCCGATCTTGAGGCTGGATTCGGCGAAATCGACATTGACGACATGCGCAGCACCGGCTTTGGCGGCGGCGATGCCGATGCCGCAGGTGTAGGCGAACAGGTTGAGCACCGACTTGCCGGCGGCTTCCTGCATCACGCGGCGGCGGCCGGCGCGCATGTCGAGAAAGAGCCACGGGTCCTGGCCGGCGTGGCGGCCTTGCACCAGGTAGCGGATGCCCATTTCGTGAAACTCGCGCTCTTTCTGCGCTTCGGCCAGCACTTCGGCCGGCAGCGGATTGGCGACACGCGAGTTGGTGCCGCTGCGGTCGTTGTAGATGGCGACCAGGCCGGGCAGGGCGGTGGCGTAAAAGCGTTCGATGGCGACGCGGTCGTGGCCGTCCAGCGCTTGGTGGAAGGTCTGGATCAGCAGCAGGTCGCCGTAGCGGTCGACGGTCAAACCGGGCCAGTTTTCAGTGCTGCCGTTGAACAGGCGGTAGGCGTTGGTGCCTTCAGCCTCCAGGCGCGCGATGAGCGGCTGGCGGGCGGTGAAGGCGGCTTGCAGGAGGTCGGTCAGTTGCGGGGAGGTCATGAATGCTTTCACGGAAGAGAGGCAGCGATCAGCGTGCAAAAAAATCGCCGGAAAGCCGTGGAGGGCGACATTCTACCGGACGGCATCGGGCGCCGCCGCTTCGAGGGCCGACCACAACTTCCAGTGGCCGCAGGCGGAGCGGGCGCGGCGCTCGGAATTGTCCCAGCCGCCGCCGATGCAGAGGCCGGTCGCGGTTTCGGAATGAATCATGACGACATCCGGCGTGGTGCCGGGCTGGCGTTCGCCTTGCCAGCGTTCGCAACTGGCGCAGCGCTTGCGGTCGACGGCCTGAATCAGCAAGTTTTCGCGGCCTGACAGGCGGCGATGCTTTGCGTGGCGGGCACGATGGCCCCCTTGTCGCCGATCCAGCCCTTGATGCCGCTCTTGACGTTATAGACCTTGGCGTAGCCGGCCTGCTGCGAAAGGAACTGGCTGACCGGCTTGGTGCGGTTGCCGGAGCGGCAGATGACAATCACCGGGTCGCCCGGCTTGGCCAGCGGCTTGACCTTGTCCAGCCAGGCGGCGGGGTCGGCCTTGCCGCGTTCGTCGAAGAAGGTGAGCAGCTTGCTGCCGGGCACGATGCCGGTTTCTTCCCACTCCGGCTTGGTGCGGATGTCGATGACCGTGACGCCGCTCTTCATCAATTGCGCCAGTTGGGCATTGTCGATGTCGATGACTTCGGCGCGCGCGGCCAGCGCCGCGAGGGCGAGGCAGCAGAAAAGGAAGGGTTGGCGCATGGCAGTCTCCTGAATAAGTATTTGCTGATTATATTGCCTGGCTTCGTTGGCGTCGCTTCTCTGGGATAATCGAAACTTTTGCGAGTTCCCCAGATGGCGCTGAAATCCACTGTTTTCAAGGCTGAAGTTCAGCTGGCCGACCTCGATCGTCAGCATTTTGGCGATTACACGCTGACCTTGGCGCGTCACCCTTCGGAAACCGACGAGCGGATGATGATCCGCCTGTTGGCTTTCCTGCTGAACGCTTCAGAAACGCTGATTTTCGGGCGCGGCTTGTCGACCGAGGACGAGGCCGACCTGTGGGATATCGACGCCACCGGCAGCATCGAGCGCTGGATCGATGTGGGTCTGCCGGATGAAAAGGCCGTGCGTCGTGCCTGCAACCGTTCGCGTCATGTGGTCGTGCTCAGCTATGGTGGTCGGGGCGCTGACATCTGGTGGCAACAGAATGCGGCGAAACTGACGGGCCAGAAGAATTTGCGGGTGTTGTCGCTGACGGTGGAGGAAGGCAAGGCGCTGGCCGGCCTGGCCGAGCGCAACATGCGCCTGCAATGCACGGTGCAGGATGGCGTGGTCTGGCTGGGGAGCGACAGCCAGCATCTGGAACTGGCGCCGAGGATTTTGTTTGCGCCGGAATCGGCTTAAAATGCCGGCTGAATTTCCCTGGTTCAAGACCGATTTTAATTTCGTGAGGTGGGTATGGCGGCAAATGATGATGACGAGTCGACAGCGGTAATCGTTGGCGTACTGGCTGGTATTGCGCTGGCCGTGTTGGCGGTGGTCTATGCTGGCAGCGCCGGCAAGGCGGTCAAACCGAAGGCGGCAGCAGCGGTTGCGCAAGTGGCCGAGGAACCCGAGATCGCGCCGGTCGGCGAGGCGCTGGTCAAGGTATTCTTTGCTGTGGATTCGGCAACGCTGAACGTGGTCGATAGCGAGGGCGTGGTGGTCAAGACGATCGAAGTCCTCAAGGTGCAGCCCAAGGCCATCGTGTTGCTGTCCGGCTTCCACGATCCTTCCGGCGATGCGGCGCACAATGCTGCGCTGGCCAAAGCGCGTGCCGAAGCGGTGCGCGATGCGCTGGTTGCCGCCGGCATCGAGGCGCAGCGCGTCAAGCTGCGCAAGCCGGAAACGACGGTCGGTAGCGGCAGCCCGGAAGAGGGCCGGCGCGTCGAAGTGCGCGTGCAGTAAGCACAACCTCCTCATTGAAAGCGGGCTGCGGCCCGCTTTTTTATTTGGCGCGGCGGACCAGGTTCCAGACGAATTCGGCCCCGGCGGAAACCAGCTCGATGGCATCGAGGATGCCCGCGTTATCGGGTTCCTGTTTCATCCGCTTGAGCCGGGATTTTTCCCGTTCGCGCATCACGATGGCGTCGCCCAGCAACTCGACATCGCGCGTCGTTCGCTTGACTTCCGCGTGCTGATAGCGGGTCAGCGCTTGCTCGACGGCCTCAGGGTCGAGAATCGAGATTGGTGCGCGGCAATGGGTGCAGGCGTGATCCTTGCGGATATCGACCGCCGCGCCGCAGCCGCTGCAGCGGATGGTGCCGACCTTGGCCGCCAGTTCGCTGATTTCGGCGGGCGAGAGTTGCCGGACGAAACCCTTTTCGATCATGAATTGCGCAAAGGTCGTGAAGCGCCCGTGCTTTTGCAGGCAACGGTGGTAATTGAACTTGCCGCCATGTTTGGCAACATCCAGCCCGTGCAGCAGCTTGTCCTTGCAGCGCGGGCAACGGAGCGGGTCGCGCAGGGGCTGGTGCTGGGCGTCGCGGTGCTCGTGGATCAGCTTGAACAATTCGATGATGCCGCCCGGCGTGATCTGCACGCTCTCGAAGTCGTCGAACCAGATGGCCTGGCAATCGAAACAAATATCGAGCACGACTTCGCCATGATGCAGGCGCTCGAAGCGCTTCTTGAGCATGGTTTGGCCGCAGGAGGGGCAAGGCGTCGGTTTCATCGGTAATGCATCCGGATGGCGTAGGCGAAACTATAGCGCAGGCCGCCAGCGCAGCCGGTTGCGGTCGACCCCAAAAATAGGGCAAAAATCAAAGTTTGCGCCTTCCGCACGCAATATCACCATCGGTTAATATTCTGGACTTTGATCGATCAGGAAGCGCCGCCATGAAAATCGCCGATCCCGCCCAGGACACGCTGCTCAACGAAGTCAAGCTGATGCTCGCCGAACTGCCGTTCGACGGTGCCAGCGTGCTCGAACTCGGCTGCGGCAGGGCCGACAAAACCCGCACGCTGGCCGAAACCGGCCGCCCGAAGGAAATCGTCGCGCTGGAAGTCGATGACATCCAGCACCAGCGCAACCTGCAAATCGTCGACCTGCCGACCGTCCATTTCCGCCACGGCGGCGCCGAAGCCATTCCGGCTGCCGATGAGAGCTTCGACCTCGTGCTGATGTTCAAGTCGCTGCATCACGTGCCGGTGCAACACATGGACGCCGCCCTCAGCGAAATCGCCCGCGTGCTCAAGCCGGGCGGCCTGGCGTGGATTTCCGAGCCGGTGTTTGCCGGCGAACTGAACGAGGTTTTCCGCCTGTTTCACAACGAAGAAATCGTGCGCGAAGCCGCCTTCGCCGCCATCTGCAAGGCCGTCGACGACGGTCGCCTCGGTCTGGAAAAGCAGCTTTTCTTCAACACCCGCAGTTTCTTCGAGAGCTTCGACCAGTTCGACCAGCGCATGATCCAGGTCACCCACACCAGCCACCGTCTGGCGCCGGAACTGTACCGGCAGGTCAAGGAAAAGTTCGAGTCCTATCTCACCCCGGAAGGCGCGACCTTCCTCAATCCGCAGCGGGTGGATTTGCTGCGCAAACCTGCCTGAGCGGGGTCGAGCCGCTTGAATGTTGTGGCTGAATCCTGCAGGGTTCAGCCACAGGCCGCTTCGCTACGGATCGTTCCCAGACTCAGCTTGACGCCCTTCTTCATCTTGCCGACGACGTGCATCTCGCAGGCCTTGCAGTCGAACTTGAGGATCAGTTTCTCGTTGCCGTTGATCAGCGTCATCGGGTCGGGCTTGAGGTGTTTGACCTCTTTCGGGCACAGGTTGAAGCTGTAGCGCAGGCAGTGGCGGGTGATCATCAGCGAGACCATGCCTTTTTCCTGGTTGGCTTCGTAGGCGTCGGCGATCAGCTTGACGCCGTGTTTTTCGTAGAATTGACGCGCCTTGGCGTTGAAGACGTTGCCGAGGTAGGTCAGTTCTTCCTGTGGGTAGGGGACCGGGTTGGCGGCGGGGGCCGCGCGCGGCGGGCGCGGGTGGCTGGCGATGCGGGCGGCTTCGAGTTTTTCGGCGGCTTCGCGGCGCAGCGCGTTGATGGTGCTGACGGGCAGAAACCACGGCTGGCTGAGTTTCAATGTCACCGGCTCGGCGAGGAACATTGTGTTGCCGAACTTGCCGAGGTTTTCCTTCAGCGTGGCCAGTGCCTGTTCGGGATTCCGGGCCAGTTGCCATTCGGATTTCGGCCCATTTTGGCGGTCGACCGCAACCGGCACGTTGTCTTCGTCGGTCAGCGTCAGCCGGAAGCCGTCGGGCGTCTCTTCAAACACCGGTTGCACTGAAATGCGGCGTTCGGCCGAATCCTTTTCCAGCGCGCGCTCGAATTCCTGGTCGCGATTGCGGAACAAGGTGGTGCCGGCGGTCAGTTCTTCGGGAATCTCGACCGGGAAGAGCTTTTTGCCTTCCACCCGATTGATACGCACGCCGACGACTTCGCCGTGGCTGTCATAGAAGCAGACGCCGTCGCCGTTGGCGAATTCGCTTTCGCTATGGACGGTGAAGTAGTTGGGGCCGATCTCGGCGACCTCGGCAATCGCTTCGCCGACGAAGCTGGGCGAATCGAAGGCGCCGATGTCGTCCTGGCGACCGCTGGCGAAATAGTCCGTGTAGCCCCGGTTGTAGGTCTTGTCCGGCTGCGGCGTGAAAGTGAAGGTACTGCGGCCGGAGGAGGCGCGGCGGAATTCCGGATGCTCGGCGATGATCTCGTCGAGCAGCGTCCGGTAGTGCGCGGTGATGTTCTTGACGTAGCTCAGATCCTTCAGCCGGCCCTCGATCTTGAACGAACAGACGCCGGCGCGGGCGAGCGCCAGCAGGTTGTCGGTCTGGTTGTTGTCCTTCATCGACAGCAGGTGCTGGTTTTCGGTGATGGTCTTGCCTTTGTCGTCGACCAGCGTGTAGGGCAGGCGGCAGGCCTGCGAGCATTCGCCGCGATTGGCGCTGCGCCCGGTGTGGGCGTGGCTGATGAAGCATTGTCCGGAATAGGCGACACAGAGCGCGCCATGCACGAAGTACTCCAGCGCGACGTTGGTCTGCGCGGCGATTTTGCTCACTTCGTCGAGCGACAGTTCGCGCGCCAGAACGACCTGCGAGAACCCGGCATCTTCAAGAAACTTCACCTTGGCCGGGTTGCGGTTGTCGGTCTGGGTGCTGGCGTGGAGCTGGATCGGCGGCAGATCCAACTCCAGCAGGCCCATGTCCTGAATAATCAGCGCATCGGCGCCGGCATCAAAGAGTTGCCAGGCGAGTTGACGGCTTTCCTCGAGTTCGTCATCGCGCAGGATGGTGTTCAGCGCAACGAACACTTTGGCCCGGAAGCGGTGGGCGAAATCGCACAGGCGTCGGATTTCGGCGACATCGTTGCCAGCTCCGTAACGCGCGCCGAAGGCCGGCCCGCCGATATAGACGGCGTCGGCCCCGTGCTTGATGGCTTCGATGCCGAAATCGGCGTTCTTGGCCGGCGCCAGGAGTTCGAGGGGGTGATTGGGGCGGGTCATGGTGAGGAATTGGGCATGGGTGCTGACTACATGAACCTTGGCTGAGAAGTTAGCAGCGATTCGATCAATTGGCGTTGGCGCGGTAGGCAGATGCTGCGTTGATCGTAGCTTTCCAGAACTGTCGTGCGGGCGTTCAGCCGCAGGCTTGCATGGTTTTGCGGGTTGGCGAGCGCATCACAGACGAGATCGGCAAGTTTTTTGCGGTCGAAGAAGTCGAAGAGCAGCCCGTTTTCGCCGTCGCGCACGATTTCGGCCACTGGCGGTGTGTTGGAGGCGATCAGCAGGCAGGCGCAGGACATGGCTTCAACCATTGACCAGGAGAGGATGTAGGGATAGGTCAAATAAAGATGGGCGCTGGAGATTTGCAGAACTTGGCGATAGCGTTCGAATTCGAGTTGACCGACAAAATGGATGCGTTGCAGATCGAGATTGCCGCCCGTTTCATCGAGTAGCACCTGACGCCAGGTACGGCCGTCAGGCGGACGGTTACCATAGCTGACGTCTTGATCGTCGCCGACAATTACCGTGTGTGCGTTCGGGCGTCGCCGCTGGATTTCGGGCAGGGTACGCATGAAGACATGGAAGCCGCGATAGGGTTCCATGTTGCGGTTGATAAGGGTAATGACTTCGTCGTTGCGGGTGAGTGTTCGGCCATCGGCAAGTTGGAAGCTGGCGGCAGGGTCAGGGCATAGCCGGGTGGTGTCGACGCCTTCGTGAATGACGGTGATTCTCGGGCGATACGCTTCGGGAAAGAGGCTGGCTTGCCAGTTGGTTGGGCTCCAGCCGTGGTCGCAGCTCTGCCAGGAGAGCAGGTGCGTCATGTTCTTGGTGTGTACTTCGCAGTGATTGTCGAGGGTGGTCGGAAATTCCGGGTCAAAGCCGATGTCCGCACCTTTGCTCAGGAAGTAAAACTCGAAATATCCAACGATTCGTGTGTTGGGGAATACTTCACGGATATATAGCAGGTCGCCCCAGCCAGCATGAGCGCAGATGATGTCCGGAACAAAGCCGCGTTGACGCAGTTCAAGACATTTACGTAAGGCGGCCTGTCCGCGCAGGACATCGCGCTCAATTTGTCGTACGTAATGGTGCGTTGACGCAGAGGGGGCCCGGCTTAGGCGGTAGCCCCAAAGTGCTACGTTTTTTGTGAGGTGCTGTTGACGAACGATTTGATCGTTTTCACCCATCCCGACAATCTGGTTTCCCGGTTGTGCGGCGAGGTCATTGGCAAGGTGCCTGAATTGACCAGGAAAGTTGGGATGAATGAACAATACTTTCATATGTTCGCTTAGTAAACGAAACGCGGCGCAAGTTCTTCAAGATTGAACTCGCGCAGGATGGCTTCGGCGCGCTCGCGGGCGATCTGTTGCGGTCGACTGCCTTTTTTGCCCGTTTTTGAGGCGATGATGAGTTCGTTTTTCATCGAATGCTCCCAGCCGACCAGTTCGGTGACGGTGACGTCGTAGCCGTGCGCTTCCAGCAGCAGGCAGCGCAGCACGTTGGTCAGGTGGCTGCCGAGTTCGCGGGTGTGGATGGGGTGTCGCCAGAGTTCCGAGAGCGGCGTCTTGCCCAGCGATTCGTTCTTTTTGGCCCGCATGGCGGCGGCGACTTCGGCCTGGCAGCAGGGCACGAGCACGATATGGCGGGCGTTGCGGGTCAGCGCGAAACGGATGGCGTCATCGGTGGCGGTGTTGCAGGCGTGTAGTGCTGTCACGACATCGACAGTGGGTGGCAGGTCGGTTGAGGACAGGGAATCCTCGACCGTGCAGGCCAGGAAACGCATCCGGGGAAAGTCCAGTTTTTCGGCCAAAGCCTCTGATTTTTCAACCAATTCTGCGCGCGTCTCGATGCCGATGATTTCGCCGCTGGCACGCTCCTTGATATAGAGATCGTAGAGGATGAAACCGAGATACGACTTGCCGGCCCCGTGGTCGACCAGTGTTTCGGCGCCTTCCAGCAGCGGTTCGATGAACTGGTAGAGGTGGTAGACCTGCTTCAGCTTGCGCCGCGTGTCCTGGTTGAGCTTGCCGTCGCGCGTCAGGATATGCAGTTCCTTGAGCAGTTCGATGGACTGCCCGGGGCGGATTTCCGGGATCGCGGCGGGTGGGTTCTGCTTTTTCATAGGTCGCAATTATCTCATTCAAAATGTCGTCACTTTCGTGTCAACCGAATGCAAGAGGCGGCGTTATTAGGCTCATGGTGATCATTCACCACACAACCACACGGAGATAAACATGGGTAGTCTTAGCAACGAATCCTTCGAAGATTTTCTGGATTCCCTTAAGAAAGCCGGTATTACGATTTCCAACGAAGCCGAGCTGCGCGAGCGGCTGGCTGAAGCCCAACGCTGGCGTTTCGCCTTCCAGACCCTGGCCGCCAACGGCAAGGTCATCGGCATCAACTTCGAAGATCATTCCGAAGGCCGCAATGAAGCCGAAATCAGCCGCGCCTTCAACGATTTCCACTTTTCCGAAAAGACCAAGGCTGTTTTTTCCGCCAACCTGAAGCACTGATCACCAGTTGTAGCGCTTCGCAATGGCGGGGCGCAAAAGAAGAACGGGCGCCGAAACGGCGCCCGTTTTGCTTGGCCTGTTGCGGTCGACCGCCAAAAAAGGCCAAAAACCAAATGCCCAATCAGCGGGTGATCGGCTTGTAGCGAATCCGCTTTGGCTTGGCGCCTTCTTCGCCCAGGCGGCGCTTCTTGTCTTCCTCGTATTCCTGGAAGTTGCCGGTGAAGAAATTCCACTGCGAATCGCCTTCGGCGGCCAGGATGTGCGTACAGATGCGGTCGAGGAACCAGCGGTCGTGGGAAATGACCATCGCGCAGCCGGGGAATTCGAGCAGCGCGTCTTCCAGCGCACGCAGGGTCTCGACGTCGAGGTCGTTCGACGGTTCGTCGAGCAGCAACACGTTGCCGCCGGTCATCAGCGTCTTGGCCAGATGCAGCCGGCCGCGCTCGCCGCCTGACAGATTGCCGACCTGCTTGCCCTGATCTGCGCCCTTGAAGTTGAAGCGACCGATGTAGGCGCGCGACGGCATCTCGAACTTGCCGATTTGCAAAATATCGCTGCCCTGGGCCAGTTCCTCGAACACCGTCTTGCTGCCATCCAGACAATCGCGTGACTGGTCGACATAGGCCATTTTCACTGTGGGCCCGATAATGACTTCGCCCGAATCCGGCTGTTGCTGGCCGGTGATCATCTTGAACAGCGTCGATTTACCGGCGCCGTTGGGGCCGATGATGCCGACGATGGCGCCGGCCGGGATGTTGAAGCTCAGGTTGTCCATCAGTAGCTTGTCGCCGAAGGACTTGGTGACGCCGTTGAATTCGATGACTTTGTCGCCCAGACGCTCGCCGACCGGAATGAAGATTTCCTGCGTCTCGTTGCGTTTCTGGTATTCGACGCTCGACAGTTCCTCGAAACGCGCCAGACGCGACTTGCTCTTGGCCTGACGCGCCTTCGGATTGGAACGCACCCATTCCAGTTCCTGCTTCATCGCCTTCATGTGGGCGTCGATCTGCTTGTTTTCGGTTTCCAGGCGGGCTTCCTTCTGCTCCAGCCAGCTGGAGTAGTTGCCCTTCCAGGGAATGCCCTCGCCACGGTCGAGTTCGAGAATCCACTCGGCGGCGTTGTCGAGGAAGTAGCGGTCGTGGGTGACGGCGACGACGGTGCCGGGGAAGCGGACGAGGAACTGTTCCAGCCACTCCACCGATTCGGCATCGAGGTGGTTGGTCGGCTCGTCGAGCAGCAGCATGTCCGGTTTGGCCAGCAGCAGCTTGCACAGGGCGACGCGGCGCTTTTCGCCGCCGGAAAGATTGCCGATCACGGCATCCCAGGGAGGCAGGCGCAGCGCGTCGGCAGCCAGTTCCATCTGGGCTTCGGTATCGGAGCCGGCGGTGGCGATGATCGCTTCGAGGCGAGCCTGTTCTTCGGCCAGCTTGTCGAAATCGGCCTCCGGGTCGGCGTAGGCAGCGTAAACCTCATCCAGTTTGGCCTGCGCCTGCATCACTTCGCCCAGCGCCGATTCGACTTCATCCTTGACGGTCTTGGCTGGGTCAAGTTGTGGTTCCTGCGGCAGATAGCCGATGGAAACACCGGCCAGATGTTGCACCTCGCCGTCGTATTCCTTGTCCACGCCGGCCATGATCTTGAGCACGGTGGATTTGCCGGAACCGTTCAGACCGAGCAGGCCGATTTTGGCGCCGGGGAAGAAGGAGAGGGAAATATCCTTGATGATCTGCCGTTTGGGCGGGACGATCTTGCTCACGCGGAGCATGGACATTACATATTGAGCCATTGAGTCAGCCTGTCGTTAAAGTGGTATGACGAAAAAGGGGAGGGGTTAGCGGCCGATGTCGATCATCGCATCGACGACGATGCCGGAGCCGATGGACAGCAGCAGGATGTCGGAACCGACGCGGACGTAGCGGTGCCGTGGCGGGGGCGGCGGCATCCGGTAAATCAGGTCGGGCGGCAGATCATAGTAGGCGATACCCTGCGGTAGCGGGTGGCCCTTGCGCCACTTCTTGGCCTGGCCGGGCGGCATGCAGCCGTTGCCCTTCTTCGCCAGCCCAGGCGGGCAATGCCCGGAGCGGAATTCCGGTGCGTAATATTCATTGACGATACGGCGATCATTGTTGCCGAAGTAGAGCTGGATCGAGATGTCGTCGCGGCGGTCGTAGTCGTCGCGTCGATAGTCTTCGCGCCGATAGGTGTGACGGCGGTCATCGTAACGCTCGTCGTAGCGGCGTTCGTTGTCCTGATAGTCGTACTTGTGGCCGTGACCATGCTTTTCGCCTTTGTCGCCCTTGTCGGCAAAAGCGCAGGTGCTCGCCAGCAGTGCGCTCAGCGCCAGCGCGGCCAGACGGACGGTCGGTGTCCAGATCTTCATCATGTTTGCCAGAAAAATCGAGACTGGCAGTCTACGAGGCTTCGCGGCACTTGACCAGTCTTGGGGCGGAGAAGCTGCTGCTCCGGCAGACGTAAAAAACCCCGGCAACGCAGGCAGCCGGGGCAAGGAGCGGCGTTTCAGGCGCCGCCAGGAGAGAATCGAATCGAGCGTCAGGTGCCGACAGCGCTCAACGCAGGCAGGATGTCGTTGCGCGCTTTCTGTGGCATCGGTTTTTCGCTTAGTGTATTGATGTCGCCGCAAAGTTCGCCGCCTTCGTCGATCACCAGCTTGCCGTAGCGAATCTTGCCGCTGACGCGCCCGGTGGCATGTACGATCAACTGGTGGCGGGCCGTCAGTTCGCCCTCGAAGCTGCCGTGGATTTCGGCGATGTCGATGCTGACCTTGCCGGTGAAAGCGCCGTGTTCGGCAATGCGGAGCACGCGACTGTCCATCGTCGCCTCGACGCGGCCTTCGACCACCAGCGTGTCGCAATCGAGAATCTCGGCGCCCTTGAGTTTGACATCTGGGCCGACGATCAAGCGTGCTTCGGAGGTATTGCTTTCGTTCGCCGTCATGGATTGCACATTTGCCGCAGTGGTGGGCGGGGCGCCTTCGACCGGCGCTGCCATTTCGGCGGCTGCCGCCTGCAATGCTCCCCGGGTACTGAGGTCGGGAACGGGTTGCTGCGTTGGCGTACCGCTCATCGGGCGAACATCCTTGCGCGTGATGACATCGTTGCGGTTGGTGATGCTGGGTTTGTTGAACATGGACGTTCCTTTGCCTGGGCTTGAAAATGGAGAATGCTTTGCGATAAGCGTGCCAGTGATATAAAATCCAATAAAAACAATTATTTGAATTTAATTCTTAAACCAGTACACTTGAATTCGATGCCTTGATGTCGTGATATGGCGACAACTAATTCGCATCTCCGGGCAGAGTCTTGTGCCACCGTGTCATCGTCCTGTCGCTAAAAAGCGACATGTTTTCAATATATTGATTCATATGGATATTTTCTATAGCCACCCGCCGTGTTGCGGTGCGTTTCGCGATGCTTGCCGGCGCCGCTTTTGGCGCTTGCGGTCTACACTCCAGATTTTGAATAAACGCTGCAGATGATCCGGATTTCATTTCGCCAGGGCATGCTGGCCGGCTTTGTCATCGTCGTGTTGTTGCTCGGCGGCGCAGCCGTGCGCAGTTGGCTGGTCGTCGAGCACTATGTCGACCAGAGCCGGCGCAACGGCGAGCAGGCGCTACAGGTGGCCGCGTCGATCCAGGAACTGGGCGAGCGTACCGTCGACATGGAACGCAGTGCCCGGCAGTTTCTGGTGCTGCAGGACATCGCGGTGCGCCAGCGTTTCGACGAACATCTCGGCCAGGCGCTGGCGGTCGTCGACCGCCTCGATGCGTTTTCCGCCAAACCGCTCAAATCCCTGCTGACCGATTGGCGCCAGCAGGCGGAGGCGTTGCGTAGCGGGCTTGACCGGGGCGTTTCCCGCGATGACCTGATTCCGGTCATGGGGCGCCTGGTCGATCTGAACGGCTTGTTGAAAGCCTCCGGGCAGCACTGGATCGATGCTCAGAACAGCGGGCTTCTGGCGCAACTGGAGGCCAACCGCCTGCGCCTGGGCGGGCAGATCGTCATGGCGCTGGCCGGGGCGTTTCTGGTGGTTCTGGCCGTGGGCTGGTGGCTGGTGCGGCCGATGCGCAATCTGGAAAAGGCGATTGCCCTCCTGGGAGAAAAGCGTTTCGACGAGCCGGTGGTGGTCGGTGGTCCGGCCGACTTTCGCCGGCTGGGGCGGCAGCTCGACTGGCTGCGGCAACGTCTCGCCGAGCTTGAAGCCGACCGCGAGCGCACCCTGCGCCACGTTTCGCACGAACTCAAAACGCCGCTGACGGCCTTGCGCGAAGGCGTCGCCCTGCTGCGCGAGGAGGTGCCGGGGGCGCTGAATCTCGGTCAGCGCGAGGTGGTCGATATCCTGCAACACAACGTGATCGGTTTGCAGCGCCAGATCGAAGGTTTGCTCAGCCTCAATGCGGCTGCTTTCGAGGGCAGTCGCCTGGCGCGCCACTCGGTCGATCTGCACGGTTTCCTGGCCGGTGTGGCGCGCCGCCGTGAATTGCACAGCCAGGCGCGGCAATTGAGTCTGCGTATCGAAGCGCCCGAGCGTCTGGTTTCCATCGACGATGAGAAGGTCGCCGTCATCGTCGACAACCTGCTTTCGAATGCTATCGATTTCAGTCCGGAAGGCGGCGAAATCGGAATCGTGGCCAAGGCCGGCGAGGGCAGGCTGCAGATCGACGTGATCGACCAGGGCCCGGGCGTGGCGGCGGAAGACGCCGAACGGATATTCGAGCCCTTCGTCCAGGGGCGGATCAAGGCGCTGGCGCCCCGGCAGGGGAGCGGCGTCGGTCTCTCCATCGTTCGCGAACTGGCGCGCGTTCTGGGCGGTAGTGTCCGCCTGGTGCCCAGTGCTGCGGGCGCCCATTTTTCTGTGGAAATACCCGATGAAAAGCAACACTAACCCGGCTGGCAAATGTATTCCGGGGCCGGCCATCGCCGCCGCGATGCTGGTACTGGCAAGCCTGTTGACCGCCTGCGCCAGCGATCCGCCTGCGGTTGCGGCTCCAGCCACCGTCAACGTCGTGGCGGTGCCCAACGACGACAGCGGGCAGTTGACGGCGCTCGCCTATTACCAGAGCCTGCAACGCATGTCGCCGCCGCAGCTCAACCGCGAGCGGGCGATGATGGCCGCCTTGCCGCCCGCGCCGGGCATCCAGTTGCGCATGGCGATGCTGCTTGGCCACCCGCGCGGGCAGCCGGATCTCGCCAAGGCCTTGAGCCTGCTCGATGCCGTGCTGAAATCCTCCGATCCGGTTGCCGTCGGGCTACAGCCGCTGGCGCGTCTGCTCGCCGACAATTTCGGCGAGCGCCAGAAGCTGGAAATCCAACTCGACAAGCAGGGCCAGCAGTTGAAGGAAAGCCAGCGCAAGGCCATCGAGTTGCAGGAAAAAATCGACGGCCTGGCGGACATCGAGCGCACCCTGCCGCAACGTCCGCGCGCGACCCGTCCGGGTGGCACAACGCGATGAATCCCGCCGCCGGCAGCGGCGCCCATATCCTGGTCGTCGATGACGACGAGGATATTCTCCGGCTGCTGTCGATGCGCCTGCGGGCGCGCGGCTTTCGTGTGACGACGGCGGCTTCGGCCGAAGAAGCGCTGGCCCGCATCGCGGTCAGTCCGCCGCGCGCGGTGGTCAGCGACGTGCGTTTGCCCGGGCGCGACGGCCTGGCGCTGTTCGAGGAAATCCGCAGCACCCGCCCGAGCCTGCCGGTCATCCTGCTGACTGCCCACGGCACCATCCCGGATGCGGTCGACGCCACTTCAAGGGGGGTTTTCGGCTATCTGACCAAACCTTTCGATAGCCAGTTGTTGCTGGAAAAGATCGATCAGGCCTTGCAGCTTTCCGCCCCGGCAGGCGGCGAAGACGGTGCCGATCCGCTGGCGCCGGGCGGGAGTCCGGACGACTGGATGGGCGGCATGGTCTTTCGCAGCTCGCGCATGGCCGAATTGATGGCCGATGCGCGGATGGTGGCCGCCTCCGACGCCAGCGTGCTGATACGCGGCGAGAGCGGTACCGGCAAGGAAGTGCTGGCGCGCGCCATCCACCTGGCCAGCCCGCGCGCCAAAGGGCCGTTCATCGCCATCAACTGCGGCGCCATTCCCGAGCAGTTGCTCGAATCCGAGCTGTTCGGCCACGTCAAAGGCGCCTTTACCGGCGCCGGCAACACGCGTGCAGGGCTGTTCCAGGCGGCCAACGGCGGCACGCTGTTTCTCGATGAAATCGGCGATATGCCGCTGGCGCTGCAAGTCAAGCTGCTGCGCGTATTGCAGGAGCGCATGGTGCGCCCGCTCGGCGCCACGCGCGCCGAGGCAGTCGATGTCCGCCTGCTGTCGGCCACCCATCGCGACCTCGATGCGGCAATGGCGCAGGGCCAGTTTCGCGAAGACCTCTACTACCGGCTAGATGTCGTCTCGCTGACATTGCCGCGACTGGAAGAGCGCCGCGAAGACATACCCCCGCTGGCCGCGCATTTTGTCCAGATCGTCGCCGGCAAATACGGCAAGCCGATCAGCGGCTTCGCGCCCGATGCGCTGGAAGCGTTGGCAACCGCCGCCTGGCCCGGCAATGTGCGGCAGCTCTACAACGTCGTCGAACAAAGCTGCGCGCTGACATCGACGCCCCTGATCCCGCTGACCCTGGTGCAGCGCGCCCTGCGCGTGCCGGCGATGGAAGCGCTCAGCTACACGGAAGCCAAGCAACGATTCGAGCGCAACTACCTGGTTCAGTTGCTCAAGCTGACCGAAGGCAACGTCGCCGATGCCGCGCGCATCGCCGAGCGCAACCGCACCGAGTTCTACCGTCTGCTGCAAAAGCACGACCTCACCCCGGCCATGTTCCGGGGCGACGGGGAAGCCGCCGCCGAATAGCCGCAGCCGGTGTTGTCCACCGGCGACGAGTTCCCCGTCATTCTGGCATCGCGGATCGCCAGAGCCTTGAATTCATGCAATAAAAATAATTGGCACGGACTTCGCTAATAAAGCCTTGTTCCAATAAAAAGGAGTGCCCATGATCAAGGACAACCTGTTCCCCGCCGTCGTCCTCGCAGCCAGCCTGCTGGCCTGGCCCGGACTCATTGCGCCGCTCAACGACACCCAAAGGCATCAAGGCGGCGAACCCGCGCTGGAAGCAAACGGGCGCGAATCGGCATGGGAAGGGCTGGGCAAACTGCTCCCGGGCCTGCCGGGCGCCTTCCCGCTGCGACTGTATCGCCCACGGTGACATGAATCTCAGCATCGCAGGGGCAGCCTCTGCGCGCAGCGAAACCCCACGGATACCCTGATTTGCGAAGAAGGCTTGCAATCTGCGCGCCCATCCGTATAATGCGCGGCTCTGACAGCGCGCCCGTAGCTCAGTTGGATAGAGTATCTGGCTACGAACCAGAGGGTCGGGCGTTCGAATCGCTCCGGGCGCGCCATTCAGATCTGTAGTATCAAGCACTTAGGCCAATCTCTGATTGGCCTTTTTGTTTTCCGTGGGGACTCGACTTCCCAAGTTGTTCCCGACGGATCATCTCCAGGCTGCGATTCGTCCGGCTACGCTCATCGGTAATCCGCTCCAGGGCATCCGGCAGCTCCTTGATCTGTGCCACCGAGTAATGTGCCGTCGTTGATCATCATCTCAATCCGTTTGCCCTGGTAGGGAAAGACATACTCGGCATGTTTGCCGCGTTGTCCATCGATGATGCTCCGGGGCACTACTTAGGCTCAGACCAACACATGGCTGCAATTCCAGGCTTTCACACGTCCTCTCGGCACCTCGATACTGTCCTTGGGGGAGTGCGTTTTCAATGCATATATCGTATGCCTTTGGCGATTGCAATTGAGAGAAATTGGGCAGAGAATATGCAAATTTACATATTCAGTTAACCGCCTTCGTCCGACGTACCGTATCTTGATCGCCGCTGTCGGTGTTCTGCTAGCTTAAGGAGAGTTGAAATGACCAAGAGCATCGTCTTCATCGACAGCCGTGTGACTGACTATCAATCGCTGATCTCCAGTTTGCCTGCCGATTCCGTGTGGGTGTTGCTCGATGCCGAGCAGGACGGCCTGCGCCAGATGCAGGCGGCACTGGCGAGCTATAGCGGTCTGGATTCGATCCAGGTCATTTCGCATGGTGGTATAGGGACGCTCTATCTGGGTTCCACCGTGCTCGATTCAGGCAACATGCTCGACTATCAACGCGAGTTGCAGGCAATCGGATCATCCCTGACCGACACGGGGGACATCCTCCTCTACGGTTGCGATGTGGCGCAGGGGGAGGCGGGGGAGCAGTTCATTACCTCGTTGGCGCAGGCAACGGGGGCGGATATCGCGGCGTCGGTTGATCCGACGGGTGCCACGTATCTTGGCGGTGATGCAGATCTGGAATTTACATCTGGCGACGTTACGACAAGCACACTACTCGAGACTGAAACGCTGGATGATCACGGGCTATTGTTGGCGGTGCCGACGATCTCGGTGGCCGACATGGTGGTGGGCGAAGGCGACGGCTA
>ERZ1645187.947-NODE-947-length-27695-cov-150.467511_pt1 | contig 27695 bp, 27 predicted proteins | sample MGYA00575352_ERZ1645187 | MGnify/ENA primary metagenome ERZ1645187 (study PRJEB40837, sample SAMN11349314) | freshwater sediment metagenome | isolation source: river sediment | host: Sediment | place: India: Wazaribad , New Delhi | collected 2017-02-21 ...
AGGACGGATCGTCGGACGGCGTCTACGGACAGAGGCTGACCACCGCGCAGTGACATGAGCACACGACGTTTCGATTCTTTCGAAATTTCGTGTGCGAAGGCAAGCCCGAACGGACGTCGGCCGGTCGGGCCGTGATGCGGAAGAAATTCGGACCCGTCCGAATTTCTTCCGCCCAGTATGAGACGAGATGGAGGAAGCCGAACGTTCCCGTCCGGCTTCCTCCATGACCGGCGCCCCCGCGGAGCCACCGGTGACGACCATCCCGACACGTTCCCCGTCTTCCTGTCGGTCATCGGCTCGGCCCGCCGTCAGGCGGGTTGCCCCCCGCCTTTCGACTTCCGGGCGAGGCCCTTTCGGCGGGTGACCTCGGCCATGGTGAACCAACTGCCGATGATCGTTCGACGAGCGCTGCCGGCGCTCCCTGCGTTGGGCGAGAGTCATCGACCTCCGCCAGAGGCGGAGGTTTGGGACGCTGCGCTTGGACCACCAGGCTCTATTGACGAACAGGCGCGTCCATGGACGGACGGCGGCGATGAGGACGAAGTCGAGGTAGCCGTCGGCGGTCTCGTCGTAGCGGGTGACCAGACGGCGCCGGTTCTTCAACCTGTTGAAGCAACGCTCGATCCGGTTCCGGAGCGGGTAGACGTCGACGGGCAAATGAACCTTCCGACTTCGCCGCATCGGGATGATCGGCGTGACGCTGCGGACTTGCATCGCTTCGCGGATCGTATCGGCATCGTGGCCGCGATCGGCGAGGAGGACCTTCGGTTCCGGTCCGTCGGCGTCGAGGAGAGGCAGAGCGCCGGTGTGGTCCGAGTTTTGGCCGGGGGGGATGTCGACGGCTACGGGGAGGCCGGCTCCATTGGTGCGGAGATGAATTTTGGTCGAAAACCCACCTCGCGAGCACCCGAGACCCTGTCTCGGAGTCCTTCCCCTCTCGCGCCGGCGGCGCGGTGGTGCGCTCGAATGACGGTGCCGTCGATCATCTGGACGGTCTCGCCGGCGCCTTCGGTTTCGTTCAACACCTCGAGCAGCAGATCCCAGAGCCCCGAGAGCGTCCAGCGGCGAAACCGGCGGTAGACCGAGGACCACTTTCCGAAGAGCTCGGGCAGGTCGCGCCACTGGGCGCCGGTGCGGGCGATCCAGAAGACACCGTCGAGCACGCGCCGATGATCCTGAGGCCGACGGCCGCTGAGCGGGCCTCGCCTCGTCACGAACGGCTCGAAGAACGCCCATTCCTCTTCGCTCATCAGGTCTCGAATCAACGTCGCCGCTCTCCGGGGGCGACCTCGAATCATCCCCGGACCCGAAGGGGAATCCTATTCGTCAACAGGACCTGGTGGCCGAAGCACGGAGGTTTCTTCCATACTGTGTTGAAATCTACCATCCCCCACCGTAGGTGAGGGTTTCCTCGAGCTATACGCGAAAAGCCCCGATCACGAGGATCGAGGCTTTTCGACGACAATGGTTGCCGGGGGGCGCGCAACCCTCTCGAAGCACTCTTCCGCGCGAATGCCTGAACGCCGGGGCATGACGTCCTTCGCCATGGCCGAGATCCGCCGCACTCGAACCGGCCGTTCGACGGTGCGGCAGCGGCGACCTCTCACCCGGACCGGTCCCGAGCGGGGTCAGGCCCCGAAGCGTCGTCGGGCCGCCTCGAACTTCTCGGACTGGACGGAGTCGAGTTCGCGCGCCGCATCGCGGACAACGAAGATCTTGAACATCGTGTCGCCGTCGGGGTCGAAGAACTGCACCGACAGCGAGCGGCGGCCGAAGAACGGCCGGTCGACGAAGACGATGTCGACGCAGCGGTCGATGCGCAGATGCCCACCGAGGGGCACGTCGCCGTGGATGTTGAAGTAGCCCCGGCCGAGGGTGCCCAGCGGCAGGGCGGTGCGGATCTCGAAGACGCCGTTGCGGCCGTGGACGAGGACCATCACCTCGCCCCAGCCGCGGATCTCCTCCCAGATCTCTTCGAACCGCGCACCCGGGACGACGACCGCCGCCGTCGCCGGCAAGAGCTCGACGACCTCGCGCACCGAGAGCCCGTGCTTCTCGGCGATCGCCTCGAGCACGCCGTCCGGGCGTTCGGCGAGATCGGCGAGCGCCGCGCCGTGGGTGGCGGAGGGGGATCGCTGTGAGCGGTTCATGCCGCATCCCCCTCGGCGGCGCGGCGCTCCTCGCCGGTCTCGCTCATCAACACCTCGAAGCCCTCGAACTCGGGGTGGCCGATGGTCAGGACGTCGCCACGGCCGGTCCGGGCATGGGCGCGGCGGAAGGCCTCCGACACCGTCCAGCCGTCGAAGGCGGCGCGGCTCTCCCAGGTGGTGTGCGAGGAATAGAGCGTGTGATCCTCGCGCTCCGGGCCTTTGAGCAGATGGAAGCGGACATAGCCCGGCACGGTGTGGAGATGGCTGTCGCGGGTGCGCCAGACCTCCTCGAAGTCTGCCTCGCGGCCGCGGATCACCTTGAAACGGTTCATGGCGAAGAACATCGGGATCGTCCTCTCTCTCGGGGTCAATGCAGGTCGTAACGAACGCCGGCGGTGAAGGTCCTGATGTCCGGACCTCCCGGCGGCATCGGCGGGAAGGCGGCGCGGCGCGGCATGGCGAGGGTCGCGGCATCGAGCGCCGGCACACCGGACGAGGCAGCGAGCGCGATTGCGCCGACCGAGCCGTCGCGCGAGACGGTGAAGCTGACGACGGCGCGGCCGGAGAGACCGCGATCGCGGGCGTCGTCGGGGTAGCGCTTGGCGCGGGCGAGGGCGGCGAGCACGGCGGCACGCCAATCGGCCTGGGCGCCGGCACCGGCGCCGGGCGCTTCGCCCGCCGACCGCGCGCCAGAGACGGCGTCGCGCGCCGCATTGCCCGGCGCGGCGGCGGCAGCGGCGGCGCGCGGCTTCTCCGCCGACTTGCGCTCGGCCTTGCGGGGGGCGGGGGCGGGGCGCGAATCGGGACGAACGGTCGGACGCGAGGCGGGGCGAGGCGGGGCGCTCGTCGGCGTCGATATCGGACGGGGTGCGGGCGGTGGCGGCTCGACCGGCGGCTGGGGCGCGACGGTTTCGGCCGGCGGCGGGGGGGCCGTCGTCTCGGCCGGCAGGGGGGTGGCGAGGAGTGCGGGCGTCTCGAGCGGCGGCGGGGCGATCTCGGCGGCGGCGGTCTCGATCGGCACCGGCGCCTCGGGCGGCGGCGCGGTGGGCGCTTCGGCCGCCACGGGTTCGACGAGGGGGAGCGGGTCGGCCGGTGGCGGCTCGTCCGCCGCTGTCGCGGCGGCGGGGGCTCCGGCGATCGTGTCGAGGCTCGCCTCGGTGAAAACCAGCGAGATCTCCTGGATCTCGGCCTCGACTCCGCCGCCGCTCGACTCGATCGCCGGCGCCGCGAGGAGCACCGCCAGGCCGAGGAGATGCGTCAGCATCGCCGCGACCACGCCGAAGCCAACGCGACGCGGGGGCGCCGGAGGCGTCGGGCGCGGGCGGTCGCCGAGCGTGATCGGCGGCGCGGTCTCGACGGCGATCTCGAGGGGGCCGGCCGTCGTGATGCGAGGGTGCACCACGACGGCCGGGGTGGTCGACGAGGGAGCGACCATCCGACTCGCGGCCGTGCCGACGGACGGCGGCGACGGCCAGGGTACCGGGCGCGGCGGGACATCGGTCCGCGCCCGGTCGGGTCCGCCCGCGAGACGATGGGCGAAGCGGTCGAGACCGCCGCGCTCGCTCACCCTGGTCCGCCGGGGGAAGCGGAAGGGCGAGCCGCCATCGGATCGCAGGGCGGCGTCCGTCATCTCAGAACCTCACCGTCGCGTTGACGGCGAAGGTGCGGCCCGTCGCCCGATAGGTCTCGAGCAAGGGGTTGGCGGCGGCGAGGCCGGCGACGTCCTGGGCCGAGAAGTAGCTCTTGTCGAAGATGTTGAAGACGCCGGCGTTGACGGTGAAGCGCGGCTTCACCTCGTAGGTGGCGAAGGCGTCGAAGGTGGCCCAGCCGCCGGGCTTGAACACGGTGGCGTCGTCGGAGACCCGCGTCTTGCCCGAGGCCGCCTTCATCCGCCCCTCGAAGCGCCATTCCTCGGTCGGCGCGAAGGCGACGCCGAGAGTGCCGGTCAGGGGATCGACCGAGTCGAGCGGCTTCTTGGTGTCGCGATCCTCGCCCTGGGCGTAGGCGAGCGCCCCCTTCACCGTCCACTTCGGCGCCACCTTCCATTCGCCCTTGGCCTCGGCACCCCAGATCACCGCCCGCGACAGGTTGGCGTATTGGAACTGCATCAGGCCGGTCGAGGAGAAGCCGACGAGCTTCGTATCGATGAAGTCGGTGTAGAGATTGTAGAAGCCGGTCAGCTGCAGGCTCGAGCCGTCGGCGAAGCCGGCGCGCACCCCCGCCTCGAAGCCGTCCGAGGTCTCCGGCTTCAGATTGCCGTTGGGCAGGATCTCGTAGCCGTAGAGCGGATTGGAATAGGCGAAGTTGGCGTTGTCGTAGGGCGGGGCGCGGAAGCCGCGGGCATATTGCGCGGTGAGGCGCCAGGTGTCGTTCAGATCGAAGCTGGCGCCGAGCTTGGGTGACAGCGCCACCTCGGTCTGCGCGTGGACCGGGGTCGCGGCGGCGAGCAGCGCGTCGGCCTTCGGATCGAGCCGGTAGTAGTCGAGGCGCAACGCCGGAATGACACGCAGCGCGCCCCAGCGGACGGTGTCCTGGACGAAGGCCGCCGCCTGGGTGGTGCCGGTGTCGGGGAAGAGCTTGTTGGGATAGGTGTCGCCGCCGATGGTGCGGGTGACGACGCCGGTCGCCGGATCGATCTCCCAACGGTCGCGCAGGCGGCTCGTGGAGGTGTGGGTACCCGAGACACCCCAGACGAGATCATGGGAGAGCCCGGCCCAATCGCGCTTGGCCGAGAACTGGAGATCGCCACCGAAGATCGACTGCTCGTAGTCGTTGACCGTGTTGCGCTGGCGCGCCGCGCCGAGGGCGCTCAGCCGGTCCTGCGGATTGCGTTCACGGCGGTCGAGGCCGGTCCAGTAGAGCTTGGCCGAGAACTCGTCGGCGAAGCTCGAATCGAGCTGACGGGTCCAGTCGAGCCCGGCGCGGGTGCGGCGGGTGGTGTCGACGGTCTTCGACGACAGCACCGAGGCCGAGAGATCGGAGAGGATCGAGGCGCGATCGGTCTTGTCGAAGATCTCGAAGGTGGCGCGGATGCGGCCGGCGTCCGGGGTCTCGTAGACCAGCTTCGCCAGCACGTCGTTGCGCTGATGGGTCTGCGGATTGACCGGCAGCGACGAGGTCGAGCGCAGCTCTTCACCGTCGCGGCGAGTGTAGGAGATCATCGCCGACCACGGCCCCTTGCGGCCGGCGACGGTGGTGGTCTCGGAGAGCGAATTGTCGGCGCCGTCCCAGGCCGCCTTGAGACCGAGGTACCAGTCCTTGCCGACCAGCTTGAGGAAGTCCTCGGGGTCCTTGGTGACGAAGGAGACGACGCCACCGAGAGCGTCGGAGCCGTGCAGCGCCGAGGCCGGGCCGCGGACGATCTCGACCTGCTTCATGTTCTCGAAGTCGACGACGTCGCGGGTGTAGAGGCCCGGGCCCTTCTGGGTCACCGGATAATCGGGGACGCGCACGCCGTCCTCGAGCAGCAGCACGCGATTGTCGCCGATGCCGCGGATCGTGTAGTTGCCGGCGCCGGCGCGGGCCGGCTGGTTGCCGACCGAGACACCGGGCTCGTCGGCGACGAGATCGGCGGGTCGGGTCACCGACTTCTGCTCCAGCGCCTCGCCCGACTTCACCGAGACGGTGGCGGTCGAATCCTTGACCGTGGTCGGCCGGCGCTCGGCCGCGACGGTGATGTCTTCGAGTTCGCTCGGCACCGTTTTCGGCGCCGCCGCTGCAGTGGCGGCCCAGGAGGCCATCGCCGCCACGCAGGCGGCCGCCGACACGGAGGCGCGGAGCCTCCCCTTCATCCCGATCTTCATCTTCCCCAGCCCTTGTCCCGAGGTCTCCGTTCTCAGGCTGGCTGGAAGCCGATCGGCTTCGGGCTGGCGCGGCGAGCATCGCCTTGTTGCTAATGCCTCGCAATCTTGACTGTAAGTACCGGCTCGTCGTAAGGGAGTCAAGACGAAGACGAGACGGGAAGCACCTTTGAATTCATCGAAGGAGTAAGTCGTCTCTGCGAAGTTTCTCTACTTCGCGCCAAGCTTTTCGAAGGATTCGAGAGTGCCCAGTGAAGTTCGCGATGCGATGACCGAATATGCCGAGGGGACGGCGGGTGCCGTGCCGGTGTGGGACGTGATGCGCCTCACCGACGGCGGGCGCGAGGCGCTGATCCGGCACGAAGGGCAGCTCTATCGGCTGCGCATCACCGTCAATCGCAAGCTGATCCTGACCAAGTGAGGCGAGAGATGAGCCCGGTGCCGGCGTCGACGGCGGAGGCGGCCGTAGCCCCGTCGCTCGAGACCTTCCTGCGGTCGCGGCGATCGCGGACGGCCATTGTGCTCGCCGGGTTGACGGCGGTGCTGATCGTCGTCGCGGTGGTCGGCGTCGGCGTCGGCGCTCATGCGGTGGCGCCGGGGCGGGCGGTGGAGGTTCTGCTCTCCGCGCTCGGCGGCGCCACGGAGGCGGACCGCGACCGGCTGATCGTCGTCGGGGTGCGGCTGCCGCGGGTGCTGTTGGCGATGCTGGTCGGCGCCGTCCTGGCGGTCGCCGGGGCGGTGATGCAGGGGCTGTTCCGCAATCCGCTCGCCGATCCCGGCCTGATCGGCGTCTCCTCGGGCGCGGCGCTGGCGGCGGCGGTGGCGATCGTCGTCGGCGACCGCATCGCCGCGGCGCTGGGCACGACGGCACCGGCGGATCTCCTGCCGATCGCCGCCTTCGCCGGCGCGCTCCTCGGCATGGCGTTGCTCGGCGCTGTCGGGCGGCGGGGCGGACGGACGCGCATCGGCGCGGTGCTGCTCGCCGGCCTCGCCTTCGCGGCGCTCGCCAACGCCGGCATCGGCCTCCTGGTGGCGATGGCCGACGATCGTCAATTGCGCGATCTCAGCTTCTGGTCGCTCGGGTCCTTCGCCGGGGCGACCTGGGGGCGGCTCGGGCAGGCGGCGCCGTTCCTGATCGTGGCGCTCGTCGCCGTCGCGCCGCTCGGGCGGGCGCTCGACGCGCTGGCGATCGGCGAGGCCGAGGCCTTCCATCTCGGCATCGCGGTGGAGCGGGTTAAACGCATCGCCTTCGTCGCGGTGGCGCTCGGGGTCGGCGCCGCGGTGGCGGCGGTCGGGGTGGTCGGCTTCGTCGGCATGGTGGTGCCGCACGTCGTCCGGCTGGCGATCGGTCCGGCGCATCGCCCGCTGCTGGTCGGCTCGGCGCTGGCCGGGGCGGTGCTGGTGGTCGGCGCCGATCTCGCGGCGCGCACCGTGGTGGCGCCGGCGGAACTGCCGATCGGCATTCTCACCGCGCTCATCGGGGCGCCGGTGTTCCTGCATCTGGTGCTGCGGGCGCGGGAGGGGCTGTGATGGCGACGGCGACGCACGCTTCTCGGCCGCTGATGTGTCTCGACCGGGTGGGTCGGCGGATCGGCGGGCGCGACATCCTCTCCGAGGTGTCGCTGGATCTGGTGCCGGGGCGGCTCACCGTCGTCGTCGGTCCCAACGGGGCCGGCAAGACGACGCTGCTGCGCATCGCTTCCGGCGAGATCGCGCCCGATCGCGGCACCGTGTCGTGGGAGGGCGAGCCGATCGCCGGGCGGCCGGCGTGGTGGTTGGCGATGCGGCGCGCGGTGATGAGCCAATCGTCGGAGATCGGTTTCGCCTTCGCGGTCGCCGATCTCGTCGGCCTCGGCTTCGATGCCGTCGGGCGTCGGCGGCGGCCGGAGGCGCGGCGCGCCGCGATCGGCGCGGCGCTCGACGCCGCCGACATCGGTCCTCTCGCCGCCCGCGACGTGCGGACGCTGTCCGGCGGCGAACGCCAGCGCGCCCATTTCGCCCGGGCTCTCGCCCAACTCGCCGCCGGCGCCGGAGACGGCGCGCGGCGGGCGCTGTTCCTCGACGAGCCGGTGGCGAGCCTCGATCTCGCCCATCAGATCGGCCTGATGGAGGCGGCGCGGCGGGTCGCCGACGAGGGTGTGGCGGTGCTCGCCGTCCTGCACGACCTCAATCTCGCGGCGAGCTTCGCCGACGAGGTGATCGCGCTGCACGAGGGCCGGTTGGCGGCGCGCGGCGAACCGGCGGCGGTGATCACCGAGGCGCTGGTCGAGCGGGTCTTCGCCGTCACCGCCCGCGGTCCCGGACGGGCGCGGGCGCCGACGGTGCCGGTGATCGCCCCGCAGTTCTTCTCGGCGCGCGACGCCGTCGCGCCCGCCATCTGACCCCCGGAGACCGCCATGGCCCGCCGCCGCTTCCGCTTCCACCGCGCCGCCCTCCTCGCACTCGCCGCCGCGCTCGCCGCGGGGCCGGCGTCGGCGGCCCAACGCATCGTCGCCGCCGGCGCGGCGGTGACCGAGATCCTGTGGGAACTCGGCGCCGCCGGCGAGGTGATCGGGGTCGATACGACCAGCAAGCGGCCGGCGGAGGCGCTCGCCACCCGGCCCGACGTCGGCTACTACCGCCGCCTCGCGCCGGAGGGGCTCTTGTCGCTCGCTCCGACGCTGGTGGTGGCGGTCGACGGCGCCGGTCCACGCGAGACCTTCGAGACGATCGGCGCCGCCGGCATCCGGGTGGTGCGGGTGCCGGAGGCGTGGAGCGCCGCGGGGGTTCGCGCCAAGATCGAGGCGATCGGCCGGGTGGTCGGGCGCGAGGCCGAGGCCGGGCGCCTCGCCGCGGCGTCGGACGCCGCCTTCGATCGGCTCGCGGCGGAGCGCGATGCCGCGCCGTACCGGCCGCGGATCCTCCTCCTGATGTCGCTCGCCGGAGACCGCCCGCTCGCCGCCGGCCGCGGGACGCCGGCCGATGCGCTGATCGGCCTGGTCGGTGGGATCAATGCGGCGAACGACTTCACCGGCTATCGTCAGATGACCGACGAGGCGGTGATCAGCGCGTCTCCGGAGGTCGTGGCGATGATGGACGTCGGCCAGGGGACGGTGGACCCGGATCGCGTGTTCTCGCTGCCCGCCTTCGCCGGGTCACCGGCGGCGGCGGCGAAGCGCCTCGTCGCCGTCGACGGTGTCTCCCATCTCGGATTCGGTCCCCGCGTCGCCGAGGAGGCACTCGTCCTGTTGCGGACGATCCGGAGCGATCCCCACCGATAGCGGTACCCCCGAGGGTGGCGGCCCGACCGGAAGAAACAGGCCGCCATATGTGTCCCACTGCGGCTCGACAGCGTTCACGAGGCGAGATCACCGAGCACGTCGACGAGCGAGCCGAGCCCGCTCGAGCGCAGAGCGCGGAAGGGCATGGCGCGGCGTTCGCACAGGCGCTTGACGCAGATGATGGCGTTGTGGCTGACGCAGTCGACCGGGAAGACGACGGCATCCGCCCCCATCAGCGTGCTCTCGAGTTCGGCGACCGACTGTTCGAGGCCGCCGTCGTGGTGGAGCAGGCAGCCGTTGCAGCGCTCGACCAGCCGCTTGGCGTGAGAGACCGTGCTCTTGCGGCCGCCGACGTAGAGGATCCGGCGACCGGCGAGATCCACGCGGATCTCTGCGTCGGTCTCCGATTCCTCGGGTGCGATCGCCTGAAGCGCGCGCTCGGCACGGGCCAGTTCCATCAGGAGTTCGCGGTTCTCGTCATGGAGACGGCGCTTCTCGGCGGCCCCGGCGGCGATCACCCGCACGTTCTGCGCGCCCTCTCGTTCGAGCTGAGCGATACGCACCCCAGCCTCCTCGAGCGCCGCGGTCCGCTTCACCTCCTCGGCCGGATCGAGGAGTGCGGTCAGACGCGCCACCTCGAGATCTGCGGCCTCCGCCCGCCGCTCGGCCACGGCGAGAGTGCGGGCGAGGCGCTCGATCTCGGCGTCGCGAGAGGTGATCGCCTGGAGGCGATCGACCTCGGAGCGCCGCAGCTTCTCGGCCAGTCCGTCTCGCTCGCGGGTCGCCGTCGCCGCGGCGCGCATCTCACCGCGGTGGGAGGCACCGGCGAGATGCGACATCATGTGCACCTCGCCGAAGAGGCGGGTTTCCAGCTCTTCGTCGAGCGCGGGATGGGTCATCGCCGCCCAGTAGGCGCCGGCCACCTCGCCCTTCTCGACCGCCTCGTCCCAGGCGCGCGCCAGTTCCGCGGCGTCGCGGCAGCGCGAGAAGCGCCGGATCGTGCCCTCGTGCTCGGCATCCAGCATCTTCTGCAGCAGCCGCGCCACACGCCCCTCGGTCTTGGCGTCGTGGACGAAGAAGCCGTGCAACTCGTAGTCGGTCAGACGTTCGGCATCGGCGTAGAGGGCGAGCCGCACCGCCGTTCGGCGAAGATCGCCGAGGCGCAGGCAGGTTCCGACCACCGAGCATTGCCAACCGTTGCGCAGTTCCCACAGCCGCAGGCGCCGTCCGCGCGGAGCGGCGGAGGCCGGCACCCCGACCGGCTCGACGCCGGGCGAAAGCAGCAGCGATCCGGCGGCGGGCGACGCGAGAGGCAGGAGTGGCGCCCCGCCCGTGTCGGGTTTCCGCGACGCCTCGAGACGCGGGATGCGGGCGGTTCCGCCTCGGCCGGCGGCATTTCGGCACTTCGGACACATGACACCACCTCCTCGACCTACCGTCGACCGACCCGAGCCGCGCTCAGTGGAGAACCCCCACGGAGGTTTCGATCTCGGCCGCGCGCTTCACCGCGGCCGCCTCGACGCGCGAGAGGTAGCGCAGGCACTGCTGCTCGCGGTCGTAGCCGAGCAGGATCCCGAGCATGAAGTCCTGCTCGTCGGTCAGGTCGCAGAGACGACGCTCGAGCAACAGCCGCGCCGTGGCCACCGCGGCGGGGCGGCCGAAGACGACGTCGACCTCGTCGCGGCAGGCCCACTGGACATGATGGGGCGTGACCGAGGCGACGAGTTCGCCGACGACGAGAACGGCCTCCTCGACGGTGAGCGTCATCATGGCCAAGGGGCGGAGCCCCTTGGCGAGTTCGTGGAGGTGGTGATGGAAGATCTTCAGCGTCGCCGCCTTCAGATCAGACCGGCGATCCATGCCTCGATCCTCGGGTTGGTCTTGGAGGACCGGGTGTCGGGATCGAGCGCCGGGCCGACGAAGCGACCGCCGCGCTCGGCGAGGGAGGCGATGTGCGAACAGCCGTCGACCTCGGTGAAACCGACGACGATGTCGTAGAGGATGCCCATGGCGTCGACGAAGCTCTCCGGATAGGTCTCCTGATCGCCGGTGCCGAAGAGCGCGACGCGGCGGCCGGCGAGGTTCGCCTCGCGGGGCTTGCCGAGATGGGCCTCCCGGTCGGCCTGGAGATCGCCGTTGCCGTAGGTCGGCGAGCCGAGGATCAAGAGCGCGCAACTCTCGAAGTCCGCCCGCGTCGCATCCTCGATGTCGATGGTCCGGCCCTGCGCACGCTCGGCGATGCGCGAGGCTGCACCCTCGGTCGCTCCGCCGTCGGAGCCGTAGGTCACGTTCACGCTCATTCCGTCGTCTCTTCCTCGGTCTCGAAAGCGGATCCGGCCGCGCGAGAGGCGCGACGTGGCGAAGGCGCGGAGACCATCATTTCGCTATTGCGAGTGACTTGCAATAGCGATAATCATCCGTCGCCGGCGTGATCGCCACCGCGATTGATTTGCATCATGGCCGGGGATCGCTCGCCGGCGCAGTTTTCGAATGCGTGCAGGCAGCCCGCGTGGATTCCGATCCCGGCCAGCCACCCGGTCACGCTCCCGTCAACTCGACGACACCGTCACGAGGCCCTCGTTGCGCCTCGGCGAAGCTCGTCGCGAGGAGGAGCGTCCATGGCCCTTTCCATTCGTTCGATGAAACCCGGCGACAGCGCCCGCATCGTCGGTCTGGCGCGCGGCGAGCGCGGTTATCGCCAGCGGTTGCTGGCCATGGGCCTGACGCCCGGCGTCGCCTTCACGCTGAAGCGGGTGGCGCCCCTCGGTGATCCGATCGAGATCTCCGTCCGCAACTTCGCCCTGACGCTGCGCCGGGACGAGGCCTCCGTCCTCGAGCTGGAGCCCGTGTCATGAGCGCGAGCGAACGCCACACGGTCGCCGTCGTCGGCAATCCCAATTGCGGCAAGACCACGCTCTTCAATCTCCTCACCGGCGCCACCCAGAAGGTCGGCAACTGGCCGGGGGTGACGGTGGAGAAGAAGGTCGGGTCCTATGGCTTCCACGGGAAGACCTACGATCTCGTCGACCTGCCCGGCGTCTACCTGATCGGCGCCGTCGGCCGCGGTTCGGAGGACGAGCGCGTCGCTCGCGACCACATCCTCTCCGGCGAGGCGAAGGTGATCGTCGACATCGTCGACGCCGCAAATCTGGAGCGGAACCTCTATCTGACGGCACAGCTCTGCGAACTCGGCGTCCCGCTGGTCGTCGTGCTCAACATGGTGGATCTGGCCGAGCGCGGCGGCGTCGCCGTCGATGCCGAGGCGCTGTCGCGGGCGCTCGGGTGCCATGTCGTGCCGATGGTCGCCAGTCGCGGCATCGGCATGCGGGAGCTGAAGACCGCCGTCGCCGAAGCGGTCTCCGCGGCGCGCGCGCCGCGCCTGCGGCCGGACCACGCGCCCGCCGTTCGCGCCGCGATCGCCGATCTCGCCGCGAAGCTCATCGAAGAAGCCGAGCGTTCCCGCATCCCCGCCGAGTGGCTGGCCCTCAAGCTGATCGAGGGCGACGACCGCGCCGAAGCGCTGGCCGGCGGCAAGCTCGATGCCGAGGTTGCCGCCGCCCGCGCCGCGATCGAACGAGACGCGGGCGACGAGGCCGACATCGTCGTCGCCGACGGACGTTATCGCTTCGTCGGCATGCTGATGGAGGCGGCGCACCGGCGCACCCGGCGGCTCTCGGCCTCGATCACCCAGATGCTCGACCGGATCGTGCTCGATCGCTTCCTCGGCGTGCCGATCTTCCTCTTCATGATGTATCTGATGTTCCTCTTCACCATCTCGGTCGGAGGCATCTTCGTCGACTTCTTCGACCAGGCGGTGGGGGCGGTCGCGGTCGACGCGGTCGGCGACGGGCTCGCCGCGATCGGCGCGCCGGAGTGGCTGCAGGCGGTCCTGAAGGGCCTCGGCAGCGGTGTCCAGACGGTCTCGACCTTCATCCCGATCATCGCCTGCCTGTTCCTGTTCCTCTCCTTCCTCGAGGATTCGGGCTACATGGCGCGTGCCGCCTTCGTCATGGATCGGCTGATGCGGGCGATCGGCCTGCCCGGCAAATCCTTCGTGCCGCTGATCGTCGGATTCGGTTGCAACGTCCCGGCGATCATGGCGACGCGCACGCTCGAGAGCCGGCGCGACCGGGTCATGACCTCGATGATGGCGCCCTTCATGTCCTGTGGCGCCCGCCTGCCGGTCTTCGCGCTCTTCGCCGCCGCCTTCTTCCCCGAGAGCGGCCAGAACGTCGTCTTCGCCCTCTATCTCGCCGGCCTCGGCTTTGCCGTGCTCACCGGGCTGATCCTGAAGTCGACGCTGCTGCCGGGCGAGCCGACGCCCTTCGTCATGGAACTGCCGCCCTATCACGTGCCGACCGGCCGCACCGTCCTCCTCCAGGCGTGGCAGCGGCTCTCCGACTTCATCTTCCGCGCCGGACAGGTGATCGTGCCGATCGTCATGGTGCTGAGCGTACTCGCCGCCATGGGTACCGACGGATCGATCGGCAAGGAGAACACCAGGGATTCGGTGCTCGCTTCGATGAGCCGGTCGCTCGTGCCGGTCTTCGAGCCGATGGGCGTGCGCGAGGAGAACTGGCCGGCGGCGGTCGGCCTGTTCACCGGCATCTTCGCCAAGGAAGCGGTCGTCGGCACCCTCAACGCCCTCTATGCCCAGCTCGGCGAGGACGAAGCCGGCGAAGCGACGGCCGCGGCGGAAGAAGCACCGCCGACGCTCGCCGACAAGCTGACGGCGGCGGTGGCCACCATCCCGGCGAAGGCTTCCGAACTCGGCGGCGCGTTGCTCGATCCGCTCGGCATCGACGTCGGTTACGTCGGCGACGAGGCGGCGGCGGCGGAGAAGCTCGAGGTCGCCGGGCGCACCTTCGGCGCCATGCAGGCGCGCTTCGACGGGATGGCCGGCGCACTCGCCTACATGCTGCTGATCCTGCTCTACACCCCTTGCGTCGCCGTCCTCGGTGCGGTGCGCCACGAGCTCGGTCTCGGTTGGACCGCCTTCTCCACCGTCTGGAACACCGCCGTCGGCTGGTTGGTGGCGGTCGGCTTCTATCAAGCCGCGACCTATACCCGCGATCCGGCGACGGCGACGCTCTGGCTGGTGGCGGTGGTCTGCGCTTTCGCTCTCGCCGTCGGTCTGATGTGGACGGTCGGCCGCATCCAGGCGCGTCGGATGATCGCGCAACCGGCGGAATAGGAGGAGCCCATGCTCACCCTGTCCGGTCTCAAGTCGCGTCTCGTCGGGCGGGGCCGCGTCTCTCTCGACGAGCTGGTGCTCCACTTCGACGCCGATCGCGAGGCGGTGCGCGCGGCACTGACGCAACTCGAAACCAAGGGCCGCGTCGCGAGACACGAAGCGCGGCGGGCCTGCGGCGGATGCTCGCATCGCGACTGTGCCGCGTCCGAGGTCTGGGAATGGCGGGATCGCGAGACCCCACCGAACGCCGGGCGCTCGTGATCGCCCGGCGTTCGAAGCAGAAGGAAGTCGAAGCCATGGTGGAGGTCCGAACCGCGCCGATCGCGTCCCATGTCCCGGGACGTCTCCGCTTGCGACACGACGCACTCCGGCGAGGCGCCGTCAACGCCGAGGTCGTGACTGCGATCGCCCTCCTCGACGGCGCGATCTCCGTCGCGGGCAATCCACGCACCGCGGGAGTGCTGGTCCTCTACGATGCGGCGATCCTGCCGCCGAGCGCTGCGGAAAGTCTCGTTCTCGGATGTCTCGCCGCCGTCGCCGATGTCGAACGCGACGAGGCGCCCGCCGCGGAGCCGGAGATCTCTCAGGAAAAGCCGGCGAAGGCGGAGCGACCCTCGCCCCGCACGCGCTTCGCCGCGACCTATCGCAAGGTCCGGGTGCCGGTGAACATCGCCATGCTCGCCACCCTCGGCGGTTCGCTCCTGGCGCTCGGCATCGGCCGCAAGGCCCACGCGGCGCTCGGGGTCGCCCATCTCGGCGTCCTCGCCCTCCACCTCGTCCAATATCGCCGGAGGCTGGTGTCGTGACCTCGCCGCAACGCTCGCCGCTGGAAAGTCTCGTGCTGCGCGCCGGTGAAGTGCTGGCGATCGCCCATCACATCCCCGGCCGCATCCGCCTGAAACTGGTCGACGAGGCCGCCGCGGCGGCGGTGCTCGGCGGTGGGCGGTTCCCGACGCCGGAGCGGTTGCGCGCCGTCGCCGGTGTCCGCGCGGTGAAGCTCAACCTCCTCGCCCGCTCCTGCCTCATCGACTACGACCCCGTCGCCATTCCTCCGGTCGCCTGGGTCGATCTCCTGTCCGGGCGGCATACGGCGGCGTCCGGTCCGCTCGTCGCGGCCCTCGCCGCCGCGCTCGCCGGCGCCGCGGTCTGACGAGAAAGGTACGAGCCATGTTCCCACTCCTCACCATCGCGACCGGGCTGGTGGTCGGCATCGCCGGTGTCCGCCTCCTGAAGTCGAAGAAACTCGATGTGATCCCGACGCCGTCGGCGGCGGATCTCGGCAAGACCGCGCGAGACGGCTTCGATCGCGCCCGCTCCGGCCTGCGCGAGGCCGCCATCTCCGGATTGTCGGCGGTCGAGAAGGCCTCTGCCGGTCTGCGCGAGAAGCTCTCCCCCGAGCCGCCCCCGGCGGGCGAAGCCGCTGTCACCGAACCCTCCGGGACGGCCGAGACCGAAGCCGCGACGGAGCCGCCGGCCGCGAAGCCGAAGGTCCGCCGCACCCCGCGCAAGGCGGCGAAGCCCGGGGAGGCCGCGTCATGAAACGCCGCAAGGCCCTCGTCCGTGCCGCGAAGAGGGAAGCGATCGGCACGGTCTTCGCTCGTGGCTTCTTGGTGACCGCCCTGCTCGAGGCGACGCAGAGCCGTCCGCACGACCCGCACCGTCTGCTGAAGCGGGCGCTGCAAGGCGGCGCGGCGCTGGCCGCCGGCACCTCCGCCGCGGCCTCCCTCGCGCGCCGCGACTACCTCCCGGCGCTCGGCGCCGTCGCCCTCGGCGCCGCCGCCATGGCCGCCGCAGAGATCCTCACCGACCCGTCCCGCATCACCGCACAGGAGACCGACCGTGGCCCGCAAGACCAAGAAGTGGAAGAAGCTGCAGCGCAGACTGAAGGCCTTTGAGGCCGGCAACGGGAGCGGCAACGGCTGGGGCCCTGCCGGCACGGCGGACGGCAACGGCCTCCTCGGTGGCCTCGCCAGTCTCCTGCCGTCGCGCCGTTCCGAGCAGTTCCTGCTCGGTCTGGCGCTCGGCGCCACCGGCGCCTGGGTGCTCTCCGACGCCGAATTGCGCGGCAAGATCATGAAGGGTGCCATGCGCGTCTACGCCGGCATGGCCGCCGGCATGGAGGAGATGAAGGAGCAGGTCGAGGACCTCAAGGCCGAGCTCGCCGCCGAACAGGTGGGTCCCGCCGCATGACCTCTCCCGCCGAACCCTTCGCCGTCGTCCATGCCGTCGCCGGACGGGTGCGCCTGCGGCTGCCGCGCGGCGCGGACGGGGTTCGGCTCGCCCGCGCCGCGATCGACGTCGACGGCGTCCTGACCGCGCGTGCCAATGCGGCGGCGGGGTCGCTGGTCGTGACCTTCGATCCGGAACACACCAATGTCGAACGCCTGCGTCTCGCCCTCCTCAGCCTCGCCGCGACGGCGGAGGCCGGAGGCTGCCGACGGGCCGACCCGAGCCTGATGGCGGTCACCGGCAGCCTCGCGGCGACGATCGGCGTTCACGTCGTGCCGTCGGGCCTGCGTCTGCCGGTGGCCCTGTCGACGACGGCGCCAGTCCTCGGCCACGCGCTCGAGGACTGGCGCGCCAACGGCCTGACCTCGCACGGGCTCGAGGGCCTCGCCGTGGCGATCTCACTGGCTCGCGCCGACTACACCGCCGCCACCACGACGGCCTTCATGCTGACGCTCGGCGAACACCTCGAAGTGAGCGTCGCCCGCCGTGCCGACGAGATGCTCGCCGGCCTGTTGCGCCCGACCGACGCCACCGTCTGGGTGCTGCGCGACGACGTCGAGGTCGCCGTCCCCGGCGACACCGTCTGCGTCGGTGACGGCGTCGTCGTCGCCGCCGGTGCCGTGGTGTCGGTCGACGGCACGGTTCTCTCCGGCGAGGCGATGGTCAACGAAGCGGTGATGACCGGCGAGAGCGTCTCGGTCGCCAAGGCGCGCGGCGATTCGGTCCTTTCCGGCACGCTGGTCGAGGAGGGCCGCCTCGTCGTCTATGCCGAGCACGTCGGCCGCGAGACGGCCTCGGCCCGCATCGCCGACTATGTCGAGCAGTGCCTCGGCGCCAAGAGCGAGGCTCAGCTCGAGGCGGCGCGTCTCGCCGACCGGCTGGTGCCCCTGGTGCTGAAGCTCGCAGGCGGCGCCTTCCTCCTCTCCGGCGACTGGCGCCGCGCCGCTTCGGTGCTCCAGGCCGACTACGCCTGCGCCCTGAAGCTCGCCACGCCGGTCGCCTTCAAGTCGGCGATGTACACCGCCGGCCGCTCGGCCATCCTGGTCAAGGGCGCACAGGCGCTCGAACGGCTGGCGAGCGCCGACACCTTCGTCTTCGACAAGACCGGCACGCTGACCACCGGGAAGCTCGAAGTCACCGACGCGATCACCTTCGACGCCCGCTATGGTCCCGACGACCTGATCAATCTCGCCGCGTCGGTGGAGGAACACTATTTCCATCCCCTGGCGCTGGCGGTCGTCACCGCGGCGCGCGCCAGCGCCCACTATCGCCACTTCGATCACCGCGAGGTCGAGTTCATCGTCGCCCACGGCGTCGCCAGCGTGATCGACGGGCAACGCATCGTCGTCGGCTCGCGCCATTTCGTCGCCGAGGACGAGGGTATCGACGTCGCCCGCCACGCCGAGGTGATCGATCGCCTCTACCGCGAGGGCAAGACGCTGCTGTACATCGGCTTCGGCGGCGAACTGATCGGCATCCTGGCGTTGCGCGACGGCGTCCGCGAGGCGGCAGCGCGTACCATCGCCCGCCTACGGGCGAGCGGTGCGAAACGCATCCTGATGTTGACCGGTGATCACCACGAGCGTGCCGCCGATCTCGCCGGAAGCCTCGGCCTCGACGGTTTCCATGCCGAGCTGATGCCGCACCACAAGGCGGCGATCGTCGAGCGGTTGGCGGCCGAAGGCGCCCGCATCGCCTTCGTCGGCGACGGCATCAACGATGCCCCGGCGCTGGCCGGCGCCCATGTCGGCATCGCCATGCACCGTGGCGCCGACATCGCCAGGCTGACCGCCGACATCGCCCTGCTCGAAGACGACCTGGAGCGCATCGCCGACGCCAAGGAGATCGCCGACGAGGCGATGCGGCGGATCGGCCGCAACTACCGCACTACCGTTTGGCTCAACAGCGCCATCCTCGCTGCCGCCGCCTTCGGTCTCCTCTCCCCCGTCGCTACGGCCGTCCTACACAACGGCACGACCATCGGCATCCTGCTGGCTTCGCTGCGACGGAGACTCCCACGCCGGAGATGCACTGCCGGCGGCCCACGGCCGAACCCGTCCATGCACACTGGTCTTCGGTGATCCGATCTCCTGGGTTCGGCTCGTAGCGTGAAGCCTTCACTTCGGGAAGGCGGTCGTCGTTCCGATGGCCGATCGGTATCACCCATGCCCGGTCGCGCCCGTCGGCGGCGCGAATCGGACAGTCTTCCCGAAGGCACCTGTTTCAGATGGACGCGGAACGCCTCACTGCGAGTGCGAGCAGCACCGCTGCGGCCAAGGCGAGCACTGCCGACTGCGGCCCGCCGATGAGGCGGCTTCGGGCCGGAGCCGGTCACTTCGGGGCGTTTGCACTCCGACCAGACAGAATGGCGGTGAACAGAACCGCGATCAACGGTTCGAGGTCGGGGCGGGCGGCGTCGCTCATCGCCTCCACCTCGAGCACGTCGCGGAAGATGCGGATGCCGAAGAGGCAGGCCGCGATCACTGCCGCCCGGGCCGCGCCCGGGGCCTCGAGCCGATCGGCCAAGGGGGCGATGAATTCCGACGCGACGATCCGGCGGATCAGCGGCAGCGCGCCGGGACTGGCGATCGAGTGGACCATCAGTGCCAGAGGATCGACGACCGCCTCGCGTTCGGGATCGTCTTCGAAGGCCCGCCGCGCCAGATCGGCGCCGGACTCCGTGCTGAACATCTCGACGGCAGAGGCCGGCCGGACCGCGTGGGCCAGCGCTTCGACGAACAGCTTCTCTTTCGAGCCGTAGGCGCGATGAACGAGAGCGACGTCGACGCCGACGTCGCGCGCGATGTCGCGCAGGCCGGTCGCCTCTTAGGACCGCTGAGCGAAACGGCGCGCCGCGGCGGTCAAGATGAGGTCCCGCGTCGCCCGCCCGTCGCGGGGACGCCGTTCGCCGGTGGTCATGTCGTCCTCCGATGGCAGTGCCCGGCAAGACTGGATGCTTCCGAGTCAACCGTCGTTGACCTGCATCATGGCAACCGGAGGATGAGGCGCGCATTTTGAGATGTGTTCGGTGAGCCCCGGCGCAGACCGATCGCGCGTCGGCACGACCGGCGCCCGCCGGCCCCCCGTAGAAGGAGGTGAAGCGATGCCGTCGCTCTCTCGTACCGGCTGGTCGGTGATCGCCGTCGCCGCCGCCGCCGCGCTCGCCGGATATCTCCTGCGCGAACGCTTGATGCCCACCGGGTCTGCCGACGGCTTCGCCTCCGGCAACGGCCGGATCGAGGCAGTCGAGGTCGACATCGCCGCCCGCTCGCCCGGCCGCATCCGCGAGATCCTGGTCGACGAGGGCGACCGTGTCGCCGCAGGCGAGGTTCTCGTCCGCATGGACACCGATCCGCTGACGGCCCAGCGCCGCGAAGCCGAGGCCCAACTGAAACGCGCCGAGATCGGTGTCGAGACCGCCGAGGCCCAGGTGGCCCAGCGGCGGGCCGAGACCCAGGCGGCGTCCGCCGTGGTCGAGCAGCGCCGGGCCGAGCGCGATGCGGCCGAGCAGAAGTTCGCCCGCACCGAGCAGTTGGCGCGATCGAACAGCGTCTCCCTCCAGACCCTCGACGACGACCGCGCCCGCGCGCTCGGCTCGCGGGCCGCCTTCGCCGCAGCCGAGGCGCAGGTCGCGGCGAGCGAAGCGGCGATCGGCGCGGCCCGTTCCCAGGTGGTCAACGCCCAGGCCGCGGTCGAGGCGGCGAAGGCGACGCTCGCTCGTATCGACGTCGAACTCGCCGACAGCGAATTGCGCAGCCCGCGCGACGGTCGCGTCCAGTACCGCATCGCCCAGCCCGGCGAGATCGTCGGCGGCGGCGGTCGCATCCTCGACGTCGTCGATCTCGGCAACGTCTACATGACCATCTTCCTGCCGACCGAACAGGCCGGCCGCATCCCACTCGGCGCGGAGGTCCGCATCGTCCTCGATGCCGCGCCGCAATACGTGGTTCCGGCGGAGGTGGCCTTCGTCGCCGACGTCGCCCAGTTCACCCCGAAGACGGTGGAGACCGCCAAGGAGCGGCAGAAGCTGATGTTCCGGGTCAAGGCGCGGATCTCGCCCGAGCTTCTCGCCGCCCACATCGATCAGGTGAAGACCGGGCTCCCCGGCGTCGCCCACATCCGGCTCGATCCGAAGCTTCCCTGGCCGGCGGAGCTCGACCGCGGGCTGCTCAGATGACCGCCCTCGACCCTCCTACGTCGGTCGTCGCGCGTCTCGTCGGCGTCACCCTGCGCTTCGGTCGCACCGTCGCGCTCGATGCGGTCGATCTCGATCTGCCGGCGGGATGCATGGTCGGTCTGATCGGGCCGGACGGGGTCGGCAAGTCGAGCCTCCTCGCCCTCGTCGCCGGCTCGCGCCGGGTGCCGAGCGGCCGCGTCGAGGTGCTCGGCGGCGACATGGCGCGGGCCGCACATCGCGCCGAGGTCTGTCCGCGTATCGCCTACATGCCCCAGGGCCTCGGCAAGAACCTCTATGCGACCCTGTCGGTCGAGGAGAACGTCGATTATTTCGCTCGCCTCTTCGGTCACGGCGTCGACGAGCGCCGGCGACGCATCGCCGAGCTGCTCACCGCCACCGGCCTCGCCGCCTTCGCCGATCGGCCGGCAGGCAAGCTCTCCGGCGGCATGAAGCAGAAGCTCGGCCTGTGTTGCGCCCTGGTCCACGACCCGGATCTGCTGGTCCTCGACGAGCCGACCACCGGTGTCGATCCGCTGTCGCGGCGGCAGTTCTGGGACCTGATCGACGACATCCGGGCGGCGCGCCCGGGGATGAGCGTCGTCGTCGCCACCGCCTACATGGAGGAGGCGGCGCGCTTCGACCATCTGGTGGCGATGAACGCCGGCCGGGTGCTCGCCACCGGAACGCCGGCCGACCTCCTCGCCCGCACCGGGACCGGCGATCTCGACGCCGCCTTCATCGCGCTCCTGCCGGAAGAGGACCGCATGGGCCACCGCGCCGTCGTGGTGCCGCCGCGCGGCGAGAGCGACGGCGACGTGGTCGTCGAAGCCGAGGATCTGACCAAGCGTTTCGGCGACTTCGTCGCGGTCGACGGCGTCGGCTTCCGCATCCGGCGCGGCGAGATCTTCGGTTTCCTCGGCTCCAACGGCTGCGGCAAGACGACGACGATGAAGATGCTGACCGGCCTCCTGCCGGCCAGCGCCGGCTCGTCGCGGCTCTTCGGCCACGCCTTCGACCCCGCCGACCTCGAGGCGCGGCGCCGCGTCGGCTACATGTCGCAGGGCTTCTCGCTCTACGGCGAACTCACCGTCCGCCAGAACCTCGATCTCCACGCGCGGCTGTTCGAACTGCCGGCGGAGACCATCGCGTCGCGGATCGACACTCTGGTGCGCCGGCTCGATCTCGCCGACGTCGTCGACGCCCTGCCCGAGACCCTGCCGCTCGGCATCCGCCAACGCCTGTCGCTCGCCGTGGCGCTGGTCCACGAACCCGACATCCTGATCCTCGACGAGCCGACCTCCGGCGTCGATCCGATCGCCCGCGACGCGCTATGGCAGATCCTGATCGATCTCTCCCGCGGCGACGGCGTCACCATCTTCGTCTCGACCCATTTCATGAACGAGGCGGAGCGGTGCGACCGCATCTCGCTGATGCACGCCGGCCGGGTACTGGTCAGCGATGCACCGCGCCGCATCGTCGAGGCGCGCGGCGTGGCGACGCTCGAGGCGGCCTTCATCGATCTCCTGCGTGAGGCGCGGGCGGTCGAGACCAGTGGATCCGTCGCGTCGCTAGCCGCCGCCGAGGTGGCCGGCGAGCCGGTCGCGGCGGCGCGGCGCGGTTTCGACCCGCGGCGGATGCTCGCCTGCTCGCGGCGCGAGGCGCTGGAGATCCGCAGCGATCCGATCCGTGCCACCCTGGCGTTGATCGGCAGCCTCGTCCTGATGGTGGTGATCGGCTACGGCATCAACATGGACGTCGAGGGCCTGACCTTCGCGGTGCTCGACCTCGACCGGACGACGACGAGCCGCGCCTATGTCGAGGAGATCGCCGGCTCACGTTATTTCGTCGAGCGGCCGGCGATCGTCGATCACGCCGATCTCGATCGGCGCATGCGGGCCGGGGAACTCGGCCTGGCGCTGGAGATCCCGCCCGGCTTCGGCCGCGACCTCGATCGCGGCCGGCCGGTGGAGATCGCCGCCTGGATCGACGGCGCCATGCCGATGCGGGCCGAGACCATCGCCGGTTACGTCCAGGGCATGCACCTGTATTGGCTGAGCGAGCGGGCACGGGTCGGCCTCGGCAAGAACGCGCCGCCGGCGAGCCACGTCCTCGAGACCCGCTTCCGCTACAACCCGCGCATCGAGAGCCTGGTGGCGATGGTGCCGGCGGTGGTGCCGCTGTTGCTCCTGATGATCCCGGCGATGCTCGCGGCGATGAGCGTGGTGCGCGAGAAGGAACTCGGCTCGATCGTCAATCTCTACGTCACGCCGCTCGGCCGGCTCGAGTTCCTCCTCGGCAAGCAGCTGCCCTACGTCGCCCTGGCCATGGTCAACTTCGTGCTGCTCACCGCGCTCGCCGTCTTCGTCTTCCGCGTGCCCTTCACCGGTAGTGCGATCGCCTTCGCCACCGGCGCCCTCCTCTACGTGATCGCCGCCACGGCGCTCGGGCTCCTCATCGCCACCTTCATGCGCAGCCAGATCGCGGCGCTGTTCGGCACCGCCATCCTCACCCTGCTGCCGGCGGTGCAGTTCTCCGGCATGATCGATCCGGTCTCCTCGCTCAGCGGCGCCGGGGCGATCATCGGCCGGATCTATCCGACCGCCCACTTCATCACCATCTCGCGCGGCACCTTCTCCAAGGGGCTGGACTTCGTCGATCTGTGGCCGGCCTTCGTGCCGCTGGCGCTCGCCGGGCCGGTGCTGGTCGCCGTCGCCGCGCTCTTGTCGAAGAAGCAGGAGGCCTGAGACATGAAGCTCTCCAAGGTCTTCGATCTCGGCATCAAGGAGCTGCGCGGTCTCGCCCGCGATCCCATCCTGCTGGTGCTGATCATCTTCGCCTTCACCGTGTCGATCTACACCGCCGCGACGGCGATGCCCGAGATGATCGCCAACGCGGCGATCGCCACCGTCGACGAGGACCACTCGCCCCTGTCGGAGCGCATCGTCGGCGCCTTCACCCCGCCCTCCTTCGCCCGGCCGGTGCGCATCCGACCGGGCGAGGCCGACCGGCGCATGGATCTCGGCCTCGACACCTTCACGCTGTGGGTCCCGCCCGACTTCCAACGCGACGTCCTCGCCGGCCGCACCCCGGCGCTGCGCCTCGACGTCGACGCGACGCGGATGTCGCAGGCCTTCACCGGCAGCGGTCACGTCCAGGCGATCGTCGCCGGCGAGGTCTCGGAGTTCCTCGCCCACCGCCGCGCCCCGACGCGCCTACCGGTCGAACTGGTCGAGCGGGCGCGGTTCAACCCCAACCTCGACCCGGCGCGCTTCGCCGCGGTGATGGAGGTGATCAACGCCGTCACCATGCTGTCGATCGTCCTCACCGGCACGGCGCTGATCCGCGAGCGCGAGCACGGCACCATCGAGCATCTCCTGGTGATGCCGGTGACGCCGGGCGAGATCATGGTCGCCAAGATCTGGTCGATGGGGGCGGTGGTGCTGCTGGCCTCGGCCTTCTCGCTCACCGTGATGGTGCAGGGCGCGCTCGCCATCCCCGTCGAGGGGTCGGTGGCCCTCTTCCTCGTCGGAGTGACGCTGCACCTCTTCGCCACCACCTCGATGGGCATCTTCCTCGCCACCGTGGCGGGGTCGATGCCGCAGTTCGGGCTGCTGCTGATGCTGGTGCTTCTGCCGCTGCAGGTCCTCTCCGGCTCGACGACGCCGCGCGAGAGCATGCCGGAGGTCATCCAGACCCTGATGCTCGCCGCCCCCAACACCCATTTCGTCAAGCTCGCCCAGGCGATCCTCTACCGCGGCGCCGGCCTCGACATCGTCTGGCCGCAGTTCGTGGCGCTGGCGGCGATCGGCGCGGTGCTGTTCGGCTTCGCGCTGAAGCGGTTTCGGGCCTATTTGAAATAGGTCAGCGAAGTCGCAGATCGGTCAACCGCGGAACTTCCGAGTGGCAGGCTCGGCAGGACCGGGCTGTTCGGACCATTCGTCTGGCGCTCCTCGATGAAGCCGATCCGGCTCGGCTTCGAGGCATCATTCGCGCCACCTCGCACCTTCGCGGCCGACCGGCATCACCGAGAGGTGGCTCCGCTTGTTTGGACAGCGCCCCGCGGAAGCTGAGTGGATCTCACGCCGGGTTGTCGATCGCGGGGCTCGGCGATTTCGTCACGGCGTCGGGAAGGCATAGCCCGACCAGAGCCGTGATCAAATCGCGGGCGGCATCAGGCGGCCTCGGCCATCTGTCGCCCGCCGAAGTAGGCCTCGTCGGGTGTGCGCCCGTCAAGGCTCGAATGTGGGCGTCCGGAATTGTAGAAGCCGATGTAGTTCGAGATCGATGACCTCGCCTCACGAACGGTCTCGTAGGCTCTCATACTGGGCGGATGCGACAGACGTCGGCGACCCGCCAAGCCGAGCCGCGTGCGCCGCCCGGATCGCGGCCGATCCGCGAGCCCGGCGATGCCGTCGGCGTTGAAGCGATGAACCCGGTCTCTGAGCGTCAGCCGATCCATGCCCGCGGCCTCGGCCGCCGCTTGCCGGCTCATGCCGGAGAGGCGTTGGCGATCGCCTACAGCCGCGCCGCCACACGTCCGTCGACTTCGAGCCGCGCATGTCGCCGAAGCTCTCCGACCTCGATGTCCGTCCTGATCGCCAACCCGTTCCGCATGATCCGGTCCTCCCACGAGACCAGAGAATCTGCTTCGCGCCTTCGTGGGAATCCTCCACGAGTCAGAATTTCTTGCAGTTGGTATGAGTGGCGGGCGAAACCGCCCCGCCCCCTTGCCCCGCCCCTCCCCCGCGTGCGACAGACGCCCCGTGCCTCGCGCGTGCCCCGAGATCCCGTGAACCCGGCCGGGGCGCGTCCTCGTTTCCCCCATTCACCGGCCCGCCATGATCCGTCTCGACAACATCTCCAAGCAGAACAGCCACCAGCTCCTGTTCATCGAGGCCTCGGCGGCGGTGCTGAGGGGCGAGAAGGTCGGGCTCGTCGGGCCGAACGGGGCGGGCAAGTCGACGCTGTTCCGCATGATCACCGGCCGCGAGGTGCCCGACGAGGGGCAGGTGCTGATCGATCGCGGCATCACCATCGGCTATTTCGACCAGGACGTCGGCGAGATGTCCGGCCATTCCGCCGTCGCCGAGGTGATGAACGGCGCCGGCCCGGTCTCCGAGGTCGCGGCCGAGCTTCATGCGCTCGAGCATGCCATGGCCGATCCGGACCGCGCCGACGACATGGACGAGATCATCGCCGCCTATGGCGAGGTGCAGCACCGTTTCGAGGAACTCGACGGCTATGCGCTCGAGGGCCGGGCGCGTGAGGTGCTGGCCGGGCTCGCCTTCTCCCAGGAGATGATGGACGGCGACGTCGGCAAGCTCTCGGGCGGCTGGAAGATGCGCGTGGCGCTCGCCCGCATCCTGCTCATGCGCCCCGATGCCATGCTGCTCGACGAACCCTCGAACCATCTCGATCTCGAGAGCCTGATCTGGCTCGAGCACTTCCTGCGCGGCTACGAGGGCGCCCTCCTCATGACCTCGCACGATCGCGCCTTCATGAACCGCATCGTCGACCGCATCGTCGAGATCGACGGCGGGCAGCTCACCTCCTATTCCGGCGACTACGAGTTCTACGAGGCGCAACGCGCGCTCGCCGAGAAGCAGGCGCAGGCCCGTTTCGAGCGCCAGCAGGCGATGCTCGCCAAGGAACTCGCCTTCATCGAGCGCTTCAAGGCCCGCGCCTCCCATGCCGCGCAGGTGCAGAGCCGGGTGAAGAAGCTCGAGAAGATCGACCGGGTCGAGCCGCCGCGCCGGCGCCAGACGGTGCAGTTCGATTTCCCCCCGGCGCCGCGCTGCGGCGAGGACGTGGCGACGCTCGCCCGGGTCGACAAGCGCTACGGCGCGAAGGTGATCTACGAGGGGCTCGACTTCCAGGTCCGCCGCCGCGAGCGCTGGTGCGTCATGGGCGTCAACGGCGCCGGCAAGTCGACGCTGCTGAAGCTGATCGCCGGCGCCACCGAGCCGGATGCCGGCGAGGTCAAGATCGGCGCCAGCGTCAAGATGGGCTATTTCGCCCAGCACGCCATGGACCTGCTCGACGGCGAGGCGACGGTGTTCGAATGGCTCGACGCCCGCTTCCCGCAGGCCGGCCAAGGGCCGCTCCGGGCGCTCTGTGGCGCCTTCGGGTTTTCGGGCGACGACGTCGAGAAGCGCTGCCGGGTGCTGTCGGGCGGCGAGAAGGCGCGCCTCGTCATGGCGGCGATGCTGTTCGACCCGCCGAACTTCCTCGTCCTCGACGAGCCGACCAACCACCTCGACCTCGCCACCAAGGAGATGCTGATCCAGGCGCTCGGCGACTACGAGGGCGCCATGCTCTTCGTCAGCCACGACCGGCACTTCCTGGCGGAACTCTCCAACCGCGTGCTGGAGCTGACCCCGGAGGGGGTGCACATGTACGGCGGCGGGTATCGGGAATACGTGGAGCGGACGGGGCACGAGGCACCGGGGGTGGGGTGAAGGGGAGAGCGGCGGGGGCGCCTAACGAGGAAATACGATTGCTCCGCCTTTGTGCGGCCGGTGGCGGTTCGGCTGGGTCATTCTGACCTACTGCGGTCAGCTATTCTGCGTGAAACACCTACGGCACCTAGCTGAGACGTTTTTTGATATATAAGCTAGAAAATGAAAGTATAAATGTGAGCGAGTTTTTATATATCGCTATTCGCATCCAATTGACCTTCGAAATGAGAAATGGCCATAAATGCGAAGCTTGATGAATAATATGAACTGCATCCTATAAAATCCATGAATAGTTTTTCAAAAATAACCTGAGCTCTCAGAGCCGGTCCGGAAAAAAGTTGAACTGGTGGAATCGCTCGTGATTCCGTGGACGCCGCCGATTCGATGGAGGCGTCGATGTGGAAGCCGGAGAACCGAAAGGTCTATC
>ERZ1645187.948-NODE-948-length-27687-cov-10.818399_pt1 | contig 27687 bp, 29 predicted proteins | sample MGYA00575352_ERZ1645187 | MGnify/ENA primary metagenome ERZ1645187 (study PRJEB40837, sample SAMN11349314) | freshwater sediment metagenome | isolation source: river sediment | host: Sediment | place: India: Wazaribad , New Delhi | collected 2017-02-21 ...
CACAAGAACGTTTCCGAGGCGACCATGCAGCAAGTCGATGCCGAGGTCAGGCGCATCATCGACGAGCAGTATGCCCGCGCGCGCAAGCTGATCGAGGACAACCGCGACAAGATCGAGGCCATGACCGCCGCCCTGCTCGAATGGGAAACCATCGACGCGGAGCAGATCAACGACATCATGGAGGGGAAGCCGCCGCGCCCGCCGAAGCCGTCGAGCGCGCCACCGAAGTCTTCCGCGGACAGCAATCCCCCGGGGGCCGAGCCCAACGCGGCTGCGCCCGCCTGAGCGAACAACCGGAGACGAACAGGCCGCGCCGTCGCGCGGCCTTTTTACTTATGCGCACACTTCTGCAATGCGGCCGTTTCCAGCTTGCCCTGGACCGGCCGCTGATCATGGGCATCGTCAATCTCACCGACGATTCCTTTTCCGGCGACGGCTTGCGCGGCCAGGCGGCCAATGCCGTCGCCCAAGGCCTGCGCATGGTCGAGGAGGGAGCGGATCTTCTCGACCTGGGAGCCGAATCGTCCCGCCCCGGCGCCGAGCCGGTGTCCGCGCAACAGGAGGCGGACCGCCTCCTGCCGGTGATCGAAGCGTTGCGCGGCTGCGGCGTGCCGCTTTCGGTCGATACCGTCAAGCCCGACATCATGACCGCCGCCCTCACCGCCGGCGCCGACATGATCAACGACATCGCCGCCCTGCGGGCGCCGGGCGCGATCGAGGCAGTGGCGGCGTCCAATGCCGCCGTCTGCCTGATGCACATGCAGGGCGAGCCGCGGACCATGCAGTCCGACCCGCGCTATGGCGACGTCGTGGCCGAGGTGGCCTCGTTCCTCGACGCCCGGGTGGCGGCCTGTACGGCGGCGGGGATTGATAAAAATCGTATCGTCATCGATCCCGGTATCGGCTTCGGGAAAACGCTGGCGCATAATCTTGCCCTGCTGAGGCATCTCGACCGGCTTGCCGCGTCGGGGCTGCCGGTGCTGGCGGGCATATCGCGCAAGTCCATGCTCGGCGTAATCACCGGCCGTCCGGTCGTGGAGCGCATGCCGGCGAGCATTGCGGCGGCGCTGCTGGCGGTTCGGCGCGGCGCGACGGTGGTTCGGGTGCACGATGTGGCGGCCACGCGCGACGCGTTATTGGTATTGAGGGCAATCGAGGGCAATTGAATGGGACGCAAGTATTTCGGCACCGATGGCGTGCGCGGGCGGGTCGGCGATGGCCTGATCAACCCCGAATTCGCGTTGCGGCTGGGCTTCGCCGCCGGCACCACGCTGGTGGACCTGGAAACCCTGCCGGCCGGCGAGCGGCCGACGGTCATGATCGGCAAGGACACGCGGATATCCGGCTACATGCTCGAAGGCGCCCTGGAATCGGGCTTCTCGGCCGCCGGAGTCGACGTGATGCTGTCGGGGCCGTTGCCGACGCCGGCCATCGCCTACCTGACCCGGGCGCTTCGTTTGCAGGCGGGCGTGGTGATCTCGGCCTCGCACAATCCCTATGACGACAACGGCATCAAGTTTTTCTCGGCCCAGGGCACCAAGCTGCCCGATGCCGTCGAGGAAGCCATCGAGACGCAGCTCGACGAGCCGCTGGCGTGCCGCTCCTCGGCCAGCCTGGGGCGCGCCAGGCGCATCGACGACGCCCGCGGCCGCTATATCGAATTCTGCAAGAGCACGTTTCCGACGGAACTGGATCTGCGCGGGCTGAAAATCGCCATCGATTGCGCGCACGGCGCCGGCTATCTGGTCGCGCCCAATGTCTTCCACGAACTCGGCGCCGAGGTGATCGCCGTCGGCGCCACGCCCAATGGCCTCAACATCAACGACCGGGTCGGCGCGACATCGCCGGAATCGCTGCGCCAGGCGGTGCTCGACCATCGTGCCGACATCGGCATCGCGCTCGATGGCGATGGCGACCGCGTGCTGATGGCCGATGGCCAGGGCCGGCTTTATGACGGCGACGAACTGCTCTACGTGATCACCCGCGCGCGCCATCCGCGCGCACCCGTTGCCGGCGTCGTCGGCACCTTGATGACCAACCTCGGCTTCGAGCATGCCTTGGACCGGCTGGGCGTTCCCTTCGCGCGCGCCAAGGTGGGCGACCGCTACGTGCTGGAGATGATGCAGGAGCGTGGCTGGCCGCTGGGTGGCGAGAACTCCGGGCACATCATCTGCCTCGACAAGCACACGACGGGTGACGGCATCATCGCCGCGCTGCAGGTGCTGGCGGCATTGCGGGCCGGCAATGAAACCCTGGCGCAGGCGTGCGGCGATCTCGTCATGTATCCGCAAAAGCTCATCAATATCCGCATGTCCGCGGGCTTCGACTGGAAAAGCGATCCCGGCATCCAGTCGGCGGTGGCACAGGCGGAAAAGTCGCTCGCCGGCCAGGGTCGCGTGCTGTTGCGGCCTTCGGGAACCGAGCCCTTGCTGCGGGTCATGGTCGAGGGCCGGGATGGCGGCCTGGTCGACAGCATGGCCGAGGCGATCGCCGGAGCCGTTCGCCTGGCCGTGGAGGCTTAGCCCAGCAGCACCAAGAGCCAGGTGGCAGCGACGTTGATCAGCGCAATCATGACCGCGGCGCTGCCGGTGTCCTTGGCGCGCTTGGACAGATCGTGATGTTCGAGTGAGATTCGATCGATCGCGGCTTCGATGGCGGAGTTGATCAATTCGACGATCAACACCAATAGCACGCTGGCGATCATCAGCGCCCGGCCGAGCCCGGTAGCCGGCATCATCAATGCCAGCGGAATCATGATGATGGCCAGCCACACTTCCTGGCGGAAGGCGTCTTCATGGCGGTAGGCGGCGCGCAGGCCCTCGATGGAATAGAACAGGGCGTTCCAGACGCGCTTCAGTCCGGTCTTGCCCTTGAAAGGGCTTTCAGGATGCCTTGGATCCGTGGCCGACATGTGCTCATTAGAACACGAGAGCCCGATGGAGCAACGCCAGTGGTCCGGGGGCCGCCAGCGCGCATCAGACGATCCCCGGGGGCGGCAGGGAGAACGGCCGGGTCGGCGTCTCGCCACGGCTGACTTTCATCGAGCCGTCTTGCGAACCGAAGGTTGCAGTGGCATGACGCCTGCCACCCATTCGGGAATCCACGCTGTCAATTGCTGCCCGGCGATGCTGCCGCTATAATCCGCGATTCTCCAAACCAGCGATGGTCGACACGATGTCCAGGACTAAACTTGTTGCCGGCAACTGGAAAATGCACGGCAACCTGGCGAGCAATCTCGCTCTGCTCACCGCGGTAGGCAATGGCACGAAGGCGTTCGATGGGCAGTTTGCCATCTGTGTTCCCTATCCCTATCTGGCCCAGGCTCAGGCCGTGCTGGCCGGCAGCAATGTGGCTTGGGGCGCTCAGGATGTTTCCGAGCATGCGCTGGGCGCCTACACGGGCGAGGTCAGCGCCTCGATGCTGAACGACTTCGGCTGCCGTTATGTCATCGTCGGCCATTCCGAGCGACGCGCCAGCTACGGCGATACCGATGCGGTGGTCGCCGCCAAGTTCGCGGCCGCGCTCAAGGCGGGATTGACCCCGATTCTCTGCGTGGGGGAAACCTTGGCCGAGCGGGAAGCGGGCATCACGACCGCCGTGGTCGTTCGCCAGATGGATGCGGTGCTGGCCGTGGCCGGCGTTGCCGCGCTCGGACAAGCCGTCGTTGCCTACGAGCCGGTTTGGGCCATCGGCACCGGCAAGACCGCGACACCGCTTCAAGCGCAGGAAGTGCACGCCATGATCCGGACGCGGGTGGCCAGGGACGACAAGGCTGTCGCGGAGGGATTGCAGATTCTCTACGGAGGCAGCGTCAAGCCGACCAATGCGAAGGAGTTGTTCGGTCAACCCGATATCGATGGCGGACTGATCGGCGGCGCATCGCTGGTGGCGGAGGATTTCCTCGGCATTTGCGCGGCTGCCGGCGGACAGGGATAAGAGGACACGAGCGAGGTTGTCATGGAAATGTTCTATCCACTACTGCTGACGGTGCATATCGTCGTCGGCGTCACGGTGATCGGTCTCGTGCTGATCCAGCACGGCAAGGGCGCGGACATGGGCGCGGCCTTCGGCAGCGGCGCTTCGGGCAGTCTGTTCGGCGCCACCGGGTCGGCCAACTTTCTGTCGCGGACCACGGGGGTTCTGGCCGCGGCGTTCTTCTTGACCAGCCTCGGCTTGACCTATATGGCGAGCGCCAAGCCGAAATCGTCGGGTAGCGTCATGGACGCCGTCAAGACCGAGGCGGTGGTTCCCGCCACGCCTGTCGAGCCCGACGATTCCAAGGCGAAGGATATTCCGAAATAGCGCCAATAAATTATTCTGCGGCGCACAAAAAATGTTACTATGCGCGCCGCTTCGCTGATGGCGTGGCAAACAACCCGCGCCGAAGCAGGCAGTCGAAAGCAGCCGACGTGGTGAAATTGGTAGACACGCTATCTTGAGGGGGTAGTGGCGAAAGCCGTGCGAGTTCGAGTCTCGCCGTCGGCACCAGTATCAACAACGGCAGTCGCGGGACGCGGCGGCCGATAACGTGGCGGGGGCCACAAGGTCATGTTGGAAAACTATTTTCCTGTCCTCGTCTTTGTCGTCGTGGGGATTGCGTTTGGTTGCATGCCCATTCTCCTCGGCTGGCTGGTTTCCCCACACCGGCCGGACAGCGAGAAACTGTCGCCTTTCGAGTGCGGCTTCGAGCCCTTCGAGGATGCGCGCATGAAGTTCGATGTGCGCTACTACCTGATTGCCATCCTCTTCATCCTGTTCGATCTGGAAATTGCTTTTCTCTTCCCTTGGGCGACGATCTTCAAGGAGATCACCGCGACGCCCGAGGTGAAGTTGTTCGGCTTCGTGGAAATGCTGATCTTCATTGGTGTGCTGGTGGTCGGCTACGTTTACGCCTGGGTCAAGGGCGCGCTGGACTGGGAGTGACCGAGTGAGCATCGAAGGCGTCTTGCAGGAAGGCTTCGTCACCACCAGTCTGGACAAGTTGCTGAACTGGACTCGCACCGGCTCCCTTTGGCCGATGACGTTCGGTCTGGCCTGTTGCGCGGTGGAAATGATCCACACGGGTTGTGCTCGTTACGACCTCGATCGCTTCGGCGTGATGTTCCGCGCCAGTCCGCGCCAATCGGACGTGATGATCGTGGCCGGCACGCTGACCAACAAGATGGCGCCCGCGCTGCGCAAGGTCTATGACCAGATGCCGGAGCCGCGCTGGGTCATCTCGATGGGTTCTTGCGCCAACGGCGGCGGCTATTACCACTATTCCTACTCCGTCGTCCGCGGTTGCGACCGCATCGTGCCCGTCGATATCTATATTCCAGGGTGTCCGCCAACGCCAGAAGCGCTGCTGTACGGCATCATGCAGTTGCAGAGCAAGATCCGGCGCACCTATACCATTGCCCGTTGAGATTCCGATTCCCCCGTAGCCATGAGCGCAAAGCTTGAACGTCTGTGCGAGAAGCTGAAGGAAATCCTGGCTGGCGCCATCGGCGACCCGTTGTCGAGGCTGGGTGAAGTGACCGTGGAGGTGCCGGCGGCGGCATACCACGAGGTGGCGAAAACCCTCCGGGACCACGCCGACTTAAAGTTCGAGGAACTGATCGACCTGTCCGGAATCGACTATCTCTCGTACTCCGACAGGGCATCCGGCCCCCGCTTCGCCGCGGTGTTGCACCTGCTTTCCGTGACGCACAACTGGCGCGTGCGCCTGCGGGTTTTCGCCGTGGACAACGATGCGCCATCGCTGCCGACCGTGACTGATCTCTGGCCCGGTGCGAACTGGTACGAGCGCGAGGCGTTCGACCTGTTCGGCATTGTCTTCAAGGACCACCCGGACCTGCGCCGCATCCTGACCGATTACGGCTTTGTCGGCCACCCGTTCCGCAAGGACTTCCCGGTTTCGGGCTATGTCGAAATGCGCTACGACCCCGAGCAGCGCCGCGTCGTGTATCAACCCGTGACCATCGAGCCGCGCGAGGTAACACCACGCATCGTTCGCGAGGAAAACTACGGGAAGGCGGGCGGCCGTGGCTGAGATCAAGAATTATCACCTCAACTTTGGCCCGCAGCACCCCGCCGCGCACGGCGTGTTGCGGCTGATCCTGGAACTCGACGGAGAGGTCGTGGTGGCTGCGGACCCGCATATCGGCCTGCTCCATCGCGGCACGGAAAAACTGGCCGAGACGCGAACCTGGCTGCAAACGGTGCCTTATCTCGATCGTCTCGACTATGTGTCGATGATGTGCAACGAGCATGCCTACTGCCTCGCGATCGAACGTTTGCTCGGCATCGAGGTGCCGATTCGGGCCCAGTACATCCGCGTCATGATGGACGAGGTGACGCGCATCCGCAACCACCTGCTCAACATCGGCACTCATGCCCTGGACATCGGCGCCATGGGCATGGCGCTCTACACCTTCCGCGAGCGCGAAGACCTGATGGACGTCTACGAGGCGGTGTCCGGCGCCCGACTTCATGCCGCCTACTATCGTCCGGGAGGCGTCTATCGTGACCTTCCGGACCAGATGCCGAAGTATCGGGTCAACAAGTTCAAGGACGAGGCAACCGTCAAGCGGCTCAACGCCGCCCGCGAAGGATCGTTGCTCGATTTTATCGAGGACTTCACCAACCGGTTCCCGCGTTATCTCGATGAATACCATACGCTGCTGACCGAAAACCGCATATGGAAGCAGCGGACCGTCGGTGTCGCGGTTGTATCGCCGGAGCAGGCATTGCAGCTGAGTTTCACCGGACCCATGTTGCGGGGCTCCGGCGTGGCCTGGGATCTCCGCAAGAAACAGCCCTACGAGGTCTATGACCGAATGGACTTCGATATTCCGGTGGGCACCAACGGCGACTGCTACGACCGTTATCTGGTGCGCATGGAAGAAATGAGGCAAGCGAACCGGATCGTCAAGCAATGCGTCGAATGGTTGCGCGACAACCCGGGGCCGGTCATCAGCGACAACCACAAGGTGGCGCCGCCGCCGCGGGAAGCGATGAAGAGCAACATGGAGGAATTGATCCATCACTTCAAGCTGTTCAGCGAAGGCATGCATGTCCCGGCCGGCGAGGTTTATGCCTGCATCGAACATCCGAAGGGTGAGTTCGGCGTCTGGGCCGTTTCCGACGGCGCCAACAAGCCGTATCGGATCAAGTTGCGTTCTCCCGGCTTTCCGCACCTGGCGGCGCTGACGGAGATGTGCAAGGGCCACATGCTCGCCGACGCGACGGCGATTATCGGCACCATCGACCTGGTGCTGGGCGACACGGACAGATGAACGGGCACCAAACATGCTGAGCCAGGAAGCACGAGCAAGGATAGACCGGGAGGTCGCCAAGTACCCGACCGACCAGAAGCAGTCGGCGGTGATGGCGGCGTTGCGCATCGCGCAGGAGGAGCAGGGCTGGTTGTCGACCGCGGCGATCGAATCCGTCGCAAGCCACCTGGACATGCCGGCGATCGCCGCGTTCGAGGTGGCGAGTTTCTACAACATGTACGACCTGCGCCCGATCGGCAAGTACAAGCTGACCGTCTGCACCAATCTGCCCTGCGCCCTGTCCGGGGGTGTTCATGCGGCCGAGTACCTGAAACAGAAGCTGGGCATAGACCTCAATGAAACCACGCCGGACGGGAAATTCACGTTGAAGGAAGGCGAGTGCATGGGGGCCTGTGGCGATGCTCCGGTCATGCTGGTCAATAACGTGCAGATGCGTTGCTTCATGACACCCGAAGAGATCGACAAACTGCTGGCGGAGTGCAAATGACATGGCGCTGATCGAAGCGATCAATCCGCTGTTGTCGGCTGGTTGGGGCAAGGGCGATGCCGGCTGGGGCATCGGTGAGTACGAGAAACGGGGCGGCTATCAGGCCTTGAAGCGGATACTGTCCGAGAAGATCGCTCCCGAGCAGGTCATCGCCGAGATCAAGGCGTCCGTGTTGCGCGGTCGCGGTGGCGCCGGCTTTCCGACGGGTCTGAAGTGGAGTTTCATGCCCAAGGGCGGCGGTGAAAAGTATGTTGTTTGCAACACCGACGAGGGCGAGCCCGGGACCTTCAAGGACCGCGACATCCTCCGCTACGATCCCCATGCGGTGATCGAGGGCATGATCATCGCCGGCTACTCGGTGGGAGCCGCGCGCGGCTATAACTACATCCACGGCGAGATTTTCGAGATCTACGACCGCTTCGAGCAGGCGCTGGCGGAGGCGCGAGCCGCCGGCTACCTGGGCGGGAACATCCTCGGCTCGGGATTTGATTTCGAGTTGTTCGCCCATCACGGCTGGGGCGCCTACATCTGTGGCGAAGAGTCCGCCTTGCTCGAGTCGATCGAGGGTAAGAAGGGGCAGCCGCGTTTCAAGCCTCCGTTTCCGGCGAGCTTCGGACTCTACGGCAAGCCGACCACCATCAACAACACGGAAACCTTCGCCTCGGTTCCCTTCGTCCTGCGTATCGGCGGCGAGGCCTACCTGAACCTGGGTAAGCCGAACAACGGCGGCACCAAGCTGTTCTCGGTTTCGGGCCATGTCAACAAGCCGGGCAACTACGAGGTTCCGATGGGCACGCCGTTCGCCAAGCTGCTGGAGATGGCGGGAGGCGTGCGCGGCGGACGCAAGCTGAAGGCCGTGATACCGGGTGGCTCGTCGTCGCCAGTGCTGCCTGGGAATGTCATCATGGATTGCACGCTCGATTACGATTCGATCGCGAAGGCCGGCTCGATGCTCGGTTCCGGCGCGGTCATCGTCATGGACGAATCGGTCTGCATGGTCAGGGCGCTGGAGCGCCTGTCCTACTTCTACTACGAGGAATCCTGCGGCCAGTGCACGCCCTGCCGCGAGGGTACGGGCTGGCTGTACAAGATCATCCATCGCATCGAGCATGGACAGGGTCGCGCCGAGGATCTCGACCTGTTGCTCGACGTGGGAGCGAACATCTGCGGCCGCACGATCTGTGCGCTGGGTGACGCCGCCGTCATGCCGATCCAGGGGATGCTCCGTCATTTCCGCGCGGAATTCGAGTATCACGTCGAACACAAGAAATGCCTGGTGCCTCCCGAGATCCAGAAGGCGGGCAGCACCTTTCACACGCGCATGATGGCGGGGGCGCCATGCTAGAACTCGAGATCGACGGCACCGCCCTCCAGGTCAAGGAAGGCAGCACGGTCATCGATGCCGCACATCAGGCCGGCATCTACATTCCGCATTTCTGTTACCACAAGAAACTTTCCATCGCCGCCAATTGCCGCATGTGCCTGGTGCAGGTCGAGAAGGCGCCCAAGCCGCTGCCGGCCTGCGCGACGCCGGTGACCAATGGCATGAAGGTTTTCACGCACTCCGATCTGGCGATCAAGGCCCAGAAGGGTGTGATGGAGTTCCTGCTGATCAACCATCCGCTCGATTGTCCAATCTGCGATCAGGGCGGCGAATGTCAGTTGCAGGATCTCGCGGTCGGCTACGGCGCGTCGACATCCCGCTATCAGGAAGAGAAGCGGGTCGTGGTCAACAAGAATCTCGGCCCGCTGGTTAGCACCGACATGACCCGGTGCATCAACTGCACCCGCTGCGTGCGATTCACGCAGGAAATCGCCGGCCTGATGGAACTCGGCCAGGCCTTCCGCGGTGATCGCGCCGAAATCATGTCGTTCGTCGAGAAGACCGTCGACAGCGAATTGTCCGGCAACATCATCGACCTGTGTCCGGTCGGGGCGCTCACTTCCAAGCCGTTCCGTTTTGCCGCGCGCACTTGGGAATTGGCCCGGCGCAAGTCGATCAGTCCGCACGATGGCCTGGGCAGCAATCTCATCGTGCAGGTCAAGCATGACAAGGTGCTGCGCGTGCTGCCGCTCGATAACGAGGAATTGAATGAGTGCTGGCTATCCGACAAGGATCGTTTCTCGTATGAAGGCCTGAATTCGCCGGATCGCTTGACCAAGCCGATGGTCAAGCAAGGTGGGGCGTGGAAGGAAGTCGAGTGGAATCAGGCGCTCGATTATGTCGCCCACGCGATGCGCGACGTCGTCAAGGAACACGGAGCCGATGCGGTCGGCGCGATAGTCAGTCCTCATGGCACGCTGGAGGAGATGTACCTGGCCGGCAAGTTGATGCGCGGCCTCGGTTCCGGCCATGTCGATTTCCGGCTGCGGCAGAGCGACTTTTCCGGCGGCCGCCGTGGCATTCCGTGGCTCGGCATGCGGGTTGCCGATCTCAACGGCCTCGACCGCGTGTTGCTGGTCGGCAGCTTCCTGCGCAAGGATCAACCGTTGATCGCGCAGCGTTTGCGGCAGGCCGTCAAGCGTGGCGCGCAAGTATCGGTGATTCATGCCGCCGATGACGACCTGCTGATACGCGTGTCCAACAAGCTGATCGCCTCGCCGTCGCGGCTGCCGGGATGCCTGGCCGAGGTGGTGAAGGCCGTCGCCGAACTGAAAGGGGCCGCCTGCGATCTGGCGGTGTCCGTCGGTGCCGACGCCCGTCGGATTGCCGAAAGCCTGGTGTCGGGCCGGAATCCGGCAATCCTGATGGGCAGCCTGGCCCAGCAGCATGCGCGGGCGGCCAGCGTGAACGCCCTGGTCCAGCAACTGGCGGGGTATCTCGGCGCGCGATTCGGCTTCCTCGGCGAGGCCGCCAACTCCGTGGGCGGTTATGTGGCCAAGGCGATACCGGGCGACGGTGGACGGAATGCAGCTGCGATGTTGGCCGAGCCACGCAAGGCATATGTGATCGTTGGCGTCGAGCCGGAACTCGATTGCGCCGATGGCGCGGCCGCGGTGACGGCATTGAGTCAGGCCGAGACGGTCGTCGTGCTGTCTCCCTTCAAGTCCGCCGCCGCGATGGAATACGCGGACGCGATTCTGCCGGTTTCGCCATTCACGGAAACCTCGGGCACTTTTGTCAACATGGAAGGTCGCGTGCAGGGCTTCCAGGCGGTGAACCGCCCCTTGGGCGAGACGCGCCCCGGCTGGAAAGTGCTCCGCGTCCTCGGCAACCTGCTGAAGCTCGATGGCTTCGACCACGAGAGCAGCGAAGCCGTGCGTCAGGAGATTTTCGGGGGAGCGGCGCCGGCGTTTGTCGAAGGCCTGGACAACGCGATCGACGGAGTCGCCATCGACCTCGCCGCCACCGCCGGGCTGGAGCGGATTGCCGACGTGCCGCTCCATTTCACGGATTCTCTGGTGCGCCGGGCGCCAAGTCTGCAACGCACCAAGGATGCGGCCGTGCCGATGGCGCGCATGAATGCCGCCACGCTGGCGGGCCTCGGCCTGGCGGCGGGTGATGCCGTGAAAGTCAGTGGCGGCGGCACGCCGATCCCGCTGGTTGCCGCGCTCGACGGCGGCGTCGCCGACGGTTGCGTGCGCATCGCGGCCGGACATCCAGCCACCGCTGGCCTGGGCGCCCTCGTCGGCGTCGTCAATGTGGAGCGCGCCTGATGGAAGCGTCCGTGCTGCACTTCTTCGAATGGCTCTGGGGCCCCTACTGGCCCACCCTGTGGGCATGGTTCAAGCCGGCCTGGCCGTTGATCTGGGTCATCATGAAGATCGTGGCGATCCTGGTGCCGCTGCTCCTCGGCGTGGCGTACATGACCTACGCGGAACGCAAGGTTCTCGGCTTCATGCACGTGCGCATCGGCCCGAACCGGGTCGGCCCGCTTGGCCTGCTGCAACCGATCGCGGATGGCCTGAAGTTGTTCTTCAAGGAAGTGGTCCTGCCGACCAAGGCCGATCCGGCGCTCTATTTCATGGCACCCGCCCTGGCCATGGCGCCCGCGGTCGCGGTGTGGGCCGTGGTGCCCTTCTTCGATGGCGTCGTGCTGGCCAACCTCGATGCCGGCGTGCTCTTCCTGCTGGCCGTGACGTCGTTGGGCGTCTATGGCGTCATCATCGCCGGCTGGGCCTCCAACTCCAGGTATCCATTCATCGGCAGCATTCGTTCGGCGGCGCAAATGGTCTCCTACGAAGTTGCGATGGGACTGGCCCTGGTCTGCGTCCTGATGGTGTCGAACAGCCTGAACCTCACGGACATCGTTCACGCGCAAGGCCGCGGCATGTTCGCCGAGTGGGGCGTTGGCATCTTGTCGTGGAACTGGCTGCCGCTTTGGCCCGTGTTCCTCGTCTATCTCATCTCGGGCGTGGCGGAGACCAATCGGGCACCGTTCGACGTCGTGGAAGGCGAGTCCGAGATCGTTGCCGGCCACATGGTCGAGTATTCCGGCATGGCGTTCGCCATGTTCTTCCTTGCCGAATACGCCAACATGATCCTGGTGGCGGCGATGGTGGCCGTGTTCTTCCTCGGCGGCTGGTTGTCTCCCGTGGGCTTCCTGCCGGACGGTCTGCCATGGATGCTGGCCAAGATGTCGCTGATGCTGTTCCTGTTCCTCTGGCTGCGCGCCACGTTTCCGCGTTATCGCTACGACCAGATCATGCGCCTCGGCTGGAAGGTCTTCGTGCCTGTCTGCCTGATCTGGATTCCGGTGGTCGGCGTCTGGATGATGTCACCCCTCAATATCTGGAAATGAGACCATGGGTGCCCGCGACCTGATTCAAACATTCTTTCTCGGCGAGCTTCGCCAAGGCTTGTCGCTGACCTTGCGTTACCTGTTTTCGCCCAAGATCACCATACAGTACCCCGAGGAAAAGACGCCGTTCTCGCCGCGCTTTCGCGGCCTCCATGCCCTCCGCCGTTATCCGAACGGCGAGGAGCGCTGTATTGCCTGCAAGCTGTGCGAAGCGGTTTGCCCCGCCATGGCCATCACCATCGAGTCGGCGGAGCGGGAAGACGGCAGTCGCCGCACCACGCGCTACGACATCGACCTGACGAAGTGCATCTTTTGCGGCTTCTGCGAGGAAGCCTGCCCGGTGGATGCCATCGTCGAATCCCATGTCATCGAGTACCACGGCGAGACACGCGGCGACCTTCACTACACCAAGCAGATGCTGCTGGCCAACGGCGAACGCTACGAAGCCGAGATCGCCGAGGCACGCGCCCTGGATGCCAGGTATCGGTAGCGCCATGGACCTGAAGACCATCGTTTTTTACGTATTCGCCGCGCTGCTGATCTTCGCCGCGCTGCGGGTGATCACCGCGCGCAATCCGGTGCATGCCGTCCTCTTCCTGGTGCTGGCCTTCTTCAACGCGGGCGGCCTGTGGCTTACCCTGCAAGCCGAGTTTCTCGCCATCACCCTGGTCATGGTCTATGTCGGCGCGGTGATGGTGCTGTTCCTGTTCGTGATCATGATGCTCGACATCGACATCAAGCGCCTGCGGCAGGGTTTCTGGCGCAACATGCCATTGGCGGCCACCTTGGGTGTCCTGATGGTCGCCGAGATGGCACTGGTCCTGTCCACCGACTATTTCGGGCCGGTGGCCTTCCCCGGCACCAAGATGGGTGCCGATTACAGTAATACCAGGGAACTCGGCCGCCTGTTGTTCACGGACTATGTCTATCCGTTCGAGCTTGCCTCGATCATCCTGTTGGTGGCCATCATCGCCGCCGTGGTGCTGACGCTGCGGCGACGCAAGGACGTCAAGCATCTCGATCCGGTCCGGCAGGTCGCCGTCAAGCATTCCGACCGGCTCAGGGTGTTGCAGATGCCGGCCGAGAAGGAGGGCGAATGATCACGCTGTCGCATTACCTCATCCTCGCCGCCATCCTTTTTGCCATCGGCGTGGTCGGCATCTTTCTCAACCGGAAGAACCTGATCGTCCTGCTGATGGCCATCGAACTCATGCTGTTGGCGGTGAACCTCAATTTCGTCGCCTTCTCGCACTATCTCAACGATCTGTCGGGGCAGTTGTTCGTGTTTTTCATTCTCACCGTCGCTGCTGCCGAATCGAGTATTGGCCTGGCGATCCTGGTCGTGCTGTTCCGCAATCTTTCCACGATCGACGTCGATGACCTCGACGGACTGAAGGGCTAAGGCATGAAGACCCTTTACCTGATTATTCCCTTCGCACCCCTGGTCGGCGCGATTCTCGCCGGCCTCATGGGCAGGGCGATCGGCCGGGCGGGTGCGCACTGGATCACCATTCTCGGCGTGGCAATCTCCTTCGTCTGCTCGGTGCTGGTGATGCAGGATGTGCTTGCCGGCAACACCTTCAACGGCACGCTGTACACCTGGATGGAGGTGGGCGGACTCAAACTGGAACTCGGCTTCCTCATCGACCGCCTGACGGCGGTGATGCTGATCGTCGTGACTTTCGTTTCGCTGATGGTGCACATCTACACGATCGGCTACATGGCGGAGGATCCCGGCTACCAGCGCTTCTTCAGCTATATCTCGCTATTTACCTTCTCCATGCTCATGCTGGTCATGAGCAACAACTTCCTTCAGCTCTTCTTCGGCTGGGAAGCGGTCGGTCTCGTTTCCTACCTGCTGATCGGCTTCTGGTACACCCGGCCGACGGCCATTTACGCCAACTTGAAGGCCTTCCTGGTCAATCGTGTCGGCGACTTCGGCTTCCTCATGGGCATCGGCCTGATCGCCGCCTATGCCGGCAGCCTCGACTACGCCACCGTGTTCGGCAAGGGCAGGGAACTGGCCGCGATCAATGAAGCCGTTACCGGCTGGCCGCTGATCACCGCGATCTGCATCGGCCTGTTCATCGGCGCCATGGGCAAGTCGGCGCAGTTCCCGCTGCACGTCTGGCTGCCCGATTCGATGGAAGGCCCGACGCCGATCTCCGCGCTGATCCACGCCGCCACCATGGTGACGGCCGGCATCTTCATGGTCTCGCGCATGTCGCCGCTCTTCGAATTATCGGATGCCGCCCTTTCGTTCGTCATCGTCATCGGCGCCATCACGGCCCTGTTCATGGCGCTGATCGCCATCGTCCAGACCGACATCAAGCGCGTGGTGGCGTATTCGACGCTGTCGCAACTCGGCTACATGACCGCGGCGCTCGGCGCGTCGGCCTATTCGGCGGCCATTTTCCACCTGATGACGCACGCCTTCTTCAAGGCGGTGCTGTTCCTGGGCGCCGGCTCGGTGATCATCGCCATGCACCATGAACAGGACATGCGCAGAATGGGCGGCTTGCGCAAGTACATGCCCATCACTTACGCCACGGTGCTGATCGGCGCCATCGCCAACGCGGGCCTGCCGCCCTTCGCCGGATTCTTTTCCAAGGATTCGATCATTGAGGCGGTGCACCTGGCAAATGTCCCCGGCGCGACATTTGCCTACCTTGCCTTGCTCGCGGGGGTGTTCGTCGGCGGTTTCTACTCGTTCCGCCTGGTGTTCTTCGCCTTCCACGGCAAGGAGCGATTCCGCGACGCGCACCACGGCGACCATGGCGACCACGGCCACGATGCCCATCATGACGACCACGGCCATCATGGCCCGGTCGAGCCGCATGAATCGCCGAAGGTCGTCACCATCCCCCTGATCCTGCTGGCGATTCCCGCCATCGCTTCCGGGTGGCTCATCGGGCCGATGCTGTTCGGCGACTACTTCGGTGGTGCGATCGTCATCGGTGACAATCACCATGCCATCGCGCACATGAAGGAACACTTTCACGGCATCGTGCCGATGATCCTGCATGGCCTGACGACGGTGCCATTCTGGCTCGCCATCGCCGGCGCCGTTACTGCCTGGTTCCTGTATATCAAGCGACCGGACCTGCCGGCGGTCATCAAGCAGCGCTTCGCGCCGTTTGCCTGGGCGTTGGAGAAGAAGTACGGGTTCGATGACTTCAATGACTGGTTCTTCGCCGGCGGCGCGCGTGGGCTGGGGCGCGGCCTTTGGAAGGCGGGTGATCAGGTGTTGATCGATGGCTTGGCCGTCAATGGCTCGGCCAGCCTGGTCGGGCGCTTCGCCGGCGTCGTGCGGCGGCTGCAGAGCGGCCACCTGTACCAGTACGCTTTTTCCATGCTTCTCGGCGTCTTCGTCTTGTTGACGCTGTGGCTGGGCCGTAGCTGATAGGACGAGAAGCGGATGAACTCCTACCTCCTGAGCCTTGCGATCTGGGTGCCCATTCTTGGCGCGCTGCCGATTCTCGCCCTTGGCTCCGAACGTCGTGACGCGGTTCGGTGGCTGTCACTGGCGGTGGCAGTGGCCGGCTTCCTCGTCACGCTGCCTCTTTACACCGGCTTTGACCGCGGCTACGTCGGCATGCAGTTCGTCGAGATGGCGCCGTGGATTCCCCGCTTCAACGTTCAGTACTTCCTGGGGGTCGATGGCATTTCGGTGCTCTTCATCCTGCTGAACGCCTTCGTCACGGTGTTGGTGGTGTTGGCCGGCTGGCGGGTGATCGAGGAAAAGATCGCGCAATACATGGCCGCCTTCCTCGTCATGTCCGGCCTGATGAACGGTATCTTCGCGGCATTGGACGCCGTTCTGTTCTATGTCTTCTTCGAGGCCAGCCTGATTCCGATGTACATCATCATCGGTGTCTGGGGAGGGCCGAACCGTGTTTACGCTGCGTTCAAGTTTTTCCTCTACACCCTGCTCGGCTCGCTGTTGATGCTGCTTTCCCTGCTTTACCTGTTCCTGGAATCCGGCGGCAGCTTCAATATCCTGGAGTGGCATCAAATGCGCCTGGCGATGCAGCCGCAGGTGCTCATGTTCCTTGCCTTCCTCGTCGCCTTTGCCGTCAAGGTGCCGATGTGGCCGGTGCATACCTGGCTGCCCGACGCCCACGTCGAAGCGCCGACCGGCGGCTCGGTGGTACTGGCGGCCATCATGCTGAAGCTCGGCGCCTATGGCTTCGTCCGGTTCTCCCTGCCGATTCTGCCCGACGCCAGCCATTACCTGGCGCCGATGATGATCGCCCTCTCGCTGATTGCCGTCGTTTATATCGGTTTCGTGGCCCTGGTCCAGGTCGACATGAAGAAGCTGATCGCCTATTCGTCGATTTCGCACATGGGTTTCGTGACCCTGGGTTTCTTCATCTTCAACCAGCTGGGCGTGGAAGGTGCCTTGGTGCAGATGATCTCGCACGGCTTCGTTTCCGCGGCGATGTTCCTTTGTGTCGGCGTCATGTACGACCGCATGCATTCGCGGCAGATCGCCGACTATGGCGGTGTCGTCAACAGGATGCCGAAGTTCGCCGCCTTCTTCATGCTGTTCGCGATGGCCAACTCCGGCTTGCCGGCGACCTCGGGCTTCGTCGGCGAATTCATGGTCATTCTCGGCGCCATCAAGTTCAATTTCTGGGTTGGTTTTGCCGCCGCGACCACGTTGATTCTCGGCGCCGCATACACGCTTTGGATGTACAAGCGGGTGGTTTTCGGCGACGTCGCCAACAGTCACGTGGCCGAGCTCGAGGACATCGGCGCCCGCGAATTCCTGGTGCTTGCCTTGCTGGCCGCCGCCGTGCTGGCCATGGGCATTTACCCCTTCCCCTTCACCGACATCATGCATGCCTCAGTGGATAACCTGCTGAAGCATGTCGCGGTGAGCAAGTTGTAAACCGGCGCGAGAACAACGATGCTGAAAAACTTCGTCATGCCAGACCTGTATCCGGTCGCGCCGGAACTCTTCCTGGTGGCCATGGCCTGTGCCATTCTCTTGGCCGATGCCATCGCCGGGGCGTCGCGGCGGTGGCTGGCGCCGGTCTTGACGATGCTGACCTTGATTGGCTGCGCGCTGATCACCTACGCGACTTTCGACGGCACGGCGACGCTGACGTTCACCAACATGTTCGTCGACGATCCGTTGTCGGACTTCCTGAAGCTGTTGCTGTACATGGCCATCATCGTCGTGCTGGTCTACGGCCGCGATTACCTTGCCGCGCGCAATCTGGACAAAGGCGAGTATTACGTGCTGCTCTTGTTCGCGACGCTGGGCATGATGGTCATGATCTCGGCCTACAACTTCCTCACCATGTATCTCGGCCTGGAATTGCTGTCGCTGTCGCTTTATGCCATGGTGGCCATCGACCGCGATTCCCCGCGCGCGATCGAGGCGGCGATGAAATACTTCGTCCTCGGCGCCTTGGCGTCCGGACTGCTGCTTTATGGCATGTCGATGATTTACGGCGCCACCGGGACCCTGGAACTCGGCGAAGTGGCCCAGGCGGTTCACGAAGGCACGACGAACCGCGCGATCCTCGTGTTCGGGCTGGTATTCCTGGTGGCCGGCGTGGCATTCAAGCTCGGTGTCGTTCCGTTCCACATGTGGATCCCCGACGTCTATCACGGCGCCCCGACGGCGGTGATCCTGCTGATCAGTTCCGCGCCGAAGCTGGCGGCCTTCGCCATGGCGCTGCGGTTGCTGGTTTCGGGACTGTTCGGCCTGGCCGAACATTGGCAGACCATGCTCATGCTGATGGCCGTCCTGTCGATCGGCATCGGCAACCTCGCGGCCATCGCTCAAACCAACATCAAGCGCATGCTCGGTTATTCGGCGATCTCGCACATGGGATTCATGTTGCTGGCGCTCATGAGCGGAGTGGCCGGCACCGAGGTGGATCCGATGGCGATGATCAACGCCTACAGCTCGGCGCTCTACTACAGCATTGCTTACGTGCTGATGTCGCTGGGTGCGTTCGGCATGGTATTGCTGTTGTCCCGCGGCGGCTACGAGGCCGACAATCTCGAGGATTTCAAGGGCCTGAACAAGCGCAGCCCCTGGTTTGCGCTGGTCATGGCGATTCTGATGTTCTCGATGGCCGGCATTCCGTTCTTCGTCGGCTTCTTCGCCAAGTTCTCCGTGCTGCTGGCGGCCGTTGCGGCCGGGCATATCGCTGTCGTCGTGTTGGCCGTGATCTTCTCGCTGATCGGCGCCTATTACTATCTCAGGGTCGTCAAGCTGATGTATTTCGACGACCCGGTGGATGCCGCGCCGATCCGGGCCGGCCTCGACATGCGCATGCTGATCTCGGTGAACGGCCTGGCGGTTGCCTTTTTCGGCCTTTTTCCCGACACGCTGATGATGCTGTGCGCGACCACCCTGGTGCGTTCGCTCTAGCCGCTCGGGCCTGTGTCCTTGGCGCCGTATCGCTCCTTGGCCGCGCGCGCTGCAATCGCCTCGGCCTTTGAGTAGGCCTTTCCCGACCAGAGCAATCGATAGGCGACTTCCTCGTTGCCGTTTTCGCACAGATCCAGCACCGCGCGGAACAGGGGCTGGAAAGTCGGGCTGCGATGGGACGCCTCGTGCTCCTCGAAGGATCGCCAGAAGGTGACGATCAGCGCTTCGCGCTCCTTGAGCGGGCTTGCTACGGCTTGACCGACGGAACTGCCTTCGTTCGATATCATGCCGCCGTTGAGCAATACCATGCCGCCCATGAAACCCGTGTCGGAGTGATAGGTCTTGACGTTCTCGCAAAGCAGGGCGACGCGTTCCTCCAGATCGTCAACGCTGTAACCGGATTTCAGCACCACCCGATTGACGGTGACGACACCGTCGCTGTCGAAACCAGGAATGAACCCGGACATGCTAGCCTCCTTGTCGCTGTCAACATCCTTGGGCACTGTCGCCATAACGGGTAGATGGGGGAGACGATGGAAAAGTTCAATACGAATCAATACCCTATGATGAGCATGGATGATTCCCGCTTTACCGAGGAAACCCTGGCCTCGGAAGAGGTGTTCGCCGGCCGGCTTCTGCGTGTCCTACGCGACGAGGTCCGGCTGCCCGACGGGCATGACAGCATCCGCGAATGGGTGGACCATCCCGGCGCCGTGGTCGTCGTGGCGCTCCTGGACAACGGCAAGCTGTTGTTCGAGCGGCAATACCGCTATCCGCTTCGGCGGGTCTTCATCGAACTGCCGGCGGGCAAGATCGATCCCGGCGAGCATGTTCTCGACACGGCCCGCCGCGAGCTGCGCGAAGAAACCGGCTACAAGGCCAAGACCTGGCGGCATCTCGGCACCATGCATCCCTGTCTCGGTTACTCGAACGAGCGTATCGAGATATTCCTGGCGCAAGGCTTGACCTACATTGGCCACGAACTGGACGATGGCGAGATTCTCGAGGTCATCGAACTCGGCCTTCACGACGCGTTGCTGTCGGTGCGCGACGGTGAGATCACCGACGCCAAGACGATCACCGCCCTGCTTTGGACGGAGAAGGTTCTTTCCGGAGCATGGCCGCTGCCGGCGTAGAATCCACACTTCTCGTTTCCGAAGGTCGAAGACGCATGGACGCAGTTGGCGAGCCGCGCTCCGCCGACCTCGAACTGGAGGTCGACGACACCACCAAGCTCGAGGCGCTCAGCATCATCTCGGAAGTCTCGGCGAATCTCGCCGACGAGGATGATGTCGAGGAACTGCTGGGCCGCTTTCTCGGCACCATGCTGCGGCTGGCGCATGCCAGCGCCGGCGCGGTGCGGGTGCTGACGACCGACGGGCGCCACTTGCGGCTGGTGGGCGCGCGGGGCCTGCCCGCCGAAGTCGTCGAGCGCGAGCGCGTCGTCCCGATCGATTGCGGTCAGTGCGGCCGCGCCGTGCTGGACAATCGCACCCACTACGAAATCGATCTGCACGATTGCGCGGTCCGAACGGGGCATCCGTATTTCGACGAGGATTGCCAGGCCATGGTGGTGGTGCCCCTGCGGCACGGCGGCCGCCTGATGGGCACCTACAACCTGTTCCTGCCGGAACAGTTCGAATTGCCCGAGGAGGTCGTGCTGCTGTTCCGCTCGATCGGCGAGCACCTGGGCATGGCGCTGGAGAACGCGCGCCTGAAGCGCGAAAACCTGCGCATCGCCCTGATGAACGAACGGCAGATGATGGCGGCGGAAATCCACGATTCCCTGGCCCAGACCCTGGCCTACATGAAGATGCGCGTCGCGCTCTTGCAGGATGCGCTGGCCGATGGCGAAGCCGACCGCGCCGGCAAGTATTCGGCGGATGTCGGCCAGGCCCTGGACATGGCTTATGGCCAGTTGCGCGAGCTGCTGACGCAGTTTCGCAACCGGATGGACCCGCTGGGGCTCGCGCACGCCTTGCGCGAGATGGCGGCCGGATTCCAGGACCGCACCGGCATCGCGCTCGAGTTCGACAATCGCGTTTCCGATCTCCGCCTCTCGGTCGATCAGGAAGCCCAGGTCTTCTTCATCATCCAGGAGGCGCTGGCCAACGTGGTGCGGCATTCCGGCGCCACCATGGCGCGCCTGTCGCTGGAGGGGGCCGGCGACTATTACGTCGCCACCGTCGAGGACGACGGTCGCGGCGGGCAGGGTTTCTTCGCCATCGCCAATCGCACCGGCGGCTTCGAGGAGCATCCGCGCCTGCGCGACCACTTCGGCCTGGCCATCATGCGCGAGCGGGCGAGGAAGATCGGCGGCCGCATCGAGGTGGCCAATCTGCCGGATCGCGGCTTCCGCGTTCGACTGATCTTTCCCGTGATGCCCATGAGGTCCGCCGCATGAGCGATACCCGCATACGCGTCCTGTTGGTGGACGATCACACCCTGTTCCGCAAGGGGCTCGCGGAGCTGCTCGAACAGCGCGGCGAGATCCGCGTGGTCGGCATGGCCGGCAATGGCGACGCCGCGCTCGGCCTGCTCGCCGAGGCGAATCCCGACGTGGTGATCACCGACCTCAACATGCCGCCGCAAGGCGGCATTGCGCTGTTGCGGCGCATCCGCGCCCAGAACTGGCGCGGCCCGGTGCTGATCCTGACGGTTTCCGACGCGGAAGACGATCTCGCCGGCGCGATGCGCGCCGGGGCGCAAGGTTACCTGCTCAAGGACATGGAGCCGGACGACGTGGTCGACGCCGTCCAGCGCGCTGTGCGTGGCGAGACGGTGGTCGCGCCGACCATGACCATGAAGCTCGTGCATCTGCTGCAAGGCGGCGCGCCGGCGGAAAAGGCGGACGCGCTCAAGCAGCTGACCGTCCGCGAGCGGGAAATCCTCGATTATCTGGCGCAGGGCCTGTCGAACAAGGCCATCGCCCGCGCGCTGGACATCAGCCACGACACCGTCAAGCTGCATGTCCGCCACATCCTGTCCAAGCTCAACCTGACATCGCGCGTCGAGGCGGCGGTTTTCGCCGTCGAGCACAAGAGCGGCAAGCGCGAATAGCCGGCCGGCCGGCCGCGGTGCCCGGCGGCCGGTGCGCTCAGGCCGACTCGGGCAGCCAGGCGAGTTTCTCGTGGAGACCGACGACTTCTCCGACGATGATCAGCGTCGGCGCTTTCAGCCTGGCGGCCTCGGCCAAGGCGGGCAGGGTGGCCAGCGTGCCGGCGACGGTGCGCTGGCGCGGGGTCGTTCCCTGCTGGATGATGGCCGCCGGCCATTCTGGCGGCAGGCCGTGTTCGATCAGCTTCTCGCACAGCACGGGCAGGCCGTGCAGGCCCATGTAGATGACCACGGTCTGGCGGCGCCGGGCCAGGCCGGGCCAGTCCAGGTTCATGCTGCCGTCCTGGAGGTGGCCGGTGACGAAGACGCAGGCCTGGGCGTGGTTGCGGTGCGTCAGCGGAATGCCGGCGTAGGCGGCCACGCCGGCGGCGGCGGTGATCCCCGGCGCCACCTCGAACGGGATGCCATGTTCGACCAGGGTCTCGACTTCCTCGCCGCCGCGGCCGAACGTATAGGGATCGCCACCCTTGAGGCGCACCACCCGCTTGTTGTCGCGGGCGAGGCGAACCAGCAATCGATTGAGCTGTTCCTGGGGCAGGGCGTGGTTGCCGCGTTCCTTGCCGGCATAGATCCTCTCGACGTCGGGGCGGGCGAGCATGGCGAGAATCTCGGTGGACACCAGGTTGTCATAGACGATGACATCGGCCTCGCCGATCAGTTGCGCGGCGCGCAAAGTCAGCAGTGACGGATCGCCGGGTCCGGCGCCGACCAGATAGACCGTTCCGGCCCGGGCCGGCAGCGAGGTTCGCGTCGGCATCAGGCGCAACCTCCGCCGCAGGATCCGCAGCCGCCGGCGCCCTGGCCGCCGTGGCAGGCGCCCTCCTTCGGATTGATGAAAATGAACTGGAATTCGCCCGGCCGCAGTTCGATGAAATCGAGCGTGGCCTCGTCGAGCAATTCCTGGCTGCGCGGCGAGATCAACAACTGCAATCCCTCGCATTCGACGATGCGGTCGTTCTCGCGCTCTTCGTCGAAGCCCATGCCGTAGGTCAATTCGCCGTCGTCGTCCAACTTGGCCGCGACCCGCAAGGCCGTGGTTTCGGGTTGCGTCGCCGCGGCACTGAGGATCTGCGTGGCGGCGGCGGGGGTGACTCTGAACATCATTGGTTCTCCTTGCAACAGCCGGTAATCTTACAACGTCGGGCGAAGTCGATGAAGCGGTTCGGCCAATCACAGTCGCCCGTCGAGCGCAGGTGCGTGTAGGAGGCCAGCAGGTTCTTGTGGACGATGCCGTCGTGCACGCCGTCGATGCCGTGGCCGCGCTTCATGTCGTAGGCGTGGCGCGTGTCCGCCGGCAGGCCGTCGAGGCTGGAGTAATGGAATTCGTGGGCCCTGAGCACGGGAACCGCCGCGGTCGCGTCGCGCCACGGGTGCTCGGCGGTCGGCGCCAGGATCACGTAGCCGCGGCCGACCGGCTTGTCGTGCATGGTCACGTCGCCGGGGATGACGCCGACCATTTGGCGCGTCTTGCCCTGCCATGATATGGACCTGGCCAGATACATCAGGCCGCCGCATTCGGCGTAGGTGGGCAGCCCGGCTTCGATGGCGGCGCGAATGTCGGCCCGCAAGGAAGCGTTGGCTTCCAGCGCGTCGAGAAACGACTCCGGAAAGCCGCCGCCGATGAGCAGGGCGTCGCAGGCGGGCAGGCGGGCGTCGCGCAGGGTGTCGAAAGGCAGCAGCGTGGTGCCGGCGGCGGCGAACGCGTCGAGGTCGTCGGCGTAATAGAAGCCGAAGGCCGCGTCGCGGGCGATGGCCAGCCGCAGCGGCGTGTCGTCACGGCTGACTTTCAGCGGCGCGCCGGGAATCGTCCCGCGCGTCGCGGGGGGCGCTGGCAGCGGCGTGTCGTCACGGCTGACTTTCAGCAGCGCGTCGAGATCGACCTGCGCCGCGACCCGCGTGGCGATCCCGGCGATCCTCGGCTCGGCGGCGGACGTTTCGTTCGCCGGCATCAGGCCGAGATGGCGCTCGACGAGCGTCAGGCACGGGTCGTCGTGAATCGCGCCGAGCACCGGAACGTCCGTGTAGTGCTCGATGACGGCGCGCAGCTTCGATTCGTGGCGGCTGCCGCCGAGCCGGTTGAGAATGACGCCGGCGATGCGGATACGGCGGTCGAAGGCCTGGTAGCCGAGAATCAGCGGGGCGATGCCGCGCGTCATGCCGCGCGCGTCGAGCACCAGCACCACCGGCAGGTCGAGCAGCCGCGCCAGCGCGGCGTTGCTGTTGGCGCCGTCGAGCGCCAGGCCGTCGTAGAGCCCCTTGTTGCCCTCGACGAGACAGACGTCGGCATCGTGGCCGAAGCGGGCGAACTGGGCGCGGATCTCCTCGTCGGCCGACAGGAAGAAGTCGAGGTTGCGACAGGCGCGGCCGGCGGCCATGCCCAGCCAGAGCGGGTCGATGTAGTCGGGCCCCTTCTTGAACGGCTGGACGACCAGGCCGCGCGATCGCAGCGCCGCCGCCAGGCCGATGCTGACGGTGGTCTTGCCCGATGACTTATGCGCGGCGGAAACGAGGAAGCGATGCATGATTCATCGGTATCGGCGCGGCCGGCGAAAAACGCGGCGGGCGTGGCCGGCGTGGCGGGCGGGAATCAATCGCCCTGGTGGACCGCGGCCTGGTCGAGGTGCGCCAAGTCGTCCTCGGGCAGGAACTTGAGGACGCGCACGCCGATGGTGGTCATCAGGAAGGCGATCCCGACGCCGCCCAGGCCGAGCAGGATTTCCGGCGCCTTCGGCGCGTAATGCTCGATCTGGCCGTCGTGGAAGCTGCTGCTGACGATCATGCCCGGGAACAGTTCCAGCGGATAGGCCTGGCCGCCGATGATGAATACGTAGAGGGTGAAGAACGCGCCGACCACGATCAGGAGGGCGGCGGCGATCAGCGAGCCGCAACGCATGCTCAACGACGGCAGGTAGAGCAGCAGCAGCGGCACGACGCCGCCGATCAGCACCTGGCCGATCCAGAACAGGGGCGCGAACTCGCTATCGACCAGCAGGAACTTCTCGAAGTCCATTTGCCGGGCGAAGTACAGGTTGGTCAGGTGGTAGACCGCGACGAAGTACAGCGTCGCGGCGAGGAAGAGGCCGAGCAGGTTCTTCATCCGTTTCTGCACGGCCGGGTGCAGCGTCATCCGGTTCCAGCGGAACATCGCCGCCTGGACGATCAGGAATACCGCCAGGCCCCAGGCGAAGGACATGATGATGAACATCGGGGCCAGGATCGCCGACTGGTAGGCCTGGCGCGCCACCAGGAAGCCGAAGATCGAGCCGGTGCCGGTGGTCAGCAGCAGGCGCCAGATGAAGGCGGCGAAACCGGCCGGCTTCGACCACGGGTTCATGCGCCGCTCCATCATCGTCCAGATGTAGACGGCGGCGATGCCGAACATGCCGGGATAGAGGATGATGTTCCAGCCGAACACCGAGGTCGGGTTGAAGTGGGTCATGGCTATGACCAGGCGGTCCGCGCGGCCGAGGTCGAGCATGATGACGGCGAGGCCGCCGGCCAGCATGGCGATGCAGAGCAGGGCCGACAGCGGCGCGCGCTTCTTGTAGACCGTCTTGCCGAACACCGAGCCGATCGAGGCGACGTTGAGCACCCCCGACGCGGCGACGATCAGGAAGATGGCGAACACGTGCGGCACGCCCCAGACCACCTGGTTGGTCATGCCGGTGACGACATGGCCGCTGTGCTCCATGTGCAGCGCCGCCGCCAGGCCGATGGCGACGACCAGGCCGCCGACGGCGGCGAGTACGTAGAACAGCCGTTCCTCGGCGCGGGAGTACGGGACCAGGCTCATGATGTCAGATTCCTTGGTAGCGAACGCCGGTGTCGAGCTTCAGGTCGGCCCGGACCTGCGTTGTCGCCACGCTGGCGACGCGGCGCGAGATATCGCTGTTCGGGTCCGCGAGGTCGCCGAAGAGCATCGCCTGTTCCGGGCAGGACTCGACGCAGGCGGGCCGCTGGCCCTTGTCGACGCGATGCACGCAGAACGTGCACGATTCGACGCAGCCGATGCCGCGCGGCACTTCGGGTTTCTGCCGCGTCAGCGGCTGATGCACGAAGGAACGCGCCTTGTACGGGCAGGCCATCATGCAATACCGGCAGCCGATGCAGATATGGCGGTCGACCAGCACGATGCCGTCGGCGCGCTTCATCGAGGCGCCGGTCGGGCAGACATCGACGCAAGGCGGTTCGGCGCAGTGCTGGCACATCATCGGCAGCGAATGCGCGCGGCCCGTCTTCGGGTCCTTGATGTCGATCTTGCGGATCCACTGCGAGGCCTGGCGCGGGTCGGCGACCTGCTCGTCGATGCCGTTCTCGGCGGCGCAGGCCTTGACGCAGGCATCGCAGCCGGTGGCGCACTTGTTGGTGTCGATCAGCATGCCCCAGCGTTGGAGCTTGGAGGCCGGCTGGCCGGCCTGCCGCGCCTGCGCGACCGCCATCAGATGCACGCCAGGGGCGATGGCGACCATCCCGAGGCCGGCCGTTGCGGCGAGGAAACCGCGGCGGTCGTGGTGGCTCATGGCTTGGCTCCGGTGGCCTTGAAGCCCGCCCTGGGCTGGTGGCAATCCCAGCAGTCGAGCTTGACGGCGGCATAGGCATGGCAGCTTTCGCAGAAGGCATCCTTGCCCAGCACGGAGCCGGTCGACTTGCTGGCGTGACAGGCGATGCACTCGTTGAGGCTCGCCTTCTCGCCCCGGATGCCGTGGCGCAGCGTGCGGTCGCGCTGGTGCTTGAGCATGTCCATGTGATCGCGGCGCATTTCGTCGGTCGGCGCGATGCACGTGCCCTCGCTGGCGATCCTGATGGTCGGCTTGGCGATGCCGTCGGCCGCCCGGACGGGGCCGACAGCCAAAGTCAGCCATGACAGGACGCCGAGCGCAAGCAGTGTTGCCGCACGTCGCATGGGAAATTTCCTCGCTATTCGCCCAGGCCCATCTGGATGTAGCCCGTCGGGCAGACATCGTGGCAGATGTGGCAGCCGATGCACTTGTCGTAGTCTGTCGCCACGTAGCGGCCGGTGGTCGCGTCGGTCTTTTTGACCTTGTAGACGGCGGTCTGCGGGCAATAGACGACGCAGTTATCGCACTCGAAGCACAGGCCGCAGCTCATGCAGCGCTTGGCCTCGGCCACCGCCTGCTTTTCGTCGAGGGGATCGAGGCGCTCCTCGAAATTGCCCAGCGCCTCTTCCCTGGTCAGGTGCGTGATGACGCGCTTGTTGCGCGGCGTGTATTGGAAATGGCCGAGGAACAGTTCATCGTGCGGGATGACGTAGCGGTCGGAGCGGTTGTCGAAGTTGTGCACGGCGCTCTTCGATTCGCTGGTGCCGCGGATCGGCTCCTTGATCGTCTCGAAACCCACGCCCTTTTCGACGTACTTGCGCATGAGGTCGAAGGTGTGCACGTCGATCTTCGGGCGGCGGCCGACCGGAATGCCCATCAGGAACTGGTCGATGGTGTCGGCGGCGATGGCGCCATGGCCGATGGCGGTGGTCAGCAGGTGCGGACGGATCACGTCGCCGCCCGCGAAGACGCCCGGCTGGTTCTGCACCTGGTAGTTCCGGTCGGCGGTCAAGCCGCCCTTGCCGTTGTCGAACTCCTCGATGCCGGTGAAATCGACGGCCTGGCCGATGGCCGAAACGATCAGGTCGGCGGGCAGGTCCTTCTCGCTGCC